>ENA-OQIG01001420-OQIG01001420.1-human-gut-metagenome-genome-assembly--contig:-NODE-1420-length-10160-cov-1.615569_pt1 | contig 10160 bp, 9 predicted proteins | sample MGYA00242576_ERZ504741 | MGnify/ENA primary metagenome ERZ504741 (study PRJEB26092, sample SAMD00036436) | human gut metagenome | host: Homo sapiens | study: EMG produced TPA metagenomics assembly of... | reverse complement strand
ATACCAACAGCGGATCATGCTATCGCCAGCATGTCCTGATTGTGATTTGTACTGTGTCAGTTGGTTATCGATGTAACGGTCCGTCTCCTTCTTTGTGGAAAGGATAGCTGTATTCATCCCAATATTTTCTCAAACCTTCATCACGACAATATTCTGTAGCCCACATCGGGTGATGTTCACTCTTGTTGATATAAAGCATTTCTCCGCCATATTCGGCTTCACGGATGTCCAGCATCTCACGAGAGCCGATAGCACGTCCGCCAAAAGGATCGTATTGATCACGGATAGCTTCATTTCTATCATGTGCTCTCTGCTGATACCTTTGTTTCCACATTCATAAAATAAGATACTTGGATTATTACGGTTGTAGATAATCGCATCGCGCATTAGTTCTGTACGCTGATCCCATTGGCGTCCTGTACGGTCTTTCTCGGAATCTCCTGCCGGCATTGCTTGAATCAGGCCTACACGGTCGCAGGACTCTACGTCTTGTTTCCATGGGGTAACATGCATCCAGCGTACCAGATTACCATTGCCTTTTACTACCAGGCCATTGGAGTAGTCACTAAGCCATGCCGGAACGGACAGGCCTACCGCCGGCCATTCATTACTGGTGCGCTGTGCATATCCTTTCATCTGGATCACACGATCATTCAACCATATTTTGCCTTCTGCAAATCGTGTCTTGCGAAAACCTGTACGAGTACTTACTTCATCAAAGACTTGATTCTTATTGTCTTTTAGAATCGTCTGGACAGTATAAAGATACCCATATCCCCAACTCCAGAAATGGAGATTATTTACTTTGGAAGCAGCTTTCACTACCCTTGTTTCGCCACCTTGTAAGGTTACTTTCTCACCTTCGAAGCTTTTCACCTGTTTGCCGTCAGCATCCAGCAAGACCACCTGGTAGCTAAATTGGCGTGGTTCACGACTGTCGTTTTTTACTTCCGATTCTGCATGGATGGTGGCAGTGCGTCCTTTTACGTCGATGTCTTTAGCATAAATATAAACTCCGGTAGTTTTCAGATTACTGTATAAAGGAAGAGTCTGATACACTTCATCTGTAACGTACAAGAATACATTCTTGGGCAGACCACCGTAGTTTGCGTTGAAGTTACGGTCGTTCCACTGGAACTTGGAGTTAGTACTTTTTTCGCGATACATCCAGTCATTGTCCGTACGTACTGCCAGTACATTGTCACCTTCTTTAATATAAGGTGTCAGGTCGAAGCCTGCCGCCATTACTCCGTTTTCGTGCTTTCCCAGATATTGTCCGTTCAAATAGAAGTCACCGGCTTGGCGCACTCCTTCAAATTCGATGAATACTTTTTGTTTTTTACCGGAAGCCGGAATCCGAAAGTGTTTCCGATACCATACCACTGTGTCCGTCAGCTGTTCGATGGACACTTTGAAGGCTTCATCTTCATTAAAGGCATGCGGTAAAGTGACCGCTTTCCACCGGCTATCGTCGAATTGAGATTGTTTAGCTTCGGGAAAGTCTCCGATTTGCAGACGCCATTCACTGTTGAAATTGTATTTTTTGCGTTCGAAAGCGTGACTATCAACAATAGCCAGCACTGCAAACAGAAATACAAATAGAAAGAGTTTGTTTCTCATGATTTCTTAATGATTAATTTTTCATTGGCAAAGAAAGTACATCAATGAAAGAAACACCCCTTAAATTAGTACGGAAAACCTGTAAGATCATACGTCGGCATCATTTATGGGTTCATTTTCATCTTCAGACAGCTTTTTCCGATAGGCAGATGGAGATACCCCGAATTGGTTCTTGAAACATTTACTGAAGTAGAACGGATCGTTGATACCTACGCTATAGGCGACTTCGGCTATGGTGAGATCTTCTGTCAATAACATTTCAGCAGCCTTTTTCATCCGCATGACACGTAAATATTCGTAAGGAGAATAACCGGTCACTCCCCGTACTTTTTTATAGAATACAGTACGTCCTAGTCCCATTATTCCGGCAAAGTCATTGACCGAAAAATCGGTATCGGTCATGTGCTCATTCAATACTTCATTCAGCTTTACCGAGAACTTCTGATCCTTGTCATTGGTACAGATAATGGAATGAGCCAATCCCGGTTCGTTAGAATATTTTTGGCGCAGTTTATCCCGTAGCTCGATTAACTTGAAGATTCTTGCCAGTAGTAAAGAGACATTGAATGGCTTCGTGATATACGCATCAGCTCCGGATTCAATTCCTTCCTGATATTTCTCTTCTATATTGAGGCAGTCAGTAATATGATGGGGATATGGCTGGTGGTAAATTCATTTTTAAGTTTGCGTGTCACTTCAAATCCATTCATTCCCGGCATCAGAACGTCACAAACAATTAAATCAGCATCATACGTACTTGCTTTTTCAAAACCGGATGTTCCGTCAGCAGCTACTTCAACTTCAAAGTAAACTCCTATTTCTTCTCTTAGGAATTCACGGATATCAGTATCATCTTCTATAATCAAACTTGCGTTTGTTCAAAGGATCGACAGGAGGCTGGAAAGTATCCTCTGACGTTTCATTTCTGAGAAAATCTTTGGATGTGCTGTTCCTCTTCTTCGGTTAATAACTGATTGGGAATCAGGAAATCTTTCTCCTGATAGATATCAGAATTAGTCGGCAATAGGACGGTAAAGACAGAACCGCCTCCCTCATTTTCATCATAACTGATATTACCTTTATGTACCTGTACCAGTTCGTGTGTCAAGTGGAGACCTACTCCGACACTGCTATGAGAGAAACTGCTTTGCATGAAACGCTTGAACAGTTCAGAACGTTTTTCTTTGGGTATGCCGATCCCGTTATCTATGACTTGTATACGAAGCTGTTGCTTGTCTTCCTGAATATCTATTTTGAATATAATCTTTCCGTTAGAAGGAGTATACTTGAAAGCATTGGATAGGAGGTTGTAGGTAACCTTGTCTAAATTGCCTTTATCAATAAACATTTTATAAGCAGGTTGTGACGGCTCAAAACTGAAATCGATGTTTTTGGACTCGCTTGTATCCTTGAAACTCAGGAAGATTTCATAAAGGAAAGCAATGACGTCCGTCTCTTCCAAAGATAAGGCCAGTTTGTTTTTCTGCATCTTTCTGAATTCAAGTAGCTGATTGATGAGGCGTAACATTCTCTGAGTACTTTTATCCATGGTTTTTAAAGGACGTTGCATCTCTTTGGAGGATTCTCTATATTGATTAGCTTGTTGAGAGCACCTTGAATCAGAGTAAGCGGTGTACGGAATTCGTGGGATATATTGGTGAAGAATTCCAGCTTATATTCGGTCAATTGCTTCTCAACAGCGATGCGATTGCGTAATCTGTTGAATTTTCGTATGATATGGAAACTGAAATAACAGACGATTCCAATGAATACCAGATAAATCAGATAGGCCCAGGTCGTCTGCCAGAAAGGAGGAGCTATGACAATCTCCATAGTACTTTCTTCCCCCCATACGCCGGCTACATTGCAGGCTTTCACTTGCAACTGGTATTTACCGGGAGGAAGATTACGGTACGTTGCCAAATTTTGTGCTGAAGGGATGCTCCATTCCGAATCATATGGAGGCATCCGATAAGAATATTTGGATGCTCCGCTTAAAAAGTTGAATGTTGAAAAGGCAATGACAAATGAATTTTGATAATGTTTCAAGTTTAACTGTCCTGTATAGGACATGGTTTCGTTGAGATGGGAATCATCCATACCGGGCAACATATGCGCTCCATTGATGTGAAGCCCTGTGAATACGGTCGATGCAAGTTTTTCCATGTTTTCCACTTTATTGGCATCGAGAACTACCAGGCCGTAGTTCGTACCGAAAAGTAATCTTCCGTCAGCATTTATGCAAGCGGTATTTTCAGAGTATACATTCCCTAGTGTATGTGAAGAAAAATAATAATTCTCTATTTGCTTGGTGGCGAGGGTGAAGCGGGAAATGCCATATTCGGTCGCAATCCACATTTTGTTGTCCTGATCTTCAACAATCGACTGTATGACTCCGTTGGGCAATCCGTCTTTAATACTATAACAATCGAAAGTCAGATGTTGGTAGTCATTTCCCGGATAGCAGATGGCAAAGCCTGCTCCCGTTGTTCCAATCCACATATTTCCTTCATGATCATTCACCAGACAGCGGATTTCATTGCTGGGGAATGTTTCATTGACATGATTGTAAAGTACGTAATTCTTGGGGGAGTTGATCAGTGAGTCCGGATGGAAGATATAAATACCGTTGTTGGTACCCACCCACATCATACCGTTGCGGTCTTCCTGTATGACGCGTACCCGTTTTTCTCCATAACTGTCTTGAAAGAAATGCTTGAATTGATAACCGTTGCCTGTTTTGACAGCCAGATTCAATCCTCCGCCAAATGTTCCTATCCACATCCGCCCTTTGCGGTCACGGTAGATTAAGTAGACATTGTCGTTTGATAAGGAGTTATTATCCTTACTGTTATATCGGTACCATTGGTCAGCCCCGATACGTAATCCTATACCACGCATACCCAACCATAACTGTCCTTCATTATCTTCGCACATACTGTATACGTTATGTGTAAACTTCTCTCTACGAAGTATATTTTTCAGGTCGGCATCATATTCATATAGGGTACCCATGCGGTTTGCCATATATACATTACCGTTTTTGCCACGTAAAAGCATACGTATCGTGTTGGAGCGGTCAGAAGCATCTTCGCCATTCGGATAGATACGTAACGTTCCTTTATTCAGAATCTCCAGATGAGATAATCCGGAGAATTCGGAACTCACCCAGATACCCCCGGAACGGTCTTCAATGATATATTGCAGATAATTGGAATTGATATGCTGGAGTGACTGACTTCAAAAGTGAAGTGCTGCAGATCGCCGGTATTCAGATCGTAGGCAAAGAGTCCGTTTCCGTAAGTCGTAATCCAGATGATATCCCGTGAATCATGAATGATAGAGTAACGTTCTACATCGATATATCCCAAATGCTCGGATGAAAGAAACTGAAAATGTTTGATGTCGCCAGTGCTGGTATTGACATACCATACGTTGCCGGTATAGTTGTGTACCCATGCATTCCCTTTATTGTCTCTGGTGACGTTACCGTTTTTAATATTCAGGCGGGAGAACCGGCGCAGCTTTCCCGTAACGGGATCTAGGATGTAACTGCCAGTGGCGGTAAACATCACCCATTGATGTTGCAGGCGGAGGCTTCCGGTGATTACACCTGTATCTCCGAGTTCGGTTAATGAAGCGATTTTCTCCAGTCGGTTATTGGAAAGAGAGTGGCGGTAGATTTCTTTTTTTCCGGTAATGATGCAGGTATATTGGTCATAAGAAAAGATATGTTCCCAGCTTTCTCCCTGTGTATCCATTGCTTCCAGTTTGCCGTCATGGTATTTCCATAATCCTTGCTTGGTTCCTATCCATACATGTCCGGGGCTGTCATTGCTTTCGTAGACAAACAGTACCTTGTCAGAAGATAGGTTGCCTAATTCTTTTTTGTATGCCTGCGACGAGAACTGGCCATCCTGATAGACGACACGACGGCATCCGTTATTGTTATCCCACAACCAGATAGACTGGTCGGATGTCAATGATTTTTTTCGAATAGCTCTGTTTGTATTCTCCGCAACCGGTGAAATCGACGAAGCGCCCATGTTTTAAATCGTAACAGCTATATAAAGAAGAGAGGGTGGCGATCCATAAAAAACCGTTAGAGTCTTCTTCCATATTCCGGATGCGTGGGTCGGCCAATGAAATCGGCAGATTAGGGTCCGGGTAGATACTGACAAAAGAGTTGCCGTATAATAGCTTAATCCGTTGACGGTTCCCATCCACATAAATCCCTTGCTGTCCTGAAACATATATCGGATTGAATTATTCGCCAGTCCGTCACCGGTGGTCAGTTTGTTCGAACGTATCTCGACAGATGCATGTACTGAACTGAGATAGAAAGATAAGAATGCGAATATCAGCAGTGCATTTTTCATATTTGATTTCTACGATTCTACATTATTATTAATGGTTACAAAGTTAATTTTCTTTTTAGAATAGAGGATGTAATAGCGTACGGAAAAACAAAGAAACGATGTATTATCGTTCATTCTTGATGTAAATCTCAGGTGAAATACGATTTTCTAGGCTTTGTGTACGCATGTACATTCTAAACTATAAAGAAAGCTGTAATTTAGCGGCATGAAAACGGTAACTGGAAAAAACTTCCGGTTACAGAATATTTGTTTAGAGGTAGAAGATAAGAGTCAGGTAATAAAGAAGCACATTAACAACAGTAAAATGGAAATCAGTTTTCAATAGGTTTTTAAATATAAGCATAATGAAAAAGCATATAGGTATTAGTCTTTTTTTTATGGGGTGTTTCCTGTCTCTTTCGGCTACGAATTATTTTGTAGCTACCAATGGTGATGATTCAAATGCGGGCACGCTTGACAAACCTTTCGCTACTTTACAAAAAGCGCAGTCAAAAGTCGTTCCCGGAGATACGGTATATATTCGCGGAGGCGAGTATCGGATACGGGAAGAGCAGATGATGGGAGGAGATCATTTGCGCGCTTATGTTTTTGAAATGAATAAAAGTGGCACTCAGGCCAAGAGAATCTGCTATACAGGTTATCAGGATGAACGTCCGATATTCAATCTGGCTGAAGTAAAGCCGGAGGGTAAACGGGTATCTGTCTTTTATGTATCAGGCTCTTACCTCCATTTCCGCAATTTTGAGATTATCAAAACACAGGTTACTATCCGGGAGCATACTCAGTCGGAGTGTATATACAATCAAGGTGGAAATCATAATATTTACGAGAATCTGGCGATGCACGATGGCATGGCTATTGGTTTTTATTTGGTGCGGGGAAGTAATAATCTCGTACTGAACTGTGATGCTTATAATAATTATGACCCTGTATCTGAGAATGGTACCGGTGGAATGTGGATGGCTTCGGTGGGCATCCGGCTTCTGCCTCCTATACGGGAAATGTGTTTAAAGGATGTCGGGCCTGGTACAACAGTGATGACGGTTTTGATTTGATAAAGGCACAAGCAGCTTATACGATTGAAGATTGCTGGGCGTTTTATAATGGATATAAGCCCGGAGGATTTGTGGGTGCGGGAGATGGTACAGGGTTTAAAGCGGGTGGCTATGGTATGCGCTCAAAAGTGAAGATGCCGAATGAGATTCCACACCATGTAGTGAAGAATTGTCTGGCATATAAAAACAAGAACAAAGGATTTATGCCAATCACCATTTGGGAGGAATTTCCTGGTTCAATAATACCGGTTATCAGAATCCGTCTAATTTCTGTATGCTGAATCGTAAGTCTCCCGGAGAAATAGTGGACGTGGACGGATATGATCATATTATTCGGAATAATTTGTCATATAAGCCGAGGGCTGCAGGAAAACATATTGTCGATGTGAATCGGGAGGAATGTACGATTATCAATAATTCTTTTCTTCCTGTAGATATGACCGTAGGTGAGGATGATTTTGTGAGTTTGGATCCTGCTCAGTTAACATTGCCTCGCAAAGCGGATGGAAGTCTGCCGGATATTGATTTTCTGAAGTTAAAAAGAAATAGTAAATTATATGATGCGGGAACCGGTTTTCAATTCTCTGCGCAGAATCTTTAAAATATTGTTCTGTTATTGAAGAAAAATAGCTGCATGATAGATCTATGTTGATATAATCCGCATAGATCTATCGTACAGCTTGAAGAATGAGATCTTTTCTGTAGATTCAGATATTAGAGAATAAGACGTTTGATCTCCTCAGCGGTATCTACAATATATTGAGGACTGAATTCTTCCAGTTCGGCACGTGGCGGAATCCCCATGTTACTCCACAAACTGTCACTCCGGCATTAGCAGCCGTTTGCATATCCACGCCGGAATCACCCACGTACAGCACTTCTTCTTTGGTTACTTTGGCAACTTCCAGAATATCGAATACAACGGTTGGATCGGGTTTAACCTTTATCCTTCACGTTGCCCGAACACAGCGGTAAAATGGATTTCCGGAAAATAATGGTCAATCAACTTTTGGGTGGCTGCCTGATATTTGTTGGAAGCCACAGTAATTTGAATACCTGCATCCTGTAAGTATGAGAGTAATTCCGGAATACCGGGATAAGGGCGGCTGTCATCGGCATTATGAATGTCATAGTAAGGGACGAATTCCTTGCGTACGCGCAGTACATTCTCTTTGGACTTTTCTCCTTCCGGCAAGGCACGCTCAAAAAGTTTGTCGATGCCGTTTCCTACCATGAAGTTATATTTCTCGATCTCATGTGTGGGATATCCTAACTTATTCAAGGCATAATTTGTACTGTGTGCAAGGTCGGCAATGGTATTCAGTAATGTACCATCCAAATCGAAAATGACTAGTTTCTTCATTGAACTTCTTGTTTTTTTATGTTAATCCTGTTTTCCTTTCTTTCTGCTTACAAAGATAGGAATAAAAAACGAATCATTTCCTTGTAATTCGGAACCAGTCTACATCTGTCCATCCTCCATCATTGGTAACAATAGCCGGACGGGTACAGAACATGCCGACTTTGGCGCCAATCCATTGTCCCTCCCTTGCCTGAAAAGGGTTGCCTAATGGCAAGAACTTCTTTCCGTCAAGGCTATAACTGAAGTTGCATATCACAATGAGGTCGTTACCTCCTTCACTGGCTTTAATTTTCTTGCCGTCGCAACTGAAACGTACCTTTAGGTATACCGTGTTTTGGGTAAGACCAACAGAAGAGTTTACCTGTTCCGCTTCTCCTTTATCTGCTTTTTTACATTCAATTTGAGACAGCACAAGACCTTTGTCCGTATTTTCCAGAATCAATCCTGCATAATCCCTGCCCATTACTACCAAACCTGTACGTTCACCTTTCAGTTTGGGATTAGGCATGAAGGTCAGTTTCATTGTGGTGGTGAAATTGTCCGAAGGAGTTTTTTGCAACAACAGATTAGCTACATCCCACAAATTCTTATAATCCGCTACTACCGGATAAGAGTATAGTCTGACATAACTTTTGTCTCCGGCATAATATGCCCATTTCTCATTGATATTAGCGTGCCACTGCCATTGCGGAGAGAGTATATATCCGTCGAATTCGTCGCTTTCTTGCGGTGTACAGATGGGATATATCTTTCCTACATTCGGCTTTTTGTAGGTCATTACCGGTTCGCCGCAACCGTCACCATCTTTGTCGATACCGATTACAGGCCAGTCATTCACCCACTTCATCGGTTGCAAGTGAACAAGGCGACCATAAGCGCCTACATCCTGAAAGTGGAAGAACCAGTCTTCTCCGGAAGGAGTGTCTACCCAAGCTCCCTGGTGAGGTCCATTGACGGGAGAATCACCCTGCGCCAGTACAGTTCTCCATTCATAAGGACCATACGCATTTTTAGAACGGAGTACTACCTGCCAACCGGTTGGCACACCGCCTGCCGGATGGAAGATATAATAATAGCCGTTCCTTTTATAAAACTTCGGGCCTTCACACGTCTGGTGTGCTTCGTGACCGTCGAAGATAATGCGTGAGGGGGTGATGGCTTTGGTCGCTTCCTTATTCAATTCACAGATGGTGATTACACTTTTCAGTCCGGCGCGGCTTCCTGCATAGGCGTGTACCAGATATACTTTTCCGTCTTCATCCAAAGCGGGCAGGTATCGATGATTCCTTTTCCCGGTTTAACCAGAACAGGTTCCGTCCACGGACCTTGCGGGTCTTTGGCTTTTACCATGAAAGCGCCTTGGTCCGGGTCTCCCCAGAAGATATAAAACTCTCCGTTATGGTGGCGGATACTGGGTGCCCAGACACGGTTGCCGTGTTCCGGACGTTCCGGTGTTTCAATAGGGGTGAGGGCATAGGGAACAGCAGCTCCGATAATCGTCCAGTTCACTAAATCCTTGGAATGTAGAATCTGCAATCCCGGCAGACAGTTGAAGCTGGAAGAAGTCATATAGAAATCATCTCCTACGCGGCAAGCGTCCGGATCGGAATAATCGGCATAGAGCACCGGATTCTTGTATTTACCATTTCCGAGATCGGAAACCCATACTTCGGATACATAGTTTTTCTGTGCTACCGCAGTGAAAACAGTTAGCAGGCAAAAAGCTAAAGTCTGTGTCAATCG
>ENA-OQIG01001419-OQIG01001419.1-human-gut-metagenome-genome-assembly--contig:-NODE-1419-length-10161-cov-5.867351_pt1 | contig 10161 bp, 8 predicted proteins | sample MGYA00242576_ERZ504741 | MGnify/ENA primary metagenome ERZ504741 (study PRJEB26092, sample SAMD00036436) | human gut metagenome | host: Homo sapiens | study: EMG produced TPA metagenomics assembly of... | reverse complement strand
TCTTTCTTGTTTGTCCTTCTCTGTTGCCTTTATTGTTTTTCGTAAGAACAAAGGAAAGAACTTCCCGGTGGAATTTTTATTATCTTAAATTTTCTCTTCTTTTCTCTTTCTTTTTACCTATTTTTGCCTTATTCGTTTAATACTAAAGTCTGATAATCAATGAAACGTCGCGATTTTCTGAAATGTTCACTTGCCGTGGGAGCAGGTTTGGCAGCCTCTCCGTCAACCTATGCGTTTAATGGCGAAAGCAAAGAGACCGGTAATGATTCTTCCAAACTGTCAAAGGCTCCTGCCACAAAGGGAGGGAAGCCGCATATCATTTTTATTATGAGTGACCAACATCGTGGAGATGCTTTACATTGCATGGGCAATAAGGCGGTTATTTCTCCTAATATAGATAAACTGGCTCAGGAAGGCAGTTTGTTTGTGTGTGGTTACAGTTCTGCACCCAGTAGTACGCCTGCACGTGCCGGTTTGCTCACGGGGATGTCTCCATGGCACCATGGGATGCTGGGATATGGGAAGGTGGCTTCCAAATATAAATATGAAATGCCTCAGATGTTGCGTGACTTGGGTTACTACACTTTCGGGATAGGAAAGATGCACTGGTTTCCACAGAAAGCTTTGCATGGTTTTCATGCTACGTTGGTCGATGAGAGTGGGCGCAGTGAAACCCGTGATTTTATCAGTGACTATCGGGAATGGTTTCAGTTGCAAGCTCCCGGGAAGAATCCGGATTTAACAGGAATCGGCTGGAATAATCATAATGCCGGGACTTATAAACTTGAAGAGAGGCTGCATCCTACGGCCTGGACAGGTCAGACAGCTTGTGAATTGATACGCAATTATGATAGCGATCAACCTTTGTTCCTCAAGGTCTCTTTTGCTCGTCCTCATAGTCCGTACGATCCTCCGAAACGATATTTGGATATGTATGAGAAGGTAGATATTCCTGTACCGTTCGTTGGAGATTGGTGTGGGAAATATGCTGAACGCAAAGATCCGGAACGGGTTTCAAAGGATGCGGCTTTTGCAAATCTAGGCGAAGAGTATGCTGTCAATTCACGACGCCATTATTATGCAAATGTGACATTTATTGATGACCAGATTGGACAGATCATTCAGATTCTAAAAGAGAAAGGAATGTACGAAAATGCAATCATTTGCTATACGGCCGATCACGGTGATATGTTGGGAGATCATTATCATTGGCGGAAAACCTATGCATACGAAGGGTCGGCCAAGATTCCTTATATCATAAAATGGCCTTCTGCCATGACTACACAGGCTATCAGAGGAAAGCGGATTGAACAGCCAGTAGAGCTACGCGACTTTTTACCTACCTTCATTGAACTTGCGGGAGGGACGGTACCGGATGATATGGATGGAAAATCTTTGGTAGCCCTGGCTTCAGGAAATAAAAACGGCTGGCGAAAATATATTGATCTGGAACATGCCACCTGCTACAGTGCCGATAACTATTGGTGTGCGTTGACTGATGGTAAAATGAAGTATATCTGGTTTATTCATACGGGTGAAGAGCAACTGTTCGATTTAAGTTCAGATCCCGGTGAACAGAAGAACCTTTCCGGAAATAGTCGTTATGCAGATAGGCTGGTTGAAATGCGTAAAGCGATGGTTGACCACTTGCAAGAGAGAGGAACAGAGTTTGTAAAAGATGGAAAGCTGGCGGTAAGAGATCAAACCTTACTTTATAGTCCCAATTATCCGAAAGATTGATGTTATTGATTTATTCATGATAATTGGAGTATGATTTATTCCCAAATCCCGTTTTCTTTTCTTATTTTTGCGTCGTGTGCGTAAACGGAGTTTATCTGAGCGACACCTAATGTAAACTTATAAATAAGAAATATGAAAACAAACTATGAGATTCGCTATGCTGCCCATCCGGAAGATGCAAGAAGCTACGACACCAAGAGAATTAGAAGAGATTTTCTGATAGAAAAGGTTTTTTCAGCCGATGAAGTAAACATGGTATATTCCATGTACGACCGTATGGTGGTAGGTGGGGCCATGCCGGTAAAGGAAGTGTTGAAATTGGAAGCTATCGATCCTTTGAAAGCTCCTTATTTTCTGACCCGTCGTGAAATGGGTATTTTCAATGTCGGGGGGCCCGGTGTCGTGAGGGCGGGGGATGCGATATTTCAGTTAGATTATAAAGAGGCACTTTATCTGGGGGCAGGTGACCGGGACGTTACCTTTGAGAGTACGGATGCTGCACATCCCGCTAAATTTTATTTTAATTCACTGGCCGCTCATCGCAATTATCCCGATAAGAAGGTGACTAAAGCCGATGCTGTAGTTGCTGAAATGGGAACGTTGGAAGGTTCGAATCATCGTAATATCAACAAGATGCTGGTAAATCAGGTGTTGCCCACCTGTCAGTTGCAGATGGGGATGACCGAACTGGCTCCGGGAAGTGTGTGGAATACGATGCCTGCACATGTCCATAGCCGTCGTATGGAGGCTTATTTCTATTTTGAAGTACCGGAAGAGCATGCTGTGTGCCACTTTATGGGTGAGGTTGACGAAACCCGTCATGTGTGGATGAAGGGCGATCAGGCGGTCTTGTCACCGGAGTGGTCTATCCATTCGGCTGCGGCAACTCACAATTATACTTTTATCTGGGGTATGGGAGGTGAGAATCTTGATTATGGCGACCAGGACTTTTCATTAATTACGGACTTGAAATAAACTGTCCGGTGTGGAAGTTCCTTTTAGGAAATGAAAGTGAGATAAGTTTTTAAAAACATTATAAGTATGGTAAACTTTTCATTAGAGGGCAAAGTGGCATGGGTCACAGGTGCATCTTACGGCATTGGTTTTGCTTGGCTACTGCTTTCTCGGAGGCAGGAGCGAAGATCGTATTTAATGACATCAGCCGGGAGCTGGTTGATAAAGGCTTGGCCGCATACAAAGAATTGGGAATCGAGGCCAGGGGATATGTGTGTGACGTCACCAGCGAAGAGCAGGTGAATGCTTTGGTTGCACAGATCGAGAAAGAAGTGGGAGTGGTTGACATTTTGGTGAATAATGCGGGTATCATCAAGCGTATACCGATGTGTGAGATGACGGCAGAGCAATTCCGTCAGGTGATCGACGTAGATCTGAATGCTCCGTTTATCGTGTCGAAGGCTGTTATCCCTTCGATGATTAAGAAAGGGCATGGAAAAATCATCAATATCTGTTCGATGATGAGTGAACTGGGACGTGAGACTGTATCTGCCTACGCTGCTGCCAAGGGTGGGTTGAAGATGCTCACACGCAACATTGCATCCGAATATGGAGAATTCAACATTCAGTGTAATGGCATAGGCCCGGGGTATATCGCTACACCTCAGACAGCACCTTTGCGTGAAGTGCAGTCGGACGGTTCGCGCCATCCGTTTGATTCATTCATAATATCCAAGACTCCCGCTGCCCGGTGGGGAACACCGGAGGATCTGATGGGGCCGGCTGTCTTTTTGGCTTCGGATGCTTCGAATTTTGTGAACGGTCATGTACTTTATGTAGATGGCGGTATTTTGGCTTATATCGGTAAACAACCTTAATGAATCTGATCAATACAATTGAATCAATGAAGAAAGTTTTTCTTTTTGTCGCAGCCGTTTTGTTGTGCCTGGCTTGTAACGAAGCGGGCAGAACAGTATCTGTCACGGTGTCCAATGCCACCTCACTGGAACGAAGCGGCGAGATGGTAGAAGTTTCCATGGGTGAGGTTTCCTCTAAATTGCATTTACCCGATACGGCACAGATAGTAGTGGTAGATGCCGAAGGACAGCAAGTGCCCTATCAAATAACTTCTGATGAGAAAGTGATATTTCCGGTCACTGTGCAAGCGAATGGCTCAGCCGTTTATACGATAAAAGTGGGTATTCCTCAAGAGTGCCCGGTGAAGGCTTGTGGAAGATATTATCCCGAACGGGTGGATGACGTGGCTTGGGAGAACGATCTGACGGCCTTTCGTGCTTATGGGCCTGCTTTGCAGGAAACCGGAGAGCGTGCTTTCGGATATGATATCTGGACGAAGTATAATACTACTGAGCCGGTGGTGGAAGCCCGTTATGAAGGCGAACTGAATCCGGATATGAAAGCTAAAATAGGCGAACTTGGAAAGACGGACCCCAAAGCCGCGCAGGAACTTTACCGCTCTGTCTCTTATCATGTAGACCATGGCAACGGCTGGATTGTTATAAGGTCGGCCCTACGTTGGGGGGAGGTACGACTGCATTGATGGCAGGGGATACAATCGTTTATCCGTATTGTTACGCTATCCAGGAGATACTGGATAACGGTCCGTTGCGTTTTACTGTGAAACTGGTATACAATCCATTGGTCGTAAAAGGAGATTCTACTATTATCGAGACACGGATCATTACATTGGATGCGGGTTCATATTGCAATAAAACAGTTGTCTCTTATACGAACCTGAAGGAGACGATGCCTTTAGCCGTCGGTATTGTATTGCACGAACCCGATGGGGCCATTGTTGCAGATGCGGCAAACGGATACATGACTTATGTGGATCCGACGGATAATGCCGGTGGTGACAATGGTAAGATCTTTGTCGGTGCTGCGTTTCCTACTTTGGTGAAGGAGGCAAAAGCAGTTCTCTTCCCGGAGAAAGAAAAGAAGGAACTGCGTGGAGGTGCCGACGGGCATGTGCTGGCAATCAGTGAGTACGAACCGGGAGCGGACTTTACTTACTACTGGGGGGCTGCCTGGAGCAAAGCCGACATAAAAGATAGCGCTGCCTGGAATGCGTATATGGCCGATTTTGCACAGAAGGTTCGCAATCCGCTGACGGTTACAGTGAAATAAGAGTGCTGCCGGAAGCTGCTTATAGCCCGTTTCTTAGTCTTCCATTTGTCTTATATTCCTTATCAGCCCGCTATATTTGGCCCTCTTCACGGCACTGCCTTTGAAGAGGGCTCTGTATTTCTCTTCGCTCAGTTGCTTCCAGTCTTCTTTCTTCATGTTCATGAACTCCGGTGAGGGTTGCAGTTCCGGTGTCCGGCAGGGAGTGGCAAACCGGTTCCAGGGACAAGCTTTCTGACATTCGTCACACCCATACACACGGTTTCCCATAAAGGGGGCGATAGAGTCCGGAATTTCGCTTTTATTCTCGATGGTGAGGTATGAAAGGCAACGGTGTGCATTCAGGCTGTATGGCGTCTCTAAAGCTTTTGTAGGGCATGCTTGCAGGCAACGGTTACATCGGCCGCAGCGATTGGGTTGAGGCCGGTCGTATGTATCGGCTTCCGTATTCAGAAAAAGCTCGCCTAAGAAGAAAGTGGAACCGGCATGGGGAATGATCAGCTGGGTGTTCTTTCCGATCCACCCGAGGCCGGCACGCCAGGCCCAATAACGTTCCGGTACGGGCGCGGTGTCACAGAACATGCGTCCGTTCAGCTCCGGTACGTCTGATTCTTGTATAAAGCGGAACAGGGCAGCCAGTTTTTCACGCATGAGATCGTGATAGTCCTTCCCGTAAGCGTACCATGCGAATTGATATTCCTCGTCAGGTATACGGGTGGCGGGGTAATAGTTCAGTGCTACGGAAACCACGCAACGAGTGCCTTCGACCAGCAAAGCCGGGTCGCAGCGTTTGTCGAATGATTCGCCATATAAGTCATTCCGGCTTGCCGGTCCGCATCCAGCCACATTTTCAAAGCATTCTGATGGGCTTGATCGATTGGCTCGGCCGGGGCTATGCCGCAAGCAGAAAAGCCGAGGCGCAAGGCTTCGGCTTTCAGGGCTTTACTGTTTATCTTCGTTTCCATTATAGTAACCTAAACTCGTATCCTTCTTCTTTCAGGAAGTCGATGGCACGGGGAAGCGCATATTGCAGGTTTCCGTTGTTCCAGGACTTCAGCGAATCATGGAAGGTTATGATAGACCCGTTGCGGCATATCTCATCACATTGGCCAGCACTTGGGGCGGACGCAGCTTCTTACTGTAGTCTCGTGTGACAAGATCCCACATGATGATTTTATAGTGACGCTTCAACGTCATATATTGCATCCAGCGCATATGTCCGTGGGGTGGACGGAACAGATCCGTTTTCATCATCTCGTTGGCCTTGTCCGTGTTGGCAGATAGTTTGACGACAGATACTCGAATCCGCGGATATGGTTGAACGTATGGTTGCCGATGCGGTGTCCGCGCTCTACTACCATACGGAACACATCCGGGTGCTTACGGATGTTGTCGCCTACCATGAAAAAGGTTGCCTTGATGTTGTGTTTGTCCAGCAGTTCCAGTACCCAAGGCGTCACTTCCGGATGGGACCGTCGTCAAAGGTCAGGTAAACAGCCTTTTCGTCAGGGTCCATCCGGAAGATGGCGTCGGGATAGATTGCGCGGAAAAACCAAGGCGGTTGCTCTATAAACATCTCCTTCGGTTACAGATTACTGGTGGGCTTTCATGCGTCCCACGTATATGTTATATAGTTCGTTCACCTTCGGGGTATAGTTACCGGCGAGTTTCGACTTATATTTCTCCATCATTTTGACTTCCATATCCAGTGCGCTGAGGTGCATGATAAATTCACGCTGCGACATGAGCAGATGATTGTCGTCCAGGCTGAGGTACCAGGTGAGGTATTCTACAGACTTGTTTGCCAGTTCATCGATAATCTGGTCGGCTTTCGTATTGTTTCCCAACTGGTAGTAAGCTTCTGCCATTTCGAGTGCTCCGTTCTGTACATCGTAGGGCACGTTGAAAGCCGGAATCATCTTTTCGGCGTATTCCAGTGCTGCCAGCGCTTTGTCCTTTTTGCCTTCTTTCATCAGCTGGGTGATCAGTTGGGCAAAGATGCGGCGATGGGTGTAGCACATGCGCATCGTATTCTCGTCGATGTAGATGCCGGGTTTGTCGATGCCTCCGAACTTGAACTTGTTCATCAGGTTGTCATACATCTTTTCACTGTCGATGGTGGCTCCGAGAGCTTCCGTATCGAACGGTGTGAAGCGGTATGTCAGACCCTCCTGAATGAAATGCTCGCGCATGTTCAGCTGATTGTCCGTACCGACGGTGATGGCCATGTAAATGGGGCGTTCCCAGTTGGCATTGGCCAGCATTTCGAGCATCATCAACTCGCTCTTGTAGAGAGCCCGTTTCGGGTTACCCTTTTCGTCTTTGAGCGATATGTGCATGTAGTCGGGGATGGAGTCACCCAATGCCTCCGGAATCATCATACCCGAACGGCGAACGGCTTCTTTGTCGATTTTGACAACGATGCTGTCGGTCGGTATCACTGCTTGTCCGTCTTTGGTGCGTACCCAATATTTCAGGATGTTCTTCAGCTCGTAAGGATTATCGCCGAACTGGGCACGGATATTGTTCAGTGCTTCCGGATTCTTGCCGTTCAGCACCTCTTCTTCGGCGGCTTTGTAGCTTTGTCGATCTGCTTCTTGAAGTCCGGACGGATGGGGACGTATTCGTTTTGACCTTCCATGTATTCCGTTCTGTCCCAAGTGATGGGCAGTGCCGGAGAGTCGTAGGCCGGACGTTTCATCTGGTCGATGTACCAGTCGGTCTGGAGGTAGCTCAGGTTACAGGTACGTGCGTCGGTGCGGAAGCCTTCGGTTTCTTGGTTGTACCACAACGGGAAGGTATCGTTATCACCGTTGGTATAGATGATCGGGTTGCCGCTTTCCTGAAGTGACATCAGGTAGTTCTGTCCGAAGTCGCGTGCCACGTAGCGTCCGCTGCGGTCGTGGTCGTCCCAGGTCTGGCTCGCCATCTGTATGGGTACGAGCAGGCAGACTGCGACGTGAGGGCTGCTGCGGGGACTTCCTTCATGTAGTTGCGCAGCAGGTGTACGATGCCCGCCACACCCATGCCGATCCAGATGGCAAAGGCATAGAAGGAACCGGCGTAGGCATAGTCACGTTCGCGCGGCTGTCCGGGTGTCTGGTTGAGGTAAAGCACAATGGCGATACCGGTCATGAAGAACAGGAAGAATACCACCCAGAACTGCTGGATACCTTTCTGACCGCGCCATGCCTGCCAGAAGAGTCCGATGATTCCCAGTATGAGGGGGAGACAATAAAAAACGTTGTGTCCCTTGTTGTCTTTCAGTTCTTGCGGGAGCATGTTCTGGTCGCCATACAGAAGGTTGTCGATGAACGGTATGCCGGTGATCCAGTTGCCGTGTTCTATTTCGCCGCTGCTTTGGATGTCGTTCTGCCGTCCGGCAAAGTTCCACATGAAGTAGCGCCAGTACATGAAGTTGAGCTGGTAGGAGAAGAAGAACTTGATGTTGTCCACTGGGTTGGCATGTTCACCATCAGCATCTCTCCGCATTGATCGTAGGGCACGTCGTAGCCGGTGATATCTTGCCAGGACTTATAGTAGGCGGTGTGTGCCGAGCTGTACATGCGGGGGAAGAGCATGTTTTGCGCGTATTCATATTCACACGTCCCGGCAGTTCAACGTAAGAGTCTTTTTCGTCGGGTGAGGTTTTCTCTTTACGGACGTATTTGGTGTCTGTACTTTTCTGGCGGGGTACGCAATAGCCGTCTTCCACATCGAGGGCCACTTTCGAGGAGTAGGCCGGTCCGTAGAACAGCGGACGGGTTCCGTACTGTTCGCGTCCCAGATACTCACCCAGCGTGAAGATGTCTTCCGGGGAGTTCTGATCCATCGGTGTATTGGCTACCGAGCGGATCACGATCAGGCATACGAGGAGTATCCCACCATGATCATCATTGTACAGAGCAGGGCGGTGTTCATGGTACGGGCCGACATGCGTATCTTTTCGTTCAGCTTTGACGCGAAGAGGTAGGCCGCCAGTACTCCCAGCACCAGGATACCGATGATGACAGCACTTGCTCCGTGCCCGTAGAAGGGGATACCGAGCATGGCGATGGTCAGCAGAAAAGAGAGGTTCATGCGGGTGCGGCTCTTCTCGTTGTAGCTTTCGTATATACCCCAGATGATGGCGGCTGCCAGCAGGGCTACATAAACGATGACACCGGTGTTGAACGGCATGCCCAGTGAGTTGACGAACAGCAGTTCGAACCAGCCGCCTACTTTTACGACACCGGGAACAATACCATAAAGTACGGCTGCCACCAATACCATGGAGCCGGCCAGTGCCAGCAGAGATCCTTTGGCGTTGGCGCCCGGCACTTTCTTGTAGTAGTATACCAGTACGATGGCCGGCAGACAGAGCAGGTTGAGCAGGTGCACACCGATGCTGAGTCCGGTCAGATAGGCGATCAGGATGATCCAGCGGTCGCTATGCGGCTGGTCGGCTACGTCTTCCCATTTCAATATCAGCCAGAAAACGATGGCCGTAAACATGGAAGAGTAGGCGTATACTTCGCCTTCTACGGCCGAAAACCAGAATGTATCGCTGAATGTATAGGCCAATGCGCCTACCAGTCCCGATCCCATGACGGTGATCAGTTGTCCGCGGGTGATGTTCGTTTCGTCTGTGATGACGAGTTTACGCACCAGGTGCGTGATGCTCCAGAAAAGGAACAGGATGCAGGCACCGCTCATCAGCGCACTCATGTAGTTCACCATTTTGGCTACCAGTGCCGGATCGCTGACGAATTGTGTGAAAAGGTTGGCGGTGAGCATAAAGAAGGGTGCTCCGGGGGGATGGCCTACTTCCAGTTTATAGGCGGTGGTGATGAATTCCGGGCAGTCCCAGAAACTGGCTGTGGGCTCTATCGTCATGCAATAGACGGTTGCGGCGATCAGGAAAGTGATCCAACCCACGAGGTTGTTTACGGTTTTGTACTGTTTCATTCAGACTATAGTTAGTTACATATTATCATGATACACGGGCGCAAAGATAATGATTTACGTGAAGATAGCCGTAGAAAGTGTAGAGTTTTAGGAGTTTGGAGGGGAGAATTAAGAAACGGTAACGGTTGGTCTTGAATTAATAATAAGAATAGTTGAAGAAGAATTATTGTATGGGAGAGCAAAGATCATGTTTCAGAAGACGTTCGTCTTTTGAAACACAGTTTTGGCTCTGCTCACTGAAGGCCAAAAGGAGAAGATAAATGACTGATAATCAAAACAATGTAGAAATAATTTGCACAGATGAAAAAAGCGGCTTATCTTTGTTGCATCAGATACGAACGTTTTTTGTAAACACAATTGTTGTAATACAGACCG
>ENA-OQIG01001418-OQIG01001418.1-human-gut-metagenome-genome-assembly--contig:-NODE-1418-length-10163-cov-1.669191_pt1 | contig 10163 bp, 10 predicted proteins | sample MGYA00242576_ERZ504741 | MGnify/ENA primary metagenome ERZ504741 (study PRJEB26092, sample SAMD00036436) | human gut metagenome | host: Homo sapiens | study: EMG produced TPA metagenomics assembly of... | reverse complement strand
AAACTTCGAACCGGAAGTGTACAACTTCCATTTGCTCGATGCACTGGATTAAGGCGGCCGAGAAAGAAGGAATCACCAACTTCCCGATTCATGTCAAACTGGATACGGGTATGCACCGTCTTGGTTTTTCCGTCGATGAAATTCCGTTGTTGATCCGTCGTCTGAAAAGTCAGAATGCGGTTATTCCCCGGTCGGTATTCTCTCATTTTGTGGGAAGTGATTCGGCGCAATTCGACTTCTTCACCCGTCAGCAGATTGAACTGTTCGAGAAAGGTTCGCAGGAATTGCAGGAAGCTTTCTCACACAAGATTCTGCGTCATATCTGCAATACAGCCGGTATCGAACGTTTTCCCGGTGCGCAGTTTGATATGGTGCGTCTGGGGATAGGACTCTATGGGGTAAGCCCGATCGACAATTCGATTATCAATAATGTAAGCACGCTTAAGACTACGATTCTTCAGATTCGGGACGTGCCCGGAGAAGATACGGTAGGCTATAGCCGGATGGGACATCTGACGCGTCCTTCCCGCATTGCGGCAATTCCTATCGGGTATGCCGATGGCTTGAACCGCCATCTGGGACGTGGCAATGCTTACTGTCTGGTGAATGGCAAGAAAGCTCCCTATGTAGGAAATATCTGTATGGATGTCTGTATGATTGACGTGACGGATATCGATTGCAGGGAAGGGGACAAAGCTGTCATCTTCGGTGAGACCTGCCGATAACCACACTTTCGGATAAGTTGGGGACGATCCCTTACGAAGTGCTGACCAGCATCTCGAACCGTGTGAAGCGAGTCTACTATCAGGACTAAAGCGCAGGCGGTAAAAACAGAATTATATGTAGTAGAATAGTGAATGGAAGACTATAAAGGTTAACGATGGATAAATGGGCGGTAAATGATAACGGGTATACTTAAATTATTTCCCGTTTCCCGTTTATAGTTTCCTGTTTTTCTTTTATAGTCTGCCGTTTTTCTTTATATTTGCACCAACTAATAAACCTCTATAATTAATAAACATATGACAAACTTATTATTATTAGGCTTTTTGCCTAGTGGCTCTGAATGGATCATTATTGCTCTTGTTATTCTTCTCCTTTTCGGTGGTAAGAAGATACCCGAACTGATGCGTGGCTTAGGTAAAGGAGTAAAGAGCTTTAAAGATGGTGTGAACGAGGCAAAAGAAGAAATCAATAAGGCAAAAGACGAAATCGACGCACCGGCAGATTCAGCTAAGAATAATAAGCAATGGCAGAAATGACTTCTGGGATCATTTGGATGAGTTGCGTCGGGTACTTTTTCGTGTTATCGGAGTCTGGTTTGTATTGGCAATCGGCTATTTCGTAGCGATGCCTTATTTGTTCGACCATGTAATACTGGCGCCTTGCCATAATGATTTTGTATTTTACGACTTACTACGCTTTATCGGTCAGAAATTCGATTTGACTGATGAATTTTTTACGCAGGAGTTTAAGGTGAAGCTTGTCAATATCAATTTGGCAGCTCCTTTCTTTATACATATGTCGACAGCTTTCTGGATGTCGGTAGTGACGGCTATGCCCTATATTTTCTTTGAGGTCTGGCGTTTTATCAATCCGGCCCTTTATCCGAATGAGCGGAAAGGAGTCAGGAAAGCCTTGACCATAGGAACCGGTATGTTCTTTATCGGGGTGCTTATGGGATACTTTATGGTATATCCGCTGACACTCCGTTTCCTCTCTACCTATCAGCTGAGTTCGGAAGTCGAGAACATTCTGTCGCTCAATTCGTATATCGATAACTTTATGATGCTGATTCTCTGTATGGGACTGGCTTTTGAACTTCCGCTGGTGACTTGGTTGTTGTCTTTGCTGGGAGTCGTCAATAAGTCTTTCCTGCGCAAATATCGCCGTCATGCAGTTGTCATTATCGTAATAGCTGCCGCTATCATCACTCCGACGGGCGACCCGTTCACACTGAGTGTTGTGGCTATTCCGCTTTATCTGCTCTATGAAATGAGTATTCTGATGATAAAGGATAAGAAGGAAGTTCCTGAGTTGGAAGAAGAAGAGGAAGAAGAAGGCGTGGCAAAAGTCTGATAAGCCAATTATTTATCGTTCGTTTCCCCAAGTGTGTGTCAAAAGTCGATAGTAACTCAATTGAGGCTGACTTTGACACACACATGTAATTTTTATCATATCCCTTTTGTCGTATGGAAAATGAAGGAAGAGAATCTTATGAAATTCTTTTAGCCGTTTGTAAGGCGGATCATTTGCAGCTGACTATTGGCTACAAACAGATGCGCGACTTGCTGGAAAGGCTTTGCCGCCTACATATGCACAACGGTAGTCTGCAGATGACCGATCTTTCCGCACGAATTAGTTTTGTAGCGGCCAAAGTGGGGCTTTCTGTAGCGGAGCAAAACAGACTGCATACCTTCCGACTGACCTCCAATGCCATTCTGAACCGACAACAGGAACCTACCCGCGAACACCTTCTGCGGGATGCGAAAACGCTGGCTTTCTTCATCCGTAAACTTTTTGAGGAAGATATTCCACAGGAACTGTATCGTTTGCTTCCCCGGACGGATGCAACTTATATCGTAGCTCCTCCAGCACACAAGCAGGTGCAGCGGATGCGCGTCTGTTTCCAGTATTCCGACGAGCAGTATCTGTATGTGACTCCTTTGGATGAAATAGCTGACGAACCGTTGCGTGTCCGTTACAATATTCCTCAGATCAATGAAGAATTTGCGGAAACCTGTCAGTTGCTCTGGCGCCATGCACAACTCAACTTGCTGGATGTCGCTGTTGACGAAGCAGGAATTCTGACCCCTTCGTTCATTGTCCTTGAACCGGATTATCTGCTTGATATCAGTTCATTGGCAGAATGTTACCGTGATTATGGACATCATCCGGCAAACTATTTCCTTTCCCGTCTTCAGCCGATAGAGAATGCACGCCCGTTGCTTTTAGGAAATATAGCCAACCTTTTCCTCGATGAGTGGATACATGCGGAAGGGGAGGTGGATTATCTGAAATGTATGCAGAAAGCTTTCCGGCGTTATCCGATTGAACTGGCTGCTTGTGCCGACCTGCGTGATCGGGAGAAGGAACGTCAGTTCTTTGATGACTGCAAACTCCATTTTGATCATATCCGTGAGACGGTGAATGATACTTTTCATGCCGCCGGCTACGAACTGGACAAGACGGATGCCGTGCTCGAACCTTCTTATATATGTGAAGCGCTCGGCCTGCAAGGGCGGCTCGACTATATGCAGCGCGATATGTCTTCTTTCATCGAAATGAAATCGGGAAAGGCTGACGAATATGCGATTCGCGGAAAAGTGGAACCGAAAGAGAATAATAAGGTGCAGATGCTGCTTTATCAGGCAGTTCTGCAATATTCGATGGGGATGGATCACCGGAAGGTAAAGGCTTATCTGCTCTATACACGCTATCCGTTGCTTTATCCTTCCCGTCCTTCATGGGCAATGGTCCGCCGTGTGATCGATCTGCGCAACCGGATTGTAGCGGATGAATATGGCATCCAGTTGCGGAACAGCCTGGAATATACGGCACAAAAACTGGAAGAAATAAAAGCCTCGGTACTAAACGAGCGGGGATTGTCGGGACGTTTTTGGGAGACGTATCTGCGCCCTTCTATCGATAATTTCCAGGAGAAGTTGAAATCTCTCTCCACTTTAGAGAAAAGCTACTTCTATGCACTCTATAATTTTATAACGAAGGAACTTTATACGTCCAAGTCCGGTGATGTGGATTATGAGGGACGTACAGGAGCCGCTTCTTTATGGCTTTCCACTTTGGCGGAGAAATGCGAATCGGGGGAGATCATCTATGATTTAAGAATTAAAGAGAATCACGCAGCGACGAACATAAATCCCACCTGTTGCTGGTACCGTCCGGAGAACTTCAGAGAACGGTGGCGGATGATGCGCAGCACACCCTCCCTAACTTCCGTCAGGGCGATGCATCGTGCTTTACGAACGGAATGCGGATACGGATAACGTCACCAACAAGATGGTATTCAAAGGCAATATCGACTATCTGAACGAGAATGAAATCTGTATCCGTCTGCGTGCGACCCAGCAGAACTCTTCCGTACTTCCGTCTGATAGCCTCTATGCTATTGAGCACGATGCGATGGATACTACTTTCCGTAGCATGTACCAGGGACTTTATGCTTTTATGTCTGCTACAAAAGAGCGTCGTGATTTGCTGCTCTCTCAACGGGAGCCGCAATTTGATGTGGCATTGGATAAGCAGATAGCCGAAGCTGCCGATGACTTTACTCGTATTGCTTTGAAAGCGAAAGCAGCAAAGGACTATTTTCTGCTGGTAGGGCCTCCGGGAACCGGTAAAACGTCTTGTGCACTGAAGAAGATGGTCGAAACCTTTTATAAAGAGGAAGGAGCCCAAATTTTATTGCTCTCGTACACTAACCGTGCCGTAGATGAAATCTGTAAAGCACTTTCTTCCATTCGTCCGGAAGTCGATTTCATTCGTGTGGGAAGCGAGCTTTCATGTGACGAGAACTATCGGGATCATTTGATAGAGAATGAACTTGCTACCTGTATGCGTCGTACAGAGGTTTGCGAACGTATTAACCGCTGTCGTATATTAGTCGGTACAGTAGCGTCTATCTCCGGCAAACCGGAACTTTCCGATGAAGCATTTCGATGTGGCTATTGTAGATGAGGCTACTCAGATACTGGAACCTCAGTTGCTGGGCATACTTTGTGCCAAAGGAGAAAACGGAAAAGAGGGCGTTGGCAAATTTATCCTGATAGGCGATCATAAGCAACTTCCGGCTGTCGTCTTGCAGAATACGGAACAATCGGAAGTATACGATGAAGCCTGTCTGCTGTCGGACTGAAGAATTTGAAAGATTCTCTGTTTGAAAGACTGTATCGCACAGCCCGTCAGCATACCGATGCCCATCGTACTTACGATATGCTCTGCCGTCAGGGACGTATGCACCCGAAGTGGCTCTGTTCGCCAATCAAGCTTTCTATGAAGGTCGGCTGCTGCCTGTCGGACTGCCGCATCAACTGGAAGATTCCGGAAATATCAACCGGCTGTCTTTCTATCCTTCGCGGCCCGAACCGATGGGTTCTTCTGCTAAAACAAACCATTCGGAAGCAAAGATTGCTGCCCGTCTGGCCGCAACTGTCTATAAAGAACACTCGGAAGCATTTGATGCCTCCCGCACATTGGGGATCATACTCCATATCGTAGTCAGATAGCTTTGATCAAGAAGGAAATAGAAGTTCTCGGCATTTCCGAACTGAATCAGATATTGATTGACACTGTAGAACGTTTTCAGGGAAGTGAACGCGATGTGATTATTTATTCATTCTGTGTGAACTATCCGTATCAGTTGAAATTCCTTCCAATCTGACAGAAGAAGACGGAATTCTGATTGACCGGAAACTGAACGTTGCCTTGACACGTGCAAGAAAACAGATGCTGCTGACAGGTGTGCCGACGCTGTTGGAGCGTAATCCACTCTATAAAAGTTTATTAAAATTAATAGAGAGCCTCCGGAATATTGCATAATTTTTGCAGACGTTAGTTTTTATTCTCTCTTTATGCAATTCATTAACACCTATTTGTTGAACAAACCCCTATCTTTGCAATACGTTTTTTTCATAGAGATTTAGATTTAAGGTTAGAAGAATTGTGGAAGTCGTGAGACTTCCCTTTTTTCATCTTAACGTTTACTATCCTTCATTGTTTGAATGTGCAAGATATTTTGTAAATAGTACAGGATGGCTATGAAGAATAAAGTAAACCTAAAAAGCCTTCTTCGTGAGAAGAGGCTTTTTTGTTTTTGGAACTTTTTGAATAAATAATTGGTTAAAAAAACAGGAGGACAAACTCATGCTGAGTGCCCTCCTGTTTTTTATTCTATATAATTATATCGGATTAATCCAATACGATAGGCTTATATTTAGGAACCAGTGCTTTCATAATAACCCAACCGATCAGGTAAGCCACTGCGCATACACAGAAGATTACAAAGTAACCGGCCGGTTTTCCTTCGAAGCCCATGAATGTCATCGCAGGATGTACAAACTGTGCTCCTTGTTCCAGTAGTTCTTTTGTCATTTCCACTTCTTTGCCGTCAACCATTGTTGTTCCGGAAGCATATACAAATAAGTTACCTGCCACTTTCTGAAGAATCATTGAACCGATACCACCGGCCATACCACCGATACCGGTGATACTTGCAATTGCTGTTCGGGGGAACATATCACCTACTGTAGAGAAGATATTAGCCGACCATGACTGGTGGGCAGCTCCGCCGATACCGATCAGGATCACGGGGAACCACGGAGAGAATGTTCCCAATGGCTGTGCCAGCAATACACTAACGGGAAGAATGCGAAAATCAACATTGCTTTCATACGTGCCGCATAAGGGTTCATGCCGGTCTTGTTGATGAAGATAGTAGGAAGCTTGCCACCGTAGATGGATAACATCGTGATTGCGTAAAGTGTGAAGATAAGTCCCATTCCCAGAGGATCGGAAGTTTTGATACCGAATTGGGAGTTCAGGTAAGACGGGGTCCAGAACAGGAAGAACCACCATACACCGTCAGTGGTAAATTTACCGAAGACAAATGCCCAAGTTTGTTTGTAGCTGAAACATTGCCAGAATCTCATCTTTTTCTCGTCTTTCTCCTCTGTTTTCGGACCTGCACCGGCCTCATTCTGGTCTTGTTCGATATATTCAAGTTCGGCTTTGTTTACGTGCTTGCTCTTTGAAGGAGCATCATACATAAATACCCAGAAGCCCATCCAGATAAAACCAAGTCCACCAATAACGATAAACGCCATTTCCCAACCGAAAGCTTTGGCAAGGATAGGAATGGTGAGCGGAGCGATCAAGGCACCGATAGAAGCACCGGCGTTGAAGATGGAAGTAGCATAAGCACGGTCTTTCTTCGGGAAGTACTCGGCAGTTACTTTAATAGCGGCGGGGAAGTTACCGGCTTCTCCGAGAGCAAGTATACAGCGTGCAGCCAGGAAGCAGTACATACTGACAGTAGCGATGGTTACCACCACGTCTCCGGTGGCTCCGGCAAGTTCGGCAGCACTGTGCAGTCCTACCTGCGCTTCTGTTACAATACCACAGACTGCGTGCAGACAGGCACCGGCAGACCATACGCCGATAGCCAGAGGAATCCTTTCTTCGTTCCCATCCAGTCCACAAAGCGACCGGCAAAGAGCATACATATTGCGTAAACAATAGAGAATACGGAAGTGATAGTACCGTAGTGTGATTCATCCCAGTGAAATTCCGGTTTGATAAATTCATCCCAGGTGAGCGATAGTACCTGGCGGTCGAGATAGTTAACTGTAGTAGCAAAAAATAGCATCGCACAGATCGTCCATCTGTAGTTTGTCATTTTTTCGCCTGTTTTTTGAAATGCATTCATGATAATGGATTTAAATAGATTTTGATTTGCTGACAAAGGTCGGTATTTCAGCTGGATTTTTTTTGTAATAATTGGTCAAAATCATGTATAATTCGTTGCATTATACATATTATTTGTACATAGTAATGTATTATCGTAACAATTTGGTCTCTTTGGGGGAAGAATATGACAAATCCGGAAAACTTCATTCTCTCCCCGTTTCGAGGAAAGAATGAAGTTTTTCGGATCACTTGATATGTGCTAAAGAGCTGCGCAAAGATTAGCGCATTTCTGTATATTTAATCTTATCCATGTCGCCATAGTCAAGATTTTCACCAGCATACCCCAGATGAACATATAGTTGCTGGTTCCGGCAGCTGCGTGGATAGACCATTCCGGTGACATGATAGCTTGTTCGTTCTGCATCCATACGATGCGTTCTTCCTGAGGTTCGCCCATGAAGTGGCAGATGGAGTTGCCTTCCGGCACGTTGAAGTAGAAATATGCTTCCACACGGCGACTGTGAGTATGTGCCGGCATGGTGTTCCATACACTACCCGGTTTCAGTTCTGTCAATCCCATTTGCAGTTGGCAAGGACCTTCTTCAAGTACGTTGTTAACAATCAGCTGGTTGATACGCGGTCGTTGCTTTCTTCCATCTTTCCTGCCGCGAAAGAATTTGCTTTCAGAGAACCTTTGCGTCCGTCGATGGTGATCAACTGAGTTTTGTACTCCTTGTGGGCAGTAGCGGAGTTGATATAGAATTTTGCAGGTTTGCTGGCATCTTTGCTCTTGAAAGTAACTTTCTGCTTGCCTCTGCCTACATACAATGCATCTTTGAAGTTCAGCGTATATTCCTTGCCGTCAACAGTTACGATACCTTCGCCGCCAATGTTGATAACACCCAGTTCGCGACGTTCGAGGAAATACTTAGCTTTCAACGGATCGATAGTTTCAAGTACCAGCTCTTTTGTTGCAGGTACGGCACCACCGAAGATGAGGCGGTCGTACATGGAATAAGTCACGTTGATTTGATCAGGAACCATTACTTTTTCCATCAGGAAGCTACTACGCAGGCGGTTTGTATTATACGTTTTCACGTCTTGCGGATTGCAAGCCACCTGCATCTTGTAATTTACCTGGGCAGAAGCAGACATAGCTGCGATACCCATCATCATTGCAATTGCTAATTTTTCATCTTTCGAATCTTTATTTGGATTATACTTATATTTAATCGTTAGCTGCGTTTTTCGCATCATTTCTTTTCATGCGGATACGGTTGTAGACTGCCATTCCCAGTGCAAGGGCTACGAGGATGGCAGGACCGATAATCTTCAGACTGTAAGTAAGGTGGAAGATACCCCAGCAGAAGAGGCTGGATGCAAAGTCGAGCGCTCCGCCTTCGAAGCCGGCGGGGATATTTACTGTCGGGTCACCCGTAGCGGCATATACGTCTTTGGCAGCCATCGTGAAGAATCCTGCCAGTTCTGTTACGAAGTACAGACCTACGATCAATGCTACCAGTCCGATGATGAATGATTTCACCACATTACCTTTGGTGATAGGCAGAATCATCGGGAATAGGTAGAACATACCAGCCAGAGAAGCCAGCGGTAAGAAACGGTTACCCGGAAGGATCACTGCAAGGAAGATAGTAACCGGGATCAAAAGCAGGGATACAACCAGCGTTGTCGGGTGGCCGATGACAAGTGCAGGGCTCATACCGATGCTCAGGCCTGTATTACTCTTATATTTTTTAGCGATCAATTCGCGGGTTGCATCAGAGATAGGTTTCAAACCTTCAATGAAAAGGCTGGTGATACGTGGAATCAACTCCATAACCGCTCCCATTTTGATACCCAATCCAAGGATACCCGGAATGCCGTCCAGTACTTCTTTCCAGCTGGCACAGCCCAAAGCTCCGATACCGCAACCAATCACGATACCCAGGAATAACGGTTCACCCATCAGACCGAATTTCTTCTTCATTCCTTCAGAGTCGATATTCAGTTTGTCGAATCCCGGAATTTTATCTAAAAGCTTGTTGATTACAATCGCGAACGGAACGAAGCTCTGGCAGAAAGGCTGCGGGATAGAGATACCGTCCATCTTATCATAGAACTTCTGAAAAGCAGGAGCAGTCATGTCTGCCATTACCAATGTTATAATGTAGCAAATGATAGCGGCGAAAAATCCCCAGAAAATACTATCGGAGGCGAAGTATACGATAGCCCCGATAAATGCGAAGTGCCAGTAGTTCCAAAGGTCAATATTAACAGTACGGGTTGTTTTGGTCAGTAGCATTAACAGGTTTACTCCCAGACAAACAGGGATAATGAAAGCGCCGACCGAGGTATTATAGGCAACTGCTGCTGCCGAAGGCCATCCCATGTCGAAAATACCGAGTTCCAATCCGTAGATTTCTACCATTTACTTAATGCCGGACCAAGACTACTGGTCAACAAGGCTGTGACTACAGATAAGCCGACGAAACCGACTCCCACCAAACAAACCGCTTTTGAGCGCTTTGGGGAGTTTAATACCGATACATACTCCTAAAATTGTGAAAATGATCGGCATCATTACTGCCGCTCCAAGACCGATAATGTACTTAAATACTTCTTCCATTCTGTTCTATTTTTTTCTCTGTTTTAATGATAAATTACTGTGTTTCCCCAGAGGTATTAGTTGTAAACCGTGCCAAAAGTACGACCTTTTCCGCTTTATTCCAAAACGAAAC
>ENA-OQIG01001417-OQIG01001417.1-human-gut-metagenome-genome-assembly--contig:-NODE-1417-length-10170-cov-1.671313_pt1 | contig 10170 bp, 13 predicted proteins | sample MGYA00242576_ERZ504741 | MGnify/ENA primary metagenome ERZ504741 (study PRJEB26092, sample SAMD00036436) | human gut metagenome | host: Homo sapiens | study: EMG produced TPA metagenomics assembly of... | reverse complement strand
CGCCGGCGATCCATAGCCCGCCTTTTCAGGCATGCACTTAAATCTCTTGTTTTTGTTTTCATAATTATTAATAAAAAGGTTATTTCATTTTCAACATTTCAATTACCAGCCATCAGGAATGCACCTACACCATACACTTCGGTCATGTCTTTAGTTGACTTGTTCAGGAGCAGCGCTGACGGGCTGAACATATCCAAGCATGCCATCTTCATGGACATAGCTCTTCAATGCTTTCCATCCCTTTTGAGCAGCTTTCTTGTACTTCTTACCTTTCAGTATCCCCTGATTAATTCCCCATCCCAAACCATAGACAAAGAACCCGGAAGCACTGTTTTCCGGCGAAGGATACGATTCGGGATCAAGCATACTCGCATGCCAAGAACCATTCTTATCCTGACATTTGATGACGGATGAAGCCATCTCTTTGTAGATATTCAGATAATAATTATAAGTCGGATGCTCTTTGGGAAGTGTTTGTAATAACAAAGGCAGTCCGGCAAATACCCAACCATTACCCCTCCCCCAAAACACTTTCTCACCGTTCTTCTCCTTTTTCGGGATGTACCTTCTGTCCCGGTAGTACAATCCTGCATCAGCGTCATATAAGGAATCTGTAGCTTCTCTAACTCACGATCCATAAAATCCAGATAGTTTTTTTCAGGATACAGTTTGTTCAACTGTCCATAGACAGGGGGAGCCATAAATAAAGCATCACACCATGACCAACGCTCCGACCAGTTTTTTGCACCTAACCATAAACGAGCTTTCGAAGGCTTAGCCACTATCGAATCTACTCGTGCGATAGTAGGCTGAATCATTACCGGATCATGATACTTCTCATACATACGGATATACATCTGTGCTATCACAAGATCATCCGCATGGTAGAGTCTTTTCAAGAATCCCCAACGATGCTTTTTCCCTATCTGCATCAGAAAGTCATAATAGCGGGAATCTTGTGTGTAGTCTGCCCATTCCACCATGCCACGAAACAAAACTCCATTGGTCCATGCAAGATCATGATGCTTTACTTTCGTCTGATGATCTATCTGCCACATGGCAACTTTGTCGATTAATGCGCGGTCCTGGTCTTTCTTACTTCTAGCATCAACAGTCGTAAAGACTGCAAACAAGGTTAAAATCAAAATTAGTGTCTTTCTCATAAGTATAATATATAGTTTTGCTATTTAGTTGTTATTTTAAAGAATTGCAAATCTCTGTGTTCATCTTCTTCAATTTTGACTCATCGAGTTTTATCACTTTACGGTCATAAGTCATTAAACCATTTACTTCGACTTCAACATCAGTAGTTTGTGTATAGACAGCTGCAGAAAATCCACGGGAAATCATATCTTTCAGTATTCCGGCATATTTCAGATATTCTGCTGTAGCTTCTGCGGAAGTATTGAACTGGATATATCCCCAATTACGATCGCGTCCCAGAGATGATCTTTCAACACCAGTCCGATACCTCCGTATTCGCCTAAAACTGTAGCCCTTTGCGCATCATACAGAAACATCTCCGGTCCCGGATAGTGATGTAAATCAAGCATATCACCACATGTATAATGATTCCCTCCACTTGCCGGATTTACCAATCGGGAAGGGTCATATTGCTTTGTCCATTCGGCAATTTCCTGTGTCTTGAATTGTCCCCATGCTTCATTGAATGGTACCCAAGTACCAATACAAGGATAAGAATAAAGACAATCAATCACTTCCTTCCATTCTTTACGATACGTCTCTTCCGATTCAGCAGAACGAGTCAACTCCGTTCCCTCAAAATATTTTCGGTTTTGCCACTCCGGGCTTTTATCTCCACTAGGCATATCCTGCCATACGATAAGCCTATCTGGTCACAGTAAGTATACCAACGTGCAGGTTCTACTTTGATATGTTTACGAATCATGTTGAAACCAAAATCCTTAGTTTTCTCAATGTCATAGCGTAGAGCTTCATCTGTAGGAGCCGTATATAATCCGTCCGGCCACCATCCCTGATCTAAAGGACCAAACTGGAACAAGTCTTTATTATTCAACTGTAAACGCACAATACCATGTTCATCTCTTTTTATCGAATACTTGCGCATAGCAACATAGCTTTTATCTGATCCACCAGTTTCCCCGCAGAAATCAAAGATACTTCCATCTGATACAGGAAAGGACTATCCGGCGACCAGAGCTTTGCATCAGCAGGCATGGGAATCTCAACCGGCAAACCATTTATAGAGGTTCCCATAGCCACCAGATGCTTTCCATCAAACACTTTTACCTCCAGCCTATCCGACTGTCTATTGCTATCCGTTTCAACTTTTACCTTTATTTTATTTGTATCTATGTCGGGAGTTGTCTTTATACCTGCAATATAATGCTCGGACACCGGTTCCAGCCACACAGTCTGCCATATACCGCTTACCGGAGTATACCAAATGCCACGAGGGTTACTAACTTGCTTTCCCCGAGGTTGAAATCCTTTATCTGTAGGGTCCAGACTTAACAGTCAGGGTATTCGTTGATTTCTCCAAAGCTTCAGTCACATCAAAAGTAAACGGAGTAAAACCACCGGTATGTTCACCTACTTTTATATTGTTTACCCACACTTCAGTTTTCCAATCTACTGCGCCAAAATGGAGCAATACTCTCTTGCCTCTCCAACTGGAAGGAATATTAAATGCACGTTGGTACCATAATTCTTTTTCCATCCCCAAAGTTTTTCCTACACCGGAAAGACTTGATTCAATAGCAAAAGGAACTAATATCTTTCCATCAAACGTAGTCGGAGCAGATTGTCCTAAAGGTAATACGGCATAGTTCCATAGCCCATTCAGATTCTGCCAATCCGAACGTTCCATAATAGGACGCGGATATTCCGGCAATACATTATTCACATCGACCTTTTCTGCCCAAAAGTTCTGATTTTATCTCCCGCAGGTTTCCACTGCGCCAATAAAATTTGAGAAGAGAATAAAAGAGCTGTACCCAAAAGTGTTAAATGTTTGATCATATATAATTAGATTATTGTTTCGACTGATTGACGCAGACAAAATTAGCGGATGAGATAGTTTTTGGGTAATATAAATATCCCAATAAATCGCAATAATGTCTCAAATAGAAGAAAGAATAGCAAATCTATACCAAATGAAACAGGAATGAGATAATTGTTTCATATACCACATAAAAGCACATAAAATATTGCAATAAAAAAGAGGCAGATAAGCTATATATATGCAATATGCAGGATCTATATGCCCTGTACATTGTGTATATATGCGCAATGCAACGGGGATATAGATCCTGCATGTACGAGATAACTATCTAACCGGCAAAGTCTTTCGGCAATACTCCAAACTGTTTCTGGAAACATTTAGAAAAATAGGAAGGCGAGTTAAAACCTACCATATAACAAATCTCATTCACACGCCCATTCCCCTCTTTCAATAATTGGGCAGCTCGTTTCAACCTTTCCAGCCGCAAGTATTCATTCGGGCTCAGATCAAGTACTCCTTTTATTTTCCGATAAAAATTAGAGCGACTCATATTCAATGAATCGACTATATCATCCATACTAAAATCAGGATTATGAAAGTTACCCTGAATGATTTCATTTAGTTTTTTCATAAATTCTTCATCAGCTTTTGTCAAAGCCATCGTATTGGCCGCAACAAAAGGCGATTGTGCAAAAGCCTGACGCAGTTTCTCACGACTATTAATCAGATTGGCGATGCAAGCCTGTAGATATTCAACAGAGAAAGGTTTTTCAATATACGCATCCGCCCCTAATTCCAATCCCTCTATCTTAGATTGAATATTTGTTTTAGCAGTAAGCAGAATCACCGGAATATGACTATAATCCAGTTTAGACTTAACCACCTTGCACAACTCAAATCCATCCATACGAGGCATTACAACATCACTTACCACCAATGTGACTTCCTGATTATCCAGCACTTCCAATGCTTCCAATCCATCTTTTGCAGTCAAAACGATGTAATTATCTTCCAATTGACGAACAACAAAAGACAGCATATCCTGATTATCATCCGCTACCAGTATTACAGGCCTATTTGTCTTACTTTCCCCTGTTCTATCCGACGTTCTACCGTTTTACTCTCTTCCACAGATTTATGTTCTGAAGCTAGTTTTATCACACTATCCTGTTCTACAGGCAGCGACAAACAAAAACGTTGGCTTCTTCACTTCCAACATCGTCAAGTTTCCCCGATGCAATTCAGCCAATGAACGCGAAAGAGCCAATCCAATTCCGTTCCGGTAGTAACTTACCTCTTCCTTCTCATTGAAGCGAACAAAAGTTTAAAAATCTCTTCCTTCATTTCATTCGGGATAATAACTCCGTCATTCACAGAACGAATATAAAACATCTTATTTTCTCCCGTCCCATTTATTTCCAAGTACACATGCACATACGTTTCTGCATATTTCACAGCATTATTCAGCAGATTACTAACAATTTTAGTAAATGCCTCCTTATTTACATGAGCATAGAAATCCTGTACCGGTACATTTAGAATGAAATCCAATTCTCTTTGCTTCGCCAAAGAAGTAAAACGTTTATGAGTTTCTTTCAATACCTCCGTAATATTACATTCAGCAAAGTTCAATCGGAAACCCTGACTCTCCGTCTTGCGAAAATCCAACAATTGGTTCGTCAGACTTAGTAGCCGTTCTGTGTTCTGCTTCATTATATTCAAGTCTTCACGCGTCTCCGAGTCCACTGACTTTTTCAAAAGAATATTTTCCAACGGACCATTAATCAACGTCAAAGGAGTACGTATCTCGTGTGCTACATTAGTGAAAAAATCTATTTTGGCATTATACACTTCCCGTTCCTTTTCCTGCTCAAATTTCTCCATTTGACGACGATGCTTTCTATTGGTGCGACGCTTAAAATAAAGAACCAAATAGACAGAACATCCAATAATCAAAAGTACATAAATGCAATAAGCCCAAACAGAAAGATAAAAAGGAGGTAGAATCTGGATACTTAACGAGATTTCATTACTATTCCATACACCATTGCTATTGGCGGCCTTTACCCGAAATATATAATGACCATAACGTAGATTAGAATAAGTTATCAGCGGCTTTCGCCTACAGATAGCCACTCATCGTCAAATCCTTCTAATTTATACTTCAATTTATTCATTCTCGGAGCTTGATAACCTAGAGCTGAAATACGAAAAGAGAAGGAGTTCTGATCAGCCCGAAGTACTATCTTATCAGAGAAAGTTATACTCTTTTCCAAAGGAGAATTTGGTTCATCTGCATACACTTCCTTATTAAACAACAGAAAATCAGTTATTACTACTGTAGGAAGATTCTTATTCTCTGAGAAATCTTTAGGATTAAAAGCGATAAAACCGTCAATCCCCCCAAAGTAAATCATTCCATTCTCATCTTCAAAACTAGAGCGATAGTTGAACTGATCTCCCAACAAACCATTCGCAGTAGTATACACTTTCATAGCCTCAGTATTTGGCTGGAAACAAACCAGACCATTATTGGTTGTCAGCCATAGCTGCCTTCTTTATCTTCTACAATCTGATAAACAACATCACTAGGCAATCCATTAGTAGAGTTATAACTCGTAAAAGTCTCCGACTCCGGATGAAATATACAGAATCCTCCCCCTTGAGTCGTCAACCAGATTTGACGATGGGAATCTTCAAAAACACTCGATACTTTATTATATGGAAGACTTGTATTATCTTTATCATCATGCACATAGTTCTTCCATTTCCGATCGTTCACATTATAACAATATACTCCGTTAGCATAAGTTGCCAACCAGATATTACCGGCAGAATCTTCTTTTATATCATATATAAATTTCCCGTTTAGTTCCGGTATGCGATCAAAGTCATCCGATTGCTTATTGTATCGTACCAACCCAAACATAGTTCCCAAATAAATATCACCTGTAGCTGTTTTACAGATTGCAAAAATGCTATTATCAATCAAAGAACGGGGAGAATCATTTTTTTGATATGTTTTTAAAACAACACCTGAACGGGTATCTATCACCTTTAGCCCCTTAGAGAATGTACCTACCCAAAGTTTATCATCCACTAAACAAAGCCCATGTATATTCGTAAATCCTGCACTAGGAGCAAAAAAAGAAAAGTCTTTCGTTTTCAGATTGAAACGATTTAATCCACCATCCTCAGTACCAATCCATAATATACCTTGACTATCCCGACAAAATTCACGTACCCGCTTACCATGCAGACTATTTTCTATTCCTTTCGGATAATACTTCTCAAAATAAGTATACGAACGAGGATAGTAATTTACTCCTCCAAAATATGAACCAATCCATATCCCATCTTCACGGTCCTTACAAAACGAATAAATAGCATTGTCTGATAAAGAATAAGGATCATATTCGGAACTACGCAAATGCGTATACTTTTCCGTACGAAGATTATAAATATAAACACCTGATTCCGTCCCTATCCACAACTCATTATCAGTATAGACAAGTAGAGTCCGACAATAAATAGCCTCATTATTCTCGTCTTTCAGCAACAGGTCCCTCAATTTGCCCGAAGTCAAATTCAGTTCTTTCACCCCTCCTTTTAAGGAACTGATATATAAACAATTGTATGCCCCTAATACTATTTTACTAACAACATCATCATTATAAGTTTCTTCATTATCAACAGGTGACAGATAGGGGTGAAGAGTTTTCAAATTATCTTTCGAATAAAATAGTCCATCTCCGTAGAATCCAATCCATATAGTACCGCTATTATCAACTGTCAAACATTTCACGTTAGTAGAGACCAATGAATGTTCTGTCAAAATATAGTTCCGCAAACTTTGTTCTTTTAAGTCATAACAAAATAGATTTTGCGCCTCCGAAGCTATCCAGATACGTCCTTGCCTGTCCCCTGAAATCATGGCAACAGCGCGTTCTATCCTTGTATTTCTATCACTTAATTCTACAAAATGACGAAAAGTATCTTTTTCAGGATAGTAGATATATACTCCTACGTCTGTCCCTATCCATATATTTCCCTCAACATCTTCATAAAGAGAAGTCACAAAATTATTACCGAGACTTCGCGGATTGGTTCTATCATATTTAAAATGCCGGAACGATACACCATCATATCTGTCCAATCCATCTTTTGTACCAAACCACATAAAGCCTTTCGAATCCTGCAAGATAGCACTTACTGTATTTTGCGACAATCCATTCTGGCTACTAAGACTCTTAAAATAATAATTCTCATCTACGGTCTGTGCACGGCAAATAAGACCAATTATTAAGGCAACAAACGTTATAATATTTTTTTCATATATTCAGTTTTATAAGGCTCCTTTATTCAACTAATCAAATGTAGACAAAATAACAACTGAATAATAGAAAATATGTCCCAATGAATAGAAAAATAGTCCTATTTTTCTATTCGGATACGCGCATCCACCGCTATAACCGCCTTCTCAGTGGCCAGGAGCGGGTTTATGTCCATTTCTTTGATTTCTGTTGCAAACCGGAGCAAGGTAGACAAACGAACGATAATTTCAGCAAATTTATCCTCGTTTACTCCCTTTTGTCCACGGGTTCCCTGGATAATTTTATAGGCGCGTAAGGAGCGAATCATTGAATAAGCCTCCTCATAAGAAAGGGGTGCCAAGCCGGAAGATACATCTTTCAGGACTTCCACAAAAATGCCGCCCAAACCGCAGAGTACCACGTGCCGAACTTTTCTTCATATTTTGCACCAATAAAAAGTTCTGTGCCTTTGAGCATAGGTTGAACCATGATCGCTTTTGCATCGGGAATCTGCATCATACGGTCAAATTCAAGTGCCAGATGCTGTTCCCCTTTAATGTTCAGTACTACACCACCGACATCCGATTTATGCACAGGACCTACTACTTTGGCTACTACCGGGAATCCACATCGACGGGCAAAATCCACGACTTCCTCCTTTTATTGGAAACATATTCATCGACCAATGAAATACCGGCTGCGTGCAGCAATGCCTGCACATAATGAGGTTCGATATATCCATTCTCCGGGATGGAATCAATGATCGACGGATTCTCGGTACATCGACTCCGAACAGTTCAATCTCAGGCACCGCCGGTTTCGGGGCGTTGACAATGCGAGACAGTGCAGTTCCCAAAGTCACTTCGTCGGAAAAGTTCACGTGTCCTTTGGCAAGGAATGCCGCCACTTCCGCTCCTGCTGTATTGATGGAGGGAAGAACAGGAATATAGGCTTGTGACAAGTCTGCATCTTTTCATGAAGAACATCGTACATTTCAAACATGGTCACCAGTCCGGGTGTGCCGAAGATAGCCAGAATAGCATCTATATTATCTAATTTTTCTTCGCAATAATCGATGCAGATACGCAAATGATCAGGTGTACCGGTGGCAAGGATGTCAATCGGATTTCCTACGGAAGCTCCGGGGAAGAGTTGGGCTTTCAGTTCTTCCGCCAGTTCACCTTCCAACTTAGGGACATTCAGTCCGCCTTTGCTCAAAGCATCCGTCAGCATTACTCCCGGACCTCCGGCATGAGTAATAATAGCAAAGTTTTTCCCTTTCAGTTCGGGGAGGGTGAAGATACAACCAACGGTAGTCAGCTCTTCGCGCGAAAAGCAACGCACAATCCCGGCTTTACGGAACAGCGCCTCTACAGCCGAATCGGAACTGGCAATCGCTCCTGTATGTGAAGAAGCTGCCCGACTTCCGCTTTCCGAACTTCCTGCTTTTATCGCCGCAATCTTACAGCCTTTTCTTATTAATGAAGAGGCATGGAAGAGCAATCTGTCCGGGTTGTGAATACTTTCAATATAGAGTAGCTTGATACGGGAATCTTTCTCCAGATCAAAGTTCTCGTCCATAAATTGCAGCACATCTTCCACACCAATCTGCTTGGCATTTCCTACCGACCAAACAGAATTGAACTGCAATCCTTTTGTCACCGCACTTTCAAGAATAAAGACTGCCGTAGCACCGGAACTGGAGATCAGATCGACTCCTTTTGAGTTCAAGTTCGGAATAGGCTGGCTGAAGACGCTATGATGCCATATATTCATCAGTCCGATACAGTTCGGACCAATCAGTGAAGCACCATATTTGTTGACACTTTCCAGTATACGTTCTTCCAGCAGTGCTCCTTCGTGTGTCTCTTCACCAAATCCGGCAGAGAGTATGATAAACGCCCGCGTCTGCTTCTCGCTTGCCAGTGTCTCTACTATATCCGGACACATCACAGCCGGAACAGCCAACACAGCCAGATCGGTATCAGGCAATTCTTTTACATCTGCAAAGGCAGGAACTCCCTGCACTTCTGTCTCTTTCGGGTTCACAGCCCGGAGTTCTCCCTGATAACCTCCGTTTATCAGATTCTTCAATATAGCGCCACCCGGCTTATGTACATTATTCGAAGCCCCTACTACAACTATACTCTCGGGACGAAGTAACTGGGTTGTTATCATATCATACACTGGTTTTCGTTTAAACTAGGATACAAATATATTCTTTCCTGCGAGAAAAAGAAGAAAAAGAGGAGAATTATGGGTGGAAGTCCTTAAAACAGATGAAAACATTTGGGTTATTCTATCATAAGCTAACTTTTTGGTCAGTTCATGTTCATTCACTACGATCCTGTTATTTCCATAGTTTTATCTTGATATCAATCAATTACTGTTTTTTTCTTTAAAGGAAAGAATACTAAAACTGACAAAGAAGACAATATCAAGGTTCAATATAGTTGTTATTAAAATGAAAGACAGCACTAGTAGAATTAACTGAAATGCCCTAATATGGTTAACTTTATTTAGCCAATCCATATCAGGGCAAACAGAAACTGCATAAACTTTACTTATACAAATACGATTGAGGCAAATTAGTAACAAATTGAATCATTTGCAGATTTCGGTTTAAAAGAAAATTATCCAAAGCACATCCTAGTTCTTTAAGGTAAATATTTTCCTTAATCTTATTTTTCGAGGGATAATATAGCTGATATCCTTTAATTCTATCAAATCTCAGGAGACACGTGTGAAATTCACTCCACAATGTAGTATCTGGTACGCATTTATCTACGTTACTTTCCATTTCTTATTTTTTGTAAAATCTTACTTCAATCAGTCAAAATCCAGACCTTGTAATTGCCTTGACATATCCAT
>ENA-OQIG01001416-OQIG01001416.1-human-gut-metagenome-genome-assembly--contig:-NODE-1416-length-10171-cov-1.542214_pt1 | contig 10171 bp, 10 predicted proteins | sample MGYA00242576_ERZ504741 | MGnify/ENA primary metagenome ERZ504741 (study PRJEB26092, sample SAMD00036436) | human gut metagenome | host: Homo sapiens | study: EMG produced TPA metagenomics assembly of... | reverse complement strand
CAAAACTGCGTTTGCATGGGAGCCCTTTGGGGAAATAAGTCGCCGCCGGTACGATTTATTGGCGGAAAAGTGAAACTTATTTTTTGAAAGGAGCTCTTTATGGAAAGAAAGAAGAAAAGCGCGCTGTGTAATAAGGTGATTTCCTTGTTTACATCTCTTCTTATGGTACTTAGTACCATTATTGGGTATATCCCAACTTCTGCAGTAAGTGTTTCCGCTGCAGACAGTTATCCATTACAGGAGATCTCTTCCGGAACAAAGCTCTCAGCTCTGAGAACGTATAATCCAGAAAGAGATATTTTAATTAATCCTACTCCGGAAAAAATATCCGGTTATTCGACAAATGATGATTTTGATAAAAATAAGAATGGTTCTTTATGGAAAGACAAATCCGGGAAGATTTCTGCGTATCAGAACAAAATCTGGTTTTGCAACTTTTGACGGCAAGCAGTGGACTGTTCGTAAAGACCAATTTCATCCAACTATTACTTATTACAAGGCCGGATATGACAAGAAAAACAAGCAGTATTACAACCTGACCATGCGTGTTGAAAAATACGAGTCTGATGGTTATATCTGGTATATGGCTGATAGTAGTACAAGGGACAAACAGTATTCTAAGATTACCACAAAGCCAGAGTGTCCGTATATTTATATTTGACACAAAGAAGTCGTCTGTTGGTATTTCCGGATTAAAAAATGGTACAGTGTAGTTTTACCTGGTCTAAATGGACAGAGGACAATGGTTCAGAAGATATCCCAGCTGGACAGGTAGAGAAACTCACTTCTTATATTACTATCAGGGATATTGATGGTGGACAGGCAATAAAGATTGCAGGAAATCAGAAGGGTGACTTAGACGTATATAAACTCAAAGGTTCAAAGTTTATCACTGAACAGGATGGTTGGTATGTTTCAAAAAGTGATGAAACAACTTCCCCTAGTGAAAAAAAATCATGGGTTCAGGCATTATTAACAGGAAGCCCAACTTTTATTATGTGGTTCCGTGCCGGTCAGCCCAATAAGTTGTACATGATACGGAGTATAACAAACAGTGGGGTATGCCCGCGAATACGTGTTATAGCTGGAATAAAAATAAAGCGGGTATGATCTCTGGTCATTATTTCGAGTATACAGCAGAGTCTTTAATTAATACTATTCCTGTTACACCAACTCCTACTCCAGGTGGGGATCCAGAACCAAACGATCCTTCAATCGAGAAAGTAGTAGTCCAGAAGGGCGGTTCTTACGATGATGCATACAAAGCTGCATCCCCGGAAGATGCCTTTGAGATCAACGATTATGATGATTACGATTATCTGATCAAGACAGCAGGTCCGGGAGCTGAAACAGATCCTACGAGATCGTGGATACTCTGGAAGACTGTTTGACAATTGATGATACTCATCATATCACTATTACTGATAAGGATGGCACGAACGTGTCCAATGACTTTAATCTCTCGATTAAAGGTCAGACTATTACCGCTTCTGCAAAAGCTGACTATATGAAGTCCAGTGACTTCAAGAAAGCTGATCAGGAGTTTATGGTTCGCCTTACTGTACACAGAATCAAGACAAAAGATGTTTATACCTTTATGGCACCATGATCGCAAATGATCCGGAGAACACAGGATATACCTTCTATGTTCCGAATGCGTCTACTGTACGGTATCATGTCAAAGATGCTAAGGAAACAACACAGCTGGATTCTGAGGAGTGCTGGGTAACTGATGAGATCAAGTCTAAATTGACAGTGGAAAAGATGCAAAATATGACGACTGGAAGTCGGAGATGAAGTATCTTACTCTGTTGAGGTGACTCAGACAAAACAGGATGGATATGCAACAAATGTTGTCGTAAAAGATACTGATATCCCTTCAAGCCTGAAACTGGTGAACAATGGATGGGAAGTATCCGGACCGAACAGCGGAACCATTCCTTCAATGTCTTCTACTGAAGAGGGAAATGGATGGATCCTGACATGTCCGTTACTGCAGTACAATGAGTCAATCAAGATCACATTCAAGTGCATCGCAACAGCGGATTCTAATGGACAGGACTGGATCAATACTGTAACAGCTGAGGCAGATAACTTTACGGATGATGACGGCAGCAGCATTACTGCTTCCGACAGCGCAGAAGTATGGGTAAACAGCCCGGTTCTTACTGTTGATAAGGTAGCTGACCGTTATGAGTATGAAGTAGGCGATACTGTGAATTATACAGTAAGCGTAAAGAATACTGCAGACTATACGATCGCACAGAATGTGGAAGTTTCCGATATTGATATTCCAGAGGGACTGGAGCTTCAGGGTGACCCGACGATCGAGATGGGTGGCGAAGATACATCTATCGGATGGCCGGTTGTAGATGGAACAACAACCATTGCAACAGAAGAGAGAGACAACAATGTGGAAGTCACAAGTGATGGAAACAGCTGGACAATCAATGCGAAATACCTTACATCCAAACAGCCTCTGAATATTACATTCAGCTGTATTGCAACAAAAGCAGCAAACGGTGTGGAAAGCCAGAACGTTGTATCTGCAACAGCAGACAATTTCTTAAGCCTTGATGAAAATCAGGAACCGCAGACCGCACAGGATGATGCAGAAGTTTATGTAAACACCGCTTACTTTGACATCGAGAAAACATCCGATGCATACGAATGGCAGGTAGGTGATCATGTACCGTTCAATATCACAGTCAAGAACGTGAATGACGAGGGTACACAGGATCTTGCCGATGACGAAAAATATGCAGACATTGATGAAGGTGAGAAAGAGAAGATCGGTGCCGCAGGCAAAACAGTGGCACGTAACGTGATCATCACTGATAAAGACAATCCCTGCAGGATTCAAACTTGATTTTGATTCTGTAGATGTACAGACAGGTGATACATCCAAATCCGTAGAGGATGAGATCGATGAACAGTTAGCAGCTCTTGATAATGATACGGAACAGTCCATGACAGAAGATGAGATCCTTGCAAATGCAGGCATTGACCTGGATGAGGACGGAACAGATTCTGATGGTGATACAGACCTTGATCTTCCAGAACTGAATGGAGATCAGGATGGAACTGGTGATACAGATCTTCCGGATGCAACTAATCCAGAAGAACATGAACCGACTCCTGCTGAGGAAATGACTGTTACAGGAATCCCGGACAGCTTTGACGACCATGTAGCCGGAACAGCAGATAAGACAAATGACGTGGATGAATCCTTATGGAATGAAACGTCACAACTCCTATCACAAAAGAACTGACACAGGTTGGAAATGGCTGGGAATTAAGAATTCAGCAACCTTCCGGCAGGAATGATGTAATATCAGATTTACCTGCGAAGCACTGGAAGCCGGAAACGGAGCAGAAGGTGTAAACGTTGGTACTGTATCCGCAACAAACGGTATTGAGAAATCAGATGATGCTGAGGCATATATTAACACTGCTGCTTTATCTATTGATAAACAGATGGTAAATAAGTATGCTGCAGGCGGAGAAGAGGATGCTCAGGACGGACGTGAAGGATATGAGTTCCGCGTTGGTGATGATGTTGAATACAACTGGTAGTTAACAATAACCAGAAAGGTTCCATTGCCAGAAACGTAGTAATTTCCGATACAACCATTCCTGTAGGTATGGAACTGGATGAGAGCAGTATTACTGTTGAAGGTGTTCCGGAAACATATGTGAACCCGGTAGCCGGAACAGACGATCCTGCAAACCAGTTAGATCCTGACCATTACAATGAGACATCCGTAGAACCAGTCAACTACAATGTTGAGCGTGTAAACGGTGGCTTCCAGGTTACTATTGATAACCTTCCTTGTACAACAGGCGATACTCTTAACAACGTAACAACACCGGTTGTTATCACATATCACTGCACACCAGGTTCTATCTTAAACGGATATGAAATTATCAATACAGGAAAAGCTGCTGCTGATAATGCAAGTGAAGTAAAAGATTCTGAGAGAATCTGGATCAACAGTCCAGAACTCAAGGTGATCAAAGATTCCGACCGTTATGAATACATGGTTGGTGACACTGTCACATATCAGGTAGACGTAACTCAGGAACAGGCAGGATGCCTTGCAAGAGACATCACGATCACTGATGTTATCGACACTGAAGGAGTAAAACTTCAGAAAAAAGTCCATCGTCCTGATCGACGAAGACGGTAACAAGATCGAGCCGGAAAGTGTTGAAGTAAATGGCAACACATTTACTGTAAACACAGGACGCAACCTGATCAACAATAAATCCGGATATACCACAGTTGATATGTCCAAGCTGATGATGAGAAGGGTGACTCCGGATACTTCCAGAACGGTGAATATAACCCGTTAGGAATCGACAAAGAATCCAAACTGACACTTGAATATGCCGTAGAGATCACAGATGAGGATCTTGCAGGACAGAGTATCCATAACACCGTAACTGCCAATTCCAAGGAAAATATCCCTGTAGAGGATGAGCATGAGGTTCTTGTTTACGGACCAGCCCTTGACATTGTTAAGGAATCCGATAAAGTAGAATATCAGGTCGGTGAAAAGGCTCAGTACAAACTGACAATCCGTGAACTTCGCGACAACATCACTGCAAAACAGGTAGTTGTTACCGATACATTCGAAAAGGAAGGCATGAAGATTTCCAAGATCAATGTCCGCCTGAACGGAGAGAAACTTGACGGTGCTGAGATCGAGCAGACAGCAGACAATGCATTCGTGATCAATACAGGAGCAGACCTGACAATCGAAGATAAGCTGGAAGTATTCTATACAGTAGTCTTCACAGATCCATCCCTTCATGATCAGGATATCGTAAACGTTGCAACTGCAAAAGGTGAGAATACTGAGGAAGAGAGACAGGACAACTGTGTCCACATTGTAGATGAGACTCCTGGACTTGAAATCAAAAAGACATCCGATAAGACATCCTACAAAGTAGGAGAAACCGGTCATTATACCGTAGTTGTTTCCAATACAGAAAAGGGCACAACTGCACGTAACGTGATTATCAAGGACGCACTTCAGGTAGAGGGAGCCAAGATCGTTGACGGATCTATCAAGATCTACAATGATGCAGGCAAACTCATGGATGATGCAGAGATCGAGCATTCCGATACGGATTATGCGATCGCAACAGGTCATGACCTGGAATATAAAGAACAGTTTACTGTAAATTATGATGTTCTGTTTGAGGCTGAGACTCTTGCTGGTAAAGACATCCTTAATGTTGCCAGAGCTACATGTGACAACTTAAGAGTGGAAACCAAAACACCAAGTCCGATCAAACTGGCTAATGGTCTTGAAGTTTACAAGTCCGCAGATCCTGCAACAGGTTCCGTGGTTAAGAACGGAGATACCATCAATTATTCCATCAATGTCAAGAACACATCCAACGATGACATGAAGAATGTCCTTGTAAAGGATATGATCCCTGAATATACGGAATATGCTTCCAGTGAAGAGCAGGACGGTGTGATCACAGGCACCAGAACTCTTAATGACAAGCTTTATGCTACATTTGTAATCGAATCCCTTCCGGCTGGAGAGGAGAAAACCGTTTCCTTTGCTGTAACTGTAACAGATGCACCACAGGAAGCAATGATCCTCAATGTAGCCCAGGTTCGTGTAACCAAGTTTGCACTGGATGACCAGACAGACAATACATGGACACATGAAGCATTCAGAAATACAAATGAAACAGTACACTATACTGATACCAGATGGGTCAAAGACCAGAATGTTGTATATATCGACGGTGAAGCTTTCCATTGAAAAATCATCTGACAAGATGAACTATTCTGTAGGTGAGACTGGACATTACACAGTTTCCGTTAAACAGAAAGTGGAAGGTGCAGTTGCAAGAAATGTTGTTGTAGCTGATAAACTGCAGAAGAAGGTGCTTACATCCAGAAAGATTCCATCAAGGCATACATCCTCAGAGAGGGTGCAGAAGAACCGGAAGAGATCGAGGATGTACAGCTCGTAGCGAAAGACTTCGAGTATACCCTGTATACAAATACAAACCTGAAATACGGTGAAGAGATCCTTGTGAAATACGATGTTCTCTTCAAGGATGCAGAACTTGAGGGACAGCAGATCAAGAATGTCGCCCTGACAAAAGATGATTCTACTGTACCGGGTGATGAGCCAACTGATACAAACAGAGTAACTGTCGGTGATGCAGGACTGATCATTGCGAAGTCCAGTGACAAGACAAAATACAAAGTTGGGGATGTTGGTAAATACACTCTGAAAGTTACTGCTGCTGACCAGTCAAGAACTATCAAGAATGTAGTTGTCAAAGATGTTATGAAACAGAAGGGCGCACACCTGGTAACAGGAACTGTTCGCACCTACTACGATAACGAAGAGCTGAAAGTTGATGTTCAGGAAAAGGATAACGGATTTGTTGTTGAGACAAAACATGATCTTTCCGGAACACATGCGATCTATGTAACATATGATGTTGTATTCGAGGAGGCATCCTTAGACGGAAGAGATGTAACAAACATCGCTACCACATGGGGTGATAATACGAACCCATCTGATGATGAGCATACCGTTCATGTAGGAGATGGTGATACACCGGATACACCGGATAAACCGGATAAGCCGGATAAACCGGATACTCCGGATAAACCTGGCGTTGGCGGAATGACTATCACAAAGACAGCTAACAAGAACGAAGTCTCTGTTGGAGACGTTGTATCCTATACACTGTCAGCAACTGTTAATTCCGGTAAGGAAACAGCTAAGAACGTAGTCATCACTGATACCCTGGATGCAGACCTGTTCGAGCATCTTGAGATCGTGAAAGATTCCTTCAGAAGCTATCTGGATGACTCTGAGTTCCATGGTGCAGACTTAAGCATCAGCTCTACAGGATTCACACTGAAATCCGGCAAGGATATGAAGCCTGGACAGGTCATGAAAGTCACATATGATGTTAAGGTAAAAGATGATACCCTGAAAGGCAGGACCTTCAAGAACATCGCTGCCGTATCCAGTGACAACATGGACACTGCTAAGGACAAAGAATCCGTAAAGGTTAAAACAGATGATCCTGTTGAAGGCGGAATGACCATCAGCAAGAAGGCAAACCAGTCCAAAGTATCCGTTGGTGATACCGTATCTTACACTCTGGAAGCTAAGGTCAACTCCGGAACAGATACAGCCAAGAACGTAGTGATCAAGGATACTGTTGATTCTGCATATGCAAAATATGTATCTATCGACAGAAGCTCCGTACACTGCTACATTGACAATTCTGAGTTCGCTCCGAAGAGTCTGGATGTAACTGAAAACGGATTTACCGTAACATCCGGAAAAGACTTAAAGCCTGGTCAGGTAATGAAAGTCACTTATGACATGAAGGTTGTTTCCGACAAGCTGAAAGGCAAGTCCATCAAGAACGCAGCGGTAGTAAGCAGTGACAATATGAATCCGGCAATGACACAGAGATCGTTGAAGTTCCTTCAGATAAACCTGTAACAGGCGGACTGAACCTTACAAAGATCGGTGATCACAGCCAGATCAATGTTGGTGATACTGTAAAATATACTCTGATCGGCAAGACAACTTCTGCAGATACAGCTGTAAATGTAGTGATCAAAGATGCCTTAGATAATAAGGGTGTGATCGATGAGAGCAGCATTAAGGCATATCTGGATGACCAGCTCTTTACACCTAAGAAATTAAGTGTAACAGATGACGGCTTCACAATGGAAACAGGCAAGGATCTTGCTGCAAAACAGATCCTGAAGGTAACTTACAGTGTCAGATTTGCAGACGAAAGTCTTGCAGGAAAGACAGTTAAGAATACTGCAGTGATCTCTTCTGATAACATGGATCCGGTTGATGCTGACCATGGTGTTACTGTAAATACGAAAGAAGAGGAGAAACCGGCATTATCTATTGATAAGAGCGTTAACCTCTCCAGTGCTTCCGTAGGAGATACACTCAGCTATACATTGACTGTAAAAGAGACAGAGAAAGATCAGACGGCGAAGAATGTTGTCGTTCGCGACAATTTTGATACCACAGGTATGAAAGTTGGAGGAATCCAGGCAACATTAGACGGTAAGTCTATCAAGGCAGATGTAACCAAAGCGGATAACGGTTTTGTAGTAAATACAAATACAGATCTTGCATATGGTTCCACCTTAAAGATCACTTACCAGGCAGTCGTATCTGACTCCAGTCTTGCAGGAAGATGGTTGGAAATACAGCCGTTGCATCCGCAGATGATGCAGATGAGGTAGCTGCAAATGCAAGCGTATCCATCGCCGAGAATCCGTCTCCGAGTGAGACACCTGCTCCAAGCACAACCCGGCACCGGGAGCTGACAGCAGTGATAATACAACCAACACAGTTGGACCAAAGACAGGACTTGTGAACCATGCAGGCATGTATGCGGGAATCGGTCTTGGAATCGTGGCAGTAGCCGCAATCGCAGTTTTCGTCATGAGACGGAAAAAGAAATAAGCAGTAATTCTGCTGGAGGGAGATCAGCCTGAAATGGCTGGTCTTTCTTTTTGTCTGAAAAATATTATTTTTCATATTAAATCCAGAAAGAAAAAGATAATTTAAAGTCTTCGTGTAGGAAGCTTATAAATCCTACTATACGGCATACTCAAAAATAATACTGGGGGTTAATTGATATGACAGAAGAAAGGAAAAAAGAAATATTAAAAACAATCGAAGAAAGAATTAGCAGCATTCCAGAAGAGTATGTCTCTAAAGTTATTGCTGACTGGTTTTTCTGTAGCGGAGAGGAAGATTTGATGGAAGTCGCAAAGAGTATCAAAGGGAAAGATTCTGACTTAAGCCAACATATGCGGGATTGGTATGTTAAAACCAGAGGATGTACAAAAACTGAAATGGCTCTTGTACTCACAGATCCAGAATTTATGCTCACGTCGTCTTTAAAAGACAAGATTCTGAGCCAAAATAGTATTAGGTTGATGCAAAACGATAATTTCAAAAAGAAAAGTCTCTATGATTGTATTAGAAAAAGTATGTTCTGATACCCATAGAGGAAGTATTTTGGGATGGCCGGCTGAAAATTTTGCATGGGTTGAAAATATCTGAAGAGCTGCTCAAAAAAAGGATCTTATTTTCGTATCAGAATTGACCAGTTTCAATTTGCGGTATATAATACTTATAACACAAAAAGGATATATCGAAAAAAGCTCACTTCGAGTGGTATATTCTTTCCTCACTTCGAGGTGTTAGTTCCCTGACAGCTGTTATTTTTGATAGCTGCCAGGGACTTTTTTTATCCATCTTATTTCTTTGACATATTGTCAGTAATCAAATGACGAAAGGAGAATGCAAAATGAAACGATATCTGGTCAGTCCAGAACTGAAACCGTATCTGCGCCGCATTATGGATCGCAGATCCTTAGATTACAGCTTTCAATGTGCTGATGGAAAGGATTATTGTAATATCTACATGTCGAGTAATTCTTTTCATAAGTTGATCAAACGTGCTGCCTGCGAAAAAACGCTCAAAGGAAGAGGGTGTTACATTCGTGACAGAGGAGGAGAGTAGTAATCCAATAAGATGCGCCGCACTTAAAAGGGAACTAGGTGTTAGCAGCACCATAGTTTATAAGTAGCTTGTTGTAGCATGACTGACCAGAACCTGGTCGGTCTTTTTTTGTCCTGCTTAAGGAGAAATAAGATGACGAAATTAGAAAATAATATTAAAAATCTCTGTGTAGAGAACATGGGTATTTATGGCTGCAAACACGCAGTAAAAGAGCATGTTTGGACTGGAAAAGCACATATGATCGCCAAGTTAAAGAAGAATGTTAAGTCTATGCAAGAGGAACCTTTTGTATATGCCTGTATGTTTTTCTCAGCAGAAACATTGATTTCCTGTGTTAAAGAGATACTCTGGGAGGATCGGGAGGATGTAGAGAAATATATCCAAAATAAAAGGATTGCTCAGGAATTAGAGCTGGATTACACTTTTTCAGCGCCTATTGCCGAAGGAATCGCAATGGGAACGGATTGGAACCAAATGCATCCGGCCTCCTCTGTAAGACTTGTAATATGCAAGGATAACTATACTTCTTTTCGTATCGTTACAGCATATCCATATCCCTCATTTGATCGAAATGGATGAATGGTACGATGCTGTCGACCAG
>ENA-OQIG01001415-OQIG01001415.1-human-gut-metagenome-genome-assembly--contig:-NODE-1415-length-10190-cov-2.746994_pt1 | contig 10190 bp, 10 predicted proteins | sample MGYA00242576_ERZ504741 | MGnify/ENA primary metagenome ERZ504741 (study PRJEB26092, sample SAMD00036436) | human gut metagenome | host: Homo sapiens | study: EMG produced TPA metagenomics assembly of... | reverse complement strand
GGATGGTCTGAATGAAGTTTAGTCAGAAAGCGTTCAGGGCTGCGGCAGCGGCACTCTCAGCGCTGCTCCTCGCCGGATGCACAGGGATGCTCTGGCTCAGTTATGTCCAGAACGGGAAAATCAGTTTCGAAGATGGCAGAACTTTCAGAATCGGTGATGCCTGAATCAGTATCAGTACTGCAAGAAGAATACGGAAAGCTGGACAGTGGAATCCGGGGATGGCGGTCATCGGGTGCTGTTTTCCTGTCATACAACAGGAGAGGATGATCTGGAGACTGAGAGGACACCGGATCCAAGTCTTGTGCTGAATGTGGAATTCCTGATCCCCAGCTGTCCCTGAAGTACGATGTGTCACGGGTCTGGTATGCAGTTGATCTTGCGGATGGCACGGATCCCGCGGCTCAGGCGGTCATGAAAACAGCGAATCCCCACGAATCTCTCCGGGAGATTGCGCTTGGCCGGGATGTGAGCATTCCGCCAGACGAATTCATGAAGTGGCAGCAGATGGCGGGTGCCTATCTGCTGGGCGGTGGAACACCGAAAGCAGATGGCCCCAAAGCCGAGGACGGAACGCCGCTTCCTCCAGGAGAAGGCTGGGTCAATCTGTAAGGCTTTTAACCAGTCCGGGATGCCCAAGGTCAATAGTCAGGCTGAATCACGCAAAATCCCCTTGTCTTAAGTTGAAACTCCTCTTCAGGATCGGCATTATTTAAGCAATAACGCCTGTCCTCAAGAGGCAGGCGGAAAACAAAGGGATATGCATGAAGATTTTTATGGACACGGCTAACGTGGATGAGATCCGCGAATTTGCCGATATGGGGATCGTTTACGGTGTAACAACCAATCCCTCTCTGATTGCGAAATCCGGCCGTTCCCAGGCGGATGTGATTCCTGAGATCTGCAGCCTGATTCCAGGGCCGGTATCGGCGGAAGTGATCAGTCTTGACTGCGCGGGCATGCTCGAAGAAGCGCATAAGCTCGTCAAGATCGCTGAGAATGTCGTGATCAAGATTCCTTGCACTGCCGAAGGACTTAAAGCGGTGAAGGTGCTGTCGTCAGAAGGCATCCGTGTGAATGTCACTCTGATCTTCAGCCTTCCTCAGGCTCTTCTTGCGGCCCGTGCGGGTGCAGCTTACGTTTCACCCTTTGTTGGACGGCTTGATGATATCGGTGAAGACGGCGTGCAGCTGGTTGCCGATATTGTGGACGTCTTCCGTAATTTTGATATCAAGACGGAAGTCATTGCGGCAAGCATCCGCTCGCTCGGGCACGTGAACGCGGTGATGCTCGCCGGGTGCGATATTGCGACGATTCCGACAAAGGTGCTTCGGGCGATGCTGGTTCATCCACTGACCGATAAGGGGATTGAGAAATTCCTGGCCGATTACCGCGACAGCCAGAAACGCTGATCAGGATAAGGCAAAAAGAAGCGCAGACGTTCGTAAGAACGGTCTGCGCTGTTTCTTATGGAAAGAGACTTGTGGTTTAAGCCTGAATCACACGAGCCGCAGGGCCTTGACGTCATTTTCCCCCATAGCCTCGGTGATGTTCTGCCGTCGAGGTCGAAATAGACGTCCCAATTAGTCAGAACTCTTGCACCAGGCGCGGGCCTGGAAGTTCATGCCCTTGTCGTTTCCTCCGGTAAGACGGGCAAACGGCGCCGGATCCTGGAGAACCTTATTGGTTTTCGCAATGGCTTCTAGCATGAGGGACTGAATTTTCTCAGGGGTCTCGTCTTTGGCAACGCTGAAGTCGAGATCGACACGGCGAAGTTTTTCGCTCGAAAGATTGGTGACCGTAGTGTTCATGACCTGCGAATTCGGGATTGTGATTCGCTTGTTGTCAGGGGAAATCAGCGTGGTATAGAAAAGCGTGATATCCCGAACTGTCCCTTCAACGCCGGATGCCTGAACATAATCCCCCACACTGAACGGACGGAAGATCATCAGCATGACACCGCCCGCAATGTTGGAAAGCGCCCCCTGCAGAGCAAGACCGATAGCAAGACCTGCGGATGCAAGTACTGTGATGACGGACGCCATCGGAACACCAAGGATCTGAATCACAATGATCAGCAGAACGACCCAAAGACCAATCTTCAGGAATGAATTGATGTAGCCCTTTGCTGTCTGATCAACATTGTTGAAGTATTTGACCCTGCCTACAGCACCGATGATGAGATTGATGACGATCTTGCCGACAATAAGGCAGATGATCGCGAGTGCGATCTTCTCACCATACGTGACGAGAAGCTCAGAAAAACGTGTTTCAAAAAGATGATCCATTTCGACACCTGTCTGAGGAGTGGTGATAGCAATAGTCTTATCACAAAAGGCCACGCGGTTATATCACGTTAAGCTGTGTACCCCTAAAGAACTAATAAGCGTAGAGTGCGTTCTAGTTATTCCGAATCAGGAAGGAACGTTCAGATGCCAAAAGCCTTGCATATACATGCCACTGACAATATTGCGGTTTGCACGTCCGCGGTTCAGCCGGGGGATGAGGTCGAGATTCTTGAGCCGGATGGTTCAAGAGGGGCAGTGAAAGCCGCTGAGGCGATCGCTTTCTGCAACAAAATCGCGCTTCGTGATATTGCCTCTGGAGAAGAGGTACTGAAGTACGGTGAGGTTATCGGCAAAGCCACCGAGGATATCCGTAAAGGATGTCTTGTGAATGATCGGAATATTGCCAGTCAGCCGCGGGCGTATGCAGACGAGTATCTGCTTAAGAAGGAGGCGTGAAATGCAGTTCATGGGATATCGTCGGGAGGACGGGCGTGTTGGTGTCAGAAACTATGTATTGATTCTTCCAGGCTGTGCCTGCGCTTCCGAAACCTGCAGACTGGTGGCAAGCGAAGTCCGCGGCACAAAGAACGTGATTATGAATGTCGGGTGTTCTGATGTGCAGGCGAACACGGACATGAATCTTCGTGTGCTGACGGGGTTCGCGCTGAATCCGAATGTATTCGGAGTCATCGTAATCGGCCTTGGGTGCGAAACGGTCGGTCATCGAGAACTGGCCGCGAAAATCCGTGCGGAGACTTCCAAACCTGTCGTCTCGTTCGGAATACAGGAGATAGCGGAACGGTAGCAACAACTGCGGCCGCGGTTAAAGCAGCCCGGGAAATGGTTGCACAGGCAAGTGAGCAGCAGCGTGAACCCTGCGATGCGTCAGATCTGTTTGTCGCAATTGAGTGCGGCGGATCGGATGCAACAAGCGGCATCGCCTCGAATCCGGCGGTGGGGAACATGTCTGATCGTATCGTGGATCTGGGCGGCACCACGATGATGTCTGAAACGATCGAGTTCGTGGGAGCGGAACATATTCTCGCGAAACGAGGTGCAACACCGGAAATCCATGACCAGATCATCCGCATCTGCGAGGATTACGAAAAACATCTTGCCGGGGTTGGACAGGACTGCGTACGGGGCAGCCGACCACGGGGAACAAAGCAGGCGGTCTATCCACGATTGAGGAAAAGTCTCTTGGCTGCATCCATAAAGGAGGCACAAGGCCTGTTGTAGAGGTCCTTCAGGAAGCGGCAAGACCAACCAAGAAGGGAGCTCTGATTATGGATACTCCCGGGTACGATATTTCTTCTGTCACGAGCATGGTGGCGGGAGGCGCTACAGTGGTGGTCTTCACAACAGGGCGGGGTACACCGACCGGTCACGCTCTGGCTCCGGTAATCAAGGTAACCGGTAACAGGGAGACCGCGAAGCGCATGGCTGACAATATGGACATCGATGTGTCCGGTATTCTGGAAGGAGATCTGACCATCGCTGATGCCGGGAAAGGTATTCTCGACGAAGTGATCCGGGTCGCAAGCGGAAAAGTCACCAAAGCGGAAGCCTTTGGATTCTCAGATATTGCTGTTGATCATATCTGCCGCTTTATTTAAGCATTTTGGGCTTTTCAGACAGGGCGGAGAAACGGAAGTTTCTCCGCCCTGTTTGTATGGAAGCTGATCCGAAATCCAATAAAACAGAAAAAATTAATAAAAAAATGATCGTTTTAATCAATTGTTTTCATGAAATCCATTGAGGAAAATGAAAGATCGAATGAAAAAATATTTGCATTTTTAAAATCGAGAGGGTAGGATACTCATCCTGTCGCTGCGATGCAGTGACGATCTTTAAAAACTGAATAACGAACCGATAAGCGTGAGCATCTGGTTTTGAAGAGCTTCAGCTCATAAAAAATCAGGTGCTTGAAAAGACGAATGGAATGATGCAGAAGTGAATAGCTTCTGAGAATTACCAGTCGATAATTTTGAGCGCGACGCTTCAGGAAACTGAAGCAAAGAAGTAATAGCAGTGATTGAACTCAAGAGTTTGATCCTGGCTCAGATTGAACGCTGGCGGCATGCCTTACACATGCAAGTCGAACGGCAGCGGGGGAGCTTGCTCCTGCCGGCGAGTGGCGAACGGGTGAGTAATGCATCGGAACGTGTCCTGTTGTGGGGGATAACTGATCGAAAGATCAGCTAATACCGCATGAGACCTGAGGGTGAAAGCGGGGGATCGCAAGACCTCGCGCGACAGGAGCGGCCGATGTCTGATTAGCTAGTTGGTGAGATAAAAGCTTACCAAGGCGACGATCAGTAGCTGGTCTGAGAGGATGATCAGCCACATTGGGACTGAGACACGGCCCAGACTCCTACGGGAGGCAGCAGTGGGGAATTTTGGACAATGGGGGAAACCCTGATCCAGCCATGCCGCGTGCGGGATGAAGGCCTTCGGGTTGTAAACCGCTTTTGTCAGAGACGAAAAGGGACGCACGAATAATACGTTCCGCTGACGGTATCTGAAGAATAAGCACCGGCTAACTACGTGCCAGCAGCCGCGGTAATACGTAGGGTGCAAGCGTTAATCGGAATTACTGGGCGTAAAGGGTGCGCAGGCGGCTGTGCAAGACAGATGTGAAATCCCCGGGCTTAACCTGGGAACTGCATTTGTGACTGCACGGCTAGAGTTTGTCAGAGGAGGGTGGAATTCCGCGTGTAGCAGTGAAATGCGTAGATATGCGGAAGAACACCAATGGCGAAGGCAGCCCTCTGGGACATGACTGACGCTCATGCACGAAAGCGTGGGGAGCAAACAGGATTAGATACCCTGGTAGTCCACGCCCTAAACGATGTCAGCTGATTGTTCGGGAAGCAATTCCTGGGTAACCAAGCCAACGCGTGAAGCTGACCGCCTGGGAAGTACGGTCGCAAGATTAAAACTCAAAGGAATTGACGGGGACCCGCACAAGCGGTGGATGATGTGGATTAATTCGACGCAACGCGAAAAACCTTACCTAGCCTTGACATGTCAGGAACCCGGATGAAGTCTGGGGTGCCCGCAAGGGAGCCTGAACACAGGTGCTGCATGGCTGTCGTCAGCTCGTGTCGTGAGATGTTGGGTTAAGTCCCGCAACGAGCGCAACCCTTGTCATCAGTTGCTACGCAAGAGCACTCTGATGAGACCGCCGGTGACAAACCGGAGGAAGATGGGGATGACGTCAAGTCCTCATGGCCCTTACGGCTAGGGCCTCACACGTCATACAATGGTCGGAACAGAGGGCAGCGAAGCCGGGAGGCGGAGCTAATCCCAGAAAACCGATCGTAGTCCGGATTGCAGTCTGCAACTCGACTGCATGAAGTCGGAATCGCTAGTAATCGCGGATCAGCATGCCGCGGTGAATACGTTCCCGGGTCTTGTACACACCGCCCGTCACACCATGGGAGTGGGGTTTGCCAGAAGGCGTTTGTCCAACCGTAAGGAGGACGGCGACCACGGTGGGTTCCATGACTGGGGTGAAGTCGTAACAAGGTAGCAGTACCGGAAGGTGCGGCTGGATCACCTCCTTTTAAGAGAACGAAGTTCTCAAGACAGGTGCTCATACTTATCGTTCGTTGTCTCCTGAGAAATGGAGACTATGTTCGGTTGTTCTTTAACAATTAGGAAGGAATGAAAGTTCTAAATGTCTGAGATACTTGATGAGGGTATTTCAGAACAGTTTTGAACATGGGTTGTGATTGCATTCACAAATTGCAAGTTTCTCCAAGAAACCGAAGCAACATTTAGAGAACAGCGACACGTTACAAGTCGATTGAAACCGTGCCGGGTAAAAGGCGGCAGGGTTATAGGATCAAGCGACTAAGTGCATGTGGTGGATGCCTTGGCGATCACAGGCGATGAAGGACGCGGTAGTCTGCGAAAAGCCCCGGGGAGCTGACAACGAGCTTTGATCCGGGGGTCTCCGAATGAGGGAACTCCAAGCTTTAGCTTGATCCATGCGTGAATACATAGCGCATGGAGGCGAACGCGGCGAACTGAAACATCTCAGTAGCTGCAGGAAAAGAAATCAACCGAGATTCCGGAAGTAGCGGCGAGCGAAACCGGAACAGCTGAATTCGATATTGAGAAGAACACTGGAAGAGTCTGGAAAGGCTCGCCATAGTGGTGATAGCCCCGTACGGGACGTTCATCTCAAGGTACTGAGGATTCGAAAAGTAGGTCGGGGCACGTGAAACCCTGGCTGAACATGGGGGGACCATCCTCCAAGGCTAAATACTCGTGATCGACCGATAGCGTACTAGTACTGTGAAGGAAAGGTTAAAAGAACCCCGGGAGGGAGTGAAATAGATTCTGAAACCGCATGCATACAAACAGTAGGAGCCCTTCGGGGTGACTGCGTACCTTTTGCATAATGGGTCAGCGACTTATGTTATGTGGCAAGCCTAACCGATTAGGGGAGGCGCAGCGAAAGCGAGTCCGAACAGGGCGGTTCAGTCGCATGGCATAGACCCGAAACCAGATGAGCTAACCATGGCCAGGCTGAAGGTGTGGTAACACACACTGGAGGGCCGAACCTACTGGTGTTGCAAAACCAGAGGATGAGCTGTGGTTAGGGGTGAAAGGCTTAACAAATCTGGAGATAGCTGGTTCTCCCCGAAAACTATTGAGGTAGTGCCTTGCGCATGAGCTTCTGGGGGTAGAGCACTGTTATAGCTAGGGGGACATGGCGTCTTACCAAACTATGGCAAACTCCGAATACCAGAAAGCTTCGCGCAGGAGACAGAGCACCGGGTGCTAACGTCCGGACTCAAAAGGGAATCAACCAGACCGCCAGCTAAGGTCCCTAATATCAGCTAAGTGGAAAACGAAGTGGAAAGGCTAAAACAGTCAGGAAGTTGGCTTAGAAGCAGCCATCCTTCAAAGAAAGCGTAATAGCTCACTGATCGAGTCCTTCCGCGCGGAAGATGTAACGGGGCTAAGTTGATAACCGAAGCTGCGGATTCACACTTTGAGTGTGAGTGGTAGGGGAGCGTTCTGTAAGCCTGCGAAGGTGGATCGTAAGGTCTGCTGGAGGTATCAGAAGTGCGAATGCTGACATGAGTAACGATAAAGCGGGTGAAAAGCCCGCTCGCCGCAAACCCAAGGTTTCCTGCTCTACGTTAATCGGAGCAGGGTGAGTCGGTTCCTAAGGCCAGGCTGAGAAGCGTAGCTGATGGAAATCAGGTTAATATTCCTGAACCGGCGTTGAATGCGATGGGGTGACGGAGCAGCCAGAGTGGACCGGGTGTTGGATGTCCCGGCTTCCGAGCGATGGGTGCCTGCAGGCAAATCCGCAGGCGTATACCCAGGACGAAGGATCGGGCCTTCTTTTGAAGGCGAAGCCACTGGAAGCGCTTCCAGGAAAAACCTCTAAGCTTCAGTTCAACGGCGACCGTACCGTAAACCGACACAGGTGGGTGAGCTGAATATGCTCAGGCGCTTGAGAGAACTCGGGAGAAGGAACTCGGCAAATTGACACCGTAACTTCGGAAGAAGGTGTGCCTTTGTAGCTTGACGGGAGAGAAACCCGGAGGGCGAAGAGGTCTCAGAGAATCGGTGGCTGTAACTGTTTACTAAAAACACAGCGCTCTGCAAAGATGAAAGTCGACGTATAGGGCGTGATGCCTGCCCGGTGCTGGAAGATTAATTGATGGGGTGCAAGCTCCTGATCGAAGTCCCAGTAAACGGCGGCCGTAACTATAACGGTCCTAAGGTAGCGAAATTCCTTGTCGGGCAAGTTCCGACCTGCACGAATGGCATAATAATGGCCACACTGTCTCCTCCCGAGACTCAGTGAAATTGAAATGTTTGTGATGATGCAATCTCCCCGCGGCTAGACGGAAAGACCCCATGAACCTTAACTGTAGCTTTGCATTGGACTTTGAACCGATCTGTGTAGGATAGGCGGGAGCTTTGAAGAATGGACGCCAGTTCATTCGGAGCCGTCGTTGAAATACCGCCCTGATTTGTTTGAGGTTCTAACCTGGGCCAGTGATCCTGGCTGGGGACCGTGCATGGTGGGCAGTTTGACTGGGGCGGTCTCCTCCTAAAGGGTAACGGAGGAGTGCGAAGGTACGCTAATCACGGTCGGAAATCGTGAGGATACTGCAATGGGAAAAGCGTGCCTGACTGCGAGACAGACAAGTCGAGCAGATGCGAAAGCAGGTCATAGTGATCCGGTGGCTTCTGTATGGAAGGGCCATCGCTCAACGGATAAAAGGTACTCTGGGATAACAGGCTGATACCGCCCAAGAGTTCATATCGACGGCGGTGTTTGGCACCTCGATGTCGGCTCATCTCATCCTGGGGCTGTAGCCGGTCCCAAGGGTATGGCTGTTCGCCATTTAAAGAGGTACGTGAGCTGGGTTTAAAACGTCGTGAGACAGTTTGGTCCCTATCTACCGCGGGCGCTGGAAGATTGACAGGGGCTGCTCCTAGTACGAGAGGACCGGAGTGGACGCACCTCTGGTGTATCGGTTGTGACGCCAGTCGCATTGCCGAGTAGCTATGTGCGGAAGAGATAACCGCTGAAAGCATCTAAGCGGGAAACTTGCCTGAAGATTAGTCTTCCCGGAGGCTTGACCTCCCTAAAGGGTCGTCCGAGACCAGGACGTTGATAGGCCAGGTGTGGAAGCGCTGTGAGGCGTGAAGCTAACTGGTACTAATTGCCCGTGAGGTTGATCCTATAACCGTGCTGCTTAGTTAAATGACAGCAAATGGTTTTGAAAGGAAGCTTGCAAAAAGAAAGAAATGTGTGAATGTGGAAAAGCAAGCCATGTGATTTCATTCCTTCCCAAAGAATTCGCTTGAGAAGTCCTTAAAAAACTTCGAAAGCAAAGCCTTTGCCTGACGGCCATAGCAGAGTGGCCCCACCCCTTCCCATTCCGAACAGGACGGTGAAACGCTCTCGCGCCAATGATAGTCGGTTGTATTTCCGGTGAAAGTAGGTCACTGTCAGGCTCCCCTTTCAAAACCCTCGAAAGTTTTCTTTCGAGGGTTTTGTTTTATGCGCTTTTGAAAAACCAGGAAAAAGAAAGGAGGAGCTCGCGCTCCTCCTTTCTCTGTCTTCGGATTTCAATAGCGATAAGAGACAGGGGCCGGATCGCGGAGCATATCGTTTTTATCGGTCTATCTCCGATTAAATGCGAAGAAGATCTCTCCCAGGTCTCCAAGGCTCTTATTGACAGAGATGAAACCGGGCACTGCCCCGATTTCAGTCCTCCCTAGCACAGGCAAAGAAAAAGCCCGGATCGACATCCAGGCTTCAGGAGAAAAGGAAGAAAAAGCGATCAGCCGAAGAGTTTCGAGAAGAATCCCTTTTTCTCATAAGGCTCTGACTGATAAGAGGTGGTTTCATATCCCGTCGCATCAATGGCGGCGCGGAGTTCAGTTTCCGGAATCTTCACGCGCTGCGATCACGACGCAGTTTTCCTTACCCTTATCGGCTTTCACCTTTTCGACTTCAAATTTGTCCCGCACGGCTCCGGCGACATGCGACTCGCACATCGCGCACATCATGCCTTTGACGCCAACCGTCATTTTGACCATGAATACGCTCCTTATTTCTGATAAACGTAATCATACTCATTTACAACCACGGTCATAAGCGATCTTCGGGGAATTGCGAAAGTCTCAGTTGATAGGAGGGGTCACGAATGTAACCGCGAAAGAAATTGCGTCAGGCCCAGACGATACGGAAGAGGCGATAGCCGACCGGCGCTGAACCGGAACATTGCTTTCACTTTCCGTAAACCAGATGTTGCCCCGGGAATCAAGCGAGAAACCGTCGGCCCACCGGATCGGGGTCGGGGTTTTCATTTCAGAGACACGGTGCGTCATCAGATGAAGCGACGCAACACGGTCATG
>ENA-OQIG01001414-OQIG01001414.1-human-gut-metagenome-genome-assembly--contig:-NODE-1414-length-10192-cov-2.129459_pt1 | contig 10192 bp, 19 predicted proteins | sample MGYA00242576_ERZ504741 | MGnify/ENA primary metagenome ERZ504741 (study PRJEB26092, sample SAMD00036436) | human gut metagenome | host: Homo sapiens | study: EMG produced TPA metagenomics assembly of... | reverse complement strand
TTGTGTTAGGATTGTATTTGACTGTTAAGGGAGTATGCAAACAAAATGCATTAGTTTAACGCCCCTTCTTTAAAAAACAGTCTGATGTAGAAACTTCTGCACCATCATCACCGGATTTGGATTCATCCAACGCCGTTTTTTGGTTGCCGGTCTTGTTACTGCCGGAGCAACCCCCAAACTCATCTCCCAAGCCAAGGAATCTGTAGCAAGCTTGAAGGTAAGAAGGCATACAAAAAGGAAAATCCGATCACTCCTCCGGGGTCTATCAGTCGGGAACACTTCCAACAGCAATGCACATCCTGTCATCTTTGTGTCAGCAAATGCCCTTCTCATATCTTGAAACCGGCTTTTATGGAATATGGCTTGGCAGGCATGATGCAACCTACTATTAGCTTTGAGAAAGGATTTTGTAACTTTGACTGTACTGTCTGTGGAGATGTCTGTCCCAATGGAGCAATTCTTCCCATAAATGTAGAGCAAAAACATCTTACACAAATGGGATATGTTGTTTTCATCGAGGAAAATTGCATTGTTTATACTGATGGAACCAGTTGCGGAGCCTGCTCCGAACACTGCCCCACACAAGCTGTGGCAATGGTGCCGTATAAGGATGGATTGACAATTCCCCATGTAAATAAAGAAATATGTGTAGGTTGTGGAGGATGTGAATATGTTTGTCCCGCCCGTCCATTCCGTGCCATCTATATCGAAGGAAATCCCGTACAAAAAGAAGCAAAACCATTCAAAGAAAGCGAAGAGCACAAAGTTGAGATAGACGATTTCGGATTCTGACCGACATGGTGCCGGAGCAGAGTTTCCATCCGTGTTTTATGTTCTATGACGGTTTATTTCAAATGTGAACAAGACAGATGGTATGGATTTAAAAAAACTATCCATTATATTCCTCCTACTTTCAATAAATTCACTAAATTCGTGGCGAACTAAAGAAAGCAATTCATGGAGGTATTCACAAATAACTGGAATAGCCGGAAATATCAGATTGGCTATGCACTAAGCGGAGGATTTATTAAAGGATTTGCCCATTTGGGAGTCATGCAAGCTCTTTTGGAACATGATATTAAACCGGAAATCATCTCTGGAGTAAGTGCAGGGGCACTTGCAGGTGTCTTTTACGCGGACGGCAACGAGCCGCACAAAGTACTTGATTATTTCTCCGGACATAAATTCCAGGATTTAACCAAACTGGTGATTCCCAAGAAGGGACTATTTGACCTCTGTGAATTTATTGATTTTCTCCGGACTAACTTAAAAGCAAAAAATCTGGAAGAGCTACAACTTCCCCTGATTATCACAGCAACTGACCTCGATCACGGTCGCATGGTTCACTTTCATCGGGGAAGCATAGCGGAACGGGTCGCCGCTTCCTGCTGTATGCCTGTCATGTTTTCTCCGGTCAACATAGACGGCACTAACTATGTGGATGGAGGATTGATGATGAATCTTCCGGTCTCTACCTGCGCAGGGTTTGCAATAAAGTGGTAGCTGTCAACGTAAGTCCCATCATGGCACAGGATTACAAAATGAATATTGTAAGCATTGCTATGCGCTCATTCCAATTTCATGTTCCGCGCCAATACCTTTCCCGAAAGAGAAAAATGCGATTTATTAATCGAACCATACAACCTATACGGGTACAGTAACACCGAACTGGAAAAAGCTGAAGAAATCTTCGGGCAAGGCTATAATACAGCTAACGAAGTACTTAGTCAACTGTTGGAAGAAAAGGGGAAAATATGGAAATAATCTCCTATCCATCAGAAACAAGAATGAATACGAATATTAATAATCTACTCTATATGAATGACGAAAATAAAATAATTATCTACCAAGTATTCACCCGCCTGTTTGGAAATAACAACAACCACTGTGTCTACAATGGAGACATTGCCACCAATGGTTGCGGGAAAATGGCTGATTTCACGCTCAAAGCACTTGGTGAAATCAAGAAATTAGGTGCTACACATATATGGTATACAGCATCATCGAGCATGCCACTCAAACGGACTATCGCCGTTATAATATCAGTCCGGATCATCCTGCTATTGTGAAAGGAAAAGCTGGTTCTCCGTATGCTATCAAGGATTATTATGATGTAGATCCTGACTTGGCTAACTACGTGCAAGGACGTATGAAAGAATTTGAGAATCTGGTACATCGTCACACATCGCACAGGTCTGAAAGTAATTATTGATTTTGTACCTAATCACGTAGCACGCCAATATCACTCGGATGCACAACCGGACGGTACGACCGAATTGGGAGCTAACGATGACTCCAGCCAATCTTTCAGCCCATATAATAATTTCTATTATATTCCGCAAGCGGAACTTCATGCCCAGTTTGATATGAAAGACGGTGCAGCAGAGCCTTACCGGGAATTCCCGGCGAAAGCTACCGGTAACAATCGTTTTGATGCTACTCCCAATATCACCGACTGGTATGAAACAGTGAAATTAAACTATGGAGTGGATTATCAGAATGGCGGTACCTGCCACTTCTCCCCGACTCCGGATACTTGGATAAAGATGCTGGACATTCTTCTTTTCTGGGCATCAAAAGACATTGACGGTTTCCGCTGCGACATGGCCGAAATGGTTCCTGTTGAATTCTGGGAATGGGCTATTCCTCAAGTAAAAGAGGCTTATCCTGAAATACTTTTCATCGCAGAGGTTTACAATCCAGGTGAATACCGTAACTATCTGTTCCGCGGCAAGTTTGATTACCTGTATGATAAGGTAGGGCTGTATGACACGTTACGCAATGTAGCTTGTGGATATGAATCTGCATCCGCTATCACTCATTGCTGGCAAAGTCTGAATGGAATAGAGAAAAAGATGCTCAACTTCCTGGAGAATCACGACGAGCAACGTATCGCTTCTGATTTCTTTGCCGGCAACCCGCGTAAAGGAATTCCCGCACTGATCGTTTCCGCCTGTATGAACACTAATCCTATGATGATCTACTTCGGTCAGGAGTTTGGAGAACTGGGCATGGATAGTGAAGGATTTAGCGGAAGGGACGGACGGACTACTATATTCGATTATTGGAGTGTAGACAGCATACGACGCTGGCGCAACGGAGGTAAATTTGACGGGAAGATGCTTACTGAAGAGCATAAACACCTCTACTCTATCTACCAAAAAGTACTGACGATTTGTAATGAAGAGCAGGCAATCAGCAAGGAGTATTCTTTGATTTAATGTATGCCAATATAAACGGATGGCGTTTCAATGAGCATAAACAATATACTTTTATGCGAAAATATAAAAATGAGATTCTGTTTTTCATTATTAATTTCGACAGTCAACTGGTAGATGTTGCTATCAATGTGCCTTCACATGCTTTCGACTTTTTACAGATTCCTCAAATGGAATCTTATCAGGCCACTGATTTGATGACGGGCGCTAAAGAAGAAATCAGTCTATTACCTTATAAGCCCACGGATGTTTCGGTAGGAGGCTATAAACGGAAAGATTTTAAAGATTACTTTTTAAATAAAAAGACTAAGATCTGTATACTCTTCATCCCTCGGTCACTTATGAATGACCGGGGATTATTTTATGCACATCACTCAAACAAATATTCTCAAAGGCTGTTTAGGTAGATAAATAATCCTCTAAACTCAAAGCTTATGAAGAAATTTATGATTTGTGCAATCGCATTGTTTCTGCTATTATCTACATCTGTCTTTGGAGATACCCCTCCCGGCAATGTACAGTCGACTTTCAAGAAAATGTATCCTAAAGCAAATGGCGTCGCCTGGTCACAAGACGACGGATATTATTGTGCCAACTTTGCAATGAACGGATTTACTAAAAATGTATGGTTCAACGTTCGGGGACAATGGGTGATGACGCAGACTGATCTTGTCAGTCTCGACCGGCTGACCCCAACAGTCTATAATGCCTTTGTATCCGGCCCATACGCAAATTGGGTGGTAGATAATGTGACAATGGTGGAGTTTCCCAAATGGCAGGCTATTATAGTAATTAAGGTAGGGCAAGATAATGTCGACATCAAATATCAGTTATTCTATACTCCACAAGGGGTATTGCTCAAAACGCGCAACGTTAGTGATATGTATGATATTCTCGGGCCAAGTACCTTTCTGGAAAACTAGGAACTGAATTATATAATAGGGTAATAAACGAGAAAGCCCCCGCAGATATTCAATAATATTTGCGGGGGCTTCTTGATTTAAAGATAAAATTATTTTTTCTTTCTAAGTACTACAGCGGTACGGGCAGGAATATAGAGTTTCAGCCACTCTTTCTTTTCCTTCTTGTACAGCGGATCGGTAATAGTGAAGTGCACGACAGAGTCGTCTGCTAAACCATTTCCTCCAAATGCTACATCGTCGGTGTTCAGTATCACTTCATAAGCTCCCGGAGTTACCAGGAATCCATAATCAGTGAATGACTGCTTTGGATTAAAGTTAAAGACAAATATAAGGTCTTTCCGTTCGTATGCCAATACCTGATCGCCATCATTATGCCATATTTCCTGAACAGGTGTTGCCTGGAAATCTTTCACACTCTTGAGAACTTTCAGCATTTCTTTATCAAAATCACCCATATAGTGATAGGTCAGATTTTTGTTGTCCACCAAATCCCATTGGCGGCGGGCATATTTGCACGACCATCCGTTACCTTCACGCGGGAAGTCAATCCATTCGGGATGCCCGAATTCATTTCCCATAAGTTCAGATAACCTCCGTTGATAGTCGAAGAGGTCAGCAGGCGGATCATTTTATGCAAAGCAATACCACGGTTGACAACATAATTTTCGTCTCCCTTCTGCATGTGCCAGTACATATCGGCATCAATCAGGCGGAAGATAATCGTCTTATCTCCTACTAATGCCTGGTCATGACTTCTGCATACGAAATGGTCTTTTCATCCTGGCGACGGTTGGTTACTTCCCAGAACATGCTGGAAGGCTTCCAGTCTTCATCGATCTTTTCTTTGATTGTCTTGATCCAGTAGTCCGGAATATTCATGGCCATACGATAATCGAAGCCGTAACCGCCATCTTCTACTTTGGCAGCCAGTCCCGGCATACCGGAAACTTCTTCGGCAATGGTTATCGCCTTCGGATTTACCTGATGAATCACTTCATTAGCCAGTGTCAGGTAACAAATCGCATTATCATCCTGATGACCGTTGAAATAATCTCCGTAGTTACAGAAAGCTTCACCCAGTCCATGGCTGTAATATAACATAGAAGTCACTCCATCAAAACGGAATCCGTCAAATTTATATTCTTCCAGCCAGTACTTGCAGTTTGACAACAGGAAGTGGATCACTTCATTCTTGCCATAATCAAAGCAGAGAGAGTCCCAAGCCGGATGTTCGCGACGAGCGCCCGGATAAAAATACTGATTCGGATCACCGGCAAAGTTTCCTAGTCCTTCTACTTCATTCTTCACTGCATGTGAATGAACGATGTCCATAATCACAGCAATACCCATCTCATGAGCAGCATCAATCAATGCTTTTAGTTCATCGGGGGTACCAAAACGCGAAGAGGCAGCAAAGAAACTGGATACATGATAGCCGAAGCTTCCATAATATGGATGATTCCATGAATACGCATAATCTGGATACAATTATATCCTTCTTCAGCAATACGAGGAAGTATTTTCTCGCGGAATTCGTTATATGTGCCCACTTTTTCCTCCTGCTGTGCCATTCCGATATGACATTCATAAATCAACAGCGGATTCGTGTCGGGCTTAAATGTTTTCTTCTTGAATTTATAGGGGTTCTCCGGAGCCCAGACTTGTGCACTGAATATTTTGGTCTGTTCATCCTGTACCACACGTGTAGCCCACGCAGGAATACGTTCGCCTTGTCCGCATTCCCAATATACATTCAGTTTGTAGAGATCGCCATGATGAATGCATCCGCCGGCAGGTTGATTTCCCAAATGCCATTCTTTTGTTTTTTCAGCTTGTAGGCAGCTTTTTCCTCCCAATTATTAAATGTACCCACCATATAAATATGAGTAGCATTAGGAGCCCATTCACGGAAAGTCCACCCCTTATCGGTGCGATGCAATCCAAAATAAAGATACCCCGATGCAAAATCTGAAAGGGTTTGTTTTCCCTTATTCGTCAATTCAGCTTCTTTGTCTAATACATGCTGATGGCGTCCGGTGATAGCACCGGCAAAAGGCTCCAGCCAGGGATCGTTTTTTACGAGATTAAGTGTCTTTTCCATATCAGAATTGAATTAGGATTATGCTTTTACTTTTACGATTACTTTCTTCACACCATCTGGAGTGATACCGGGAGCATGACCGTCTTGCGGGAAAAAGATAGCAAACATTCCCGGTTTTACGGCAACGTATGTTTCTGCTAATCCTTCGAAGAAAGTAATATCTTTTTCCTCGTTGTAAGGTGCATCTGCCGGAACACAGTCTTTAGCAGCAGTATACCCCATTATTTCTGTTCCCGACAATGGGATTTGAATATCAATAAATTCGTATGAGTTTCCAGTTTGGCTTCCTCTTTTGTTTTAGGTTTGGTTTGTGCAATATTCACCAACAGATCTTTTCCTTTCAGTTCTGTCTTACCAACTTCCATGGCTTGGAGGTCATGAGACTTCAAGAATTCAATAGCCTGTGCAAACAGAGGGTTTAAAGACGCATATTTCTCCAGATTTTCTAAAGTATCTACTACCATATAAGTTAAATTTTAAAGTTTATATTCTAGGCATTATTTATTCAAAATCATCAATCGTATAATTTATAAAATCGGCAAACCGTTTGAATTGCCGGAACACTTTGTCTATCTGTTCCAACATATCCGGTCGGGTAAAGAAGTCATCTGGAACATTATAAGAGCAAACATATTCTTTACATTTCAAATAATCAATGTACTTGAAATCTTTCGGAAAACCTTTCGGAGCTGTTTTCAGAAAATCCTCTCCTATCACCGGGAAGTATTTCTTAAACTCCGGATCTTCTACGATCGCAACAAACTCTTCGATATTATCATAGATAGATTGTCGCACTGCTTTCAGGATATTGGTAGGCAGACACAGGCTTCCTCCGGCAAGCATAGAACCATCCGGCTGCAAGTGTACATAATATCCACAATGATCGGACTTCTTTCCTTTGGCATTGATATAACCTCCGAAATGTATTTTATAAGGTGTTTTATCCGCAGAGAAGCGGGTATCCCGGTAAATACGATAAGTACAGTCTTTGGGCTGAATCCCCCGGATAGTTTCATCAAACAGGGAAATACGGGCGATCACTGTTGCCAAAAAGTTGTCGAACTCGGCACGGGCTGTTTCATATTCTGCCTTATGCTCATTAAACCACTCACGATTATTATTCGCGGAAAGATCTTTTAAAAACTGAAAGATAACGGGTATGTTCATCTTTATCATTTTCTATTATTACTCTACAAACGTACAAATTTTATTTCATATAAACTACAAAAGGGGGTAAAAGGACATAAAAAAAGCATCGGCCTGGTAAAACCGATGCTCTAACACATTTATCAAAAAAACAGACTCTTCTGTCTCTGACGTACTTTAGCTTTCACAAGTGAAGTACAATCTCTTTAATTAATCTTATATCTAATACTATGAAAAACACATAAATATAACAGTACAAAAGAGACTTTTGTTCAGCAATTCTCTGTATATTTCAGTTAATTATAGTTTATAGAATTAAATGTTTCTCATTTATAGGCAATATAATGCGTTTCCAGTCAATCATTGCGTTGAATAACATGATATGGGAATAGTCTTTCAGACATATTTGCGGAATGTCTTTCTCAACAATGAGCTGCCTGTCCAGAAATTCGCTTCGTTTCGTCCCACGGAGTAACGGATGAGCCGGTGTGAACCAGGTATGTCCGTCATAGAGAGTAACATTAGCTATAGAGGTATCTGTCAGATAGCCATTTCTCACAATTAAAATATCATCCGCCATTCCTCTTTGAGCGTACAAGGCATTCAGTTCTTCCCGATACGCACTTTTATAAGTATAATCAATGGTATCAGACACAACCAAATGCAAAGAAGATACCTGTCGCATCTGATAGGGCGCATACGTAACTTCTTCCACTTCTTTTCCATATACAATCCGGCATTTATGAATTCCATTTAAAGTTGGCGGAGATATAAATTCCCGTAAATCCAGCGGAGTGCTGTCTTTCCAAAAAGCTGCACGGGTTTTATTAAAGCGTTCTGTGTGATAATCAAGATTATAAATCTGTCCATCCTCTATCCGGATAGTCTCAATAAATGGGTACATATACTTTTTGTTTCATTTCATTATACTCGCTTTCCACATCACTCTGGCAGGTGATCCCACCTCCACTTTTAAAATACATCTTCTCTCCTTCCTGTTCTACAAATCGTATCATAACGGCACTATCTAAATCAATGCCATCAGAATATCCCATAACTCCCGTATAAAATCCTCTGTCGTAGGTTTCAGCTTCCTGAATAATCTGCATCGTTTTTCTCTTTGGAGCACCGGTAATAGAACCGGCTGGTAATAGCCTGAAAATAATATCTCCCAAATGCTCCTGATAATTTTCAGGCAATATACCCTGAATTTCAGAACTCGTCTGGAAAATGACTCCCCGATTAGTCTGTAACCTGTCCATATACCGATACCGGGAAACTGACACCCGGTTGGCAACCATACTTAAATCATTACGAATCAGATCTACAATGGTAGCATGTTCGGCAGTCTCTTTCGGATCATTCATCAATAATTGAGCAGCAGAGGGAATTGAAGCATCAATGGTTCCCTTCATCGGATATGAGCTAATTTTTCCTTGATGAATTCTAACAAATATTTCAGGAGAGAAAACCGTAAAACGATCTTTAATCCATAGCTTATAAATCGCTTTTGAATGAAAATAAATATCTTTCAGAGTGAGATTGGTTTCTACCGGAGTGCGACACGTCAAATTCGTAAGGAACTATTTCCTGCCAGGATGTTCCGTCGCACGATATTAAACGAACGTTGATAAGAAGAGAAAGATTCTGCGAAAGGCTGCCAATGTAGTGAAGGCACTGTTTTTGCGGAGTAAGTAGCTATATCATCTTCAGCCGATATAATCTGATTGGTAAATCCATTCAAATTATACAAAACTTCAGCGGAATCAACAGCGGCAACCTCCTCTATATAAGATACATCTTGTAGATAATTTATAATGAAAATGAAAGGACGGTGGAGTTGTCCCAACTGGTTCATTCGTTTAATAGCCTGTTCCTTATTATATAAGTGCATATAAAATACTTCTACGTTTAGGGAAGGCAAATGTACACAAAAAGTATAGATTAGAAAAAGATAGCAATAAAAAAGGGTTGTCCGACGTGTCATATCGGCAACCCTTTATCATTTATAAAATTGGTCAAATTACTTCATAACAGCTTTCACTTGAGGAAGCATCTTCTTCACATTTTCATTTTCCGGAGAGATCTTAGCAGCTTCTTCCAGATAGTCTAATGCTTCTTTAAATCTACCATCAGCTTTTTCTTTTTCTGCAGCATATTTATCTGCATCAGAATTTGCCAAAGGAGCAGCTTTCTTCAGGATATTAGCGCCATCATTATAGCACAGAACTCCTAAACTGTACAATACATTTGTTTTATATTGCTTGTGATCCAAAGGAATTACTTTCTTAAAACAATCTTCAGCTTCTTCTGCTTTTCCTGCTTTCTGTGCTGCAAGTCCTGCTTTTAGATAATGAAGACCATAATTCTTCACCATTGTCTTATTCTTAGGATCGACTTTCAGCCCTTCTTCTAATGTAGCTACATATTCAGCAGTCTTCTTTTGTGCATCTAAAGCCAAAGCTTTACGAGCATACGCATTTCCTATATTAAATTTTTTCTGAATAGCAATATCGAAAAAGGTCACGGCTTCCGCATACTTTTTCACTTCGTCTGCTGCTATACCACAATAGTAGCTGTTGCAGAATCCTGATTATTAGTCTGTTTCAGATATTCGCTGAACTTCGCATACGCTACTGGATAATTTTTAGCATTAAATGCATCATTTCCTTCTTTTTTCAATTGCTCTGGGGCGGTTTGTGCAAAAACATTAGTCACTACAATACAAAATGCAAATAAAAAAATCAATTTCTTCATAACTTTATGTGTTTTTTAGTTGTTTATCGTTCAAAAGTAGAAGTTAT
>ENA-OQIG01001412-OQIG01001412.1-human-gut-metagenome-genome-assembly--contig:-NODE-1412-length-10199-cov-2.256751_pt1 | contig 10199 bp, 9 predicted proteins | sample MGYA00242576_ERZ504741 | MGnify/ENA primary metagenome ERZ504741 (study PRJEB26092, sample SAMD00036436) | human gut metagenome | host: Homo sapiens | study: EMG produced TPA metagenomics assembly of... | reverse complement strand
GGATAATGTGCAGATAAAGTTCAAGGCGAAGGTCGGAAGCGTGGAATCACAGATCCCGGAAAACAACTTGCTGTTATCCAGTCCGCACAGAGCCAATCTCCAGATGCAGATGAGCAACATAAAACCGAATGCGGATGATGTCATGGAGGTTTGCGTCAATTTTAAGGTTCAGGAGACTCCGGAGAGCATTACTGATATACACATGGCCGGGCAACGTGCGTGAGCTCGGCAGAAGATAATGGGAGCCGTATTACAGGCGCAGGAAGGTGTGGTCACGAAAGAGCATCTGGAACTTGCCGTGACGAAACTGACCTCACCTGTCAGTTTCGCCCTGCGCAATGACGCGGAGGATAAAGAGCGGATATTGCGTGCGTTAAAACAGACAAACGGCAACCGGAGTGCCGCCGCCGAACTGCTTGGAATAAGCAGAACAACTCTATATGGCAAACTTGAAGAATATGGATTGAAATATAAATTCAGGCAACCATAGCCGATTTTGTTGAATTTGACTATCTGCAAAGGTTTGTTATTCAAAAAATAATATTACCTTTGCATTTAGGAAAAGCGTTCTTTTGAATTACTGCAAAACGAGGTAAAACACAGAATTTCGCTGGTTTCTAAATCGTTACCTATTAAGCCGAGATATTTTGTAAGCTATTGAATTTTAGCAAGAAAGGAAATCCTTTATGTCTTGCGGTATGGAAGCAAAGGTTGCGGTCTATGCCGCATTGTTTGGCGATTTTCTTCAGGTGGGGATTGAAGCTCGTGTTATGCAACATCGGGAACAGTTTCCCATCCGGTGCCATTCCTTTATACTTTTCTATAATGGTGATGGCAATATCCAGCAGACGCACATTTTCGGGCGTACCTGTTTTCTGACGTTTCGTTTCGATCCACAGACTGCCGTCATCGGCCTTGACTATATTGGATTCTCGCAGGTTGCACATGTCACAGTAGCAGATTCCGGTGAATGCTGAAAAAAGGAACATGTCACGGGTAAAGTTCCGGTTGGGCATATCGAATGTGGTCGTCATCAATTTTTCCAGTTCTTCACGGGTGAGATAGAGTTGCTTCTGTTTCGGTTTCAGGGGAGTAAATTCCTTGAAAGGGTTGAAGGACAGGATGCCACGATATACCGCTGTCTGTACGATGTGTTTCAGACGTTGGACATGTCCGATGGAACTGCCGGTCTGCATCCCCTTGTCAATACGGAGGTAAAGCTCGAACGATTCGATGAACGACTCGTCCAACGCTTTTACCGGAATATCGGACACTTTGTATTTGTCCGTAATGTATCCGGCGACATGGTGATAGGTGTTCCTGTATTGGTAGAAACTGTTTTCTTTCCGGTTCACGCCCACACGCAAGGCGTATTCCTCATTGTGCTCCCGGAATAATCCCAGCAGGGTGGCTTGTGCCGTAGCGATTCCTTGAAATGTGTTTTTAATTTCCTCAGCGGTGATGTCGGCCTTCATATCCAACAGCTCGTTATACCGTTGGCGTAGAAGGAGCAGCATCTTCTCAATCTCACGGTTGGTGTAGACCGCTACTTTACTCTTGCCGGTGCAACGTTGTGAGGTGGCATTCCATAGGTTTGGATTCACTTTGAACTTGCATGCGAATTGTGCGACGGAGTTCGTTTTTCCTTTGACGGTGATACGTCCCATCAGGGGGCATAACCCTTCCGTATCCTGCCCGTTTCGTTTCAGGTAGAGCAGCATCTTGAATTCTGTTTTCATACTCTTCATTTTTTTTAGTTACAATAATACTCCTAATTGGCTTTTGACCGGATATGAAAACTTGGGCGAAACGTTGCAACGGAACCCGGGCAAGTCGAAACCGCTGTTCCTGTCTGTCTTTCGGGCTATGTTTCTTCATTCTTCCGCAGTCTGTTAAGCATTGATATTCAGCGTTTATCCTCGTTCAAAACAGGTAACGACTTGGTAGCTGAACCGCTTCTATATTTTGCCTTTTTCCGTCTTTCGCTAAAGATGCGATATTGAGCAAATCTGTTATAATTCAACGATTTACGTTTTACTTGCTGCGGTTGTTACTTGGGTGCGATTGGGGTGGTTTGTTGTTGTACCGGTATCAGTTTTGTCAATTCCACTCCCTTACGTGTCTGCCGTAACCAACGAATATTGATTCACAAGACTTTCGAAGGACTTGCCGAGCGTGGAAGATGCTCTATGGGATGGTTCTTCGGATTCAAGCTGCATCTGATAATCAATGATAAAGGAGAGATTCTCAATTTTATGTTTACTCCCGGTAATGTGGATGACAGGGAACCATTGAAACAAGGAAAGTTTCTGGAAAACATAAAGGGAAAATTGTATGCGGACAAGAGATATATCGGTCAGACTTTGTTCGAGAACCTCTTTCTTGATGGTATACAGACGATTACTAAGGTCAAGAATAATATGAAGAACTCCTTGATGAGTATCGCTGATAAGATATTGCTTAGGAAAAGAGCTCTGATTGAAACTGTTAATGACGAATTGAAGAACATTGCACAGATTGAACACTCCAGACACCGTTCATTCAATAACTTCATTGCAAATGCATTGTCAGCGATAGCAGCCTATTGTTTCTTTGATAAGAAACCCGCCATTGATGTGAAATTTGTCAATGACGGGCAACTGGCTATGTTCTGATTATATCGAACTCACGTTAACATAGGATGTGCTTTATGATACTAAGATAAAAATATCATAAATCCAATAATGAAAATAGGGTTACGATGCTATCTTTAGAAATAGAGAGACCTAAAGGGACTTCTTCAGTGCTCCTTTACGACGCTCCTCCCTTCCGTTGAAAAAGGGCTTGGGCAATCCTCTGCAGATGATATTCTTTTGGCGGTTAGTTGTACAGATAAATAAGCTGTAAGGAACGTTTTACAAACGCTCAAAAACTATCGCAGTAATACGATAATCCTATTCATTGGTGCTAAAACTGGCTATCCATTTAGCCAACTCCTCGATAACTTCTACAAACTCGGATGTAGAAACTTCACACTGTATGTACTCCAACGATAATCTAAAAATCTTATTACTATAACTATTTTTTATCAGTCACACAATGGATACTTAAAAGCTGGAGCAGGTAAATGCATCCCTGCTATTATAAGATTATTTTCTTTGGCATATTGTAGATAATATTTACGTGATTGAATCGCTTTGTTTTTATCCATATCAAATGAAGCACAAATTTCAGGATATTCATATTGAAATGCAGCACCATGGATTAAGTCACCTATTATTAATAACTTACCGATCCTATAAACTGTGTGCCCTGGTGTATGGCCTATGGCGTTCATTGCCAAAACTTTACCAGGAAGTGTGTCGCCAAACTCAAAAAGATGAAGCCGTTTTTTATAAGCATTCATAGTTTTTACCACTTGAGATTTCTTATCAAGTGGCATATTTATCCAAGCATCATACTCCTTTTTTGAAGCATAAACTTCTGCATTGGGAAAAACGACACTATCATTGTGCATCAGTCCACCGATGTGATCGCGGTGGAAATGAGTTATATATATACATCATATCCTCAGGTGAGATTCCTAATTCTTGTAACCTTATTAACAATTTGCTGTCAGAGAAACCATAACCAGTATCGAACAGTATCTGTATCCCATTCATTTTTACTAAAAATGAACTTATCGAAGAAGGTATTCCATTAGAAAAAGATTGGTCTTTTATATGTATGCCATTTGTATCGGAAAATATAGAATTAGAAATGAAATAATCTTCATTATTGTCTTGTATCCATGTTACTTGCATGCTATCTAATGTAAAGTTTTCATTCCATTAATTACTGTAATAATTGGAATTCTGTTTTTATTCTTATTGCCTATTTGCTTATGAATATTACCACCACAAATTACTAGCAATAATAACAGGAGTCAATAGAGATAATACATTTTTTTACATTCACTTTCATGCTGCTTTTATATAGTTAATCAATTATCATGTAATTAATATTTCAATGTATTTAGCAAGATTTCCAGCAACAAGAGCATGTACAGTTACATCTTTTGTTACTATTGCTCCGGCTGCAATAATTGCTACCTCTCCAACTATAATGCTCGGACAAAGAATTGCCTTTGCTGTAATCCATACTTTTTTTAATTATGATTAGCCTATGTTTATCCACTCAAAATCTTCAACAGAGTTTTTTTACAACTCTATTAAGTTATTTTCTATGTTTAGGATAAACTTGAAGTTCCTGCACTAAGCTATTTTTCCGATTTTTCATTAGCAAAGTCTAGGAATTCATTCAATGTTTCTATTCTTTCCATTAATCAGCTCAATTACTTAAAATGCATTTTTTGTCTTATCTGTAATCATAGCTCTTTCTATCTCTCCAGTTAAAACAATGGCATACTGCCCTATATCATCCTTATAACAGAATTCATTTTCAAAAGTACTTTTTTATCTCCTGTAAAATAAAATTCATCTCCACACCTATTATTATAAGTTTTAAATTTCCTGCAAATATAGATAGAAATCCTGATATACCTACATCGGCAGAATAAAAAGAAGGCTGAAGCCCTGTTTCCTATCCCCTCCTGCGTGTTCTTTGTCACAATTTTACTAATTTGTAGGTATAATAATTTAATAAATATAACTATGGACAGTAACGGAATAGTCGCCGGCTTGATGTTCACAAGGATAGTGTTTATCTTTGTATTATGGGGCATGACGAATCTATTATTTTTCAGAAAACTATACGAAGTGCTGCCAACGGGACTGTGTCAGATGCGCAATGACATGATTGAACGGGGGGATAGAGGCCGCCATGGAGAGTACCAAAATCAAATTCTTCTTTCATAAAAAACTGTGTTAGCAAAGTTAATATTTTATTCTTTGCTGACACAGTTTAATTTACAACCTCTCAGACCACTATCTAAAAACACTTCTTAGAATTTCTGCAAGGTTTCCCCATCGAATGTCTCTCCATCCAAGCCATCAATCAGTACTGTGTTATGTATTTTATTATATCCGTAGTGTTTGTTCCATACATCTCTGTTAGCTAGCTGTATGCTGTACTCCCAGCGCGTAGAAATGGTGGATCTTGGGTCCGGAAGATTCAGATATATATCATATTCGCCACTGGGCATTGAGGTTGGCAGTCCGAACTGGGCTCTGATCGTGGTCTGTTCCCCCGGAAACCAGAAACGCGGGTCTTCTTTTAGTTTTATCTTATACTTGTTGTCTTTCTTCTTTTTGTGGACAAATATGATTTCGACATCTCTAGGATTGAATGGAGCTGCCCATCCCGTATTTTGTAGCTTCAGCACAACCTCATAAGGGTGACCAATTTTTCCTTTTGGAGTGAAATATCCATCAGAGAGAGTGAACCGATATCCTAAACGTTTTTTAATTTCAGTCATGCAATGCTCATCTTTCCATTGATTGATGACTGCGGGATGATAATCGATATTGATATAGGACCAGTGATATTTGGCAAAGTCGGCTACTGCATTCTCGCAGTTTGAGTACTCAGACAGTTGACAAGTCTCGCCACCCATTGCCACATATTTAGTTTCCCATTCCCAAAATTTCCTGTAATCCGGATTCTCTCCAAAAGTTCCCATATCGTCCACATCTGCGAGGAAACAGTCGTTGTGGAAAGAGATACGGGATAAGTCGGAACCATTGTAAGCAGTTTTCTGCGTAACGGTATCGGTATGGTTGAGATTGAATGTGAATAACTTAGCAACAGGATACCGTACACTTATCATTCTATCTTTAGGCATTACTCTCAAAAGAGCATCCAGTACTTTACGACGGGGACCATATTCATTTTTCTTAGGCTGATAATTGTAATGGTCAGTGTAATACCATTCTCCCCATACCCCGATAAATCCCGCCTCGAGCACGCAAATCACATCCGAGAACTCATCAAAGATGGGTTTTAGTTGTTGGATATGTTGTTCGGTAAGTTTCCAGGGAGCATCCCAGGGCTTTTCATTTTCGGAAGAGGTATATGCAAAGCGTAATATGCATTTGGCTCCTCCCTTTCTCAATGCCAGCATGTTGTTCCGAATGCGTTGCAGATATTCCTCCGAGATTAACTTGTCTTTGAAATTTCTCATATAATATGCGGTGAATATAAGGCTCATTCCTTTATTACGATATTCTTTTAGGAATTCCGGAGTGATGACATGATCGTTGTCTGTGGCATATTCCTGATGAGTGAAAAAGCCTCTTTCTGGGTTGCATATTACTTCTTCGGATGGCTGGTATGTCACCTTTTCCATTTCTTCCAACGGAGTAAGAAAAGGGAATTCCTGCTCTTCTTTAGAATTGATCTTGTCGCTGCAGAATGTTAGCAGTAAAGATGGAATGAAAAAGAGAGATATTAAGAATCTTTTCATAAGATAATATGTTGAAATGTGGATACTCTGTTGTTACTTAACTTCTACAAACCAAGGTAATCTGGATAGAGGAACATCAATGGTGTAGGTTTTACCTCCTTTATAGAGTTTCCCCATATCATCTTTCCACTTACCTTTGGGGAGTTTCACAATCCGGGTGTTATCACTGGACATAATGGGGGCTACCAAGTATTTATTTCCCAACATGTATTGATCTTTACATTCTTCAAATCCTTGATTTGGGAAAGCATATTCCATGTGACGTACGATAGGTTCACCCGTAATGGATGCTTCTTTGGCCAGTGAGAGTATATAATCGCCCAACTGTTCGTGCCATTTGGCATATTTAATACACGTTTCCAGATTTTCTTTGTTTAGAATACGCCAGGGAGCTACGGAGAACTGCATCATCGGCATCATGGAATGTATCTGGCAGGAGCGTACAATTAGTGTCTGATCAAAGCTGGAAACGTCGATGCCCAGAAAACTGGAATATTCTCCTCCTCCGATCATGTCGGGACAAGTATACGAATAGCCCAGTAAACCGGCGGATACCATTGAAGGAACCAGGCTTGCAACTCCATTCCATGAGTATGTCTTATCTCCTAAACGTTGTACTAAAGGTTGACCGCCCCATTTCCAGCAAGCACGAAACTCATTGTATGGAAATTCCAGTCCGAGTTTTGCCCACAAGTAAGTCTGCTCGGTATCGTATGACTGCTGGTCGAACACGTCTACATCTTTTGCGAGATATCTTTCCGGATCTCCTGCATCGAACTTGAAGCCGTCAATACCATAATCCTTTTGTATTTTTTGGAGAGCTTCTCGCAGATGATTGTAGGCAGCCGGATTGCTCAAGTCATAGCATGCACTGGAACCATTCCACCAATTGAGAATTGCTGGTTGGTCGCTACCTTTTTTTTCACCAGATAGCCTTTTGCCCGCAGGTCTCTGAATTCTTCGCTATCAGGTGTTACAAACGGACTTACCCACAGCATCACTTTGAATCCCATGGAATGAAGTTTGTCGACCATAGCTTTAGGATTTGGAAATTTATCCGGTCTGAACCCGAAATTGGCATAGTTTTTCTGCCAGCTGTCATCGATCATCAGTATGCCCGTGGGGAACCCATTGTCAATAATGCTTTGCGCATACTTCAGAATGTCCTCCTGATTCTGATTATATATAAGCTCTATCCATGTGTTGTATTGAGGCTTTGAGAAGAAAAGTTCGGGCGGCAGAGTCTCCGATGGAGGAAAATGCTTTTTAGAAGCAGCCTGGTAAGCCTCTTTCAACGTGGTTCCGGCCGTTGCATGTTCTATTGCTCCTCTGGCAGATTCAATGCGGATTTTGCGTTTTTCAACTGAAAACGGAAGGGACCGTCGCACCAGATATAACGGCCTTTATTAGAAATCAGCAATGGTGTAGTTTGATTATTGAAATTCTGTGTTTGCAGGTCAATTTCCATTGTATTCTCCCGGAAAGGCATTTGACTGCCTAGGTCAGTGGCTCCTCCCCACCATTTCTCATTGGGGAGGATTTCTATCTCTTTCACCTGTTGGGACAGGGCGGTTGCGGCAAGCTGAATGCCAGGATGCTAAAGATTAATTTCTTCATGATGTTAAGTATTGAATATTCGATTATATGATTAATGCTTGATAAATTCAGATGGCGCGCTTCCGAATTGCTCTTTAAATGTTCTCGTGAAATAAGAGGGACTCTCGATTCCGACAGCGTAACCGACTTCACTGATTGACATGTCGGTAGTTCGTAGCAGTTCTGCTGCTTTGTCCAATCTGATTTTACGGATATAATTCCCCAAAGACATGCCGGTAGTCGATTTGATGAAACTATACAGTTTGGTTCTGTTCATTCCCAGTTCAAGGCAGAGATGATCGACAGAGAATTGCTGGTTAGTAAGGTTGTCGTTGACTAATTCTATCAGTTTGTCGAACATTTCTCTTTGTCTCTTGTCCTGAATCTCTTGCCGGACATTGTTGGCGGTTGGCAGATTTCGCATCTGATGACTTTTATTGAGGAGATTACGTACATTGGCTTTAAGAAGTCTGGGATTGAAAGGCTTGGGTATGTAGGCATCCGCTCCCATTTCAATTCCTTCAATCTGATCTTCTATCTGCGACTTTGCGGTGAGCAGGATGATAGGGATAAAGCAAGTCTGCAGGTTCTTTTTTAAGGTTGCACACAACTCTATTCCATTCATTCTGGGCATCATTACATCCGATATAATCATGTCCGGAAGACTACGGTTACATTTGTCCAAAGCCTCCTGTCCATCTATGGCCATGATGATATTGTACTCTTTTACAAAGTATTCCCTTAGTATCATAAGTATTTCATGATTGTCATCCACCAACAAAATGGTAGGTTTTCCCTCTCTGTAGATTGCTGTGGTTTCTTCTACTTCCAGCGGTGCATATTCTACTGCATAGTTGGATAAATAGTCCTTCAATACGAATGTATTTTCTTCTGTTTTTTCCTCCTTAGTCAGATAAGCGTCGGATATGGCAAAGCAATGATGACTTCTGTGCCCGCATTGGGCTTACTGCTTATTATAATTCCTCCGTGATGGAGTTCGATAAGGGATTTAACTAGAGATAATCCGATGCCCGAACCGGAATGTTGCTTGCCTGTATTATTCTGTACCTGATGAAAACGTTTAAAAATTGTGGGCAGTACGGCTTTCTCCATGCCAATCCCTGTATCGCTAACTCTTATAATGACCTGTTCGCCGGGAATCATTTCCTTGGTGTTCCAGAAAGAATCTTTGTATAGAGGAATGATATCGTCCACTAATCCTTTGGAAACTTGGATATTGATTTCACTGTTGGCATGCGAATAGCGTATACTGTTTGATAGGATATTAGACAGTATTTTCCCAAAATGCTCCGGGTCTATCCACATTCTGATGTTTCGGTCGTCAATCTGTAGATTCACATGGATATCGGATGCTTCGGCCCAACCTTTGAATTCTTCATAAATATCGTTGACGTATTCAGGAATCGAAGTATAGGCTGTTCTAAGTTGAGCGGACTTAATTTCTGCCCGGTGGAAATCGAGCAATTCATTGACCATGTTCGACAACTTGCCTGTATTCTGCTGGATGATATTTACATATTTGTTCGTGCAGATATCCTCATCTTCTGCTATTTCGTTGATTGCATGGCTTATCAGGGTGAGCGGAGTTCTGAACTCATGAGATACATCCGTGAAGAACCGCATCTTCATCTGCATCATTTCCTCTTTTTGGCGTTCTTGCTCTTTCTGTATGGAAATCGTATTTTTCATTTGAGTCCATTTGATGAAATAACGGAAACCTATGTAGAATAATCCTAGAATGACAAGGATATAGAATGTGTAGGCCCACCAAGTCATCCAAAAAGGAGGTTGAGAATAAATTTGCAATGCATATTGTTCATTGCTCCATGCTTGCCAGTCGCCAGCTTCCACTAGCAGGGTGTGCAAACCGAATGGGATTTTCTGATAAGATACAGTTGGTTCTTTGCCTGCCTCTATATATCGCCATTCATTGTCATATTTTTCCAGTTTGTATCGATAACGTATGTGATGCTGATTTCTGTAAGATAATGATGTAAAGCTGACAGAGAAATTGTTATCAGGGTATTTTAGTTTCAAACTATTGGAAACTCGATATCCGAGTCCACGACCTTGCCGTTAATGTGGCATCTGGTGAAATAGACACGATAGGAAGCCGTGTGCGGAGTCTCGGCAATAGGAGTGAAGTAATTTAACCCATGGGCCCCTCCGAAGTAGAGATTGCCGTCATTGTCTTTAGTGG
>ENA-OQIG01001411-OQIG01001411.1-human-gut-metagenome-genome-assembly--contig:-NODE-1411-length-10200-cov-3.529932_pt1 | contig 10200 bp, 11 predicted proteins | sample MGYA00242576_ERZ504741 | MGnify/ENA primary metagenome ERZ504741 (study PRJEB26092, sample SAMD00036436) | human gut metagenome | host: Homo sapiens | study: EMG produced TPA metagenomics assembly of... | reverse complement strand
CAAGAATATATCAATCCGCCTGCAATTATCTATATAAAGTTTAGGTTATCTCACTCCGGTAAGTCAACATAATTATCGTGTCCATCCAGGTATCCGCTCAGCACATTCCTCGACTCCAGACATCGTCGAGATAAGAGACATCACCTGGACCATATACCATCCGAAGGGAGTATTGCGAACGGTCCTCCCAATTCCAGGTAAAGGAGTACACCGATTCGGAATAACGTCCGTTGGGATATTCCACCCGGATATATCTTCTCCATGGCGATCGAGATAAAAATTCAGTTCCTGATAGCAATAGTTCCCGTCGGCATCATAAAACGTATCTGCCAGGGACGACTGCAAAGATCAAGGGATTTATTATAGTACGAACCACCGATATTGTCATCATCATAAAAGTCATCGATCTCAATCTCACAAGAAGTAAGATTTATCATTGCCACTGCCAGCAGAAACAATTTTAAGTATTTAAAAGTTAAAGTCTTCATATCGTATAGTTTTTAGTTATATCAGTTTGATGTGAACAAAAGTAGGGAAAGAAATGATTTGCATGAAAAGAAAAAACCTACATCTGCAGAGGGAATCGCCTAAATAAAAGAGGGAAACAGGACAAAGAAGGCAGAAAGCTCTAAAAAGGACATATCAAATGTTAACAAGAAAAACAGATTTACTAAATAAGGTTACAAAATTACGATTTATACCCGGATAATTTGCCGATATTCTCCAAATCCGTATATTTGCAATGTGTTTTTCATAGTATTAGATTTAAGGTTAACAAAGATTGGTTGCTCGTGAGAGTAGCCTTTTTTTATGCCCTTTCCTCCGGATCAGCTTCAGACTATCCTGACCACCCTCTCCCTCCTTCTGTACACTACTGTTTCATAAGAATTCAAGAACATCTTCCTGCTAAAAGGTGCTTGTAGAAAGAAATCCCCATTTATACTTCTCCGAATGACGACAACGGGTATGGATGGAAAAGCGACTGTCATCTTACATAATTATGAAGATAAAAAGTATCCGGCCGTATTGCATGGTAACAGGCTGTGGTTACGGCCTTATGAAGCCATTGCCTGGAAGCTTACTTAGTGTAAATCTACTCTTGACGCCTCCCCTTGTTGTATTACAGGATTTCGTCAGGAACGGACCGTCAATTTATTCATGATCCTTGGGAACTGAACCGCAAAGATGACCGTACAACAAATGGCTGCCGCAGCATCCGATATTGCTTCGGCAGCATATACCCCCATCACTCCCATCAGGTATGGAAGCATAAGGGCCAGGGGAATCAACAGGATCACCTTACGAAGTAATGCAATAAAGATAGAAACCTTGGCCTGCCCCAATGCGACAAACATATTCTGACAAGCACGCTGCAACCCGAAAATAGTCATCCCCGCCAAAAAGACAGGCATCACCTGTACTACGGTTTCTATCAACTTTTCGTCAGAAGTAAAGGCCGAAGCAATCACAGAGGGAAACAAAATCATCAGCAGGATCAAAACGAGATTGAACAGAAACATAAAGGTCATCACTATTTTGAAGCATTCCTTCACTCTTTCTCGGTTTCCATGACCATAATTATAACTTACGATGGGTACGAATCCAATGCGAAACCGGCAAGGGGAACACTGACAAAAAGCATGGCACTCTGCATGATTGTCAATGCACTCACATAGATATCACCGAATGTCTTCAATGAACCGTTCAGCACAAATCCTACCAAACTTTCGGTACTTGCCATGATAAACGGTGAGCTCCCAACGCCAATATAGCTCCAACAACCTTCCGGTCCAACCTCATATAACGAGCTCGAGCCGCAAAGAAGCACGCCGGGATGTCAGAAAGAACAATACCCAGCCAGCACTGCAAGCCTGTGAAATAATAGTGGCAAGCGCAGCTCCTTTCACTCCCCAATCAAAGACAAAAATAAACAGAGGATCGAGCAAGATATTAAGCAACGCTCCAATAACAATCGACAGCATAGCGATGCCGGGACGTCCCTGTGTATTAATAAAAGTATTCAACCCGACAGAGACTTCGACAAAAAGGTACCGATAAGATAAATCGAAAGATAAGCCGTTGCGTACCCGAGCGTCTGTTCCGAAGCACCGGTAAACAAAAGAATCGGTTCCATAAACAGATAAGATAAGCCGGACGTCAGAAGTGTAAAAAACAGCAATAACACGAAGCCATTACCCAATATTTTTCCGGCATGGGTACGGTTGCCCTGCCCTAACGCTATGGCTGCAAGAGGCGCACCTCCCCCGGCCACAATAGCCGAAAAAGCTGAAATCAAAATAATCAGAGAACCTGCCACCCCGATACCTGCAAGTGCTTGAGTACCGATTCCCGGGATATGCCCGATATAGATGCGGTCCACAATATTATAGAGCAAATTTACGATTTGTGCAATTACCGCAGGAAGTGCCATCCTGAACACAAGTGGCAACATACGGTCCGTACCAAGCCTCTCTTCATATTTATCATTCATAACCAAGATGCAATAAAAAAGCCTTTTACGCTACCGTAAAAGCTGATTATCATATAGTAGTGGGTACGAGAATCGAACTCGTATTACATGCGTGAGAGGCATGTGTCCTAACCGTTAGACGAACCCACCCGATTGAAAATTAGATTCAAAAAAGAGCTAAGCAATAAACTCAGCTCTTCTTTGTCATCTTAAAGTTGAGATTTGGTGCGGAAGCTGGGGGATTCGAACCCCCGGTACGGTTACCCGTACGTCAGTTTAGCAAACTGGTGGTTTCAGCCACTCACCCAAACTTCCTTTTTAACCGCATTTCCTCTCAAATGCGATGCAAAGATAGAGGGAACTTTTGAACTACGCAAATCTTTCTGCAACATTTTTTTCAAGGATTTTATGCGAAATAAGTTAACCAGCTAAGTTTCAAATGTTAAAGGAGAGAACTTTTTTTTCATACACTTCTTCCTCCGGCCGGACATCGGAGTAAAACGAATCTTTTTACTTTGAAAAATTGATTTATATCAACCGATTTTCGTACTTTTGCCCCGCAATCTATAATAACTTATCAATATATAACATAATGGAAAACCTGAAAGAGACAGTGGATATTGTTGTAAACTCCAGATATCCGGAGATGAACAGAGAGGGACGAGAACTACTGGCACAGGTCTTGATACGCAAAGAGCTGGAAAAGGGTGAAATGTTGTTGAACGAAGGACAAATAAGCCGCCACATGGTTTTTGTCGGTAAAGGGATGTTGCGGCAATTTTATTATAAAAACGGAAAAGATGTCACCGAGCACTTCTCATACGAAGGATGTATCCTGATGTGCATCGAAAGCCTGTTAAAACAAGAACCTACCCACCTGATGGCTGAAGCATTGGAACCGGCGGTAGTATATATGCTCCCTTATGACGTCCTGCAAAAGTTGCTGGAACAATCCAAAGAAATCAATGCTTTCTATCGTAAGGTACTGGAATACTCACTCATCGTATCGCAAATAAAGGCCGATTCATGGCGTTTCGAAACGGCACGCGAACGCTACAACCTACTCTTGCACCATCATCCGGAGATCATCAAACGAGCTCCGTTATCACACATTGCATCCTACCTGCTGATGACCCCGGAAACACTCAGTCGTGTTCGTTCGGGAGTACTGTAAAAAACATTTTTTTGATTTATATCAAAACGTAATTCAACTACATGCTGTATTTTTGCAGCAGTTAATAAATAGGTTGTTTTTTATAGGAATAAAGATTAGTTTTTAGGTAACAATTAAAAAACAGGCAGCGTCAACTATTTGACGCTGCCTGTTTTTTATCAGACACTTTCCATCATTCATATAGATCATGCTGTGCCATTTCTTCAAAAAGTCCGGCGAGTTTCTCTACGATCGGTTTCACATAACGCTCTCCTTTTTCCGCTGTTGCTTTTTTCGGGTTTCCTACACCACTGTCTACTGTTGCCTTGTCCCAATGGCGAGGTACCCAAGCTACTTTTTCGTTTAGCGAAGCAATGGCAAACGGTTTCGATTCGCCATCACCGGCCTCAGCCAGATTCACTAGTTCCGGATGATAGTGCATCATCACGGAAGTTTCCGATTCTCCGGCATGGTCGTCAATCTCCGCTTCAAAATAGCCTTTGGGCGACACCACCTCAAACCAGTTTGCGGCAGCAATCAGAAAGTCGGGATATTCAAAAGCAAGGTCACGAATCATCCCTTTAAAATTATTCCCTCCGTGTCCACTCAAAATCAACAGCTTACGAAATCCTTGTACATGAAGGGACGATACGATGTCTTCCAGAATAGCCTGCTGGGTAGCATATCGGGTATGGATACAGAACGGCAATTCACGCTGCCCGGGATTATGCGCTCCGAAAGGTACGGGCGGCATCACCATGCAACGGACACCCGAACGGCTAAGTGCCAGTTCGGCTGCCTCCACGGCAATATCATGGGGGAGAATGCAATCGGTGAGATACGGCAAATGTAAATTATGGGGTTCCGTAGCTCCCCACGGCAAAATAATAACATCATATTTCAGCTCTTTCACCTTACCAAGGCAGGATACTGAAAGATCTACTTCTTTATTCATGGTCTTCTGTTTTTAGAATTCAAATGTGATATCACAAAGATATGAATAAAATCAGAAACTTAGTTCATAATCTTTATCCCCACAAAATAAGTCCTCGGCTGAGTCGGTCCGTAGAAGTAACCTGCATCCCGGAATTCTCCCTTGTCCAGATCCTTCTGGAAGCTATTAAATATATTCTGTACTCCTCCGTTTACCTGCATTTTGATATGATCTTTCAGCACAAAAGTATAATTCAGTTTCAGGTTGAGATCCATGAATTGTGGAGTGTGCTCCATGCGTGACTTCTCGATGTATCCGGCCATGTGCGGCACAATCATCTTACCGGTATAAGTACCCGAAAGCGAGAAATCGAAATTCTTTAATGGTGCCGACGTAAAAGTGAAATAACCGTAGTAGTCCGGCGTACGGGGCATGCGTTTCGTAGTCTGCTCTTCTTCTCCTTCACTGGTCCATACTTCCGCCCGGTTATATCTGCTGCGCTGCACCGTAAATCCCAACTGCAACTGCGCTTCGCGTCCGTGGGCTACCTTTGCATCCAGATTGACACCATATACTTTGGCCCCGCTGCCGTTCCGGCGCTCTTTTATCTTATCTCCGTTTTGGTCCTCACCGATATCTTCGAGCACAAATACATGATGTAAATCCGTATAAAACCCTTCGAGAAGAATGTTTGACTGCCAGTGCCCCATCGGGAACGACCAATCCACCGAACCGCTGAAACTGTTGGAGCGCTCTTCACGAAGTCCGTCGGCCAACCGGATCTGTACTCCTTCACCCCCCACAGCCGTTACGTGCAAGTCTTCATCGTATGCTTGTGGTGCCCGGAATCCGGTAGAGTATGTCAGACGTGCCTGCAAATTATCGCTCGGTTTATATAAGAAATTCACACGCGGCTAAAAATCGGATGATCGATCAGGTTATGCTTGTCCAGACGTGCCCCTACAAGCATCGTCCAGCGATTCAACCGCCATTCGTTCTGTACAAAACCTCCGGCAATACGCACATCCTGCTGCATGTCGCGGTGATATCCCGTCATCACATCTTGTAGTGAGTTGCTCTGATACTCTACACCGCCGGTAAACGTAGCCGGAGCAAAAAGACAGCGGTCCATGTTGCCCACATACATACCTCCCACTACCCAAGTCAGATCGTTTGTCTTACCATAGGCATTCATGTCTTTCTGTGCACCGTAATAGCTGTTGCGATCCGTATGCTGGATAGAACCGTATACGGACATTTTATGCTTCTCGCCCCAGTAACGATCGTAACTCACTCCTCCACTATTGATGATATGTTTCGTTTGTTCAGTAATATCCGCCTCGTGGGGTTGCAAATTGAACTTATTTCCTCCCCGCCGGAATTCGTTTGTCGTGTGATACTCCACATTGATACGGCTAAAATAGTTAGGACGATAATAAGCACGCATCCCGAATGTATTCATATTTAGCTTACCGAGTTCCGAAAAACCGTCTCCGTCGGCATCATAAGGATTCCGGTTACGATAGGTCTCGTACAGGGCGATGCCGTACGAATTGTCTTTTGCCACCAAAGAAACGTTTCCTCCCATATATTGCTCCCACGACTTGCCATTCATATTAGACATCGTGCTTGCCACCTGGAAAGAATTATTAATCGGGTCTTTCGTGATAATATTGATCGTTCCTCCTACGGCATTGGCACCGAACAGCGCCGAACCACCACCGCGTACCACTTCCACACGTTCGATCATGTTTACCGGAATCTGTTCCAGCCCGTACACTCCCGAGAGAGCGCTGATGATAGGACGGCTGTTAATCAGGATTTGCGAATAAGGACCTTCCAAGCCATTGATACGTACCTGTGGGAAACCGCAATTCTGGCAATTGTTCTCCACCCGAAGACCCGACTGGAAGTTCAACGATTTAGCCAGATCAGTAGAGTTCACCGTCTCAAACAGTTTAGCGCTCATCACGTTTACGACCACTGGTGCCGCCTTTCGGCTCACCTCGTTCCGGTTGGCCGAAACCACCACTTCATCTGTCGTAAAACTTACTTCTTCCATTTGGAAATGAACCACGGACGTAGCCTCTGCACTGACCGTAATTGTTTTTTCCTGTGTTTTATACCCCATCACCTGTACACGGAGCGTATATTTACCGGCAGCCAGTTTACGGAATTCAAATTGTCCTTCCTCATTGGACACCGCACCGCGGTTGTTCCCAGAATCATCACTGTTGCGAATGGGATACTTTCTTCAGTGCCCTTCACAATAACGTGTCCGGCAATCATATTACCTTCTTTAATCGGATTGACCGCATACGAACTCATGCTTACACAAGCAAGCACAAGCATAACTATATAATGTTTCATTCTTTTTTGTTAACCATAAAAGACGAATCAGCAGTAACACATGTAACACACTTACATGCAGTACCCACCTTTTGGAAGCATTACGTTCACTCCCAAATACTGATTCGCAGTTGTATATTTAAATGTAAATGAGTAAAAGAAAAGAGGGGAGCATAGCCCACCACCGATTATGTGGTGAATGCGAATTTTGACATATCCCCATTTTTAAGCTAACTCTGCCGGAGGGGCCCGCAGAGAAATCACCTGCAGATGTGTTCCGGCCGTCACCGGTATACTCTCCGGTATCTCTACGGTGAACAGAATCGGGCGTTCGGGTGTAAAATCATAATGCACATCGACTTCCAAAGAATGGAATGAGGCAAAATGTGCAATAACAATAATGTTGGAAGCAGTATGCGAGTGGGTACCTTTGTAGGGATGAGAGTGAGCTATCATCACACCGTTCACGTAATGCACATGAGTAAACATTGTAATGCTTACCTGGTACGTTACGAACAGCGTCAATAACAGAAACGATAATAGAATCTTTTTGATGTGTCCCACCTACTATACTCTTATTTTGAGGCGGCAAAGATAGTCATTATTTTGATAAATAGCCGCACATTTCTTCCAGATATTTCCGATCTGTTTCATCAAAGAAATTCAATAGATCGCTGTCTATGTCCAGCACTCCCCATACCTCACCGTCTTTTATCAGCGGAACCACTATTTCCGATCGGGATAACGAACTGCAAGCAATATGTCCCGGAAAAACTTCCACATCCGGCACCAACAGCGTGGCACCCTCCTGCCAGGCAGTACCGCAAACTCCTTTGCCTTTCCGGATACGTGTGCAAGCCACCGGACCTTGGAACGGGCCCAGTACCAACTGATCCTGCTTCACCAAATAAAAACCCACCCAGAAAAAGTCAAAAGCCTCCTTCAGGGCAGCAGCCACATTGGCCAAATTGGCCACTAAATCCACCTCGCCCTCTATCAGGATCTCACCTGAGGTAGCAAAGAGAGATATTGCTCCTCTTTGCTACCCGATATAAATCGTCAGTTCTTCAGCCATATTATTTTATTTTCCACCAAACAGATATTCATAATCTCTCTCTGCGGCAGGTTTCACCCACTCTTCCGGTACAAATTTCCATTGGTTCAGCGCACGCGGATCAAGCGTACCTTTCTTCTCGATATACTGCATCAGGTAGAAACGGAGGTCCTTGTCCGTAGAGAAGATAATACGCTCTTTCAGTTTCTCCTGCGGGATTCCCGATCCTTTTGTCAGCAGTTCTCCCCCGCCGTTGCCGCGATAAGAGTTCAGCGCCACTTTGTAGATATGATCCATCCGGAACGGAGAACCGTCCGCCATACTGACAATAGTCACTTTTTCTCCCTTCGGTCGGGTCACATCCACTGTGTAGATAATTCCCGCAGCCGAATCGAAATTAAAACTAAAATTCTGGAACGAAGCCCGGTCTTCGGCACCTGCCCTACGTTTTTCTTTCAGCCACAACAAGTGGTCTTCGGGAGATTTCATCCGGTTCGTCCACATATAATAGGACTCTTCCAGGAAGTCTTTAATCTCTTTGCCCGACAACTTCATCACATAAAGCATATTTTCGTACTTATACAGATTGAACATGTCGCTCACACGAATATCTCCTTTCTTTATCTCTGCATCGAAAGATAACGGAGCGGCAAACGAAATATCCGCTCCCGAAATATCGAGTTGCAACGAATGGATAAAATCAATAAATGCCGACGAACCGAAATAGGCGGGACGGGTAGACAGATCTTCTGTAAATACCCCGATCTTCTTAGAAACAAACTTCTCAACCGCCCCGTATTGCAATGCGAAATGTCTCATAAAGGACTCGCTGACTCCGTATTCTTTTGTATCCGTCAGCACACCGTCTATCTGTTTGCTCACCACTTTACCGTCTTTCAACTTTAAAGTCACGTCAATGTCCGACACTACGATTCCGTTGCTTGCCGGATCGATCACCAGTACGGAGTCGCCTGCCACATTCACCACCTTCTTGCACTCCCGCGCATGGTCGTGCCCCATCAGCACCATATCAAATCCCGGTACATTCTTCGCCACATTCAGCGAAGCATTCTCGTTATACTTGCCTGACATCACAAAAGCATCTTGTCCGGCATGAAACAACCCGATCACCAGGTCCGGATTTTCTTTCTCACGGATGACTTTCATCCACTTCCGTGCTGTCTCTTCCATATCGTCAAACCGCAGTCCCTGCCACAGATTCTCTGACAACCACGCGGGAATAGCCGGCGTAATCATTCCCAGCACCACAATCTTCACTCCGTCGCGCTCCAACACCCGATAAGGAGGAAGATGGGTCTCTCCCGTAGCCGTTTCAACGATGTTTGCCCCCAGCACCGGGAAATTGCACTCACCAATCCAGCGGTCGAATACAGCGCGTCCTGTTTCCACATCATGATTTCCCATGTTCCCGGCATCGTATCCCATAAAATTCATCATCTCGGCACATACGTGAGGTGCCACTGTATCTATATAATTATAATAGTATGCCGAAGGCTGTCCTTGCAGAATATCTCCGTTATCCAGCAATATAAGGTTTTCCTTATACACCTCCCGGTTCTTTTGCACCAACGCATATACACGTGCAAGACTTCCGCCCCACTCCTTTTGTGTAATGAAGTTATATGGAAAGTAATTACCATGTACATCACTGGTCTGCACAATTTTCAGTTTCACCTCTCTCTCTTGTGCCGGCAACACACATACCAGGCAGAGCAAGAAAGCATACATACAAATCAATCTTTTCATCATAATCATCTTTTAAATTTGATTTACCACCAAATAACACTGAGTCTCACCGGGAGAATTTAAATAGGGAATAAACTCTATGAGACTTTGTGTGACCCTGTGGTAGTCTCTTTTTCTTATAACGGGTGCGAAACCACAAATCTCGCCCCATCTTCATAATCCGGGTCGATCCAGATATCGCCACCCCATTTATCTACCGTGAGTTTACAGATTGAGAGTCCCAATCCGGTTCCCTGCGCATACTCGTTCAGCTTCTCGAACCGTTCGAATACCTGTTTTTGTTTCTCCTTCGGAATGCCGCATCCGGTATCCGCCACCGCAAACAACACCCGGTTCTTCTCCTTCTCAACCTCAAACTGCAATGTGATCGTACCATTCTTGGTGAACTTCGCCGCATTGGTCAGCAGATTGATAAGCACTTGCTGTAAGCGTTGAATATCTGTCTGAAGAACAAAGGAGTCGGTCTTTGTCTC
>ENA-OQIG01001410-OQIG01001410.1-human-gut-metagenome-genome-assembly--contig:-NODE-1410-length-10211-cov-3.349564_pt1 | contig 10211 bp, 9 predicted proteins | sample MGYA00242576_ERZ504741 | MGnify/ENA primary metagenome ERZ504741 (study PRJEB26092, sample SAMD00036436) | human gut metagenome | host: Homo sapiens | study: EMG produced TPA metagenomics assembly of... | reverse complement strand
GCCAAAGAGAGGGTGATTTCCGTCACGGCCAAGGACAGAAAGAAAGCGACAGATAGCATCCAGAAGATCTCGGCGAAAAGCAAGGCAAACAATCCTTTGATGTCCGAACCGATACATTTGCGAAGCACCAGTCTCGTTGCCGGTTATAGAACATCTGGATAATGAACTTCAGAAAATTGATCAACCCCGACAATAAAATCAGAGAAGCTATAAACCGGGCGAGCAGAATACTTATCGTTCTTTGGACGCTGTCATTCTGTTCCGACTCCAGGAAAGCATATAAATAGATATCCTGGTCTCATGCTTCCAGGTCAGGTTCTTTAACTGTTTATTCAGGCTTTCCGTCGTGGTTTGTCCGGTGAGACGTGATCTGATGCTGAGTGGAGTACGGGACTTTGCGGACAGGGGAAAATAACAATCGATCGTTTTCCCACGATGATCTTTTTCTTCTGTCAAAGCAACATTGACAATTTTATACACCATGAGATCAGACGAGTCGTTAGCCTCTGTCTCCTGACGGATGACTTGATCTATCGGATCTTCTTGTCCAAATGCTTTCCGGGTAAACGATTCGGAGACGATCACTTCATTGGGAGCTGTTATCTCTTGATTGCCATACTTCAATTTGAACGAATTATAGGTGAAATAATTAGATGATACATTTTTGAACGACACTAAAAACGGCAGTTCCCGTTGTTTTTTGTCGATGACCGTAATTTCTTTTCCATTGCTATAAGAAGAAGCCACAAGGGTATCTATGCCCGCTATCGGCAACTCTTTCAGATAATCAAAATCCTCCTTAAACAAATAGATATCGGCGGCTGTCTGGGGAGATGCTCCGAGTAACCGGATGCTGTATTCATTATCATCGGACAGTTCAATCTTACCGGATACGGCATCAATAAAATAATTCATCATGCAGAAGCAGGTGATGCCTATCGCCAAACAAATAGCCGAAATAAGACTATGAACTTTAAAGTTCATTAAATTGCGTAATGCTACTTTCAAGTAATGCTTAATCATGTTCTATTACTGTTTTTTCTTTATGCTTGCAAGAATCATGCCATATAGCTAAGTAGCTATTATATAATACAATATATTCCAAATGTTCTCTTATTATTGTGCGGACACGCACAAAGGCAGTTCACTATCGCACAATTACATCCGGCTACCCCTCTCGTAGCAAAAAAAGTGAATACATGCGTTAAGAACTGACTCATAACGCATTAAACAGAGAAGTTCGGAAATAGGATACGTCACGGAAATGAACTGTTGGATTGGAACCGATTCAACCATCCTCCAAGAACTGAAAAAGAAGAAATAGTAATCCGTATTGAATTTGAAGAGCGGATCAGGGATAGCGAAATTATCGCTACGATATGTAATATAATAGAATTGTCAAATCATTATAAATAGGAGGAATGGATATGAGTGCTGCTACACAAGGGATTGATCCCAAAATGATTGCCAATATAATCTTACTCCTGCATATTCAGCATCCGGGTGAGATTTTGAAGGATGAAATTGAGTATAGGGGAATATCCCAGCTATGTACAAAACGACGGCACTTAGAAAGAAATGCCGTATATTTGTTAGAAAAAAGGCAGTAATTTCGGACAAAAATTGAAAAAACGCTTGTTTTGTCCGAAATAAAGCAGTAATTTCGGACAAAATTAAGAGATAGAAATATGGCAATGGTTTTATCTAAGGTTATAAAAGAGCGGATTATTCAGGGAGGCGAGAACAAAATCTACATAATATCGGATTTTGCTGACCTGAATAATGATGCATTGGCTACAAGGGTACTTTCCAGGCTTGAAAAAGACGGTCTTTTGGTAAGACTTTCCCAAGGAGTATATCTTTATCCCAGCAGAAACCGTTTTGGTATTTGTAAGCCAACCATAGATGTGATTGCCAAGGCGATTGCAGAAAAAGACAGGCAGATATAATTCCATCCGGACTGACTGCACTTAATTTGCTGGGACTTTCTACACAAGTTCCCATGAATGCTGTCTACTTGACTAATGGTACGCCACGTGTCATTTCCGTAGGTAACCGGAAAATTACTTTTAAAAAGGCTACTCCACGATATTTTGCCTACAAAACCAAACTGTTTCCTTTGGTTGTTACAGCTTTGAAAGAAATCGGAGAGGAAAATGTGGATGACAATATGGTTATAAAAATCAAAGATATTCTTTCTAAAGAAGATAGTGAGCTTTTAAGGCATGACTTCCTGATTGCCCCTCAATGGATGCGCAAAAAAATAAAATTAGTCTGATATGCAGCAAGAAAAAGTGAAAAATTGGATAGATTTACCATTGGATGAAAAGCATACCATTCTTGCCAAATATCGCTGAAAAGAAAGCGATTAAAGACAATGCGGTTGAGAAAGATTTTTGGGTGAGTATGGTGCTCAAAGCTTTATTCAGCTTACCTTATAGTGACAAGTTGGTGTTTAAGGGCGGAACCAGTCTTAGTAAGGGATGGAGTTTAATAGAGCGATTCTCCGAAGATTGCGACTTGGCGATCGACCGTAGCTTTTTAGGATTTGATGGCGAATTGACTAAGAAGCAGTGCACCCGCTTGCGAAAAGCATCAAAGGTCTTTATTGAAAACACATTTTCTAAAGACCTGGAAGCAGCAATAAATGCCTTAGGATTAGAAGGTCATTTCAAAATCAATACACCTTCTACTACCGAATCGGATAAAGATCCTGTAGAGTTCTTTGTGGAATACGATTCATGTTTGGCCGATAAAGATTTATATATTCCGGAAAGGGTAAAGATTGAGGTCAGCTGCCGTTCTTTACTTGAACCATTTGAACTTGTCCCAATGCGTTCCATGATAGAAGATGCTTATCCTACTGAATCGTTTTCCGCTCCGAAATTCAATGTTCCGACTGTTCTTGCCGGAAAAACCTTTTTAGAAAAAGTATTTCTGCTTCATGAGGAATTTAATCGCCCCGGAGGATGCACCCGATTGGAACGATTGACAAGGCATATGTATGACATCGAGAAGATGATGGATACAGACTTCGCCATTAAAGCGATGAATAATGTTGGCATGTATGTGGAAATAGTGAAACATCGCCAAAGCTTCACTGCCTGGAGTGGCTTGGATTATAAATCACATAAACCTGCTACATTATCATTTGTACCGCCCGCATTCTTAAATGCAGCTTTGAAAGAAGATTATAGTAAGATGCAGGAAGGTTTCATTTATGGGGAGTCTCTTTCTTATGAACAGCTGATAAACCGGTTGTCAACCTTAATGCAGAATTTCAGAGAATTAGAATGGAGTGATCCCTATTTTGATGATAACATCGACAATGATGTAACTGAATAAGAAGCAAGAATAGGAAAATACAATCCATAAGGATATAATCTAAATTGTGTCAGCAAAGAAAAAAGTATAACTTTGCTAACACACTTAGGATGACTCTTTAGTAATCCTGAAAAGATTAATCATCTTCCACGATGACACCCTTTTCTAAAAACTTAAAATATTTTGAATTGAATATGTAAGCAGGACATTTTTTCTTCAAAAGTTCATAGAAGTTTCTGTCATGCGTTGTTATCAACACTTGCTTGTCATTCGCAAAAGCTACATTTCTCAATAGGTCAACCACAGAAAGGACATTGATGTCATCCATAGCCTGAATTGGATCGTCTATAAAAATGCAATTTACATCTTCACCATTATCATCCTTTGCATTCAATGCCTTAGCCATAAAAATACAAAATGACAAGATGTTGATTTGAGCAGAACTAAAGTAGAGGTTTGGAACTATTTCATCTGCAACACCATTTGCCGTTGCCATCTTCACACACAACCTTGGATTCTGTTTCTCAAAGTCGCAGTCAAAATTTATATGCTTATATTTTGGATGAGGGTCTATGGTATTATACAATTTATTTATCAACATCTTGTCAAAGAAATTATCTATATAGGTTTTAACGTATGTACTCAATCTCTCCTTTTCCTTATTTAAGACATCAAGTTTATTATCCAGCTCATCAATAATCTTTTTCTTCTTATCTATTTCCTTTAGGCTCGTGTTATATCCCAAGTATTCTTCGGAATTTTTTACTAAATTAGAAAAGCTTGTCAATTCCCCCAATAATTTATTTTGAATCCCTTGGTCTTGCTTCAAACTGTCAATCTCTTGACGAAGGCATTCCTCCACTTTTTCTACTGTATCTTCAATAGAAATATTCTCTTTTGTAAGTTTGTTTATATAAACAACCTTCTTATTCAAAGTTTGCAATACACTCTCATGTTCAGCCGACAGTCTCTCCAATTCATCCTCTTTGGATTTCTTGTCAAACTCATTGATGCCAAGATTATGGATTTCTTCTATTTCTGCCGTGATTCCCTTTTGGCTCATCTCCACTTTATTCAGAGTTTTACTCAACGCATTACTTCTATCTTTCCAATATTCAACAATCTTTTGATCAAGAGAACAATTCAAAAGCTTATAGCATTCCTTGGTCTTCTGATAGAAATCGTCAAATTGGATGCTTTCATATTCCGAAGCCAGTTTCTTAATATCATACTGCAATTCTTGTAGCCGCTTTTCTTCTTCCTCGATACCATTTTTCAGTTCAGTCTCTTTCTTCTTGATATTAGAAAAGGCTCTTTGGGCATCATTGTATTCCTCATCAATCTTATCTTTTACCTGCTCATACTCCCTGTCGCCAAATCGTCCGGAATACTTAGCGATGTCAATCTCCAAATTTTCCATTTCGTCTTCTATCTTGCATATTTCCTTTGCAAGACTTTCTATCTGCTTGTCATTAAGTGACATTTGCTCTTGCTTGGCCAAAATATCATATCTAATGGTCTCTTGTAACTCATTTTTCTTGTCAGAAATACGTTCCCGAACAGTCTTGGCCTTTTTTTCTTGTTCCTCATATTGCTTTGATAGATTAAAGAGGGTATCATCTATAGCATGATTATTCTCTATGTTGTTGATAAGCCTTCAATGCTTTCCCAGTCATAGCCACAAAGAGGACATACACCATTCTTAAACTCAGAATAGATTGTTCTAGAATTATCTACCAACCTTTGTACCTCACTCTTATATAGTTCGTGTCCCTTCTTCTTATTGTCTAGTTCGCTTTTAGCCTTTTCAATCTCTACCAGTTCTTTTTTCTCATCAAGCATAGCCAACAATTGTGCACCATAAAGATTCTGCACCAGCAAAGATTCATCTATACCTTTCTCCATGTCTTTCCGAAAGGCTTCTATAACCTTTATGCTTGCAGCTAACTCTTTGTTGTTTACCTGTAGCTGTACTAAGTGTGATTTAGAAGTCTTTAGCTTCTGCGCATTATCCTCCTTCTTGACAATTCTTTCCCTATACTGGTCATAGTAAGTTCTCAGATTATCATATACAGGTGTTATAGCTCGAAAATTTCCTTCTACATCAGGAATCTGTTGCTGTATATCTTCCATATCTTTATATAATACAGCAAGTTTTTTTTGGACATTTTTAACAATCTGTTCCTTATGTCTCTTATCTTCTGACAAACGGTATAATCGACATAATAAATCAGAAATTTTCTTTTCATTGGCTATATAATAGTTATAAACATTTTTTTCTTTGTCAATTCTATCTTTCATTTCTATATTCTCGTCTTGTTCCTTTAGAATCAAAAATAGTCTATCTTGTTTATCACGATATTTTTTGATACTTTGCAGATGTTCCTTTATGTCACTCAATCGGATTTGATCATTCCTTAAATCACTAATTGTTGCAAATATAGAGTTTCCATTCAGGATGGAACTTATAGTTGCTAGCCTACTTTCATTAACCAATAACACGTGCTTTATATCATCGGTCTTGGTTTCTATCCAGATATAAAGTGCCTTTATGCTTTCAGCGTTTATACTATCATAGGATGGTAAATTCCAACCTGTCTCCGCATATTGCTCCAGCCCTTTTTGCAACAAGTGCAAAGCATCACCTTTGACTTCTGCTTTTAACCCTTCGGAAAGCTTCTTTACCTCTTCTTCCTTACTCTTTCTGAAAGACTTAAGTTCTGTCCTTACGTCTTCTAACTCTTTATTATAAGTCAACAAATCGTCTCTTCTGCCAAAGTATTCAAAGAATATATTACATCTTTCCTCTGGTGTAGTGGAACGGATGAAATAGTCAAACCATTCCTGCGACAGAATCACGTCTTTAAAAAAATCGTTATATTTAGATGCTTTGGCGGAATACAGATTTTCCTCAGCCACACTAAAAGTGTGATCTATATCTTTAAAAGTACCATCAAAATGAACGGACACTCGAATGTTTCTTTTAGTATCTACATTTTTATTGAAAAGAAAAGAATGTTTCTTTCTAAATTTTTTATCCACCCTATTATCCTTATCATAAACGCCTTTAGTAAAGCGGTTCACTGACCGTGTAACACCATATTCAATAGCATCAAACAATGATGTTTTGCCAAATCCATTCGGCGCATAAAGCACTATCAAATTGGCAAGTCTCCCATCTTCCCTCTCAAAGTCAAGACTCTGATAATCAAAGCAGCGAAAGGCTTCAATAGCCACATTCTTAATTTTCATCTCTTATATACTTTTATAAGGTCCATTACATCTTCAGATTTTTCAAAAGGGTTTATCTCGTTGTCAACTTTATGAGCTGGCAAGATATCATAACTTATATATTTTTTCACCACAGTCTCATACGGATTCTCATTATCTTTTATATCTCTTCCATCTATAAGAATTTTTCTCGATGACACCGTATCATGCTCTATCATGTAGCGCAAACTTCCATTCAAGGTATTCAAGTCATCAACTACATAGAATACATAGACATTCCACCTGGAGAAATCATCAGTCAGTTTATCTTGAAACTCTGTCATGATTTCATTTCTTATGTCCCTCCAACAGCCTGCAACTCTTCAGGGGTCATGCGATCGGTAATTACCACATATACATCATGTGCAAAACCGAACACGTCGATATTTTTTAATCTATATCTTGCTTGGTTCATAATATTTTCTCTCTAAGAATCGTTTTATAATGATTTATAGCCTGTTCACCATCAAGCCCGTCAAACTCTTTGATTTTTTGGATGATACTATCAGTAAATAGACAAGTACTAATATAATTGTACTCCAATTTTGTGGGATTTGCCACATCAAGACCACCAACTTCTTCATTTAAAAGTGGTCTGCTGATGTCAAGAATATGCTTGTCCCCTTTCTTTATAACATCAAATTCATAGCTACTCGATTTTAAACCTCCCACATATATATTTTGTCCGGAACTTGCATTCTTAAGATAAGAAGAATCAATATTCTTGCAGCCTGCCAAATGTCATCTTCCGGTCGTTCCCAATATATAAAAAGAGAATTTTTCACCATCTTACATACACCCTCTATAGTCAGAGGTAAATCATACATGATATACATACATACGATATATTCTAAAAAAGATATACCAAAACCTTTATTATCAAAGCAGTTCTGGAAGCACTTTTCATTGGCAATCTGTTCAATATCCAACTTATTTTTTATATCCTTTGGTGATAGTTGTTGGCATTGTCCCTTTATCTCATTCAGTTTAGCAGCCAATGTAGACATCATTTGTCTAAAGGCCTCACCTTTATTAATATTAAAAGCATCTTGCAGGAAAGGGTCAAACGAATTCCAGTTGCAAACCCAAACTTGTTCTAATGGATTATCGTCTTTGTTTATGAGTGTTTTAAAAAACTTTACGGGAATGAGATTGCATTTTGGATAATAATCTGTCTTCCTTTTTATGCTACTTCCTTGGTGTAATCCTATCAAACACCCATCATCAGTAAAAATACCGCCTCCAGAAGTTCCAGACAAATCTTCATAAGCCTGTGCTTCTTGATACTCATAGGATATAAAACCATGATTGAGTTTATCTAGTAGTTCTTGTATATGATAAGCGTTCCATTGCGATTCACATTCTGCGCCCCTAAGGCTATCAGGGAAACCGACATGATACAGGTTCTTACCTTTGTCCAAATTACGTAATTTGACAAAATTCCTTGCCATAGATGCTGGCATTATCAAAATGGCAACATCTTTTTTTTCATTCTTATATATGGCTGTTGGCTTCTCCTTTTTAAAACTCCAGAAATCTTCATCATCCTCGTCTTTTTCCACGACATAATACTCCACATAGATGTCTTCCAGTTCAAGATTCTCTATGACATGCCAATCCGTAAAAACATAACAATACTCATCCGTACAGGGCTTTACAATAACTCCACTGCCGGAATTGTTAATTTTAACAGTAATCCGTTTAAAAAAATTGAAGTCAACCATTCAAGTCGTCTAAAACACGGTTCAAAATATCAGGATAATCTTTCACATCTTGCTCGCAAATAATATTTTCCATTCTATCCTTATAGTTGAAATAGACTTTTGCATCTGTCTTATCTATAATTCGAGCAAAAACCTCTTTGTCTGGATGTCCATAGTAATTCCCGTTAGATGAAAATATAAATATATCCGCTTTCACCAAGTCCAAAAAGTGTTCTGAAAAATTATTTCGGCTGCCATGATGTGCCAACTTTACAGTTTTACAACGTAGAGGATTATCCTTGTTATAACCTAACTCCTCCAATGCTAAACAGACATCAATAACATCAGCATCTCCCAACAGTAAGTCTTTTCTACCATTCACTTCCAACAGGATAGAAATAGAAGAATTATTAGTTTTAGAAGCATCTACCTCACCAAACTCATAGTCCAGCAATTCTTTGATTGGTTTTCCATAGTCATCAGGTGTCTTGTTTAGAACTTCCCCATTCCACTGCTCCACAATTACATTATGAGCAACCACAGTTGGTGACAGTATGGTAATGTATCCATGAGGAATCTCAAAAACTCGGCCTTTCACTACTTGGTTCACAATATTCTTGTTAGCATCACGGAGTAACTTATCTAAATCGCGTCCTTTGGAAATGGAATGAAGTAGAGATGAATAATCTGGTATAGTTACCTTCTCGCCATTGTTCAGCCAAATTGTTGCCATCATGTCCAAGGCTGCATCATCTTTAGCTATCCACTCGACGATACCACCTATATGGTCTTCATCCACATGGGTGAGAATCACCAAATCAATAATTTGCCGTTTTCCTCGAAACTCATTGATTTTGCATTTTAGTGGTCCATCTTGTATCCTTCTTTTCCTATCTATATATTGATATGTAGACTTCACACCACTATCCACCATAATGTTATAAACCTTATCCAAATCACTTATTGTTATAAAGATACAGTCACCTTCATGGGCATGTAAAACATTAATTGTAACTTTTGCAGCCATACATCTATATTCAAATTAGCAAATAAAGTCTTTAAACTTATTTATCACCTTTAAGACACGGTATATTCAATAAAAAAACATTATATTATGATTGCGATACTTTAATTTTAATAAATTGAACATTACTTAAGTACGCCGTACTCGCCAAAGATACAACAATTAGAGAAATAACACCCATTTCAACATCGCAAAAAGAGGTTTAGTCAGCAAATTTACTCTTTGCGATATGTTAAGCGTTATCCTCCATAAATTAAAGACAGACCGTCAATGGGAATACCTTTCGGTAAGTCAGCTATTTGAGGCATATACGCTGAGTTACAAAATAGTACTTTATCATTACTGAGATTTGCGCGGGATTGGCGAATAGCAAAGATATTTGTCTGCTTGTTGAAGAATTACAAACTCAAAAAAAGAAGGACGACCAACATTCTTTATATCAAGGACTATCAGAGATTGACTTTGGCAATGTTCGAACTGCAAAAAGAAAACCACGAAGAGCTTTATGAAAAAGAGGTCCTTATAAGAAATGGCAAACTAGGTCCAAACGGCAGACATTAACCTTGACTATACACGATTTCTTTGACATCAATTATGATGAGTACTATGATGGAAGCCATGCCGTCGCTATTCTTAACGGCTATTTTCTTGATTTATAAGAAGGCCTTGAACGTCCTTTTCTTTGTTTCCACAATTCTAAAATTTTCGTTTCAAAAGGTAGCTACTTATTTCTCTTATCAAGAGTTCTGTAAAACAATATAAAACAATGAAATACCCATGAGATAAAAAATCACGCCCAAGAGAATGTAAATAGTCAAGCTGAAGTTACCTTTGTATAGTGTAACCCTAAAATGTATCAGTTATGGCAGAAGTGACATTCCCTCAGTTGA
>ENA-OQIG01001409-OQIG01001409.1-human-gut-metagenome-genome-assembly--contig:-NODE-1409-length-10229-cov-1.061275_pt1 | contig 10229 bp, 11 predicted proteins | sample MGYA00242576_ERZ504741 | MGnify/ENA primary metagenome ERZ504741 (study PRJEB26092, sample SAMD00036436) | human gut metagenome | host: Homo sapiens | study: EMG produced TPA metagenomics assembly of... | reverse complement strand
CCAGGGGGATGTGCTGGTGACGCTGGAAAGCAAGTAATGAGGGGAATTTCATGAGACGATCATTCAAAGAAAAATGCTGCGCGGCATGGATGGCGGCTGCCTTTTGGCAGGGGGGACCGGCACTGCATATGCCCAGACGGCTTTTATGCCCCTGTCGGAAGTTAAAGAAGGCATGGAAGGCTATGCCAGAACGGTTATTCAGGGAACAGACATTAATACCTTCCAGGTTCATGTCCTGGGAGTGATGAAAAATAAGGGCGCATCAGGGGGAGACCTGGTGCTGGTAAGAGTATCAGGTCCTGTGATTGACAAAACAGGCGGCATTGCACAGGGAATGAGCGGAAGCCCCGTATACATCAACGGGAAACTGCTGGGAGCCATCGCTTACGGGTTTCCCCAGTCAGACGGAAGACTGGGCATGGTAACTCCGATTTCGGACATGCTGAAGCTCTGGACTGTTGATGACCGGGGTGAACAGCCTCAGACACCGGAGCCGTCATCAGACCTGATTCCGGTCAGCACCCCCCTTATGGCGGTAGGATATACGCCGGATGCCCTCTCCTATCTGTCGGATAAAATGAAAGATCTCCATATGGTTCCCTATTCGGCAGCTTCAGCAGGATCGGATGACACGGCCCTTCCGCTGGAACCTGGGAGTTCTGTGGCAGCTACGCTGGTCACAGGAGATCTGAAGCTCGGAGCTATCGGAACAGTGACCTACGTGGACGGAGACCATATTGTGCCTTCGGACATCCCTTTATGAACCGGGGAAACAGCGATTATTTATGCATAATTCATATATTTTTACCGTTGTTCCCAGCAGAGAAGTACCATTCAAACTGGGATCTGTCGGTGCGGAAATAGGGGCTGTTACACAGGACCGGGGAACGGGAATCAGCGGCATTGAAGGAAAATCCGCTGAAGCGGTGCCTCTTCATGTGTCCGTGTCCGATACGGATACACAGGAATCATCCAATCTGAATGTCCGCATGATACGCAGCGAAAAACTGATGCCGACTCTGGCAGCCACCAGTGTTTACAATGCAGTCAGCCAGACACTGGACCGGAGCGGCCAGGGGACCGTATCACTTAAATACACACTGTGGCCGGAAAACCTATCAGAAAAACCATTTATCAGAGAAAATATGTACTGGTCGTCAGAAGATGTGGCTGAAAAAAGTGTTGATGAACTTTATGCGGTTATGAAGCTTCTTGAACAAAACCGTTTTCAGCCCTATCAGCTTAGAAACATAACAGTGGATATGTCCGTGACGCAGAAGAGAAATACGGCACAGCTGCTGGATGCCAGCGCAGCGCCGATGATTGTCAGCCCGGGGGATCCGATCTATATCCGTGTACGGCTGCAGCCTTACAGAGGAGACGTTATTTTATAAAGAAATGACATTCACTGTTCCTAAAGATCAGCCTATGGAAATGATGGTACTGGAAATCCGGGGCGGCGGAGTGACTTCCCCGTGCCTTACCTGATTCAGCAGCAGCAGTACAATCTGACAGAGGAAATTCTTGACCGTCATCCGGACCTACAAAGATTTTTCCGATCTGCGGGATAAAACTGGAAAAAGAAGACCGAAATAATCAAATCGTGGCAGAAATTCTTGATCCTAATATCAGTTTGATTTCCAAGGAAAATGATACAGGCGAAAAAGCACAGATACAGAACAGACAAGTTAAGCCCCAGCCGGGATATTTAAAGTCCAAAGAAAAAACCTCTGAGGAAGTGGGCAAAGAGGATACAGTAAAAAGCTGTGTTGATACAGACTATGTCATATTGGGGGACGGCCAGTTTGTCTTTCAGGTTATGAAGCCGGCAGACAGGGACAGACAGCTGAAAAAACTGCAGAAGCAAAATAAAAAAGACGGACATTTTATGGTAAAAATGAGAAGTCAGGAAAAAGATCTGATTCCTTTCCAGAAAGAGAACAGTAAGGACAGCGGAACAGCAGGAGACAGTCCGCAATAATATATACAGAGGCCCGGGTTTCCTGCATGACAGGGACCGGGCTCATTGTTTTTTACTTATTTTTGATGTAGAATAAAAATAATCATGATGGCATATATTTCATGAAACAAGGGGGAAAAAGTGCGGTCTTTTCTGGAATCATTAGGACGTACGACGCTGTATATTTTACATCAGATTGGAGCAGTGATCCTTCTTCTGGTCTCCACACTGAAACAGATGGGCAAGCTGGATGTAAGGGAAACCTTCCGCCAGTGCTACAGTCTGGGAGTTCTTTCATTTCCCATTGTGGCACTGACTCTTTTGTTTACCGGCATGGTTTTATCAGTTCAGATTGCGGGAGAATTGACAAGATACGGGGCCCAGTTTTCTATTGGCGCCATTGTTTTTATTGCTATGGGGCGGGAACTGGGACCTGTTTTATGCGGTGTGGTTATGGCGGGCCGGGTCGGGGCTGCCATAACAGCGGAAATCGGCACCATGCGTGTTACAGAACAGATTGATGCGCTTCGGTGCATGGCTGTCAACCCGGTAGCTTATCTCGTGGTTCCCCGTTTCATGGCCTGTCTTTCGATGCTTCCGTTTCTGAATGTGTTCGGTGTCTTAATCGGAGTGGGCGGCGGCATGATTGTATCTTCTCTGACCCACGATGTTTCTTCCTATACATTTATTCATTCCATTGAAATGTACTGTGATGGAAAAGATCTGTATATCGGTATGATCAAGACCATCGTGTTTGGGATGATTGTTGCGCTTGTGGGGTGTGACCGGGGCATGACCTGTGACACCGGAGCTGAAGGGGTAGGGCGTGCCACTACACAGTCTGTAGTTTATTCCATTATCATGATCTTTGCATGCAACTATTTTCTTTCCGCTATTTTATTTTGAGGTCATTGAGCATGATTGAACTTTGTCATATTTACAAATCCTTTGGGACAAGGAAGATCCTTCATGATGTCAATCTTTCCGTCAACAAAGGAGAAACGATGGTCGTATTGGGGGCTTCCGGATCAGGGAAATCAACCATTCTCCGCCTGGTCATGGGTCTCATGAGACCGGATTCCGGACAGGTGCTGGTAGAAGGACATGACATAGCGCTGATGAATGAAGAAGAATTAAACAGGCAGCGGAGCAGTATGGGGATGGTATTTCAATATTCAGCGCTTTTTGATTCTATGACCATTGGCGATAATGTAGCCTTTGGACTCCGGCAGCATACAGAGATGACAGAGAATGAAATACGATCTGTTGTTAAAGAAAAACTGAGTCTGGTAGGTCTGGAAGGAACCGAGGACCTCATGCCCAGCAGTTTATCGGGTGGGATGAAAAAAGAGTAGGACTGGCCAGGGCCATTGCATTGAACCCAGAGATCATTCTGTATGACGAGCCAACAGCGGGACTGGATCCCATCATGTCGACATCCATCAGCGCATTGATACGCCATACACAGGAAGCCATGCATGCCACAAGCATTGTTGTGACTCATGATATGAAATCAGCCAGAACCATTGGAGACCGCATGGCATTTCTCTATGAAGGATCATTCCGGGAAGTAGGTACTCCGGAGGAGCTATATAGATCTTCTGATCTTAAGGTGCAGCAATTTATTCATGGTCTGGCAGAAGAACCCGCCGGAGAAAGAAGGGAGCCGGAGAATGAAATGGACAACAGAGGCTAAGGTGGGACTCTTTTCCCTCATCGGTCTGATTGCATTTGCCATTGTGGTCATTCATCTGTCGCAGATTGTTCTTTTTGGGAAATCAGGTTTCCAGGTTACCGGTTATTTTCCGGAGGCAGAAGGAATCACACCGGGCAATTCTGTACGGTATGCAGGAGTCGATGTGGGCCGGGTTGATCAAGTAGGCGTTACAGAAGGAAAAGCACAAATTATCATCCGCTTTTATGACGGAGAAAAAATTCCTTCAGATGCCCGTTTTAATGTGCAGTCCAGCGGTGTTATCGGCGATCATTACATACGCGTTTCAGAAGGGAATCCAAGATCAGGATACCTGTCAGGGGGAATGACTATATATGGAACCTCTGAGGGAGGAATGGAACAGACCATGCAGAAAGTTGACCGGCTGGTTGATTCAGCCCAGAAAATGGTAGACGGCGTCAACACAGTAGTGACTGATAAAGCCAGTCAGGAATCCATTAAAAGCACCATACAAAATGTTAATGAAGTAACAAGGAACCTGACGGTTCTTACATCGCGGGGCATGGAGTGCCGGTCATATAGAATGCAGCGGCGGCTCAGATGAATGCATTTATGCAGCAGATGAACGGGGATGGGAAAGTCACAGCAGATGTAAGGACTGTTATGGATAATATGGTGACAGCTTCAGAAAATGCGAAGGTTATGTCAGCCGAAGCCCAGACTGTTTCGAGACGGATTAACGGGATTATGGAAGGCCAGGGACTGTCAGGGCAGGCTGAATTGTTATATAATACGACTAAGGGAAAATTTTCACCTAATCTTTTTCTCCGTATGGGAGACCGCAGATATGGACTTTTCGGTGCTGAATCAGTGGGCAATCACACTGTAGGAGATGCCCAATTTGGGCAAAATCAGGGAGATTGGGATTTCCGTACAGGATTATGAGAAATAAATTTGGGATCGGCGCTGATTATACTTCAGGATTGTGGAAATTCGGGACAGATATTTATGATCCGGACCGGCTGACATTCCGTATCCGCGGAAACTACCGCATTAATTCTGATCTATATGCTGTGGCGCAGACTATACTGCCCCACAGCCGGACCGGCGGCGGTGAATATATAGGTATAGGATATACATATTAATGAGAAGGGATGGAATCGAATGAATAAACGGAAGATATGCAGCATCCTGGCAGTTTCGGTCATGACAGCTGCAGCTGCAGGACCTGTTATGGCTGCTTCCCAGGTACAGGCTGATAAAGCACTAAAAACTGAAAAGGTTTCACAGACAGAAAAACAGGTAAATTTTAACGGGGTCATGACACAAAAAGATCTTCCGGCCTCTATTGCATCCCAAAAAGCAGAAACGGCTGGACAGATGGACATTGACCTCCGCAGAGCCGTTGTGACGGCTGTACAGAATAACAGGGGCATCCGTATTTCCGAATTGACGCTGCAGAAGGCGCAGAATGCGGTAAGTGAAGCGGCGGCATCAAAGAATCCGAGCCTTTCCTACAGTTTTGACGCCCAGAAATACAAAACAGAACGGACGACATCCTATGTCAGCAGCGGGGGAACCGTGGTTCCTGTAACGGTCAGCAATGATCATGCATACGGCAACGGACTAAGCGTTACCTGGCCGCTTTATACAGGAGGCAAGGCAGAGGGCAACATACAGGCTGCCCGTTACTCGGCGGCTTCTGCCCAGGAAGATGTATATTTAACGGAAGCAGAAATTAAATTATCGGCGACACAGGGCTATTACCAGCTGCTGGAAGCGATCAGACTGCAGGGAGTTGACCAGGAATCAGTTAATATCTGTCACGACATCTGACCAATGTGGCATGGCAGTATCAGGCCGGTATTGTAACTAGACTGGATGTGCTTTCCTCCAGAGTTTCTCTGGCTAATGCGCGGCAGAGTTATATCGCAGCCGTAAATTCACGGGAATTGGCAGAAGCCAACCTGAATAATGTAATGAGAATTCCCATGTCCACACACCTGGTGCCTGCAGACAAAGATTTCCCTCAGCCGGCCTTTGACCTGACCATGGAACAGGCGCTGGCACTGTCCATGCAGAACCGGTGGGAATTAAAACAGGCTGAATACAATTCACAGATAGCCAGACAGCAGCTGAGAGTGGCACGGGCAGGAAATCTGCCGACGGTGGCTGTTACCGGAGGATATAATTGGAAAGATACTGATTTCCCCGGATTTAAAAATGAAGACTGGAGCGTTACCGGAAGTGTGAGCTGGGCTCTGTTTGACGGAGGCGCCACCAATGCTAAGTTAAAGAGGCCAGAGATGCGGTAGCCATTGCTGATGAAACAGCGCTGCAGACTCGGGAAAGCATCCAGATGGAAGTACGGGAAGACTATCTGAATATTATTTCAGCCCGGGAAAAAGTCAGCACTACACAGACCTCTGTGGCGGAAGCGCAGGAAGCCTACCAGATTGCAGTCGTACGTTATAAGGCCGGAGTAGGAACAAACCTGGATGTACTGGATGCACAACTGAACTTAAATACAGCGCAAGACAAATTATATTACAGCGCTGTATGATTATAATATCGGACTGGCAACCCTCGAAAAAGCATGGGGGTACCTGCAGTCATACGGTCCTGAGTAAAACACAGATAGGGGAACAGATTGACTAGGTACTGGAAGGGTGCTGCTTTATTGGTCATGCTTTTCCTGGCGGCGTCCTGGTGGGCCGTCAGACCGGCAATTCTCCATATAGCGGAGCCTGCACTTCAGCAGGCAGCGGACAATAACATCAACGGTACATTGACATGGCAGTCTCTGAAACTGACTTCTTCTCTTGACTTTCAGCTGATGCAGGCCGAGCTGAAAGACAGTGGAGGCGGAGATGTTTTTAAGGCACCCCAAATTACGACACAGCGGTGTCTCTCGGGCACTTATCCAGGCACTGCTGTCGGGACAAAATCCGGCAGCAGCCATTACCTCTGTGGAAGTGCGCAGTCCTTCTCTTTATTTTATACAGAAGAGTTCTTCAGAGTGGAACATTTATTCTATTTTGAAAAAGAATACCGAGAAGGAGCCGATTACATTCCGGGGCACAGTTACTGTCAGCGGAGGAGACGCAAGCGTACAGACACATGCCGGATATACCTATCAATTTTCAAATCTGGACGGACAGCTCAAGTGGAGCCGGGATGATTCCATCAAGACCAGTCTGACAGGTCAATTTTTTGATGCTCCCTTCCAGATTGAAGGAACATACCGCAGCGAAGCCAATTTTTATGGCACCGTTGATGCAGACCGCCTTCAGGCAGATAATCTGGAGGAATTTATTTCCCAGCTCCGAGAAGACAGAAATTTTGAGATATCCGGCGGAGAGATCCGTCATCTCCGGGCCCAAATATGGAACCAGTCGGGCAGCATGTCCTATCACGTAACAGGCAAAGCAGAAAATATGGAAGGCCGCTACGAAAGCTATAAAGCAGAGGATACATCGGCCTATTTTAATGTATACAGCGGGTATGCAGAAATTAGTCAGCTAAAGACTTCCATAAATGGACAGCCGTAACGGGAGATTTTTCTTTCTCATGGAGCGGTGTTCCGTCAGTTAACGGGACATTCGTGCTTCATGAAATACGCCTGGAACAGTTGATTCCGCAGGCAGAAACTGCGGGGCGCATATCAGGAAAAATACAGGTGTCCGGTCCTGCTGCGGATCCGCAGATTACAGGCAGCCTGACCATGGCTGGACGGATCAGTGGGGCAGGTTCCGGTTCAGAGTGCAGCCGCAGACTTCTTGTGGAAATCCGGCCTTTGACAGTCAGCCGGGCTGATATAGAGACGGCAGACGGCTCAGCGTCGGGGATACGGACGGTGGAACAGCACTGACGGAACATGGGAAGCAGATATTTCAGCACATCATATATTACTGGATGCACTGCCCCTGCCTGCAGCGGCTTCAGGGGCAGTCAGCGGACATATACGGGCTGCCGGATCTGCCGGGACAGCAGGAGTTACTCTCTCTCGGCACAGGGAACCATAGAAGGATCCGGACTTTCATCGGAAGGACTCTCTGCGGATATCTGCGGGCCCGGATAGACGGAAATAACCAAAACGGATGGCATACAAGCTTTTATGCTAGACCATGCCCCTCCTGCGGGGCATGACCGGTTGATACGCTTTCAGGCGAAGCTGAAGGAAGCGGTGATATGTGGACAGTTCCTTACCTGAACGGTACTGTGGGGAGCGGGGCCTTTTCTCTGCGCGGTTCCTACCGTGCGGGAATTCTGGACGGAGAGGCGCAGGCCGGGCAGATTCCCCTGGAATCATTTTCGGAAATATGGGACTGCCCATGAAAGGGATTATATCCTTTAAAGTTTCCGTACAGGGAACGGCGGAGCATCCTGTTATTCAAGGAAGAGCTGACGGAACTGACGGATTTATCGGTACTATGCCTTTTGACACGGTGTCCGTCAATTTCCGCTCAGACGGGAATACCCTTTACCTTGAACCGCTTCTTTGGAAAAAAAGGGCAGGGTTTCCACCGTATATCAGGGAGCATTGGCCTTTCCGGCGGGCATGAACTCCGTCTGACGGCTGATACAGAAACGATGCGCATAGAAGACCTTGCGGCCATGGCGGGCGCTGATCTGCCCTGACAGGCTGGATTTCCAACTCTATGACGGTTTCCGGAACTTGACAGCACCAAAGGTTTCAGGAGAACTCCATGCCTGGGACGGGTCTGCGGGAGGCAGCTCTTTCAAAATGCGGCTGCCCGGTACCGGCTGGACGGCAGAAAACTGATTATTGACAACAGCCTGGTCTACTTTCATGAGGGGACCGTTCATGTATCAGGAACGGCTTCCGAAGAATCCCTGGATCTGGATGCAGATCTGGTGGATATGAATATCGGGCGTATTCTTTCCAAAAGTCCTGTGGAAGGAACAGCCAGCTATGCGGGGACATGTTTCAGGAAGTCTTTCCAATCCTTCTTTTAACGGACGTTTTGTAAGCCGCGCCATTACCTATAACCAATCCCGTTTCAGAGAACTATCCGGAGAAATCCATTATGCAGACGGGAATGCTTATATTGAAAATGCATCTTTCCTTCAAGGGAATGGGGAATTTAAATGGAATGGCGGAATCCGTATCGCCGACCAGTCTTGAATGGGACACTGACCTTTGAACATTGGAATATTCCCAGCGCCCTCCGCTTCTTTTCTGTCCCGCTGCAGCAGATTACCGGAGAAATGAGCGGAACCATGGATATCAGCGGAACGGTGGGAAATCCTGATTTAGCCTTCAGGTCCGTATTGAAAAGGGCGCGTTAGGGCAGACATTAATGGGAGAGGGGGCACTGAATCTTACCTACAGGGGCGGGAACCTGTCACTGAAAGAACTGCGTATTCCTGTGGGCGAAGGCTTAATGGCAGCCAGAGGCACCATTGATAAAGACGGTGCTGTTAATATGGATGCGGGCACACAGAATCTGGATATGTCATGGATTCCAGAAGTCACAGGACAAAAGGGACTGCGGATTGGCGGCCAACTTACATCAGCGGTCAGTATCCGGGGGACCGTTCAGTCACCGGAAGCAGATATCTCAGTCAGTGTGGAGAATCCTCCTATGGAGATTTCGTTTTTGACAGTCTCTATGTGATGGCCAACGTGAAGAACCGTACAGTTTCTGTCAGCCAGGCACTGCTGTTCGAAGGGGATTTATAAAGCCAGCCTTTACGGAACCATGCCTGATTAATATGGTGACACGTCAAAATACTCCTGGTGCAGCGCCCCTGAACTTAAAGCTGAATTTGGATAACGCCGATCTCGATACGGTGGCGCTCTTTTATGCGCCGGTCACATCGGCCAGCGGTCCGATGAAAGGCAGCCTGCAGATTACGGGAGCATGGAATGATCCCCAGATCAATGGAACCGTAGGAGTGGCACAGGGGACCATGACATTCACCGGACTCACGGGACCGCTCTCAGATTTTCAGGCATCGGCTGTATTCCAGGGTGATCATATGGAATTTGCCGCCCAGGGGAATTTAGGAGGGGGGACCGTTTCAGCCAAAGGAAATACACAATGGAAAACATCCGCACTCACGGCATACAACGGAGAACTGCACATGCATATGCCCTCATTAAATGCCTCTTTATACAAAGGGGCCCTGGATGTAGATCTGGCTCTTCAGGATCAGAATTCTCTGCCCAAAATCAGCGGTACTGTCAATGTCCATCAGGCGGTGGTCGATGTGCCCTACAGCATGACAGTTGGAGGGTAGCGGCATGCCTCTTCTGCTGGATATCAATGTTCAATGTAGGTGATTCTGTACGGCTTTACAATAAATTTCTTTATGACATGGTTATTAAGGGAAATATACATGCAGGCGGATCTACAGAATCACCGGATATGTCAGGGAAAGTGGAAGCGGTTCAGGGACAGATCAAATATCTGTACAATGAATTCGATGTCGAACGTGCGGAAGCCGTATGGGGAGGCATAGACGGATCCTTCCTTCCTATACTTCATGTCCTGGCTTCTGCCAGAGTGGGGCATTATAATATTGGTATGGAACTGGACGGACCGCCGGATGGGCTGTCATTCGAAC
>ENA-OQIG01001408-OQIG01001408.1-human-gut-metagenome-genome-assembly--contig:-NODE-1408-length-10233-cov-3.620720_pt1 | contig 10233 bp, 16 predicted proteins | sample MGYA00242576_ERZ504741 | MGnify/ENA primary metagenome ERZ504741 (study PRJEB26092, sample SAMD00036436) | human gut metagenome | host: Homo sapiens | study: EMG produced TPA metagenomics assembly of... | reverse complement strand
GGCTTGTTTTCGGGAATTCACTCCTATGGTCTTCTCACCTTGTCCTTCCGGATATGTTGTCGATCACCAGTTTTATCAGGATCTAACACTGCCATCATACGTGATTTCTTCAGTTTTAAGTCTTCACGGATGCAGTACTCAAGCATTGCATAGTCAACAGAGCTGTTTGCCTTTGACACGCCAACTAACTCTACAAAACGCTTGATGGACTCCGGTGTATAACCTCTTCTTCGCAGTGCAGCGATGGATACCAGACGAGGATCATCCCAACCGTCTACAATTCCGTCTTCTACCAGCTTCTTGATATAACGCTTACCTGTAACCACGTTGGTCAGGTACAGCTTTGCAAACTCGATCTGACGAGGTGGATTTTCAAATTCGCACTCTCTTACTACCCAGTCATACAGAGGACGGTGATCCTCAAATTCCAGGGTACAGATGGAATGGGTAATGTGCTCTACCGCATCCTCGATCGGATGAGCGAAGTCATACATCGGATAGATGCACCATTTATCACCTGTATTGTGATGATGCATATGAGCTACACGGTAGATGACAGGGTCTCTCATGTTGATGTTAGGGGAAGCCATATCGATTTTTGCGCGAAGAACCTTCTCGCCGTCCTGATACTTGCCTTCCTTCATCTCCTCAAAGAGACGCAGGTTCTCTTCGATGGAACGGTTTCTGTATGGGCTTTCCTTACCTGGTGTATTGAAATCGCCTCTGTACTCTCTGATCTGTTCAGCGCTTAAATCGCAGACAAAGGCTTTTCCCTTCTTAATAAGGAAAACAGCACACTCATACATTTTTTCAAAATAGTTGGAAGCAAAGAACAGTCTGTCCTCAAAATCTGCTCCTAACCACTTTACGTCTGCCATAATGGACTCAACAAACTCTGTTTTTTCCTTGGTTGGGTTTGTATCATCAAAACGCAGGTTAAACTTGCCATTATATTTCTGTGCCAGTCCATAGTTTAAAAGAATAGACTTGGCATGTCCGATATGCAGATAGCCATTTGGTTCCGGTGGAAAACGGGTCTGTACATGGTCATAAACGCCTTCTGCCAGGTCCTTATCGATTTCCTGCTCTATAAAGTTCTTAGAAACCAGCTCTTTTTCTTCGGTTTCTACTACAATGTCTTTCTCTGCCATAACTGCTCCTCCGTGATCTGTCGTCATAGTTATTTAAAATAATATCACACTTTCCGGTTATAGTAAAGCCGCAGCTTTGCGATCATTTTCTCTGAATTTAGTGGTTTTGCTAGATGTTCCGTCATTCCGGCCTCCTTGCAGCGCTTTCTGTCATCGGAAAAAGCATTGGCTGTCATTGCAAAAATAGGGATCTGCACTGCATCCGGGCGTTCCATTTTCCGGATGATCCTTGTTGCCTCCAGTCCGTCCATGACGGGCATCATCACATCCATTAAAATAAAATCAAACTCTCCCTGTTCGGAAGCCTTAAATATTTCCACTGCTTCTTTTCCGTTCTCTGCATTGACAACTGTGATCCCTGTATGCTCTAAGATAAACTGGGCAATTTCCCGGTTCAGCTCATTATCCTCTACCAACTGACATCCTCTACAGGATCCGGATCTTCCAATACCAGGATCAGTCCCCATTTATCAACTGCCAAGTCATACTTTTTTATTATTACAAGTGTAACATGAGGGGCATAAAATATCAAGTTTGTACCTGCTTTGTAACCACATATTTTCATTCTTGCCAAGAAATAGAAAATAGAATAAAATGGTTACAAAACAGTGGAATGGAGTTATATGAAAATGAAATCAGAAACCATGCCTAAAAAGAAAAAATCCTACCTGTCACGGCTTGGCATGACACTTTTAACTATACTGCTGATCGTTCTTTTCATTTTTATCATGTCCCTGGTAAGTAAGATCCAGGGTACTGCCAGAGTGGTCAATTATGCCGGTCTGGTCCGTGGAAAGACCCAGCGTATTATTAAATTGGAGATCTCCGGAAGCCCCCAGGATGAAATGATCGCTGATATTGATGCCTTTATTGACGGTCTGGAAAACGGAAGCAGTCAGTTAAACCTGGTGCGCTTAGATGATCCTGACTTTCAGGCCAAAATGAAAGAACTGGATGCCTATTTTTCCCAGTTAAAAGAAGAGGTCGCCCAAGTCCGTATGAGGGATTACCGTAAAACAGATATTATCGCCAAAAGTGAGCGTTTTTTCAATATCTGCGACGAAGCTACCGGCCTTGCAGAAGTTTACTCCCAGAAAAAGGCCACACAGTTAAACCAGTTGGAAAAGATCGTATTTGCGGATATTGCAGGCCTTCTTATCCTGATCGGTGCAGAGCTGGTAAAAACCCTTCGGTATGCTGCTTTAAACCGCCTGCTCCAAAGCAAGGTATATTTAGACGAAGCCACCGGCCTTCCCAACAAAAATAAATGTGAGGAACTTTTAAATGCACCGAAACCTGTACCTGCAGATGCTTTTGCAGCAGTATGCGTCTTCGACTTAAATAACCTTCGTATCATCAACAATACCATGGGACATGAAATGGGAGACGCCTATATCCGTTCCTTTGCTGACCAGCTGTATCAGGCGATCCCTGATGACCAGTTTGCAGGAAGAGATGGCGGTGATGAATTTATTGCCATTATAAAAGATACAGAAAGCAGTGCTTTCCATGCTTTTCTTTTTAAGTTGAAACAGCTGTGTGCAGACTATTCCCGTCTCCATCCAGATATGCCTATCAGCTATGCAGCCGGATATGCCACTTCGGAAGATTTTGAGGGAAGCACCCTTCGGGAACTGTTCCGGTACGCAGATAAAAATATGTACATTGACAAAAACCGGGCAAAACTGGAGGAAGCGGCAAAAGAAAAGAAACTGCATCTTGAGCTGCTTTCTTCCATCCGTTCTCAGGGTTTCCATTTTTCCGACTGTATCTACTGTGACGCCCTGACGGATCAGTATAAGGTACTGCGTGCCAGCTCCGATTTCTTCTTAGCAGATGACGGAAGCTACTCCGGTGCAGTGGAACAGATCCTTTCCCAGGTTTCTGCAACCGAAAATATCAAAGCACTGCGAAAGCAGCTGCAGTTGGAAACTTTAAATGAAAACTGATGGAGAACAATTCCCCCATCCGCCTGTTCTGTCAGTATACTGCCAACGGTATTTCCCACAAAGGCCGTCTGACTTTGCTTTATTTAGATGCCAATGCAAGCGGGCAGCTTCATCATTTTATCCTTGGCTTTGAAATTTTCCAAAATATGGAAAATACTAAAACAGATGAGAAAACACAGTTAAATCAGTATTACGAGCAGATGAAGCAGTCTATCCTTGAAAATGGGAATTATGTGGACGCGCTTTTAGAGTCTGCGCAGGCTGTCTATTCTGTAGACCTGACAGGGGACCGGTTGGAAAAAATCTTCTATCACACAACGGAATGCGAATTTGACCTGAACATAAAATTTCCCTGTTCTTATGATGAATACTGTTTAAACCGCAGTCGTTTTGTTACGGAAGATACCCAGGAAAATTACCGCATTGTGGACTCTTCTGCGAAACTTTTAGAGCGTTTCCGCTCCGGTACCAAGCAGGTTACCGTAGAATACAGGGAACAAAATGAAAACGGAGAAATTTTCTGGCTGCAAAAAACAGTGCTTATGTCACAGGATACGGTTTATAACAGTGAAACCGGAAAAGAAAGCACTGTGATCCATGGTATGATCCTGTTTAAAAACACTTCTGTCTTCCATGAAAAAGAACAGCAGGAAAGAGAACGGCTCCAGGTAGCCTTTGAGGAAGCCGACTCTGCCAGTAAAGCAAAAACCGAGTTTTTAAACCGTATGAGTCATGACATCCGCACCCCTATCAACGGTATTATGGGAATGCTTGAGATCATACGCAAAAACAGGGAGAACCACGCGCGGGTAGATGACAGCTTAGAGAAGATCTACGTTTCTTCCAGCCATCTCCTTGCTCTGGTAAATGACGTTTTAGATATGAGCAAGTTAGAGTCGAGACAGGCTGTTTTTAAGCCTGTAGATTTTGACTTATCCCAACTGATGCGGGATGTTTCCTATCTGGTAAAAGCCAGATCATGGAAATGGGACTGACACACCGGACACACCGGCAAAATATCCAGCATGTGCTCCTCTCCGGCTATCCCCTGCAGCTGCGCCAGATCATGTTAAATCTTTTCAGCAATGCCATCAAGTATAATAAAAAAGGCGGTTTTATTGATACCGGCGCAAAAGAGATCTCTTTTGACGGAACAACCGTCGTTTATGAATTTTTCATTTCCGACACTGGCATCGGCATGAGCGAAGCATTTTTAAAGAACCAGCTTTTCGAGCCATTTTCACAGGAAAAATCAGATGCCCGCACACAGTACAAGGGAACCGGCCTTGGAATGTCTATTGTAAAGGGTCTGATCCGGCAGATGAATGGTTCGATAGAAGTAGAGAGCAGCCCTGGAGAAGGCACTACTTTTACTTTCCGTCTTCCTTCCGATCTTGCAAAGAAGAGGCAAATGAATGCAAAAGCTGATAACGGCGTCCGAAACTGGGAAAAGAACATGGAAGGGATACCATGTAACTTTTAGTTAGTAGGATAATGAGATCAATATGGAGATCGCAGAGTTCTACCTGACAGACCGCGGTGCCACCTTAGATAAGGCATGGAACGGAAAAGAGGCTCTGGAACAGTTTGAGCGGTCACCGGAAGGAACCTACGATATTATCCTTATGGATGTGATGATGCCTGTTATGAACGGACTGGAAGCTTCCAGGCAGATACGTTCCCTTTCCCGTCCTGACGGAAATATGATTCCCATCCTTGCCATGACTGCCCAGGATGCCATCAGTGTTTCCAGCCAGTGCCGCCAGTATGGAATGGATGATTATGTGTTAAAACCAGCGGATCCGGAGCAGTTAACAAAGATGATCTTAAAGTACGTAAAAACGATATAAAAAATATTTAACTTTTTTTCATTTTACCGTTGACAAATACTATTCCCCATGATAGTATATACGAGGTTCGATTTTGACGAACAGAAAACGCTGCTGTGGCTCAGTCGGTAGAGCGTCGCATTGGTAGTGCGGAGGTCACGGGTCCGATTCCCGTCAGCAGCTTAGAAAAGGGTGGAAGCTTTTGGAATGCCAAGGGTTTCTGCTTTTTTGTTTTTGTCATTCAATTGAAAAGTGCTGCAATTAATTTGGGGAGATGGAACATCTCCGCTCCATCTCCCTGAACTTATTTTTCATATGATCAATTACCGGATAAAATTAGTCTTGATCTTATCTTCTGCTGCCGGAACAGCTACACCGTTTTTCTTTCCTGCTTCAATACACTTTAACAGCCATGCCATGTTCTTTCCAAGGACACGCATGATCTGAACGCCTTCTTCGTCTTTCATTACTTCTTCCGGTGTGTTTCCGTGTACCATGTTCCAGTAGCAGGATGATACAACAGGCATCTGGTGATAGGAGAAGTATTTTGTGAGTACATCTAAGGTTGCGGTGGTTCCGGCTCTTCTGGCGGATGCTACGGCTGCTGCTGGCTTATAGAGCATATCTTTTCCTGCTACAGATGCCAGACGGTCCATAAATTCGATGATCTGGCCGCTTGGGGATGCCCAGTAAACAGGAGAGCCTACCACTAATGCGTCAGAGTCTTTTAACTTGGCTGCTGCTGCCTTTACATTTTCCATATCCGGATCACCAGCCTGGAACACTTCTGCGTCAATGCCTTCTGCCTTTAAAGCATCAGCTACTACATTCAGTGCTGTATAAGTACAGCCGTTCTTTCTTGGACTTCCGTTTAATAATAAAACTTTCATTTCTTTTCCTCCTCATGTATATATTCATCCTGAACCAGTCCGCACAGGCAGGTAAACAGGCTTAACTACAAGATACCCTCATAGCCTTCTCTTAGTATATCACAAGATCCGTTAAATTTCTCTTTTTCTTCATCTGTAAGTGACAACGGCAGGATCCGCTGTACCCCATTCTGATTGATAATGCAGGGAACACCGGCAAATACATCCATCTGATCATATTCTCCCCTGAGCATGGCCGAAACAGTGAGAACGCTGTGTTCATCTCCCAGAATGGCTTTTGTGATACGGGTCAGAGCCATACCGATCCCGTAATACGTAGATTTCTTTGCCTCTATGATCTTATAGGCAGCTGTACGCACCTCTTCTTCAATACGAAGTAAATGGGCCGTTAAAGAAGACTCTAGCTCCCAGTCCAGCTGGGAAATGGATTTCGTTGCCAGAAAAGCCTGACTCCAGGGAACAAATTCACTGTCTCCATGTTCTCCCATTACATAAGCATGAATATTCCTTGGATCCACTCCCAGATATTCCCCTAAGAGATAACGGAGCCTGGCCGTATCAAGGCTGTACCGCTTCCCAATACCCTTCTTGGATTAAAGCCGGAAAGGGCGCAGGTGATCCGTGTCATAATATCCACCGGATTGGTAGCCACCAGAAAGATCCCGTTAAATCCGGAAGCAGTTACCGGCTCTATAATCGAACGAAATACCTGTGTGTTCCGCTTTAACAGATCCAGCCTGGTTTCTCCCTGCTTCTGGGCCACTCCTGCTGCGATCAACACCAGGTCTGCATCCTGGCAGCTTTCATAGTCCCCGGCATAGATCTTCATACTGGAACCGGCAAAAGCAAGCCCATGGTTTAAGTCCATGGCTTCCCCTTCTGCCCGCTTTTTATCTACATCGATCAGTACCAGTTCATCACATACGGACTGATTTAAAAGGCAGTATGCATAACTCATTCCCACCATTCCGGTACCTACGATCACGATCTTTCTTTTATCTGTTTTCATGAAAGCTCCTTTCTGAATCAGTCAGCAAAGGATACTTTTCCTACAGTCTTGCTATTTTTTTCTCCATCAGCTCTGTATTGCTGCTGTAGATGATAGCGGTATCCTTGCTGATCACATTTTGTCTGTAAAGAGCAAGGAGGCTGTTATCCATAGATATCATTCCCTCTTCCTGGGAGGTAGCGATAATACCGTCGATCTGGTGGGTCTTGGACTCACGGATCATGTTACGGATGGCATTATTTAAAAACATGATCTCAAAAACAGGACGTTCCCCGCCATCTAAGGTAGGCACCAGCTGCTGACAGATCACTGCATCTAACACCATGGAAAGCTGGGTCCGGATCTGCTGCTGCTGATTGGGCGGAAAGGCATCGATCACACGGTCAATGGTATTGGCCGCCCCTAACGTATGAAGGGTAGAAAGGATCAGATGTCCTGTTTCTGCTGCTGTCATGGCAATACTGATGGTCTCATGATCACGCATTTCCCCAAGAAGGATCACATCCGGTGCCTGCCGCAAGGAAGCACGCAGTCCGGAAACATAACTGTCCGTATCCGTTGCAACCTCACGCTGGGTAACCACGCTTTTTTTATGCCTGTGAAGATACTCAATAGGATCTTCCAACGTGATCACATGGGCATTGCGGGTTTTATTGATCTCATCAATAATACAGGCAAGAGTGGTGCTTTTACCGCTGCCTGCAGACCCTGTTACAAGAACCATTCCCCTGGTAAGTTTTGAAATCCCCATGATCACATCCGGAAGTTTTAACTGACCTGGATCAGGAAGTTCAAACCGCACAACCCGGATCACTGCTGCCAGGGAACCTCTCTGGCGGAAAACATTCGCCTGAACCTGGACACTCCGGGAATGGCAAAGGAAAAATCATCATCCCCATGACTTAACACCCGCTCCATACTGCGGTTCTTTGCAATTTCATAGATTCTTGTGATCATCTGGTCCAGCTGGTCCGGCATGATCTTTTCCTCGCCCTGGCAGATGATCCGCCCACCGATCTTATATGAAAAAGGCATACCAGGAACCAGAAATATATCCGCTGCATTCTGTTCCACAGCCTGTGTAAGAAGTTCCATTACCTCCATTACTCTTCCTCCCGTTATCATTCCCGTTTTTCCTGCTTTTAACCCCGGCAGTTCTTACTTTCCATCCCATACAGGCATAAAATCATCGATCTCATAATTTCCGCTGTCATATACATACCAGGATCTCACTTCGTATCTGTTTTCATCTCCCGTAAGAGCCAGATCAATATGAAGTGCCTGTCCCCGGTCCATGGAAATATCCGTACTGACAAAGCCTGTTTCCTCATCTGCATCACAGCCAAGTTCCAACGCCATTTTCTTTGCAAGAGCCTGGATCTCTTCCTGGTCCATTGCTTTTTCGTCATCTCTTTCTGCAAAATGGCATCTGCCTGCTTTAGCCATTTTTCCCCTTCTGCGTCTGCCCGGTAATACTCTGTCACAGCACGGGCACTTCTGGCTGCCAGACTCTGGTCTCCTCTGGCGCTGCTTAAAGAAAGAAGACTGAAAGTAGCCAGACACAGGATAATGAATATAAGGATCAGGGAAGTCAGACCTATATTTATTTTGTGTTTTGACATTTGTCCGGCCATTCTCCCACCTGCTTTCTATCGTATTCTCTATAGTATGCTTCCTTTTCAGGAACGCCTGCGATCATGGTTTCACATACTGTTCTGCAAAAAGATGGTAGATCTTATATCCCTGGTCACCATAAGTTCCATATCCAAAGATAACTACTGCGATTTCTTTCATCTGATCCTTAACACCTGTAGTGATCAGCCTACGTAAGCCAGTTTTTTTCCCATTTTTTTCCAGTTCTTTTGTATCAGGGTAACTGTTCCATTCTTTATCCCACAGGATCTGATAATTCCGGACCTCTCCGCCATCTTTTATATACTGATATACAGCCTTTGCCTCCGGATCTTTTGTCTTCCAGTTTTCAAAGACTGTTCCAAAGACTTCATCTGGCTCATAGGTTCCAAAATCCCCTGTATTTCCAACTTTTACTCTTTCCACCAGACTTTCAGCAGCTAAAACTCCATGGTTAACATCCTGCCCGACTCTGCTTAAATGATCTGCCATTACAAAAGCAGACACGCATACAGCCACACAAAGCATAAAAAATCCGGCAGCGATCACCATTTCCATTAAAAATGGCCCGGAACCTGATCCTCTATTCCTACTCATCTGCCCATTTCCTCCGCTTCTTAATGAAAGTTCCAGTCTTCCTCCACCGGATCCCAGAGTCTGCAGTTTCACAGAGTTTCCATCTTTTCCATGGAAAGCCCGTCACATTCCAAGATCTCCAGTCCATCCTCCAGCCCCAGTCCACTGTTTTCATCTGTAAACAATTCCCGGATCTGTCCATCTTTCCAGTAGATCCAGGTATGGTACATCTCGTCCCCTACCTTCTGCTTCAACTGTAAAACAGGCGTTCCATCAACTTCTATTATATCCACTGCATCTTCTCTGTCACCCTGGCGTATCTTATTGGCAATATAACTTAAAGCCGTTGTACCTGAAAAATTTTCATCACTGCGTTTTGTGATGTTTTCATATACCCGGCTTCCCATAAGAACAGAAAAAAGGGCGCATAAAACAAAGACCAGAAACAGAAGCATGGTAAAAAGCCCGCTTATGGCCTGTCCCCCTGTCTGTGTTCTTTCTTTCATCTGTTTGCGTCCTCCTTAATCACTCCTGCTCTACCGGGATTACTGTGATCTCCGGCATGATATTAGAAGCAAAACCGTCATAAAAAACATTGTATTTATCATGGTCGATCTGGATCCCGTAATTTTCCTCCAGATACTCCACACTGGGCGGATACCTGCCTCAATGGCATAACACTGTATGCAGGCTCTTGTAATGGCTTTTCTCAGTGTTTCCTGACTTCTCTGACCGGTCCTGTTTAAAAAGCCAAGGGAACCGGCCCCAAACGCTGCTGCCGCCGCCAAAAACAGCAAAAAGGATAACAGGAGTCCTCTAAACTCCCCTTTATCCTCTTTGTCTTTTCTCACTCTTATTTTCATAGGATCCCTCCGGTCTGAACCTTTCTGTCTTCCCTCATGCCTTCTGTCAGATTGCTGAAAGCACACCTGCAAGAGGAAGCATAACGGAAAGCAGTACCAGACCTACAGAAACTGCCAGCACTGCCACGATGGTCGGTTCAAATCTTGCGATCATATTGTCAATGGCTGTGTCTGCGATCTCTTCGTAATCATTTGAAATTTCTTCCATAACACTGTCAAGATGACCGCTTCTGGTTCCCACTTTGATCATCTGGATATAGAAACCGGAAACATACCTGTTTCCTTTAAGCCTCATAATAGCTTTCTCCCAGCTCCAGCTTTTCTTCGCATTTCT
>ENA-OQIG01001407-OQIG01001407.1-human-gut-metagenome-genome-assembly--contig:-NODE-1407-length-10248-cov-1.725126_pt1 | contig 10248 bp, 15 predicted proteins | sample MGYA00242576_ERZ504741 | MGnify/ENA primary metagenome ERZ504741 (study PRJEB26092, sample SAMD00036436) | human gut metagenome | host: Homo sapiens | study: EMG produced TPA metagenomics assembly of... | reverse complement strand
GTAATCTGCGAAGTGTCCTTGAGGCAACTGAGCGTGCAAAAGACGAAGAAGCGAAGCAGAAAATGAAGCAGACCAAAGTGGAGCCTGTGACGCAGGACATCGAGATTCCGGAATTTACAGAAGAGGAAGAAGAAATCGAAGAGACGCCGGCTGAGACACCGAAGAAAGTCTCACGTGTAAGCCAGACAACCGAAAAACTGGAAGGTCTCGTTGATTTTGATGATGATCCGGCGGAGACAAAAACAGAATCGGAACCGGAAGAAGTGATGGTGGATGATGATCTGATCATCAACGATCCATTCGCAGATGAGGATGATCTGCTGGGAGAAGAGAAGACAGAGACCAAGGTTCGGAGAAAGAAGTGCTTGGTGATCAGGTGGAAGCCGCAATGGAGCGCCTCGTCAGCGACACGGTAGGCATATCCCAATGCCGGAAATAGACGATGAGGATGATGACTACGACGATTATGAGGATGACGACGAAGAGTACATTCCGCATGGCGCAAAACCGCAGAAGAAAAAGGGAAAAGGCGGTGCGGTTATCACCGTTGCAGCTGTTGCTGTTATTGCTGTGGGAGGCTTTTTCTATGGAAGCAAAATGTTCCATTACCAGAATTATTTCTTCAACGGAACAACCATCAACGGAGTAGACTGCTCGGATATGACGGCCAAAGAGGCAGAAACGAAAATCAAAGAGCAGGCTGCAAACTATACCTTAAATGTAAAATTCAAAGACAATGATACGAAGAGTGTCAGCGGAAAAGACATTGACTATACCTATGCCGGAGACGGCAGCGTGGAGAGCGTGTTAAAGAAACAGAACAGTTTCCTCTGGTTCCTGGGAAATGGCGGAAAAGAGAAAGATTCCCAGGTCACCATGCAGTACAGTCAGGAAAAACTGGATGCGGTGATTGATGGATTTGACGAATTCCAGTCCGCAGACGGTGAGAATGCACCGGCCAGCGCTACATCACCTTCCAGAACAATGAGTTTGAGATTGTGGATGCTGTTATGGGTGAGGGAATGGATCTTACCCTTGCAAAACAGTGCATCGAAAATGCGCTGATCAATGCGGATACCGAAGTGGATCTTGAAAAAGCAGGCGTTTACGACGGAACCTTGGTAACAGCAGATGACGAAACACTGAATGCACAGAAGGATCAGTTAAATGAACTGGTACGCGCAAGCATCACATACAGTATGCCGGATGGAACAACACAGGTTCTTGACGGAAATACCATGAAAGACTGGCTGGCAGTTGATGCGGATGGAAATTATTCCAAAGATGAAAACCAGTGGAATGAAAGAGTAAAAGAATATGTGGCAAATCTTGCGGCAGCGATCGATACCGATGGCAAGGATCACACCTTCCCGGCAACCGGTATCGAAGGCGGCGTGACCATCAGCCAGGAAGGCTACGGATGGAAAGTGGATCAGGAGCAGGAGATTGCAAAGATCGCAGAAGAAGTAGATGCTCACGCAGCAGATACAAGAGAGCCGCAGTATGCGCAGAGAGAGTTTGCTGCTTCCACAGAGAACAACGGATTCGGCAAGACGTATGTTGAGGTTGATGCCAGCCGTCAGCATATCTGGCTCTACAAAGATGGAAATCTGGTTGTCGACGGTGACTGTGTAACCGGTCTGATGGAGCAGAGCAGCTACACGAAGCCGGGTATCTACACAACCGCAGCAAAAGAAAGCCAGAAAAAACTGCACGGAGAGCTTCAGGCAGACGGCAGCTATTCCTGGGAAAGAGATGTGGATTCCTGGATTCCGTTCAACGGAGAGATCGGTTTCTACGATGCTTCCTGGAGAAGCAGTTTCGGCGGAAACCTGTATCTGACTGCAGGATCGACGACAGGATCTGTTGCACTTCCGACTGCAGTGGCACAGGCATTATATGACAATGTCGATGACGGAACACCGGTTATCATTTATTATTCCGAAGCTTATGAGGTAAGTGAAGATACGCTTACTGTGACACAGGCACCGGAAGCAGATGACGAAAATGTCAATGATACGACGAATACCACGACAGTAACGCCGACGAGAACGCCATCCTACACGTACGATGATGATGACGATGATTACACGCCGTCAACTCCATCAACCATCACCATCAACTCCATCAACTCCATCGACCCGTCCTACGCCGGAACCGACCGCAGCACCGACCGAGATCCCGTCTACGCCGGAGCCGACCGTAGCACCGACCGACGACCCCGTCGACACCGGAACCGACCCAGGAGCCGAGCGCACCGGATCAGGGAGACCATACGGGTGACGATGATTACCCAGGTAGGCGAGAGCTGAGAAAGAAGAAATAGAACATAAAAATAACGCATTCCGTTATCAAAACAGGAATGCGTATTTTTTATGAGAAAGAAACTGTTAAAAATTAATTTTCCGGTACGAACAGTGTGACAAGATCCATCGGGGAAGTGATGGTGTAGTCGGGTTTTCGGTCTGACCAAAACCGTATGCGGCATGGACAAACGGGATTCCGGCCTCGCGTGTCGCCTTGTAGTCGCCGTCGGTATCGCGACATAGACCGCGTGCTGCAGATGGTTCTGTTCGATGATTGTACGGATGTTGTCTGCCTTTGCCTTTCCGGTATCGCCAGGACAGAGATGGCCTTTGAAATAGTGACCGAGGCCTGTGGCTTCCAGAAAAACTTCGATATAGCCCGCCTGGCAGTTGCTTACGATATAAAGCGGGTAATGTCTGGAAAGAATAGAAAGTGCATCGACAAGCCCCGGATAAAACGGAGCCGGTGTCGCCAAGAAGTGCCTCATGCTCTTTGGCACAGCATGCCTCGATCAGTTCTAACTGGCGCTCCTTTGGATATTCGTGGAAAATGACGGCGGCGATATCCGGGAGCAGGCGGCCGAACAGGCCTTTTAACACGGCTCCGGTGAGGTTTGGTGTCATATCAGTTTCTTTTTCCATAATCTGATTCCATGCGTCGGCGACAACGTCTGTGGAGTCCACAGGGTGCCGTCCACATCAAAAATAATACTGTCGATCAAGAGTTTTTCCTCCATATCTTAAGGGTTTTGGTTATTCTTTTAAAGTATTTATTAATTTTAATCAAAAACACGTGAGAGCGCAATGTTTATTTTGCATTTTGGAGGAAAATGTGGCAAAATAAGAATGATGTATTAACAGGAGATTACTATGCAGGACACAATCACAAAGCATTATTGAAATGGTATGGCGAAAATAAAAGAGTGCTGCCATGGAGAGAAAAAAAGAACCCGTATGAAATCTGGGTTTCCGAGATTATGCTCCAGCAGACGAGGGTGGAGGCGGTCAAGCCGTTTTATGAGCGGTTTATGCGTGAACTGCCCAATGTCGCAGCACTTGCGGTCTGTCCCGAGGAAAAGCTTTTGAAGCTCTGGGAAGGCCTTGGTTACTATAACCGTGTGCGGAATATGCAGAAGGCCGCACAGAAAATTATGGAAGTGTATGACGGTGTATTTCCGGCAGATTACGAAGCCTTAAAAGGACTTCCGGGAATTGGAAATTACACAGCGGGAGCCGTTGCATCGATCGCGTTTTGCATTCCGGTGCCGGCGGTGGACGGAAATGTGCTTCGTGTGATGGCACGCCTCCGGGAGGACGGTGAGGACATTTTAAAGCAGTCCGTGAAAAACCGCGTGGAAGCGGAATTGACCGAAATCATGCCGGCAGAAGATCCGGGAGCCTTCAATCAGGCGATGATGGATCTCGGCGCAATGGTCTGTCTGCCGAACGGCGCACCAAAATGTGAAGTCTGTCCGCTTTTTGACCAGTGTCTGGCGGGAAAGCATCAGCCTGGACGGAATATCCGTTTAAAAAGAGCGCAAAGCCGCGCAGAATCGAAGACAGAACCGTTCTGTTATTTCTGGACGGTGCGCACACAGCAGTGCGGAAAACGGCCGAAAAAAGGACTTCTGGCGGGACTTTACGAGTTCCCGAACTTCGATGGCGTGCTCTCCGAACAGGAAGCACTTGAAGAGGCAGAAAAATTCGGCGTGACGCCGCTTCATATTCAGGCATTGCCGCCGTACAAGCACATTTTTTCCCATGTCGAGTGGCATATCACAGGATACGCCATTAAAATTGCAGGAAACGATGTGGAGCAGGAAGGGGAAGAAAAAGCCGGATTGATTTTTGCGGATGCGAAAACCGCGGCTGAAAGATATGCCATTCCGTCTGCGTTGCGGAATACGCAAAATACACAGATCTGGAACGTGCCTGAAACGGCAGAAGAGCAAAAAAGAGCAGGGAGAAAAAAGATGAAGATTTTATCAATTGCAGTACCATGCTATAATTCAGAAGCATATATGGAGAAATGTATCGATTCGCTGCTGGTCGGCGGAGAAGAAGTAGAAATTCTGATCGTGGACGATGGTTCCAAGGACGGAACCGCAGAGATTGCAGACCGCTATCAGGAAAAATATCCGACGATTGTAAAAGCGATTCATCAGGAAAACAAGGGCCACGGCGGAGCAGTCAACACGGGTGTGGAAAATGCGACGGGTCTGTACTTTAAGGTTGTGGACAGTGATGACTGGGTAAACCCAGAGGCATACCAGAAGATTTTAAATGTTCTGGCAGAAGTCGTACGCGGACCGAAAACACTCGACCTTCTGATCAGTAACTATGTGTATGAAAAAGAGGGCGCCAAAGAGAAAACGTGTGATGCGCTATGACGAAATCCGCTGACCGGAAGGTCCGCTTTTTCGGAGTGGATGAGGCGAAAGCTCTCGGCAAAACACATTATCTGCTGATGCATTCGCTGATTTACCGGACTTCTCTTTTAAGAGAGTGCGGCATGAAGCTGCCGGAGCACACCTTCTATGTGGATAATCTGGTTGCGTTTATTCCGCTTCCGTACGTCAAAACGATGTATTATCTCGATGTCAATTTCTACCGCTACTTTATCGGAAGAGCCGACCAGTCGGTTAACGAGAAAGTCATGATCGGCAGAATTGACCAGCAGATCCGTGTCAACAAGCTGATGATCGATTACCTTGGTGAACAGAAAGGCTGTCGAAGTACCTGCGGAAATATATGATCAGCTATCTGACCATCATTATGACGGTTTCTTCCGTGATGATGATGCGCTCCGGAACGGAAGAAATCTCGAGAAAAAGAACGATCTGTGGAGATACCTGAAACAGGAGGATGCAGCCGATTACTTCCGCATCCGCCACGGCATTTTCGGAACTGTTATGAGCAGCAAATCAAAACCGGGACAGAAAATTGCAGTCTATGCCTACAAGGTAGCGCAGAAACTGTATGGATTTAACTAGAAAGTAACGAAGCGGAGGAACGAACAATGCGAGTAGGAATGGGTTACGATGTGCATAAACTGGTGGAAAACCGGAAACTGATTCTGGGCGGTGTGGAAATCCCGTATGAATATGGCCTTCTGGGACATTCCGATGCGGATGTGCTGGTTCATGCCATTATGGATGCGCTTCTCGGCGCTGCAGCACTGCGGACATCGGACGCCATTTTCCGGATAACGATCCGGCGTATGAGGGCGCAGACAGCATCGAACTGCTGAAAAAAGTGGGTGAGATGCTCGAGGAGCGGATGTATCTGATTGAAAATATCGATGCGACCGTTATTGCACAGAAGCCGAAGCTCCTGCCATACATCGACACGATGGTGAAAAATGTGGCGGAGGCGCTTCATCTCGAAGAGGATCAGGTCAATATCAAGGCAACGACCGAGGAAGGACTTGGCTTTACCGGAAAGAAAGAGGGAATTTCCGCACAGGCGATCTGCTGCATTTCCAAGGCACTCGACCTGATGCCGGACGACCGGATCGCAGGCGGATGCAGCGGCTGCCCGGGATGCGCAAAGAACGCAGAAGAATAAAAGAGAAATGCGATTGCACAAGGCCGGAAGATGTGGTAGACTGGAAGAAGAATAAGGGAGTAGTCGGCGGCATACGTGACGCTATAAGGCCAACAACCGAAGAAAAAGCATTTCTTCTGGCTTTGTATGAAATGACAAGACTTATCTGTATCAACAAATATGGTGCGGATAGGTCTTTTTCTATATAGAAAGAGACCGGTGTACCAGTGGGAACTTATCACAGGAACGCAAAAAGCGTTTTCAGAAGAAAGGACGGATGGAAATGAAAGAGTATCTGGAAAAAAGTTCGAAGATTCTTGATGAGTTACAGACAACGGAGCAGGGACTTTCCGAGGCGGAAGCTGCGCGGCGGCTTTCCGAACACGGACCGAATCGGCTGGCGGCGGGAAAAAAGAAGAGTAATCTGCAGCGGTTTTTCGAAGACTGAAAGACCCGATGATCCTGATCCTGCTCGCCGCAGCGTTGATTTCCGGCATCACATCGGCGTATGAAGGCGAATCGTACGCTGATGTGGTCATTATTCTCACCGTTGTCATCATTAATGCGGTGCTCGGTGTTCTGCAGGAGAGCAAGGCAGAGAAAGCGATTGAAGCTCTGCAGGAGATCGCGGCAGCCACGTCGAAGGTGATGCGCGGCGGGAAAATGGAAGTGAAAAAGAGCGAGGAGCTCGTACCCGGTGATATTGTAATTCTCGAAGCGGGCGATGCTGTTCCGGCGGATGGCCGTATTTTAGAGAGTGCCAGCATGAAAATCGAGGAAGCAGCGCTGACGGGAGAATCTGTCCCGGTCAATAAAACAGCGGATGTTCTGAACGCCGGCGCAGCAGCGAGGTTCCGCTCGGGGACCGGAAAAACATGGTCTATATGGGAAGCACCGTTGTCTATGGCCGCGGCCGCGCTGTTATCACCGGAACGGGTATGAAAACCGAGATGGGAAAAATCGCCCATGTTCTGACGCAGTCGGCGGATGAGAGCACACCGCTGCAGAAGCGGCTGAACCAGCTCAGCAAAATCTTAAGCGTGATGGTGCTCGCCATCTGTGCCGTGATTTTCGTTGTCGGCATTTTAAAAGAGGCGTGACGCCGCAGAACATCTTAAATACCTTTATGGTAGCCGTCAGCCTTGCCGTAGCGGCAATTCCGGAAGGACTTGCAGCAGTTGTCACAATCGTGCTTTCCATCGGTGTGACCAAAATGTCAAAGCGGAATGCGGTGATCCGGAAACTGACGGCTGTCGAGACGCTCGGCTGTGCGCAGGTGATCTGTTCGGATAAGACAGGAACGCTGACCCAGAATAAGATGACCGTGGTAAAACATGAGGGAAGCGATATAAAACGTCTCGTATCCGTCATGGCACTCTGCTCCGATGCGGAGCCGGACGAAAACGGCGAGGCAGTCGGAGAACCGACGGAATGTGCGTTGGTCAACGATGCGCAGAAAGAGGGATGCCCGAAGAAGAGCCTGTCCGTCCAGTATCCGCGTGTCGGGGAAGCGCCGTTTGATTCGATGCGGAAACGCATGACAACGATCCACCGCGCAAACGACGGAACGTATTTTTCCTGCACAAAAGGCGCACCGGATGAGATTCTGAAGCGGTGCACCTCCGTTTGGCGTGACGGCAGAAAACAGCCGATGACAGAAGCATTCCGGCAGGAAATCCTGTCGCAGAACAAGGCGATGGCAGACCAGGCACTCCGCGTGCTGGCGGCAGCAGGAAGAGCATGGAACCAGATGCCGTCCTCCCAGGAGCCGGACTTTCTGGAGCAGGATCTCTGCTTTTTAGGACTTTGCGGTATGATTGATCCGGTGCGGCCGGAAGTAGTCGATGCGATCCGGGAATGCCGCGGGGCAGGCATCCGTCCGGTGATGATTACGGGTGACCACAAAGACACAGCGGTTGCTATTGCAAAAGAGCTGGGTATTCTGGAGGCGGGCTGGAAAGCGGTAACGGGAGCCGAGATTGACCAGTTAAGCGATGAGGAGCTTGACCGGAGAATCGAGGAATATGCTGTTTACGCACGCGTCCAGCCGGAGCATAAAGTGCGGATCGTCGATGCGTGGAAGCGGAAAGGCAGAATCACCGCGATGACAGGAGACGGAGTCAACGATGCGCCGTCGATCAAGCGTGCGGATATCGGCATCGGAATGGGCATCACGGGAACGGATGTGACGAAAAACGTGGCAGATATGGTGCTCGCGGACGACAACTTTGCGACGATCATCGTAGCGGTTGAGGAAGGAAGACGAATCTACGATAATATCCGTAAGGCAATTCAGTTCCTTCTGGCATCGAACCTTGCGAGGTGCTGTCGATTTTCTGCGCGACGCTGATGGGCTTTACGATTTTAAATCCGGTGCATCTGCTCTGGATCAACCTGATTACGGACTGCTTCCCGGCGCTGGCGCTCGGTATGGAGGACGGTGAGGCAGACATCATGAAACGCCCGCCGAGAAATGCGGATGACGGTATTTTTGCGGACGGCCTCGGCTTTGATGTTGCGTTTCAGGGCATCGTGATTACGGTGCTGACGCTGGCGTCCTACTTCATCGGCCATTATCTGGAAGCCGGCCGCTGGGAAATCGTCAACAGCCCGGACGGCATGTCGATGGCGTTTCTGACACTCTCCATGGTGGAAATTTTCCATTCCTTCAATATGAGATCACGGAAAGGTTCTATTTTCCATATGAAGCATCAGAACAAGTATCTGTGGGGCGCGATGGCACTCTCATTTGTCCTCACATCCGCCGTCATTTACATCCCGGTACTGTCGAGTGCGTTCGGTTTTGAGCGGATCAGCGCGTTGGAATATGATGTGGCGATCGGCCTTGGACTGCTTGTCATTCCGGCGGTCGAAATCAGCAAGTGGATCCGGCGGAAATTTGACTTGACAAACGAGAAAAATTTGCATAAAACTAGAACAAACGGAAACAGAAAAAGGCTTGGAACGGAAAAAGTAGAAAATCAGAATTGTTTCACAGAGAATGGCAGACAAATGGGCTGGAAGCTGCCTGAAACGAGGGTTTTTGAAGTGCGTCCGGAAGCTGGCCGGGTGAAGCGGAAAAAGTGGGTAGTCCGGCACGGGTCCTGCACGTTATGCAGAAGAAAAGAAGAGGGCAGGTGTGCCCTTAAAGTAAAGTGGAACCACGGAGCTATTTCGTCTTTATCGGAGATGAAACAGCTCCGTTTTTGAATATTACTGTTATGCAGAATGATGGTAAGAAATAAAAATCCGGAAAAGTCCCAGCAGGAGGCAAGGAGAGGAAAGATGAGTTTTTTCGCGTATTTTAAAGAGGAATTTCAGGTGATTCAGGAGCGGGATCCGGCGATACATTCTCCCATGGAAGTCTTGCTGTATCCTTCATTTCGTGTTATGCTGAAGTACAGACGGGCGCACAAGCTATATCTGAAAGGCCATTACTTTCTGGCCAGGTGGATTTCACAGCGGGCAGCGAGAAAAACCGGTATCGAAATCCATCCGGGTGCGACGATCGGAAAGGGATTGTTTATTGATCATGGTTCTGGTGTGATTATCGGAGAAACAGCCATTATCGGAGACAATGTGACGCTGTATCAGGGCGTGACGCTTGGCGGTAATGGTAAGGAGACCGGGAAACGTCATCCGACGCTGAAGGACAATGTTATGGTCAGCGCCGGTGCGAAGATCATCGGATCGTTTACGATCGGGGAAAACTCCAAAATCGGAGCCGGATCGGTTGTGATCGAGGAGGTTCCGCCGAACTGTACCGTCGTCGGCGTGCCGGGGCACATTGTGAAGCAGAATGATGTGCGGATTCCGAGAAAAAGCATGGATCACATTCATCTGCCGGACCCGATTTTCGAGGATATCAAAGTACTGCAGCAGGAGAATACGGAGCTTACGAACCGTGTGCTTGAGCTGGAGGGCGAGCTGCGTCAGATGAGGAAAAAAGAAAGGACAGAACAGAAGTGACGGAAGTGGGCAAAGAGACAGAAAACGAGGAGCTTTTTCCAGAGGCGGTTTTCGGGGAGAAGGATTATCTTTCGGAGGTATTCGGACTGGAACAGCATGACATCCGCATGTATTCGCCGCTTACGCTGGCTTACATCGGGGATGCTGCGTATGAGATCGTCATCCGCACGATTCTGGTGCGGAAAGCAAATATGCAGGTCAACAAGCTGCACCGCCATGCGGCAGGGCTTGTAAAGGCGGAGAAACAGTCGGCGATGATTGAAATTCTGGAGCCGCTGTTTACCGAAGAGGAAAAACAGATTTATAAAAGAGGCAGAAATGCGAAATCCTATACCAAGGCAAAAAATGCGTCCACGATCGACTACCGCCGGGCAACCGGGTTTGAGGCCGTGATGGGGTATCTGTACCTGAAAGGGGATTACAAGCG
>ENA-OQIG01001406-OQIG01001406.1-human-gut-metagenome-genome-assembly--contig:-NODE-1406-length-10260-cov-2.958946_pt1 | contig 10260 bp, 13 predicted proteins | sample MGYA00242576_ERZ504741 | MGnify/ENA primary metagenome ERZ504741 (study PRJEB26092, sample SAMD00036436) | human gut metagenome | host: Homo sapiens | study: EMG produced TPA metagenomics assembly of... | reverse complement strand
ATAAGATAAAGTACAAAAGATGTAACTAATTCAAGATTTCTATTTTCAAAGTAAGAATACATTGAACAAGTTTATACAAAAGACTAATGAATTATCAAATTATTATAATTGTGAAACAGGGAATGGTTATGATATTTGAAGATACAGGAGATAAGGTATGCAGCTAAATCTGGAACAGAAAAAACTGATTCGGAGTTCAGCCATGGGACATTCAATTATTAGAGGGGTAGCAGGTTCTGGAAAAACTACAGTAGCAGTACATAGAATTTCATTTTTGCTTGATAATTATTGTTATGGTGCGAGCGATAAAATATTGATGGTCACCTATAATAAAAGTCTGACAAATTATATTGAGTATATATATGGTCAGATTGATAAAGATGACCAATATGGATTGTTTGATAAAACAGAATTACAGAAAAACGTAAAAATAACGAATATAGATAAACTGTTGTATTCTTATTTTAGAGCATTTTGTCAGGAAAAGGGAAGCTGCTTCAAATTGTCCAAGGACAAAAAGAAATTGAAATATGGCAGAAAAGTCTCAGTAATGTAAAAAAGACATTCGGGGATGTCAAAATTCTGGATGCAAAGTATTTAGGATTTTTGAAAAATGAAATTGCATGGATTAAGGCTTGTAATTATGTGGAATATGAAAGTTATCAGTCGGCTGACAGGATTGGAAGAATGGGAAGCAAAGGAAGCAATGAGGGACCACAGAAATTACAGAAAAACAGCCGGATCAGACAGGCGATTTATGAATTAATGGCAACATATACGAAAGAGTGCTATGCGCAAAATCTTTGTGATTTTCAGGATGTCGCATTGTATGCTTTAAAGTATCTGAAAAACCATAAAATATCTGGATATACACATATTATTATTGACGAAAGTCAGGATTTATCCAGAGTTCAGCTGCAATGTCTTATGCAAATGTATGATTCTGAAAAGGATTACAGTAGTATTATGTTTGTAGCAGATACAGCACAGAGTATTTATAGTACATCATGGCTTGTGAAGGGACGGAGCTTTACCAGCATAGGTTTGGATATGACAGGAAGAAGCACATCCCTTGCAAAAAATTATCGTACAACCACACAAATTGCTGAGGCTGCATATAGTCTGATCAGAGAAGACTCAGATATTGTAAATGATGATAACTTTGTAAAACCTTCACTTATTGATAAGCAGGGGATTTATCCGGTTTTTGCCCGGTATAATACAATTGGGGAAGAAATTTTGGGAGTGGAAAAACTTTTAAAGAAACTTCTTAAACGCTATGAAGCGAAAGAAATTGCAATTGTTGCCAGAACCAAAAGAATCCTGGAAGAAGTTAAAAAAGAAACAGATGAGAATATAAAGATGACGCTGTATACTTCTCAGGAAGGAATCAATTTCGGAGAAGAGGCAATTAAGCTGCTGACTATGCATTCTATAAAAGGGCTTGAGTTTAAAATAGTAATTCTCATGGGATTATCAGACAAATTAATTCCGAATCCTATGTTATTGCAGGAAAATGAAGATGCTGCTTATGTAGAAACAATGGAAAGAAAATTACTTTATGTAGGTATGACAAGGGCAACAGAGAGACTGTATATGAGCTGTCATGGTGTTCCTTCGAGGTTTATTTCAAGTATAGAACCAAAATTTCTGAAAATGAGGGAGGGAGCGGCATTTCGTTGCCTGACAGATATTCCCTTACAGAATTATATGTTTAAGGACAAAATTGCAGATCCGTATAGTAAAGAAGAAAAAATACGTCAATGGTTGTTGAATGAACTGAAAACAGTTTATCATTATCCGTCAGAATTGCTAGATGTAGAATATAAAGTACAGGTTTTCTCAAAAATGGGATTTGTTGATGTCGTTGTCATGGTTTATAAAAATAATCGGATAGTACCGTATATTATGGCTGAGGTAAAACAATACCAGGCAGGAATAAGCGTAGCTGAAGAACAATTGCGCTCTTATATGGCTGTAAGTCCAGAGGTTTGCTATGGAATTATTACAGATGGAAATGAACTGAAACTTATCAATAAAGAGGGAGTAGAAGTAGAGGATATTCCGAAGTTTGATGTTTCAATGCTTCCGTCAGGAATTGCTGAATATATATATGTGGATTTTGTACGGGACAAAAAATACAGGTATATGTGTGACGAAGAATGTCCGGACGAATTTATCCTTCAGGAAGAAAATGCGCAGAGAAGTTTAAAAGAGAATGAACTGGTACAATGTCCTGTATTTGCTGAAATAGCAGCAGGAACTCCGATAGAAATGACGGAAGGTATAACAGAGATATGTAAATTACCCTTAGAATGGATCTCAGTACCTGCGGAAACTTTTCTTTTGACTGTACGGGGAAATTCTATGATTAATGCAGATATTAATAATGGAGACAAAGTCGTTTTGCGGAAAACAAATGTGGTAGATAACGGGCAGATTGCGGCTGTAGAACTTGATGGAAATGTCACATTAAAAACTTTTCGAAAGATGGGAAGTACCATTTTGCTAATTCCGGAAAATGATGAGTATGAACCCATGATGGTCAATGCGGATCAGATCAGGATACTGGGTCATGCGATCGGAGTAATAAAAAAGAAAAATAATGTGTAGAGTAATTTGAAATTGCTTTGCTATAAAATGGAAAGGAAACTATGAATATACAAATATTCGGAACAAAGAAAAATTTTGACAGCAAGAAAGCAGAACGCTATTTCAAAGAACGGGGAATTAAATATCAGTTTATAGATATGAAAGAAAAAGGCTTAAGTAAAGGTGAATTCCAATCTGTCTGCAAGGCAATTGGTGGTTATAACAAACTGATAGATACTGACTGCAAGGATAAAGACCTGCTGGCATTGATTACCTATATTGCAGAGGAAGACAAAGCAGAGAAAATCCTCGAAAACCAGAGCATCATCAAAGTCCCTGTGGTAAGAAACGGAAAACAGGCGACAGTGGGATATCAGCCGGAGATCTGGAAAAGCTGGAAATAAATTTTTTTCATGGTAAAGAAATGGATGTCAGAGTGTTTATGAAAATTTCATAATATATATACTGTTCAGAAATGAAATACAGTGCTATATTAGTAAAAAAAGAGGAGGAAACAGAATGGCAAATGTATTTGATACAGCAAAATATATTCTGGAGAAGTCGGGTAAAATGTCAACCATGAAACTTCAGAAGTTATGCTATTATTCTCAGGCATGGGCACTTGTCTGATGATGCTCCTTTATTTGATGAAGATTTTCAGGCATGGGCAAATGGACCGGTATGTCCGGAATTATTTTTCAAGACAAAGGGAATGTATTCTGTCAGTGCAAAAGATGAAACCGGTGGGGAAGAGAATCTTACAGATGACCAAAAAGATACAATTGGCAAAGTACTGGAATATTATGGAGGCCATGATGCACAGTGGCTGAGCCAGTTAACACATATGGAAGATCCCTGGTTGAAAGCCAGAAAAGGAGTTCCTTCGGGAATGGGATGTAACAATATAATTACAAAAGAAAGTATGGCATTATATTATGGCGGCCTCTAAGAAATATAAACAAGTCAGACAGAGAGAAATTCCTAAAGGGAAAAATATTGCTCAGGGCGGAAACCCTGAGCAATATTATTCGGAAAATCCAGCCTGGTCTTTTGCCAGTTCAGATCAGGAAATGTGGTCATTTTCACAAAAACATATAGGAAATACGATTTGGACAGAAATAATTCCTCGACTGAGAGCTTTTGAAAGTCAGACGTGGAGTGAAATTCTGGTTAAAGATAAGAAACAAAACCATTCGATTATTGTAAATGATCTTAATAAAAGTGCACAAGATCGACTGGCATCAAAATATATTGAAGCAGAATCACTGATATCACTACGACTTACTGGTAATCACAGACTTTATGGATACATGACAGGACGTGTTTTTAATGTACTGTGGTATGATGATAATCATGGTGATAATAATGCCTGTGTATGCAGGTCTTATTTGAAACATACATGATTATCAGGCAGAAAGAAATAGCTATATATAATGAGGAGAAAAAATGGCAAAGATTAGAATCATAAAGAAAAATAATGACTGTAGCATGGAGTATGAAGTAGGCGATATTTGTGAGGTCACAGGTACCTGGTATGGCGGTGTTCACATCAACGGCCGTTCCGGAATTCCGGTTTCCCTTGATAAAGAAGAATATATGGAACTCAATACAGAACCGGAAGAACCTGACAGTGCGGAAAATGAAAATATTTCGGAAACACCGGAACACGCTATCCATACAGGCGACATTGTACAGCATTTCAAAAGAGAATGGGTATCCCCGGATACTTCCGAATATCTCTATAAAGTCCTTGCAGTAGCCCATCACACAGAAAACGGTGAAAAACTGATGATCTACCAGGCACTCTACGCACCTTTCAAAATCTGCGCCAGACCCTATGATATGTTTATGAGTGAAGTAGACAGAGAGAAATATCCGGATATTAAACAGAAGTACAGATTTGAAAAATATTCTACAAAATAGATGATTGATATTTTAGTAAAACGGGCGCTTCTGCCTGTACAAAAGCACTTTGTTGTTGTATAGTAATAGCAAATAATAAAAGCATATATTTTTAGGGGTTTATGTGATTATCTGAAAAATGTGAAGAAAGAAACGGAAGGAAAGAAAACATGCAGAAAGTATTAGTAGTTGTAGATATGCAGAACGACTTCATCGACGGAGCTCTTGAAACAAAAGAGGCAGTTGCCATTGTACCTGGTGTAAAAGAGAAAATCGGAAATTTTGATGGAGTTGTTTTTTTTACCAGAGACACCCACGAGACTAATTATCTTGACACCCAGGAAGGAAAGAAACTTCCTGTACCGCACTGTATCCGTGATACTGAAGATGGCAGATCAGAAGCGAATTAGATGCACTCAGAAAAACAGAACCCATTGACAAAGAAACTTTCGGTTCCACAACTCTGGCAGGAGAATTACAGATGTTAGATGAAGATCAGGGAATTGAAAGTATCACATTCGTAGGTTTATGCACAGACATCTGTGTTATTTCCAATGCACTTCTGGTTAAAGCATCTCTCCCGGAAGTTCCGATCATCGTAGATGCTAAATGCTGTGCAGGTGTAACACCGGAAAGCCATGAGAATGCACTGAAAGCAATGGAAGCATGTCAGATTCAGATTGACAGATAAACTGCGGAGTAGTTATTTGGCTATGAGCAACCAGTAAAGCGGATGATTTGATCCGCCTGATAATTCAGATATGAGGAGTGACAAAATAATGAAGACAATTACACGAGACGAGGCATTTACATTATTAAAGAAATACAACAAGGATCCCTTCCACATTCAGCATGCCCTGACTGTAGAAGCAGTAATGAAATGGTACGCCAATGAGCTTGGTTATGGCGAAGATGCAGAATACTGGGGAATTGTAGGACTCCTCCACGACATCGACTTTGAACTATATCCGGAAGAACACTGCCTGAAAGCTCCGGAAATGCTCCGTGAAGCAGGCGTAGGCGAAGACGTGATCCATTCAGTTGTATCCCACGGTTACGGCATCACAGTAGGATGTGGCACAACTATTGACGTAGCACCGGAACACGAAATGGAAAAAGTACTCTTTGCAGCAGACGAACTTACAGGACTTATCTGGGCAGCAGCACTTATGAGACCATCCAAAAGCACAAAAGACATGGAACTCAAATCCCTCAAGAAGAAATATAAAAGCAAGGGCTTCGCAGCAGGATGCTCCAGAGAAGTCATCGAGCGAGGAGCCGAACAACTTGGCTGGGAACTGCAGAAGCTGCTCACTATGACACTGCAGGCAATGGCAGACTGCGAGGATGAGATTAAGGCGGAGATGGACGCGGAAGCATAAATATTAAAACTGAATAATAAAGTAACAAGAATTGCTTAGAAAGAAAGGGACATATCAGAGGTAGAAGGTATGTCTCTTTTTGTATTACAGTGAATTGAATATAATAGGTAATGTCGAACGAAAATTGTTGCCGTTTATGTCGAAAAATTGTATAATATGACGTAAAGTAGTTAGCTTTATCAGATGACTTAGGCAGTAAAGAATATAAAAGAGAAATAATGTCTGAAGAGACATTTGGAAATTGGATAAAAATAATGAATAAGACTTTAAATTACTATAACGAAAATGCACAGTCCTTTGCGTCTGGAACTGTTTCCGTAGAGTTTACAGAAATGCAGGACAAATTTTGCAAAAGCTTAATCCGGGAGCATATATACTCGATTTTGGTTGCGGCGCAGGAAGGGACACGAAATATTTTTTGGACCAAGGCTATCTGGTAGAGGCAATAGACGGTTCCGAACAGTTATGCCAGATTGCGAGTAAACATACTGGAATCAAAGTTAGACAGATGCTGTTTCAGGAACTGAAAGTGAATGAGAAATACGACGGCATATGGGCTTGTGCTTCCATTCTTCATTTACCGAAAAAAGAACTAAAAGAGGTTTTCAAGAAAATGCTCACAGCGTTGAAACCTGGTGGACGGATTTATACTTCTTTCAAATATGGAGAGTATGAGGGAGAGCGAAACGGACGATACTTTACAGATTTTACAATAGACACATTTGCGGATTTTGTACAGGAGATACACAATCTGCAAATAGAAGAACACTGGATCACAGGAGATGTCCGACCGGGAAGAGGTGAGGAAAAATGGCTGAACTTAATTATGCAGAAAAAATGAACATCGGATATGAAAATGAATATTCACAGATGCCATGACCGGCGGACCTGATAAAAGAAGACAATTATATTATCAGTTAATCCAGAGTATGAAGAAAGCAGAAAGCGTTGATATCATTGTTTCATTCCTTATGGAATCAGGAGTAAAAATGCTTCTTCAGGAACTGGAAAACACCCTGAAACGCGGAGCCAAAATCCGAATCCTGACAGGAAATTATCTCGGAATAACCCAGCCGTCTGCACTATATCTGATTAAAAGAAAACTCGGTGACAGATTGATCTTAGATTTTACTGCGAAAAAGGCCGTTCTTTTCATCCAAAGTCTTACATATTCCATTATGCAGACCATAGTGAACTTTACATTGGATCGTCCAATATTTCAAGAAGTGCACTGACTTCAGGAATAGAATGGAACTACCGTTTTAGCAGCAAAAAAGATCCAGAAAACTATGCTGAATTTTTTTATACATTTGAAGACTTGTTTGAAAACCATTCCATCATAATCGATGATAAAGAATTAAAGAGATATTCCCAGAACTGGCATCGTCCTGCAGTTGCAAAAGATCTTGACAAATATGACTTTGAACAGGATACAGAAGATACTAAAATTAAAACAATGTATGAACCAAGAGGGGCACAGATTGAAGCACTCTGTGCATTGGAAGATACAAGAGCAGAAGGAGCAAAGAAAGCGCTCATCCAGGCTGCAACGGGTATCGGAAAAACTTATCTGGCAGCATTTGATTCCAAACCATATGAAAAGGTTTTATTTGTTGCACACAGAGAGGAAATCCTGAAACAGGCGGCAGATTCTTTCCGAAATGTAAGAAATTCGGAGGATTATGGATTCTTTACAGGAGATGAGAAATGCACGGATAAATCAGTTATCTTTGCTTCAGTAGCAACTCTCGGAAAATCAGAATACCTGAATGAAAAATACTTTGCACCGGATTACTTCAACTACGTAGTAATCGACGAATTCCATCATGCAGTCAATGATCAGTACAGAAAAATCGTAGAGTATTTTAAATCCCAATTTCTCCTCGGACTGACAGCAACACCTGAGAGAATGGATGGCAAAAATATATATGAAATCTGTGATTATAATGTGCCGTATGAGATTTCATTAAAAGATGGCATCAATAAAGGAATGCTGGTTCCATTTCACTATTACGGAATCTACGACGAGACAGACTATACCAAACTGCATATAGTCAGAGGAAAATATGCGGAAGAAGAACTGAACAAAACATACATAGGAAATGCTTACAGACATGATCTGATTTACAAATATTACTGTAAATATGGTTCAAAACAGGCATTAGGCTTCTGCTGTTCCAGAAAACATGCAGAAGAAATGGCAAAGGAATTCAGCAGAAGAGGAATCCCATCAGCAGCAGTTTACAGTAATGCAAATGGAGAATTCTCCATGGACAGAACAGAAGCAATTGAGAAATTGGAAAGTGGAAAAATCAAAGTCGTCTTTTCGGTGGATATGTTCAACGAAGGCGTAGATATTCCCTCTGTAGATATGGTAATGTTTCTCCGTCCGACGGAATCTCCAATAGTATTCCTGCAGCAACTTGGAAGAGGATTGCGGAGAAGTAAAGGAAAAGAATATCTCAATGTCCTGGACTTCATCGGCAATTACGAAAAGGCAGGAAGAGTCAGATACTTACTGACAGGAAAAAGTAAAGCAGAGAAACAAACCTATTCTCCAGCAGATAAAACAGATTATCCGGATGATTGTTTTGTTGATTTTGATATGAAATTAATTGATTTGTTTGCAGAAATGGACAAGAAACAACAATCACTTAAAGATCAGATAAAAAAAGAATATTTCAGAGTAAAAGAATTACTCGGCAAACAACCATCCAGAATGGATTTATTTACATATATGGATGATGACGTTTATCAGAAGGCAATTGCACGTTCAAGTGAGAATCCATTTAAAAAGTATCTGGAATATCTGAATGAATTAAATGAACTTACAGATGAACAAAAAACTTTCTTCCAGGGAATAGGAAAAGAATTTATAAAACTGCTGGAAAACACCAATATGACCAAGGTATACAAAATGCCAGTACTGATGGCTTTCTATAATCATGGTGATGTAAGAATGGAAGTGACAGAAACAGAACTTTTGGCAAGTTGGAAAGAATTCTTCTCTACAGGAACGAACTGGAAAGATCTGGATACAGGGATTACATATGAGCAGTACTGCAAAATTTCGGATAAAGATCATATTAAAAGGATTATTAAGATGCCAGTGAACTTCTTAGTGAAATCAGGAAAAGGATTTTTTTTGAAAAGGGAAGATTCAGCGCTGGTATTAAGGGATGAAATGAAAGAAATTATAAAGAATTCTGTGTTAGCAGAGCAGATGAAAGATGTGATTGAGTATAGGGTAATGGATTATTATCGAAAACGATATATAGATTATATAAAAGAAGCTACATGTATGAAAGAAGCATACAATTATGCAAAAGATTTTAATGAATTATTATGAATATGATAAGGAAAGGCATATTATTATGGTAGATGTTTATTTACTTCCAGCAAATGAGGGAGATTGTCTTTGGGTTAGATATGGAAAAAAAGAGGGAACAAGACATAATATAATAATTGATGGAGGCGTAGAATCCAATGGAGGAGACATTGCTTCAATAATAGAAAATATAGCTGAAAGAAATGAAAAGGTTGATATTTTTGTTACACATATTGATGGAGATCATATTCGAGGATTAATAAAAGGAATTGGGATAAGTAATGCAGAAGTGTTAAAAAAATGTGTTGATACCATTTTATTTTAATAATAAGAAAGATATTCTCGATAAATTTAGAATAGATTCTATTTCATCAGAAGGGTTGGAAGAATCAATTAAGACCTATATACATCAGGAAAGGGATATTCAATTTCAGAAGCAGTGTCATTGTTAGAGATACTTAAGAAAAAAGAAATTGATGATAAAATAGATGGATGTGTTTTTGCAGGTAGAAACATTTGTATAGCCGGTGCTTCTTTAAAAATAGTTAGCCCATCAGATAAAGAATTAATACAATTTGTTACTAAATGTACAAAGAAAGTTGATGAAGATGGAGCAGTGACAAAAGGATATTCTGCCAATATGCCTCAAAATTTAAATATAGATTTAAAGGATCTCATGAATGAAAAATTTCCTCCAGCAGATTCTAGTATAACAAACCGAGTTTCGATAGGCTTTATATTTGAATATGATGATGCAAAAATTGCATTTTGGGGAGATGCAGTTGCGCCCGTAATATGTAGAGGATTAAAGAGATTTGGAATTAATTCGGAATTGAAGTAGATGCGGTGAAAACATCGCATCATGGAAGTTCAAGAAATATTTCTAATCAACTTTTGAAATTTGATTAAATGAACAGATACAATATTTGATAAGCTTCAAATGGAAAGAACAATTAAAAGGTCAGTTTAAACTGTTCCGGGAAAAACTAAGGAAATTGGCGTTAAAAATTCGTGAAACCTGAACCATGACCCCTAAAGACGAGGCCTTGACGAACG
>ENA-OQIG01001404-OQIG01001404.1-human-gut-metagenome-genome-assembly--contig:-NODE-1404-length-10266-cov-1.551731_pt1 | contig 10266 bp, 15 predicted proteins | sample MGYA00242576_ERZ504741 | MGnify/ENA primary metagenome ERZ504741 (study PRJEB26092, sample SAMD00036436) | human gut metagenome | host: Homo sapiens | study: EMG produced TPA metagenomics assembly of... | reverse complement strand
GTCCATACTTATACTTCTCTTGGCTAGCCTTTGTTTCCTGTTCTTAATTGTCTGAACTTCATATCAGCCTTTACACGATTTCTTGATTCCTGAGCCTGAATAGTAACTCCTAGTTCAGTAACCTCTTTGATAAGCTGCTGAAGAAACTTATATCTTCCTTATATCTGACCTTGTACTCATTAACATCAGCCTTGATTCTAATCATATATCATCTGGAATCCTTCGTCTAATGTATCAAGCTCATCTATGCAATCCGACTTATTCTCCATATTCTTCTGAAACGCAGCTCCATTGAAATCTTCTTCCTTTAATAATGCTTCCTGTTCCTCATTAAAAACTATTATCTGTTTAAGTATGACTTTCTTTTTTTGCATACTATCAATCATCATCTGAAGATAATTCTCTGTTTCCATATGCTTACCTGCCGTATTATTTCTGAACGCCTGCGCGAGCCATAACTTCCTTCCATGTATCACGCATTCCTCTTAGTTCATCAGTAGCTTTTTCAAGAAGCTCCTTATTCTTCGTCATATTAGCATCTACCAGCAATCCATATATGTACTTATAAAGCTTATCGAAATCCTCCGATACTGGATACTTATGATTAAGAGTTGCTTGAAACTCCTCTATAATCATCTCTGCCTTAACAATATTAGTATGTGCCTTCTGATAGTCATTCTTTTCTATTGCCACTGAAGCAATATTGCAAAACTTAATAGCCCCTTCGTATAACAGCAATGTAAGCTCAGCTGGTGAAGCTGTTAATACCTTGTTTCGATTATACTGCTGCGGCGATATTCTGATTATATAACATTAAAACTATTCCTCCTCCCGATGCTTATTCATTTCTGTATTATTATACGTACTTTAAACACTTTTTATATTATACTATATATGTTAAAAAATGCACTATATAATTATAAAATATTTTAACCAAAAAGTCCCGACATAGAAGATGACTGTGAATTAAGCTTAGCAAGTGCTGACTCCATAGCTGAGAACTTACTATAGTAGTATCTTCCATGTTGATACCTTTGATTCAGCATCACTTATCTTTGTATTGTATTCTGAATACTGTGTATTCATCTGCTTATCATTGTAAATCGTGTATGCACTGCTTACAGATGATGATGCCATCTTGTTGCCAAGATCAGTATATAGCTTGGTACATAACTGTGAGAAGAATGAAACTACTGTCTCAGGATCACTTGCAATAGCTGCTCTTAGCTTATCTTCGTTTCCTGATGTAGTTGTATCATCCTTATCACCATCTATATGGTACACACCCTTTTCGTTCTCGCCTGATGCAAAATATCCGAGTGTTGATATACCAAAACTTGACAGCGCATAGCTCTTGCCATTAATAATAAATGATGATGCCATATCATTCTTTAATGTATTGGCAACACTGTTTAGTGTATCATCTTTTCTAAGAAGCGAATCCTTAATCTTTGTCTCCCACTTCTCAACCTCTTTATCAGACATAGCATCCTTTTCTTCATCTGTTAAAGGCTCATATCCCTTAGAGCTGTCTGCGTTATAAGCCTCATCCATAGACTTGATAAGCTTGTTGTACTCTGTGAACATGTCCTTGATAGACTTGTATATAGCATCTACATCTGTGTCTGTTGTTATAGTAACTGGCTCATCGTCCTTTGTTTCTGCTGTAGCCTGGATAGTAAGGCCATTGATAGAGAATGTGCTTGTGTTGTTAGTAAACTTCGCACCATTAAGCTCTATCTCTGCATCTACTCCTACTATTCGTACTGCACCTGTAGTACCAGCTGTTGATGAGCCTGCGGCCGTTGTACCTGAAGCTGCTCCTGTTGTTGCTGATGTAGAAGCCGCTGCATCTGCTTCTGCCACATATGCTTTAGCCGCACTTATTTTGTTATCAAGCAGTGTTTTGGCTTTTGCTTTGGAATCAGTGTTCGTATTATTAACCTCTTCTACAACTTTAGTATTAGATGCATCTGCTACTGCTTCCTTGGTATCATTGTTTAATGTGATATAACCATTTCCATTGTCATAGAGCTTATCCATAATCTCCTGATTCTTTGTATAGTCAGAAATCAGAGAATTATAGCTTTCAAGCTTCTTAGTGTCTTTATTATACTTATTATACAGTTCTTCATTGTCTTTTTTCATGGCTTCTGTATCATATTCATATATAATATTGCCCTGTTCATCTTTAACTGTACTTCCGTCTGAATTAGTCTTTACTTTTTTATACTTTGTTATAATTTGCGTTAGCAGCTATATCAGCTTTTAGTTGATCTCTACTAGCTGTTACATCATCAATTGACTTAGCTGTTCCCCATGTATCACTGCTTTTCAGTGTATCTACAACCTTCTTTGCTGCATTATACTGGTCAGCATATTTCTTAGCAACCTCATCAGCAGTCACCTTTGTATACATAGATTCCAGCTCATTACTATATGCAGTGCTGCCATCTGTCAGCTTGGAAAGTCTATCACATTCTTCGTATTCCTTTGAAGCTTTATTCGGACTTACATATAAGCCAAGCTTCTTAAGCGAATCATTTCCAGCGGTATCGTTAGCCGTAAGGCTAAAGTCTCCCTTTGCTCCTGATGTCTTTGAGCTTATAAAGAACCTCTGGTTATTCTCATCAAAGCTAGCCTGTACACCAGCATCCTTTAACTTTACAACGAACTGATTAACAGTCATATCCTCTGTCAGTTCTATAGTAGTACTCTTACCATCCACTGAGAGAGTAACACTTCCCTGTGATGTGCTTCCTGTTATGTCAGACAACTTAGATGAACCTGTAATATTAGCTTTGCCATCCTTCACAGTACCACCAGTAAGATAACCTGATGATGCAAGCTTCTTTACCTTAAGCTTCTGTGTACCTGCAACCGCACTTGAGCTTGCTGTTACTGTAGCTACCGTTGAGTTAGATACTGTTGACTTCTTAAGGCTGTATGCGTTAGATAATCTTCCTGCTGACAGCTTTCCACTATAGAAGCTATATATACTTGTATTCATAGTTCTTCCATTTTTCCTGTTTCCATGAAGCTTTGTCTGTGCTTTGACAAGATTATCTTTTTTTAGCTTATATCCTGATACAAGTGCAGATACAAGTGTCTCTGTATCCATACCTGAAACCATACCCGATAATCTGATTGGCATATTATTCCTCCATTCTTATATATTTCTTCATAAGATTATGTAATTCTTTATCTCTTCTCATCACAAGTATACCAGCAAGCTCCCATGCCTTAGCAAGCATCTCAAGTGCCTTTTCTGATGGTATCTCCTTGATAACTTCATCTGTATCCTTATCCTTAATCTTAATCGTAATACGGTTAGTTGGCTCGTTGTATCCGAACTCTGCTACTGTATTATGATTGATAACCTTCTGGATATCTTTAAGCTTCTGCATAGAAGCTTCTTTCTGTTCTTCCTGCTGCTTAAAGCTTGATTGTGCACCACTGTTGCTATTGTTACTGCTGTTGCTGTCTGCATTAGCTTTCTGTGATGTACTCACCTGCATAACTGCAGCTATATGTGCTGCGCTGTTACTGAATCCTGTGAATTATTAGTTTCTGCTGCTGGTGCTGCACTAACCTTGTTAACCTGTGCAGCCTGCGTTGCCTGGCTCTGATAAGCTGCCTGGCACTTATCTTCTCAATTCCCATTATCTTTCACCTCCGTGTGCGTATACATATACGAGTGACAGCTTTTTTACATCACCCATACAATCGTCATAAATATATCAAACCTTATGCCCTGCCAAGAAATCCTTTTCTTTGCATACTGGTCATTAGTTTCTATTTCTTATATCGGCAATACATGTAAAAATATAATACCTGCCTTTTTATTTGTCCTGCTTTCTTAAACAGTTTATTAAGTGCAGCCACATCTATCTTCTGTTCGACAGCCTCTTTGTTAGCATTTTTTATCTGTACATATACTTCTTTACGATATATAGGAACGGACTTTGGAGCTGTGATGCCAAGCTTTACCTGATCGCCCTTTATCTCGATTACTGTTATCTCAATATCATCATTGATGATGATTGCTTCGTCCTTCTTTCTTGATAATGCCAGCATTCTACTCCCCCTTCCTTTCGTTAAGAATATCATAAATAGGGTATCTGACAGCATAATCCTCATTATCTGCTATAAGCTGGACTCCCTTCATAGTGTCAGCGTTGATTATGATAGGAGCCTTTAAGTTAATAGTCATTTTTGTAAGGTTCTCTGGTACTGTAAGTGTACAGAACACTGCCAGATTAGCTGACTGTATGTCCTCACCAAGCGTGTTAAGTATTTCATCCTCCACAACAGGATCATAACCTTTCATGATATACTCCGCTTCATGACAGGAAGTGCCAGTGCTGCTCATCAAGTGACTGAAGCCACATGATAGCTGCTTCATCTCCCTTTTCTACATCATATATAAGTGTGAATTTCTTGCAATCCTCAAACCCTATTATTCCAAGGTCAAAAGTAACTATTTTATTATCATCAATATCTACAGTGCCAAACCACCTAGTATCAACCTGCATTAATTTGCCTCCCCTTGTTTTTATATACTGAATTTTTCATTTATGGATTCAGCATATTTTTAGCCTATAAAATCCAGCAATGTCTGCTGTACAACCTTACTTGCTGCTGAAAGTGCTGCGTTGTATACAGCTGTGCTGCTGTATAGTTTACTACCACTTCCTCAAGGTCTATATCTTCGTTCTGTGACTTAAGACTTGTAAAGTTAGTCTTCTGTTCTGTAAGTCTTGTCTTTGTAAGGTCAAGACGCTGGATTCTGTTACCTACATCTGACTTTGCATTAGATATCTTCTCCTGATATCCCTGCATCTGTCCGATGCCTTCTCGAAAGCCTTTGTCATCTGATCCTTTGCAAGATCCTTCTGCTTGTTTAGTCCTTCAAGTATGTCATCAAGCTTCTTCTGGTCGTCAGTACCTGCATACTTTTCTTCCTTCTTCATGCTCTCGACTTTACTTATCTGATTCTCGATATCTACAGTATTCTGCACAGCTGCCATGATATCATCTACATTTCTGCCAAGATATATATCAAAGCTTTCGTCTGCCTGTGTATTAACCTTAAGCTTCTGTGTAAAGTTTACGTTATATTCAATATCTTCGCTCTTCTTTACGTAGTTTATACCTGTAACATTGTCTACACATGTAAAATACATAGTCGGATCAACATCACCCTTTTTGAAGTTGGACTTTTCATACTGTACTGAAAATGAGTTGTTGGTGTATGTATTGTTGTATACATTCTCGCCAAGAAGTACTTCTCCAAGCTGTGAGTTAATAGCTATTTCATCATCGCCAGGTATATAGTTTGAATCTGCTGTAAATGTTATTACTCTACTGGATTGCCGCTTCCATCATCCAGAGAATCTATAGTCTCACCTTTGGCATTTACTATTCCTGTTACATTAGCCGTTCCATCATCATTCTTAGTTACTGTACCACATTTCCACTGGCATCTGTAATCTTAAATGTTCCATCAGCATCTACCTCTGAGTAACCCAGCTGTATTCTATGAACTGTAGCCACATTAGGTGTCACTATCTTGCCGTCTGTATCCTTCTTGACATTCAGATTAATGATATCTTCGTTTGTATATGCATTGGTATATACCTTTTTTTCACTGATGCTCTCTCTGTCAAAGCTCTGTGTTATGGTATAATCTGCCTCAGCTGCTTTAACATCTGATGGATATGTGAGCGGTCTGTCTGTAGCAAAGCCTGTAAAAACATATCTTCCGGCATAGTCTACATCACCCTGCACATAGTATGAGTTCTTCAGCTTGTCAAGTGTCTGTATGATTGTACTACGCTCATCTGATGAATAAGAATCTGAAGCACCCTGGTTGCAATATGAATACAGCTGGTAAGCTATATCATATCCCTGTGCAAGTGCATCCTGCGTAACCGAAAGCCATGATGAAGCATCAGGTATATTCTTATTTACATACTGTGTTACCTGGTCAAGGCTGCTTCTGAGTCTGAGTGCTCTTATAGCTATGATTGGGTCATCAGAAGGCTTGTTAATCTTCTTCTGTGTAGATAACTGTGTATCCATGGTATTTATCTGGTTCTTATTAGCCTGTATGTTAGCTATAGAACTGTTTATCATCATCTGATTCGTAACTCTCATATATTCCACCTCGTATCTATATTCATTTAATGTGATATCTGCATTTTTAAAATCTTCTTTTTATGAATAATCTTCTTTTATAAATATTCTTTTGCACTTATCTTGTCTGTGCCTGCGTGCAAAGCATTTATATAAAAATGTTATTAAGTACATCCGGCATATTTCACATTTTATAAGCCTGTCTGGTTAATAAGCTTATCATATATCTGATTCATAACTGACATCATCTTTGAGTTAAGATTATAAGCCTGCTGGAACTTCATGATATCCATGGCTTCTTCATCTGTATCTACACCCATGACTGAAAGTCGCTGATTCTGTATAGTTGTCTTCATATTGTTGTAGTTTGTTAAAAATGTCTTAGCCTTGCTTGCATCTATAGACATATCACTGACTATAGTTTCAAGGAAGTACGAACCTGTACCACCATCAAACAGTCTTTCCTTCTGTAATGCATTAAGCTTATCCATAATGCTTGCACTGCCCTCGCCTTCGCTTACTGTTGTCTTTGTTGCAAGCTTGTTGGCATCCTTAAGAAGCTCAGAATTAACTGATACTGTTGAGGCTGTAAGTGTCTTTGAATTATCTCCCACTACAAACAACGCTATACCCTTGTTGGCAGCATCCTCTGTTTTAGCATCTGATACATATCCACTCTTAAATATGTTGTTGACTGCCTGTGAGAATGTCTGTATGAACTGGTTAAGCTGTGACTGATAGTAAGGAATACCCTTATAGTTAACATTTGCTGAAGCCTGTGGATTCGTCTCTGTCACTCTGTTTCCATCATCATCAAGCTTATAGCTGCCATCTGCATTAGCTGCAACTGATTCTATCTCACCATTACAGCCATCCCTTATATCTACAAGTGCCTTAAGCTGACCTCCAAGTGAAGAACTATATATATCAAAAGGATCATCATCACTCCACTGTATGTCATATAATCCTTCTGCATCGCTTGCATTTCTTTTCTGCGTTCTTGCGACTACCTCAAGTGTCTTATAATCATAGTTGTTTACAAGCGACTGTCCATTAACTGTTATCTGGAAAGATGTAAGTCCGTTTGCTATCGGTGTCTCATTAGTTGATATATTGATATACTTTGACAGATTATCACAAGTGCATTTCTCTGGTCTCTTAAGTCGTTAGCATCTCCATAGCAGGCTTCTATCTGGTTAATCTGCTTATTAAGTGATGTTATATTCTGTGCAAGAGTATTGATGTGGTCTACTGTATCTTTTATCTCATTATTAGCATCTGACTGCACATTTCTCAAGTTAGTTGAGAGTGTGTTGAAATAATCCGACATACTTTTTGCGTTATTTATGAGCTGGTTCTTTTGCCGATTCATCAGATGGTGTTATAGTCAGCTGGTTAACTGCTGAAAAGAAGTTGCTGTATTCTTTAGAGAATCCGTTAAGTATGAACTCATTCAGATAGTCCTCTATCTGTGTCATGTAGTTGTTCTTTGATTCATACTGTCCATAGTTAGACATATTGTTTCTATACTTCTGGTCATAGTAGCTGTCTCTTGTCTGATTGATGCCAACAACATCAACACCGGCACCTATAGTTCCGTATGATGAAAATGTTCTTAACGAGTCAGCTGCCTTTAACTCTGCACTCTGCTTTGTATAGCCTTCTGTATTAATGTTTGACAGGTTGTGCGCTGATGTTGTTATGGATGTCTGCGCTGCCTGAAGTCCTTTATATGATATTGATAAACCAAAAAATGTAGATGCCATATTATTTCTCCATTCTTGTTGTTTCCTATAGTCTCTTTAACCAACTTACTGTTTCTAAGTCTGCTGATTGCTCTAAAATAAGCCAGCCATTATTATCAAATCATGATGTAAGTGGCAAAAGGTTCCTCTGTTATTCATCATGCATGTCCAAGTGATGTAACAAGATGTTCTATCATCTCGCTTACTACGTTGATATATCTTGAAGCCGCATTATATGCGTGCTGATACTTAATCATCTTCTGAAGCTCTTCATCAGATGATACACCTGATGTCTGCAGTCTCTGGTTGTCATAACCATTGACCATGGTTGTCTGGTTGTTGACATACTTGGTAAGCACGCTTCCCATCGTAGCAAACTCACCTATATAATCATTGTAAAATGTGTTGAAATCTGCCTTTGCATAGTTCTCAGGGTTAAGTGATGCAAACTTTTTGCTGAATGTATCTATAAGCTCATTTACCTTTGTAGAAATCCTCCTTGCCATGCTCTGTAGAAAGAGGGAGTGTACCTACATTCTGTGAAGCCTCAGGATTGACAATCAGATTACCAAGTGTATAGTCAGTTTCAAAGCCGGTAACATTCAGGTTGTTTCTTTACATATATTGTACTGCCATCTGCACCTGTGATCTGCTTATATCTGTCTGTACCGTTTCTTTTAAAGAGTTCAACACCTCTTGTTTCATCGTCATCCATGCCATATCCAGCCTTGCTCATATCAAGTATCTTGTATGTCATGCTGTCTATATTCTCTGTTTCTTCCTGATTAGCATCAACATACAGCTTTTCAGATGCTTCATAACTGTATGTTCCATCACCATTTTCTTTTCCGGCAACTACGTTGCATGGCTGTCATAAAGCACATCATGTGTCGATGCATTGTATACATACTTCTCTGCCTTTAATATATTGCCATCTGCATCTGTGAGCTCTTTTGTTGTATCCATGGTAGTTTCCGGACATAAAACATCATTCATGGCTGTTACTATTCCATTTACAAGCTTGTCAAAGCCTGCTATAGCACTAAGGATAGCTGATGGCTCTATATACTTGTTATAGTAATCCTGCTTCTGCTGATACGCATCCATGGCACTATTATATTCTGCCATACCCTGCTCTGTTGTAAGATCATAGTCTGCTCTTTCAGGCATTACTGGAATATCTGTGTAGTTTACCTCTATAACACCTCTTGCGATAAGCAGCCCTTTAAGCTTGCCTTTATCTGTGTCATTGGCATTGTTTGCCTGCTTGTCAAAGTTATATACATCCTGCTGATATCCTCCCACTGAGGTATAAGCAGTCCATATGTTCCTTCTTCTCTTACGCTCATCTTTGCGATATCATTTTTTGTTATAAATGGGACATTCTCAGCACTAACTATTACTTCGCCATCCTTTGTCTCATAATAATCAATATCTATATACTTACTAAGCTCATCAAGTGCAAGATCTCTTGAATCTCTTAAATCGTTCGCACGCTCCACACCTTCCGCTTCGACCTTAACGATGCCTTTGTTAAGATTATATATCTTCTGTCCAAGTGAATTAATCTTTTCCACCATGTTGTTTACTTCGGTATTCAGTGTGACCTGATAATCCTTAAGTCCACTATATATAGCCTCTGAACGGTCTATGAATGCTGTAGCATTCTGTATAAGTGATGACCTGGCTATAGTACTTGTTGGATTCTTTGTAAGTTCGTTTACTGCATTGTAAAGGTTTGTGATATGCTGCTGATAAGTAACTCCCTGCATTTCACCAAACCAGTCTTCAACCTCGTATACTGCATTAGCCTGGCTTTCATAGAATCCCAGTCTTGAACTTTCAGTTCTGTATGACCTGTCTATGAACTCATTCCTTATACGGCTTATCGCATCTATATCTACGCCTAAGCCATACTTGCCTTTGTTAAGGCTCTTAGAAAACACGTTAGCATATGTTGAATCTGCAAATGTTATCTGCTGCCTTGTATACCCTTCTGTATTAACATTGGAAAGGTTATGTGCTGTTGTATTAAGTGCTGTCTGTGACGATCTTAAGCCTGTGGCTCCTACCATCAGCGACCCCATTCCGTTTGCCATAATTCCTCCATTAAAAAAATCACACTATCAAAAATAAAACTGGTTCTAATACCGCAGTACCATTAAACATCCCAATTCAATCCTTTGAAAATGTGATTCTTATATTATATCTGATATTATTCTATACTTATATGTAAGTCCAGCCTGCTTCAATCCTTTTCCACATACCAGACTTAATGTAATCTTTTACAATCTTTTATCTGTTTTAATACTTTTCTTTAGTTTATATCACTGCTTTGCATCAATCCTGATAGTCACCTCTTATTTCCTGTTTCTTCATAAGT
>ENA-OQIG01001403-OQIG01001403.1-human-gut-metagenome-genome-assembly--contig:-NODE-1403-length-10266-cov-1.935990_pt1 | contig 10266 bp, 9 predicted proteins | sample MGYA00242576_ERZ504741 | MGnify/ENA primary metagenome ERZ504741 (study PRJEB26092, sample SAMD00036436) | human gut metagenome | host: Homo sapiens | study: EMG produced TPA metagenomics assembly of... | reverse complement strand
TCCCCGTTGCCTGATTTTGAAACTGATCATTTGGTGTATTATAATTATATTGATTATCCATAAACAAGTCTCCCTCCTTTTCACATATTCTTTCGCTTTTGTGATTATCAGTATAAGCGATATTTGTGATGGAATTGTGTTCTCTTCGTTAAAAAAAAGTGTTTTTAGATCTTGTTTATTCTACTGTCACCGATTTTGCGAGATTTCTCGGCTTATCCACATCGCATCCTCTTCCGACTGACACATAATATCCAAATAACTGCAGCGGAATGATCGCAAGTGAATTTGTAAAGTATTTATTTGTTTTCGGGATATAGAGAACGTAATCAGCGGCTCTCTCTACTTCCGTATTGCCTTCATTTGTAATTGCAAGAACAAAAGCACCTCTCGTCCTTACCTCAACCATATTGCTGATCATTTTCTTGTACAGATTTTCCTGTGTCAATACCGCTGCCACAAGCGTTCCTTCCTCGATCAGAGAAATCGTTCCATGTTTCAATTCTCCTGCCGCATAGCTTCTGAATGGATATAGGAAATCTCTTTTAACTTTAAAGATCCCTCCATCGAAATCGCATAGTCAATTCCACGCCCGATAAAAAATATGTCCTTTGCAGCCAGATATCTGTTTGCAAATTTCTGAACTTTCTCCTGTTGCTTTAAGAGTACTTCTACCTGTTCCGGAAGTTTTCTTAAATCAGCCAACATTTCTCTCTGCAATTCTGGTGTTATTTTCCCCCTCACGCCCGCAAATTTCATTGCAAGGAGATACAGTGCTGCAAGCTGAGAGGAATATGCCTTCGTAGTAGCGACTGCAATCTCCGGTCCTGCCCATGTATACATCACATTGTCCGCTTCCCTTGCAATCGAACTTCCCACAACATTGACAATCCCAAGTACCTTACTTCCTTTTCTCTTTGCTTCGCGCAATGCCGCCAGTGAATCCGCCGTTTCTCCTGACTGACTGATGATCAGTACAAGTGTACCGTCTCCAAGGATTGGATCCCGATATCGAAATTCCGATGCAACATCTACCTCTACCGGAATTCTTGCCAGCCCTTCAAAAATGTATTTGCTCGTAACACCTGCGTGATATGCCGATCCACAGGCAACGATCATAATTTTTTGAATACTTTTGATTTCCTCATCACTCATACCTAATTCTTCAATCACAATCTGTTCTTCTTTGATCCTCGGTGCAACAGTATCTGTAATTGCTTTTGGCTGTTCATACATTTCTTTCAGCATAAAATGCTCATATCCGCTTTCTTGCCGCATCTACATCCCACTCAATTCTTGTTGTTGTTTTCTCGATTGGTTCTTCATCCACTGTGAAAAATGACAGTTCTTCTTTTGTCATCTTTACAATCTCCTCATTTTCAATAAACACCACATCTCTTGTATATTTCAAGACAGCAGGAACATCAGATGCAATGATATTTCCACCGTCTGTACGCCCTACGATCAGCGGGCTGTCTTTTCTCACTGCGTAAAGTTCTCCCGGATGATCTTTGAACAAAATTCCAAGTGCATAAGAGCCTTCCATTCGATGCATGATCTTTGTAATGGCCTCCAACGGATTGCCTTTGTAATAATCATCCAAAAGATGCGCGATCACTTCCGTGTCTGTCTCCGATTGGAACTCATATCCTTTTTTCTCTAATTTCTTCTTGAGTTTCAAATAATTCTCAATAATTCCATTATGTACTACCACAATACTTTCTTCCTTGTTGACATGTGGATGTGCATTCTGATCCGATGGTGAACCATGTGTCGCCCATCTCGTATGCCCAATCCCACTTGTCCCCGGAAGACTTTTCCCCTCTTGTGTCAACTCACTCAACACATGTAATCTTCCTCTAGACTTTGCAACTGCGATCTCCGCTCCGTTATAGACAGCAATCCCCGCAGAATCATATCCTCGGTATTCCAACTTGGATAATCCATCTAACAGTATCGGTGCCGCCTGTTCATTTCCTATATATCCTACAATCCCACACATGGTATAAGTCCTCCTTTTTGCACAAACATCCGTTTTTTTTGCATTTTCGTGTTGTATTGTAGCAAGAATATCGAATTTTGTAAAGCATTTTCTCAAATAGAAAAGCTGTCGCAGAACAAAATTACACTAGAAAACTGTTTCACAGATTTTATCTATGCACACATTTTCATAATTTTTTGTCCCACAACAGCTTTTATCCTATCATGATTGCACAGTATTAGATTCTCATACTAGAATGTATTCTTAATCAAGATCAATGAAGTCCATGGAAAATGTCTTAGAGCGATCTTCCTCATCATCAAAGTCATCCTCGAAGTCGTCCTCATCATCAAAGTCGTCTTCGTCATCGTAATCCTCTTCGTAATCATCCTCTTCATATTCATCATAATCGTCATCAAACTCAACCTCATCAGCATCTGTTGCATAGTCTGAAAGGTCATTTTCAAAATCATCGTCTTCCTGCATACCGAACAGCTCCATCTCATCCAGTTCTCGGTTGCGTCTGTGCAATTTAATTGCAAGAATCAACACCATCAGAAGAAGGAATGCGACAACCGCAGCCACTCCGATAACTGCCTGCATCAGATGTCCTTCCAACACACCTTTGATCTTCCCTTTGATTCCCGATGCGCTGTCTTTTTCTGTCTCCGGCGCAATAAAACGTTGGTAAGTTCCTTCTTTTGAATCATACTGATATAACTGTTTTTCGCCATCACTGTTTTCTGCATAGACGATATAGTAAGAAGATTTATTCTCATCCTGCCATACCGGATAAGATTTTCCATTCAATGTCAATTCTGTATCTACATAATTCTCCGGCAGTTCTGTATCCGGCTTTTCTGTGAGAAGCGTGATCTTGTATGTATCTGAAATCTCAATTGCTTCTCCTGTCGTCTGTCCTTGCTGTTCGCTGCCAGTTTGCTCTGCCACCTCTGTCTCCCCTGGAAGTGCTGTGATTGCAGAACTTCCTGTTTCCACTTCAGTCAGCTGTGCTCCCACACTGGAGGTCACCTGGTAAGATGCGACATGGATCGACAAATCTCCTGCTTTTAATACTTTAAATTTCAGAGTTGTTCTTAATTCTGCTGCTGTTCCATCCCCTTTTCCCGTATAGACCAGCGATCCTTTTTCACTTCCCTCTGTGACACCTTCTGCGCCCTCAAACTGCAGCGCGCTGGCATCATAAGTCAAAGTGACATTGGCCTCTCCAATCGCACCTGCTGTAGAGGCTACCGCAAATTTAATTTCAGCCGTCTCACCTGTCTTTACGCTTCTTCCCGTTTCTTCTGTCAGATCAGAAAACATAATACTTCCATCTGCTGCCATTACCTGAAACGGCATCATAGCAATCAGCGCAAATGCTGCTAAAACTGCTTTTACTTCTTCATCTTCATGATTCGTACTCCCCTTTCATTGAAACTTTTCTTTCTACACTACTGGTTAGATTAAATCGATTCCTCTTTTTTTACCGCTTCTCTTATCGAAAAATCCTTCATCCTCGTCCAGAATCTCCCGCTCCAACTCATAATCATCGTCATCATCATAATAGTCTAACAAATCATCATAAGCATCTTCCGACTCATAGTCTTCTTCGTAATCATAGTCATCGTCATAATCGTCCTCGGTCTCGTCATAAGCATCCTCATAAGTATAGTCATCTTCCTCGGACTCATCATAATCCTCTTCGTAATCATAGTCATCATCATCAGACTCGTCATAATCCTCTTCGTAATCATAGTCATCATCGTCAGACTCGTCATAATCCTCTTCGTAATCATAGTCATCGTCGTCGGACTCATCATAATCCTCTGACGAGAACCCTCTCCCTGCACGCGGATTTTCGTCATATTCCTGATCGTAATAATCATCTAGTTCTTCATTCTATGGCGAAGTTTTACAGCAAGGATCACAATGAGCAGCAACATCATCAGGAAAACTCCCCAAGCTCCTACCATGATTTTCGGAAGATTCTCCTCTACAAATGTTGTCACCTTATTTGCAACAGAACCATCTTGTTTCTCTTTTTCTGCCGTTGGAGGAAGAAATCTCTGGTAGGTCTTCTGTGTGCTGTCGTACTGGTATAACCCTTTTTTACCAGCATTATCCACTGCATATACCAGACAGAAATCAGCCAATTTTGTGTCAACTACATTCTGCCATGCAGGAAATACTTTCCCATTGATCTGAATTGTTGTTTCCTCATAATCTTCCGGAATATTTGCACTTTCTTTGTCGTCTGTGATCAGAATATACGAATCACTTGATAAGTCTATCTTTTCAACGTCAGAGAATGATCTGTCTCACTATCATATAAAAACAGGTTTCCCTCACCCTGCGTATCCATCAAATAAATCATCTTCTGACCGCTTCCGGTATGCACAAGGATTGTATGTGGGCTTCCCTCATATGTGAGCTGGCTCTTCTCATATCCTTCCGGGATCAGCGCTTCTGGAATATCATCTGCAATAAAATACTGCTTTCCATCCAGCTCAATCATAGTCTGTGTGCCTGGCTGCTGTGCAGCGGCCGGCTGTGTGCCATCTCCCGCTTCAATCTTAACCGCAGATGTCCCAAGTGTCAGATTCAATTCTTCACCGCCAAACGTATACGCTGTATATCCACTGCCTGCAAAGTTGTCTCTCCCTCTGCCAAAGCCTTGAAGGTCATGCTGTATGCGAGTTCAGAATCTGTTCCATTTCCGGATGCAGAAAGCGTAATCGTTCCTGCTTCTCCAGTCGCATTGACTCCACTGACAAATTCCAGATAGGTCGGATCATAGGTAACCTGTACCTGACCGTCCCCGATCGGTCCCTCTGCTGTGTTGATCTTGACAGTTACTTCTATCGTTTCTCCTGCTTTTGCAGTAGGATCTGAGAATGACAATGTTCCGTCCGCCGCCAGTGCAGTCAACGGCATACATTGGATTCCCAGAAATAATACCAATAAAAATGCTGCTGTTTTCTTTGCTATCTTCATCCTCTTATCCTCTTTATCGTATGTTTCTTGTTATTGCGTCATCTCTTGACCGGTTCCGGTATCAACACCGCCAGTCTCTCCGCCTCCCATACTGTCTCCTACATCTCCACCGCCGAGATCACTTCCACCTCCGTCCGGTGAAATGGTTCCGTCACCTCCCGGCAAACCTGATTCTCCAGTTCCTGATCCCTCGATACTTCCCGAAGAATCTCCTGTTCCATAATCTGGTGTCTGAGTCTCTCCGCCAGTCCATACATCCTGTTCCGGACTTCCATACTCATAATACTGAGGTTCCGAATAGAAGTTTACTTCATCTTCCACAAAATCAGATCCATCCGAACGGTCCAAAGATTTATTTCTTATTTTTTCATCTATCGCAGTCACAGTGGAAGACACTTCATACTCCAGATCCGGAAATAAAAATTCATGCAGTTCTCTGACACTCTGGATCAGACTGTCTGGAATTACTACACTTCCGACACCACTTAGTGTATCACTCGTATTGGCTTCCGGGAATCCTTTCGTAGCGCCAATCTTAAGACTGGTTCCTATTTTGGCATACTTTAACATTTCCCCAAGTTCCATACTTGTTGCCACCTGAGGGAATACTTTATCCATGATGGAGTTCAACGAAGAAAAACTTACCTTTTTTGCACTCTCCGCTATTTGCTCCAGAACAAAACGCTGACGCTCTGTTCTTTCAAAATCTCCTCCGGCTGTGTAGCGGATACGTGCGTACGATGTCGCCTGCACTCCATTCAGGTGATACGTTCCTGCAACTTCTGGTTCAATCTTTGTATAAGACTTTCCTGTCACTTCCGAAGTCTCCACACAATAATTATTCATATGCACTACTTCCGCATCAGACAATGTTACATCCATGCCGCCAAGTGCATCGATGACATCGACAAGTGCGTTGAAATTCACTGCAATATAATCCTCAATATTCAGATCCAGATTTTTATTGATCATCGCGACCGCTTCTTCCGGACCTCCGAATGCATATGCCGAGTTTGCTTTGTTCAGACTTCCGTCTTCCAGTTCTAACAGCGTGTCACGATATAAAGAAACCATCTTAATCTCTTTTGTTTTATTGTTCAGACTTGCGATGATAATACTGTCACTTCTGACACCTTCGCCTAACTCCCCATCTCTGGAATCCAGTCCAAACAATGCGAGATTCGTATATCCATCTCCAAGATCAATTTCATCTGAAATACTCAATTTCTTTGTGTCCAGCTTCGTCTGCTCAAGTTTGCCAAGCTTATCTGCCGCATAGACAACACCTACCGTGATCATCAAAAGCAATGCAATGACAAAAACTAATAAAATCTTCTTTCCCAGTGACCATGTGGAAAATCCATGCTTCCGTCTTCTCCTTGCACGTCTTCTTCTTGACTGTCTCTGTGTCATAATTGTATCCTTTCTTCTTTTCCTACAACTGTTCTTCTATGTTTTTATCCGTAAGCTATCTTTTATCATATCGCACTTATCAGCGAACTACAATGACTTTATGCGTTTTTTTGTGATTTCCAGTAAGTTTTATTCATCGTGCAGCGCAAAACAAGCCATTCCGGCAGCTTCTCATAATGCAGCCCCAGCTTATATCCCAGAAACTTGCACCCACTCTGTACAATCAGACCGGGAATTTCCATCCCTTTCTTATTTTTCAGTAAATATTTGACTGTTGAAATCACAAGGCGGATTCCCTCGCTCTCGGATGAGATCCCAGCAAAAATCTCCGGATGATCTTTCTGCGAAACTGCAAGATCAAAATTTCTGTGAAACTGCTGTCTCCCACTGTAATTGTGAGAGTGGATTACTTTTGCATCCGCCGCATATGCGATGCCATATCCTGCCTTTATCATTGTCCCTGCCAGAATCATATCTTCATTAAAGATCGCCCGCGGTACAAATCCCCCCAGTTCTTTATAAACTGACTTTTTATAAGCGGCACATACATTTGAACAGAAGAACGTCTTAATTCCAAGTTTATCCACATCCTCAATCGTTTTTATTCTGCTTTCCTGTGGATAATTAAAGCTTCGCGTATAGCATTCCACCATCCGGCAGTCTTTATCCGGCAATTGCCTTGCATAACTTGCTCCGACTTTTGAATCTTGGAAAGGTTCCATCAGTTTTTCGATCAAGTACTGATCCTGCGGCACTGCATCCTGTGTCATAAAAATCAGGAATTCCTCGTCAGACAGTTCTGCGCCCATCCGTCTTGTTCCTCCATGATCAAACTCCTCCGGCCGGATTTCTATAATCTGTACTGTTTCGTATTCTTTACACCACTCTAACGAGACTCCCTCTGTCTTTGTATGGATCAGAAAAATATGCTCTGCCAAATGTGTCTGTTTTCTTAACCCTTCCAACAGTTTTTTTAATTTTTCATCCGGCCTATAGACCGGAATAATGACATCAGCTCTTTTTCTTCTTTCTTCTAACATCATTACACTTGTGTCCCCTGTCTTCCTGCTCTTTTTCTCTTCTTAGTAAGAGCCTTCGTAATTTTCACTTTCATAAACATCAGTCTCGTAACCGTCAGACTCATAACCACCGTATGGTTCTTCCGAATATCCTTCATCGGTCCCATACTCATCGGTATATCCATCTTCCACAATTGCTCCTGACATCACGTCAATCTCATGGCTGATTTCCTTGACCGTATCCGATACCTGATAGTCTTTCTCATTGAACAAAAATTCATGCAGCTTTTTGACATCCCCGTCAAAATCTGAAGGAACTACATAAGAGCCTTCATATCCATCGACTACATCTGTATCTGCAATACTATATGGGAATCCCTGTGTCTCTCCCAACTGATAAGAGAGTGCATTCGCTGCAATCCCTATCAGATCTTTAGAAGAAAAGCTGGTGGATACTTGCGGAAATACGACGTCTATGATCTTATCCAATGTTTTTAAATTTGCCTTCTGTGCTTTCTCTACAATCTTCTCGATCACAAGCCGCTGGCGCTCCGCTCTCTTGTAATCTCCTCCCGCCGTGGCACGGATTCTGGCGTAGGATGTCGCCTGCACACCATTTAAATGGTAAGTTCCTGCCACTTCCGGCTCGATTCTCTCGTAATCTTTGCCAGTCACTTCTGAAGTTTCCACACAGTAATTATTCATATGTACGACTTCCTCCGCAGTCAGTTCCAATTCCATTCCGCCGAGTGCATCGATCACATCAGAGAGCGCCTTAAAGTCCACACTCATGTAGTTTTTAATATCCAGATCCAGATTTCGGTTCAGAAGTGCAATCGCCTCCTGCGGCCCTCCATACGAATATGCGCATTCGCCTTGTCAAACGTACCGTCCTGCTGTTTTAACAGTGTATCTCGGAAAATAGAAACGACTTTTACCTCATTCGTCTCATTATTGATGCTGGCGATCATCATACTGTCGCTTCGCACACCGCTCTCAATGCTCTCACCTTCCCTGGCGTCAAGACCAAACAGCGCTATATTTGTATACGGTCCGGTGTCCTTATATACTTCCAGCTTATCTTCATCCAGAAAATTGAAATCAAGCTTGTCCATCTTTACTGTCGCATATGCAAAAACACACAATACACTGAGGATAATCACTTCAGCTACTAAAATACCGATTCTTCTTCTCCTCTTTTTCTTCTTCGCCCGTCTCTTCTCCTCCAGTGCAAGTCGTCTCCGCTCCGAAGTGGATCTTGCTGCTCTCATCTCTCTTTCATCTTCCGGATATCGTCTCCCGGACGGTCTCTTTGTTCCCATCTATAATCTCCTTACTAATATGCATTTTTATTGATAAAGCCTTTAAAGAACGTCAAAATCAATATTTTAATATCCAACCCGATAGTCCAGTTTTCAATATAATACAAGTCATATTCGATTCGCTTCATAATAGAAGTGTCCCCCCGGTAGCCATTGATCTGTGCCCACCCAGTAATCCCCGGGCGTACTTGATGTTTGACCATGTAGCGCGGAATCTCTTCTTTAAATTTCTCTACAAAAAACGGTCGTTCCGGTCTTGGTCCCACAAGGCTCATCTCACCTTTCAGGACATTGAACAACTGCGGAAGTTCGTCGATGCTTGTCTTTCTCATAAATTTGCCGATCGGTGTCACGCGCGGATCTATTCTGGACGGTCCACTTTCCTTTCTCTGCTGCTTTATCCATGCACAACCTAATTGATCGGAATTTATACATATAAAATGGTCTGTTGTGAAGTCCCACACGCTCCTGCTTGAAAATCAGCGGTCCTTCTGATGTCATCTTGACAAGGATTGCTGCAAGCAGCATGACCGGAGAGAATAAAATAATTGCGACGATGGCTCCGAAAATATCCATCAATCGCTTCATCCATCGGTTCAATGTGTTGCTGAGTGGTACATGGCGGATATTGATGACCGGAAGTCCCAAAAGATCCTCCGTGTACGGTTTGGTCGGAATGATGTGATTATAATCCGGAATAAACTTCGTATGCACTCCTGATTTTTCGCACATTGCAACAATGGATTCCAACTTGGAATACTCATTAATTCCAAGTGTGATCGCAATCTCATCCAAACGATTCTGTGGCAGGATGATCTTTAGATTTTCAATCGTACCAATCACCTTGACACCCTTATATTCCATTCCTCTCGGCTGATTGTCATCCAAAATTCCCCGGATGGTGTATCCCCACTCTGGATTTGCCTTGATCCGGTCAATGTATTGCTCCGCTGCCCGGCTGTATCCAATCAAAATCATATGTTTCTGATTATAACCGCGCTTCCGCATATCCCGCAGAAAATGCCGCACAAGATTTCTCATAAAAATCTCTGTCACAATATTCACGCAGAAAAAATCGCGATTCATTTTTCTGGAAAAGTTTGCTTGCTCTATAATATACAACACGAATGTGAACACCATCAGCCCAATCGTGTTTGCCTGCAGAATATTCCATGCTTCCAGTCTCCGTCCACGTACCCGCTTCGGCGTATAAAGCTGGAATAAATAATACAACATTAAGTAGCCCGGAACAATGTAGAGAAGTGCTCCCATATATTCATGAAGAGATAAAAACCACGGATCCTGCTGAAACAGTCCGCTCTTAAACCGAAGATACCATGCCAGAACATAAGAAAAAATAATCACACATGCATCCAGCACAACATGCATCCGGTTAAAATGTTTCTGATTATCTTTGATCAAAATTCATTCACCCGTTTCTCATCTATTGTTTATTTCATTTGATTCTATATCTATTTTTTTCCATTATCCTATATATAATACAATAAAGTTTTAAAAATCACAAGAAAAAGTGTAG
>ENA-OQIG01001402-OQIG01001402.1-human-gut-metagenome-genome-assembly--contig:-NODE-1402-length-10277-cov-2.176453_pt1 | contig 10277 bp, 14 predicted proteins | sample MGYA00242576_ERZ504741 | MGnify/ENA primary metagenome ERZ504741 (study PRJEB26092, sample SAMD00036436) | human gut metagenome | host: Homo sapiens | study: EMG produced TPA metagenomics assembly of... | reverse complement strand
CTTGTTGGAAGTACTATTACGTAATTCGGTACTCAAGAAAATTCCATAAGGATGTTTGTCAATCGTTATTTGCCAATCATAAAATAGTAAGAAGATGTTTCGATTTGGAGAACCTACATATTTATATTTATTGTTGCTATTACCTTTTTTAGCAGCTTTCTATTTGTATTCCAATTACAAGAGGAGAAAGAATATCCGACGTTTCGGAGATCCGACTTTGTTGGCTCAGTTAATGCCTGACGTATCCAAATATCGTCCGGATGTAAAATTCTGGATTATTTTTGTTGCTATTGGTTTGTTCTCCGTATTACTGGCACGCCCTCAATTCGGTTCAAACTGGAAACGGTTAAACGCAAGGGAGTAGAGGTAATTATTGCTTTGGACATTTCAAACTCTATGTTAGCGCAGGATGTACAGCCTAGCGTTTAGAAAAAGCAAAAAGATTAATATCCAGATTAGTAGATGAGCTTGATAATGATAAGGTAGGTATGATTGTATTTGCCGGTGACGCTTTTACACAGCTGCCAATTACAAGTGACTATATTTCCGCTAAGATGTTCTTAGAATCCATTAGTCCTTCGTTGATTTCTAAACAGGGTACAGCTATTGGGGAAGCAATCAATCTGGCAGCTCGTAGTTTCACTCCGCAAGAAGGGGTAGGACGCGCCATTATTGTTATTACTGATGGTGAAAATCATGAAGGTGGTGCAGTGGAAGCTGCCAAAGCTGCGGCAGAAAAGGGTATTCAGGTAAGTGTATTGGGAGTAGGTATGCCTGATGGCGCTCCAATACCGGTGGAAGGAACGAATGATTACCGCCGCGACCGGGAAGGTAATGTGATTGTTACCCGTTTGAATGAAGCTATGTGTCAGGAAATTGCAAAAGAAGGAAAAGGTATATATGTACGAGTAGATAATTCTAATTCAGCCCAAAAGGCCATCAATCAAGAAGTGAATAAAATGGCGAAATCTGATGTAGAGTCGAAAGTATATACGGAGTTTAACGAACAATTCCAGGCTATTGCATGGGTTATTCTACTATTGTTATTGGCAGAAATCTTAATTCTGGATCGCAAAAATCCTTTATTTAAGAACATTCACCTGTTTTCTAATAAGAAATAGTTATACGTATGTTAAAAAGTAAATATATTCTATTCGCTGTATTTCTGTTAGCGGCAGCTGGTGTATCGGCTCAGAAAGCAGAACGCGACTATATCCGTAAGGGAAACCGTCTGTTTAATGATAGCGTATTTGTTGATGCAGAGGTGAACTATCGGAAGGCCTTGGAAGCTAATCCCAAGTCTACGGTATCCATGTATAATCTGGGAAATACCCTTTCGCAACAGCAAAGTTCAGGATGCCATGGAACAATATGTATCGGCCAGCAAAATAGAAAAAGATAAAATGAAACTCGCCCATATTTATCACAATATGGGAGTAATTTTCCAGGCTGGTAAAGACTATGCCAAAGCTGTAGATGCATATAAAATGTCACTGCGTAATAATCCTACCGATCATGAAACCCGGTACAATTTGGCTCTCGCACAGAAAATGCTGAAAGACCAACAAAATCAGCAGAATCAAGATCAAAATCAGGACCAAAACAAAGATCAGCAAAAGCAAGATCAGAAACAGGACCAGAATAAAGACAAACAGAAGGATCAGAAACAAGATGAAAAGAAAGATCAGCAGCAACCACCGAAATCTGAAAAGAAACAAGACAATCAGATGTCAAAGGAGAATGCTGAACAATTACTGAACTCTGTCATGCAGGACGAAAAAGATGTGCAGGATAAAGTGAAGAAGCAACAAAAAGTTATGCAAGGCGGATCGCTTGGAAAAGATTGGTAATATAAAGTTGATGATATAATTCATAAGCAATGAAAAACTGATTATTATATTGATGGCATTGATAGCATATAGCACTCATGTGTTTGCTGATAAGGTGTCTTTTACTGCTTCTGCTCCTGATGCAGTGGTAGTAGGCGAACAATTCAGGCTGTCGTATATTGTAACTACACAAAAAGTGAAAGATTTTCGGGCACCATCAATCAAAGGTTTTGATGTATTGATGGGTCCAAGCCGATCACAACAAAGTAGTACTCAAATAGTGAATGGTAATGTTACATCTACTAGTAGTATTACATTTACATACATATTAATGGCTAATAATGCCGGAGAATACACAATACCCGGTGCCTCCATTGTTGCCGATGGTGACCAAATGGTGTCAAACTCAGTAAAGATTAAAGTATTGCCACAAGATCAAGGTGGCAATAGCGGACAAAATAATAGTAGTAGTGGTTCTATACATTCCTCATCTGGTACAAGTGTCTCTAATCAGGACCTTTTTATTATGCAAGTGCCAGTAAAACAAATGTGTATGAACAGGAGGCTTTTGTCCTGACCTATAAAATATACACCAGAGAATCCAACTTACAACTTAATAATGCGAAATTGCCCGACTTTAAAGGTTTCCATTCTCAAGAAATAGAAATGACAACCAATGCAAGATGGACTCCCGAACATTATCAGGGACGTAATTACTATACAACGGTTTATCGCCAGTTTGTTCTCTTCCCGCAACAATCAGGAAAGCTATATATTGATCCGGCACAGTTCCAGATGACTATCGGAAAACCTGTGCAATCAGATGATCCTTTTGATGCCTTCTTCAATGGAGGAAGTAATGTCATTGAAATTAAAAAAAATATTTCCACTCCTAAGATAGCAATAAATGTCAATCCGCTTCCTACGGGTAAACCTGCAGATTTTTCAGGTGGAGTGGGAGAGTTCAATATATCTTCTTCTATCAACAGTAAGGAACTGAAAACCAATGATGCTATTACTATTAAACTGGTAATATCCGGTACAGGTAACCTGAAGTTGATTTCTAATCCGGAAATTAAATTCCCGGATGATTTTGAAGTATATGATCCCAAAGTAGACAATCAAGTCAGATTAACCCGGGAAGGACTCACTGGCAATAAAGTTATTGAATATTTGGCAATTCCGAGACATGCCGGAACATATAAGATTCCGGGAGTATCTTTCAGCTATTTTGATATTCGCTCCAAGTCTTACAAAACACTGAAAACAGAAGATTATGTAGTAAATGTTGAGAAAGGTGCAGGTAATGCGGATCAAGTAATTGCTAACTTCACGAATAAAGAGGACTTGAAAGTATTAGGTGAAGACATCCGTTATATCAAACAGAATGAAGTTACTCTCCAACCTAAAGGAAGTTTCTTCTATGGTTCAATGACATATTGGTTATTCTATATCATTCCGGCTCTTGCTTTATTATTTTCTTTATTATTTATCGTAAGCAAGCTGCTGAAAATGCAAATGTTGCTAAAATGCGTACGAAGAAAGCAAATAAAGTGGCAACGAAGCGTATGAAGCTTGCAGGAAAATTACTCTCCGAAAATAAAAAAGATGCTTTCTACGATGAGGTATTAAAGGCATTGTGGGGATATATAAGTGACAAACTGAATATTCCGGTATCTCGTTTATCTAAAGATAATATTGAAGAGAAACTAAGAAATCACGGAGTAAATGAGGAACTAATCAAAGAATTCCTGAATGCATTGAATGATTGTGAATTTGCACGGTTTGCTCCAGGTGATGAGAATCAAGCTATGGATAAAGTTTATTCTTCTTCAATAGAAGTAATAAGCAAAATGGAGAATTCAATAAAACATTAACCCAGAAGAGATTATGTCATGAAAAGGATATTATTTTTTATATTATTATCAATGTCGCTTACTTGTTTCGGACAAGATTCGTTAAGCATTGATACTAGACAAACGAATGGAGTTGATTCTATCCACGCTTCGCATACCACATTTTCCAGTAATACACTGGAAGATGCAACAAAAGCTGAAGGAGATTCCGCATATATAAAAGAAGATTATGCAGCAGCTATTCAGATATATGAAGCATTACTGAAAAATGGAGAAGCTGCCGACGTCTATTACAATCTGGGAAATAGTTATTATAAAATAGGGGAGATAGCGAAAGCTGTTTTAAATTATGAGCGTGCTCTGCTATTACAACCAGGAAATGGTGACATCCGTGCTAATCTTGAAGTGGCACGTGCAAAAACAATAGATAAGGTTGAACCTGTTCCTGAAGTATTCTTTGTTTCATGGATCAAATCTCTGACAAATAGTATGAGTGTAGATGCATGGGCACATGGGGTATTGTCTCCTTTATTCTATTGATTATCGCTTTCTATTTCTTTATATTCTCCAAACAGATTATGTTAAAGAAAATAGGATTCATATCAGGAATCATTTTGCTGATTGTCACTGTTTGCTCTAATCTTTTTGCTTCGCAACAAAAAGAGCATTTGGTTAATCGAAGTGAGGCGATAGTAATGAATCCGAGTGTAACAGTACGAAGTACTCCAAGTGAGAGTGGGACTAGCTTGTTTATTCTCCATGAAGGGAGAAAGGTAAGTGTCAAAGACAACTCTATGAAAGAATGGAAAGAAATTCGACTGGAAGATGGAAAAGTCGGGTGGGTACCTGCTTCTGCTATCGAGGTGATATAAAAGGTCATTAATAGATTTTATATATTCAAGAAAAAAAGATAAGCAAATAATTTGTTTTATCTTTTTTTGCTTAAGTTTATAGCGTGATAAAAAAATCACATAGTATTAACCATTAAATTTATGAGACATGAGAACAATAACGTTTAATGAACTTCGTAAAATTAAAGATTCATTGCCTAGCGGTAGCATGCATAGAATAGCAGACGAACTTGGTTTGCACGTAGATACAGTGCGAAACTTCTTCGGAGGACACAATTTCAAGGAGGGAAAAAGCGTCGGAATACATCTCGAGCCCGGTCCAGATGGTGGGCTTGTAATGTTGGATGACACGACCGTTCTTGATCGGGCTTTAAAAATCCTAGATGAATTGAATATGAGTATGCAAAAAGAACAGGCTACCGAATCTGTGCAAGTTTAAAATATAACAAACTGAATCCCAATTGAATCAAACAATTGGGATTTCTTATTTGTTTTCACCTTATAAAATGTACATTTATGGAAGACAAATTAGTAACCCTGGCCATTCTGACATACACCAAAGCGCAGATCTTAAAGAATGTCTTGGAAAATGAAGGTATAGAAACCTACATTCATAACGTTAATCAAATACAACCGGTTGTTTCATCGGGAGTGCGTTTACGAATTAAAGAAAGCGATCTGCCACGTGCTTTGAAAATAACAGAAAGTTCTACATGGCTGTCTGAAAGTATAGTGGGAGAGAAGGAGCCCAAAGTAAAAGATAAATCAAATAAGATTTTAATTCCCGTCGACTTCTCTAATTATTCGATGAAAGCATGTGAATTTGCATTCAACCTGGCAAAAACAGAAAATGCAGAAGTCATCCTGTTGCATGTCTATTTCACGCCTATTTATGCATCGTCGTTGCCTTATGGGGATGTTTTCAATTACCAGATTGGAGATGAAGAATCTGTAAAAACGATTATCCAAAAAGTCCATTCTGATCTCAATGCTTTATCAGAGAAGATAAAAGAGAAAGTTGCATCAGGCGAATTTCCCAACGTTAAATATAGCTGCATCTTACGTGAAGGTATTCCAGAGGAGGAAATCTTAAGATATGCTAAAGAACAGCGTCCTATGGTTATCATTATGGGTACCCGAGGCAAAAATCAGAAAGACATTGATTTAATTGGCAGTGTAACCGCTGAAGTTATTGACAGGAGTCGCACGGCTGTATTGGCTATTCCGGAAAATACACCATTTAAACAGTTTAGTGAAGCAAAACGGATTGCCTTTATTACCAATTTTGATCAAAGAGATCTAATTGCTTTCGAGGCATTCTTTAATACTTGGAAATCATTCCATTTTTCTGTATCTTTGATACACCTTACAGATTCTAAAGATACCTGGAATGAAATAAAACTAGCAGGTATAAAAGAATATTTTCACAAGCAATATCCGGGGCTTGAAATTCATTATGACGTAGTGATGAATGATAATTTATTAAAAGGACTTGATCAGTATATCAAAGATAATCATATAGATATAATCACTTTGACTTCTTACAAAAGGAATATATTTGCTCGATTATTTAATCCAAGTATTGCCAGAAAAATGATTTTCCATTCAGATACACCATTGCTTGTTATTAACAGCTGATCAAATCAGGCAAAAAATGAGCATCCAAGATTAGGGAATAATACTTATTATGTTTAATAGAAAAAGGAGTAATATAATGACCTTACTCCTTTTTCTATTTTTATTTAAATGAAGAAATTTACCTGTTCCACTCAAGTCCATATCAAATATAAGATTTTTCAATTACTACTTTAAACTATTGAATAAAAAAAAGAAGACTACTATTTCTAATAGCCTTCTTATATTTTTTCAGAAAACGATCTTACTTCATCATCTTATCGATTTCTTCGAATTCAGGTCCCATATTCAAGTTATAGTAAACTCTGTAAAGACCTTGCAACCATAAATCTTGTTGATCGGGTTTTAAAGCTCTGGCTTTTTCATAGAATGGTTTAGCTTCTTCGTAGAATTTCTTAACCACAGCTTGTGCTTCAGCGTACTTAGGATCATTGATATCTGTTGTAGCTTTATCAGCATAATCCTGTGCTTTCATCAAATATACCAAACCTACATTAGAGTATGCTTCTGCATATTCCGGATCAGCAGCAATAGCTTTTTTGTAGTATTCGATTGCATTATCATATTCTTTCATATTATGATAAAGATATGCTTTTACATACAAATACAACTTGTTATTCGGATCATTAGCTAACATTCTATCAGCAAACTCCATAGCTTTAGAAGCTTGATTAGAGCTATTATAATAATCAACCAAATTAGCGAAGAAATAATCATTTCCAGGGAACTTAAGGATACCCTCTTCCAAAGACTTAATCCATGCAGCAGTATCACCTTTAGCTTTATAAGCATCAGCCATCAATTGCATTGCAAATTTACCTCCATCTTTATCGGATAAAGCCATAGGAGCATATTTAATGATCGCATCTTTATCACCTACTCTATCAGCAGCTAATGTTGCATAATAAGCAATTTGCGGAAGAAGAGTATCGTTTTTAGCCAATTCTTTATCAGCTAACATCGGATAAGAAGCTGACTCTACATAGGTTGCAAAGAACTTCAAAGCCTCTTTATTCTTGTCCAGGTTGAAATACTGAATACCACCATTAATCAAATTAGGACGTTCAGCCAACATACTGGAAGCATTAGCCTTCCGATATTTGTTTTTAACTTTTCCCTTTTCATTAGGTATTTCCGCTAATTCATCACACTTATTATAGTACTCATACATTTTCAGAATACTATTGTATACTTTCAATGTATCATACGGTTTCTTCAAAAAAGCATTTTTCATTTGCTCCTCGTTGATACGTCTCTGAATAAATCCAGCAACGTCCCATGTGTCAGCAAGATCCTTCGTTTCAGGATTCTTCATAGCCTCCTTAATAAGCTGTTCAGCCTGCTTAAAATTAGGTTTTACGTCATTAGCCATACTCTTTGCTTCCTTCACATTCTTCATCTGAGCGAATGAGAAGCTAACAGCCATCAATAAAACCATAGAAAATAATACTCTTTTCATGATTGTTGTTTGATTAATTATTAATATTATGTCTATTCCTCAATTTCGTTATTGCTTTCGTTTTCATTTACGTCCGCTGCATCATCAATATCAGGAACATCAGCATTCGGATCACTCACGATTGTACCCTCTGCCTCTTCTGCCGGAATTTCATCTTCAAGACTTTCTGTCATAACCTTACATACCGAACCAATCTGGTCGTTACGTTTTTCAAGATTTATCAGACGAACGCCTTGAGTAGCACGGCCCATTATACGAACATCCGCTACCTTCAAACGAATAGTGATACCAGACTTATTGATAATCATCAAGTCATTTTCATCGGTTACCGACTTGATTGTTACCAACTTACCTGTCTTTTCGGTAATATTCATGGTCTTCACACCCTTACCTCCACGGTTCGTTTTACGATAGTCTTCAATTTCAGAACGTTTACCATATCCTTGTTCGGAAACTACCATTACAGATTCTGTCTCCAAATCTTTGATACAAATCATTCCTACTACTTCATCCTGACCATCATTATCCAACGTAATACCACGTACACCTGTTGCTGTACGTCCCATTACACGAACTGCTGCCTCATGGAAACGAATTGCACGACCATTGCGGTTTGCAATGATGATTTCATTATTTCCATTCGTCATACGAACTTCAATTACGCTATCATCTTCGCGGATAGTTATAGCATTTACACCATTCTGACGAGGACGAGAATACTGTTCAAGCAATGTCTTCTTTATTACACCTTTCTTAGTACAGAATAATACATAGTGGCTATTGATAAACTCGGAATCCTCTAAACTCTTCACACGCAAGTATGCAGTTACATTATCATCCGAATCAATATTCAACAAGTTCTGAATAGCACGGCCCTTAGAATTCTTCGTTCCTTCAGGTATTTCATATACTTTCAGCCAATAACACTTACCCTTTTGTGTAAAGAACATCATGGTATTGTGCATGGTAGCAGGATAAATATGCTCTACAAAGTCTTCATCACGGGTTTCCGTACCTTTCGAACCTACTCCACCACGATTTTGTGCACGGAATTCGGTCAACGGTGTACGTTTAATATAACCCATATGAGAAATTGTAATAATCATCTGATCATCTGCATAGAAGTCTTCCGGATTAAATTCTTCTGAAGAATAAACAATTTCAGAGCGACGTACATCTCCATATTTCGCTTTGACTTCTAACAATTCCTCTTTCATTACCCGACGACATACTTCATCATCAGCCAGAATACTTTCCAAATAAGCTATCTGCTTCATTATTTCTTCGTATTCCGCATGAAGCTGATCCTGCATCAGACCGGTTAACTGACGCAAACGCATTTCTACAATTGCACGAGCCTGAATTTCTGTCAGGTTAAATCGCTCAATCAAGCCTGTTATTGCGTCATTCGGAGTTTTTGCAGCACGAATGATACGAATTACTTCATCAATATTATCTGAAGCAATAATCAAACCTTCAAGAATGTGCGCACGCTCTTTCGCCTTACGAAGATCGAACTGAGTACGACGAATAACAACTTCGTGTCTATGCTCTATGAAATATTTAATTAAATTCTCTTAGATTCAACGTTTTTGGACGTCCATGAACCAAAGCCACATTGTTAACACCAAAAGAGGTCTGCAAAGCTGTCATTTTATAGAGTTTATTCAACACTACACTTGCATTTGCATCACGTTTTATGTCAATAACAATACGCATACCATCACGGTCAGACTCATCGTTGGCATTTGAGATACCTTCTATCTTCTTATCATTTACAAGATCAGCAATATATTTAATCAGTTCGGCCTTATTTACATTATAAGGAATCTCTGTTATTACGATCTTGTCATGTGTTTGTCCGCTTTCAATTTCAGCTTTCGCACGCATAATTACACGTCCGCGACCTGTCAAATATGCTTCGCGTACACCACTCACACCATATATATATCCGCCAGTAGGGAAATCCGGTGCTTTAACAAATTCCATCAGTTCCTCTACCGTAATTTCCGGATTATCAATATATGCATCACATGCTTCAATCACTTCCGAAAGATTATGAGGAGGCATATTGGTAGCCATACCAACAGCAATACCGGATGCTCCGTTCACCAGAAGGTTCGGGATACGCGTCGGCATCACCTTAGGTTCCACCAGCGTATTATCAAAGTTTGGCTCAAAATCAACGGTTTCCTTATACAGGTCATCCATCATTGCTTCACCCAACTTATTGAGACGAGCTTCTGTATAACGCATAGCAGCAGGGCTATCACCATCCACAGAACCAAAGTTCCCTGTCCATCTACCAAAGGATAACGCATTGCCCATTCCTGCGCCATACGTACCATTGCAAAATAAACAGAAGAATCCCCATGAGGATGATACTTACCAAGTACCTCACCCACGATTCTCGCTGACTTTTTATAAGGTTTGTCTGAAGTATTGCCTAATTCCATCATTCCGTATAAAATTCTACGGTGAACAGGCTTAAATCCATCTCTAACATCCGGAAGGGCACGCGAAACGATGACCGACATGGAGTAGTCAATGTACGATGACTTCATTTCCTCCTCGATGTTAATCTTTATAATTCTGTCTTGTTCAAGCATTTAAAATGATTATTAATTATACATTCTACGGTTTGTGA
>ENA-OQIG01001400-OQIG01001400.1-human-gut-metagenome-genome-assembly--contig:-NODE-1400-length-10289-cov-4.644460_pt1 | contig 10289 bp, 10 predicted proteins | sample MGYA00242576_ERZ504741 | MGnify/ENA primary metagenome ERZ504741 (study PRJEB26092, sample SAMD00036436) | human gut metagenome | host: Homo sapiens | study: EMG produced TPA metagenomics assembly of... | reverse complement strand
GTACGGGATAGTGCAGATGCTTCTTTTCATTACAGGCTTTGCAGATAGTCTAGGGTCTGCTGGGCCGTAATCCAAGCAGGCGGTTGCATCTCTTTGCAGATAGTCAGGTCATAGAGGCAGGCGGCTTTTCGGACTTTTCCTTGCGCTCCACCTTTTTGATTGTGACATTTGCACCCTGACAGGCTTCTTTCAGCTGTTCGGCAGCAGCTTTATCCGCCATGCGCTCCCCGGATACGGTAAGACCGGGCAGCTCCAGCGCCACGGTATAAAAGGGAACCGGCTTAAAAGTGTCGATCTCAGCTTCTCGCTGGACAATGAGTGCCAGCGTTGGGGACATCACGCGCCCGATGTTGAGTGTGCGGTGATACAGCACGGAAAAAAGCCTTGTGGCATTGATCCCCACCAGCCAGTCGGCCTTGGCACGGCAGAGGGCAGCATCCCTAAGTCCGTCATAGTCCGCACCGGGGCGCAGGTTTGCAAAGCCCTCCCTTATGGCGGAGTCTCCATCGAAGAAATCCAGAGGCGTTTCATGGGCTTTTGGCAGCCTGCCAGCTCATAGACGCTGCGGAAGATCAGCTCACCCTCGCGTCCGGCATCACAGGCATTTACCACTTCCATCACATCCGGGGCGTTCATCAGCTTTTTGAGAATATCAAACTGCTTTTTCTTATCCTTTCCCACCACCCTCTGCCAATGCTCCAGCAGAATAGGCAGGTCATCATATCGCCACTTGGCGTACTTGGGGTCATAGCTGTCTGCATCCGCAAGACCGGCCAGATGGCCCACGCACCAGCTGACACGCCAGCCGTTCCCCTCCAGATAGCCGTCCTTACGAGCAGTCGCGCCGATCACGGCGGCCAGACTTTGTGCAGCCGATGGTTTTTCAGCGATTACCAGTTTATATCTCATCATCTTCAGCCTCCCATTCTTCCCGCACAGGCGTGTGCAGTTTTTTCTCTATGCTGTTTTCCTCATCCAGTAGCAGGTTATAACCAAACCGGTAGTCATAGCGGTACAGTTTCCCCAGCAGGTCATTGATGATGATACGACAAGCCAAAATGACACGGGTTTTATCCACCTGCATCAGCTGGTAGCGTTGATAATTGCTGTAATATTCTTCGTGACGGCGGGTATTGCAGGCGGCATCTTCAAGTAAACTATCTACTGCATCCTGGCAACCATCTTCTTTTTCCCCTTCCATGCAGTTCAGAAGTTCCATCATCAAAGGAAAGCTCTGTTCATCCATAGGAGCTTCTGCTGCAAGAAAACCGATCAGAGCAGATAAGAGCAGACGAGTCGCCGTCTGTTCTTGTTCCGTCAAAACGGCCATTGTTTTCTCCGCATTTGGCAGGATCTTTTCTTCCACAAACTCTGCCGCGTCACCGGAATAAAGCTGACGGATAGAATCTATGGACAATGAAACTGTCACGGTATCTAAGGAGAAATCAAAGGGGTCATCTTGCTTTGGCTTTCTCCGAAGTTTGTTTAACATGGTAGAAAGAATGTCGCCGCCAAAATACACGGCGATCACCAGCAGGTCAAAAACAGCAATCAGCTTGATAAATATAACCAGAACACTCATTTTTTTCGTTTCCTTTCTTTGAGCCAGCGTTCCATCTCACGATGGCAGATGCCTACGCAGGGTCTTCCATAATTCCCGCAACCATAACAGGGGTGGCTGTGGGGTAAAGAAGGAGGACGGGAAGTTTCCTTCCCGCCCTCCGGCCTGCGTGTCATCATGCGTTCATAGGGACTGTCTGTGAATCGGGTCATTTCACGCTGTCCTCGTCATCTTCTTCTGTGCTGCCCCCGTCAGCGTCCGGCTCGTCCGACCCCTCATCCTCGGTTTCCCATTCCTCGGAATCTTCCTCGCCATAATCATAATCGTCCAGACTGTCATTGCCCTTGGTCTTAGGCTTGTTCTTAACGAGCTTCAAGTAGGCAAATACGCCACCTCCACCAAGCAGAGCCAGCAAAAGGACCAGCGCAGCCGGGTTCAATCCGGCAGGCTTCTCTTTTTCCGGCTCCGATGTTTCTGCCGGAGGTTCCGGTGCTTTGCCCGTACATTTACTCTTATCAGTTGCGCAGACCGGGCAGGCCGTATTGACTGCCCCTGCTTCACATTTTGTTGAACAGCTGCATACCGCAGGCATCTCCTCTTTGGGTTTTCCATCTTCCATCAGCGCCGCAAGGTCTGCATCGTCCACCTGATTCAGAAAGTGAACAGCAGTCTCCTTGTCCTCATTCGCCCTATCAATCAGGATGTAAAAGTAATTTCCAGCTTTGGTCGTAACAGTAATAAGCTGCTTATTGCCTCCAAAATCATCCACCAATGCCGCATTCCCCTCCGGTGTAAGTGCCGGTGCCGGTTCTGTTTCTTCCACAATCACATTGCTGTCATTGGTAGAATCCTCTGCCGGTGCCGCCGGAGCCTGTTCTGACCCCTGTGCGAAAGCAGGGATCGTAAAGCCAAATGCCACAACCATTGTCAGGCAAAGGGCGGAAAGTGTTTTGCAAATTCTTTTATTCTTCATAAGCGGTAACCTCCTGATTATTTGATTCCGACAGTGCTGTATCTCTGCCGTGGTTCATTCCACCGGAAAGCATAGCGTTCAGCTGTGCTGGAGTCATGCGTAACGCACGAACCATCTGAACGATTTCCAGATTCTCTGCCTCCGTTTTCTGTGCTTCCAGGGTCTTGAGCTTTTCCTGATATTCCGCAATCTTCTCACGGGTTTTCTCAATTTCCTGGTCGATACGTTCAATTTTATTTTTTGCCATAACCGTTCACTCCTTTCCACAAAGTCTGTTACCAGTTCATCAGGCCATAGCCCTTAATGCTTTGATAATTCAGGTCATAACTTTTGATCTTGCAGGCATCGCCGGAATTTCCCTCCACCGTATAAACACGGCTGCCATCCGTACCGATCACGATACCCACATGGTCTGCTGTCCCATCTAAATCCCAATCAAAGAAAATTGCATCTCCGGGAGCCAGATTGTTATAGCCTCTTGCACCCCATTGTCCATGAGACTGGAACCACGGAACGCCCTGCCACTCACAGCCTGCAAAGCGCGGCTCACTTTTTCCAGCCTGGTTATAACACCAGGATACAAAGCAGGCGCACCACTCCACGCGGCTGTCAAAGCCATACCAGCTCCAATAAGGATAGCCGCCCACATTGCCGACCTGACGCTTGGCCAGCTCCACCAACTGCGGATTTCCGGGACGGGTTCCATTTACAAACTGTACACCGGTCAAGTCCTCGGAATTGCTCATGTCAGGGGAACCACCGCCAAACAACAGCGGCTTATTGCCCATGGTCTGCCGGTAAACCTGATACATTTCCATCTGTTCCGGGGTCAGTAACTCCGACGCCACAGCGGAAATGGGCTTGCTGGTGAGTTTCACATTCAAAATGTAATACTCATAGGGGACTTCTTCTGAGGTGGTCTCGCCGGTCTCCGGGTCGGTGGAGGTCTCCGTGCGGTAGCGAATCTCCACTTCCTCAGTAAGCGTCAGCTGATACTGTGCTGCAAACACACGCGCCAGCTCTGCCTGAGCGCTCTGCCGTGTATAACCTTGCAAGACGGCAGACAGAAATGCTGCCAGCTCATGAGGGTCATGGCCGATCATACCAAGGTCATAGCGATACTCGTCATACCCTGGGTGGCTGCTTTCAATGTTGTCGATTTCCTCCTGCAACTGGACTTCTCTGGCTGCATAATCTGCCTCCACCGCCAGCATTTCCGGGTCATCCGACGGATAAGTGGTGCCGGAGAGAACGGAACCGATGCTCTGCGCCATCATGGAGCAGGAGGACATGGTATTCATCAGCATACAGGTAATGAGGAACAAAACCCCTGCCATCAGGAAACCCTTCTTGTGGCGCACGACGAACGCCCCTGCCTGCTGTGCCTTTTCTTTCACCGTCCTTGCGGCTTTTCCGGTTTTGGACGCAGCCTGGGCGGTATTTCCGGCAGTCTGACCGGCGTGTTTGGCGGCGGCATACTGCCTTTTGATGGCCTGCTTTTGCTGCCAGCGGGAAAGCGGATTGCTGGCAAGCTGGGAATTTTCCTGCAAAGATTTCTGGTACAGAACATTTACATTTGCCTTTTCCAGTTGGCGCTCTGCCTGTGCTGCTTTGCGGTACGGCTTCAGCTTGTGGCTGCGATAGCCCTCCCGCACCAGATAAGCGCCGGTCTCCACCGCTTCCTCGGACTTGTGGGCGCTTTCCACGCCCACATTGTCCTGCTCTGTTTCCCGGATCTCTTTGTGGAGCTTGCCCGCAACCAGATGGACGGGAGCTTCCCTGACTCCTTGAGAAACTTTGGAGGGTGGCTTTTTCTTGTCCTCAAAGGTCAGCTTCGAGGTCTTTTTTCCGGTATCCGGGTCAATGACCGTCTGCCTGACCTTTTTCTTTGGGATATTGGCCTGCGCCTTATCTGCTCTGGCCGCAGCTTTCTCCGCTTTACGGATCGGCTTTTCCAGTGCAGGATCAGACCGTTCCTCATCAGTAAAGCGCAGGCGCGGCTCTTTATTCAAACCATTCTCCAGCATGAGGGAGGACATCATGTAGTGCAGCTCTGCATAAATGGCCATTCCCACAGGATCGTTGAACATACAGCCGGACAGGTAGGCATAAAACTGTGCCACCACATCGGACAGGATCTTCGCCTCTGTTCCTTCCAGAATCAGGCCGCCCATACCTTCTTTAGCACGAATGGCGCTCCAGACCTCTGCCAGACGGAGAAGCCCCACCTGACCGGTCTCATTCAGTTCGGCTGCCTGATCTGCCGCCGTGCGGCACTCACTTACCGCATCGGCCATGACCGTAAGCAGCTGGCTGCGCTGGGCATTTACCGCCCTGTCAAAAAACATCAGCGGGTTTTTATTCAAAATGTTGGGGTTCATAATCATTCATCCTCCTTTTTCAATTCTTGAGGTTTGGTGGTCATAATGCGGTAAAGTTCGGTGTTCTTCGGGAAGTGGTCTACAAACGGCAGGATCGTGGAGCCATAGAACAGCAGGCCCTCGCCCTCACCGGAGTGGGTCACATAAGATAATTGGTGTGTGGAAATCCCCAGCTGCTTGGCGAGGATCTGACGGTCTCCGCCTGCCTGGTTGAGCATATACACGAAGTCGGAATTTTCAAAGATATTTTCCACCTCGCGGCTGCTCAAAAGGTCTTTGACATTCTGGGTGATACCTGTCGGAATACCGCCCCATTTTCTGAATCGCTTCCAGATTTCCACCGTATAGGCGGCGGTCTGCTCCTCCTTCAAAAGCAGGTGCATCTCGTCGATGTAGTAGCGGGTAGACTTGTGAGCGGCACGGTTGATGGTAACGCGGTTCCACACCTGATCCTGTACCACCAGCATACCGATTTTCTTGAGCTGCTTGCCCAGTTCCTTGATGTCATAGCAGACAATCCGGTTATCAATGTCCACATTGCTCTGATGATTGAACACATTCAAAGAACCCGTTACATAGATTTCCAATGCCGTTGCAATGTATTGAGCTTCTTTTTCTTCCTGCTCCCGCAGCAAGTTATAAAGGTCCTCCAAAATCGGCATATTCTCCGGCTTTGGGTCATTGAGATATTCGTTGTAAACCAGCCGTACACAACGGTCAATAATGGTTTTCTGCACCGGCTGCAAGCCCTCCTTACCGCCCACGATCAGCTCACACAAGCTGAGGATAAAGTCAGACTTGAGTGACAGCGGGCTTTCATCATCCGAATAGTCCAGATTCAGATCCATCGGATTGATATAGTTGGTTGAAGTAGGTGAGATCTTGATGACCTGCCCATGCAGACGCTCAACAAGAGGTGCGTACTCCGCTTCCGGGTCACAGATAATGACATCATCACTGGTAAGCAAAAAGCAGTTGGCAATTTCTCGTTTTGCGCTGAAGGACTTACCGGAACCCGGCGTACCCAGGATCAGGCCGTTGGGGTTTTTCAGCAGCTTTCTGTCCACCATGATGAGGTTGTTTGACAGAGCATTGATGCCGTAGTACAGAGCTTCTTTCCCGTTCTGGAACAGTTCCTGCGTAGTAAAGGGCACAAAGATAGCTGTGGAACTGGTGGTCAGTCCTCGCTGAATCTCAATCTGATTGAGACCCAGAGGCAGACAGCTCATCAGCCCTTCTTCCTGCTGGAAGTCCAGCCTGGTCAGCTGACAGTTATACTTCTGGGCAATAGAGCCTGCCTGAAAGATGTTGTTGCCAAGCTGACGGGGATTGTCCGCTGTGTTCAGCACCAGAAAGGTCAAAAGGAACATTCTCTCGTTGCGGCTCTGCAAATCCTGCAAGAGTTTTTTCGCTTCACTGCCGTAGGTAGCAAGGTCAGATGGAATGATGTCCATGTCGTATCCGGCACGGACTGCTTTTTTCTGTTCCTCGATCTTGCTGCGGTCCAGGTCGGTAATCTTTCGCTTTACCGTTTTGATGGCTTTCACCTGATCCACCGACTGAATGTGCATACTCACAATGAGCGAGCTTTCCATATCCAGAAAATCAGCCAACAGACGGTCATTCAGCTCCGGTGCGAGAATCTGCAAAAAAGAAACAGTCCCGTATTTCTTGCCCATACGGAACTGCTTGCCGGTGCGGAACTCAAAGGAGCTTGGTGCAATAAAATCCTTTGTGGACAGACCGGAAGGAGCCAGCCAGTCCCATTCAAACTGAAACGGGAGTTGTTCATCCATGTGGAATACCGCATAAAGCTGAAAAAGCCTTTCTTTACCGTCCAGCGTTCTGGCAGCTACACCAAGACGCTTGAAGTTATTAAGTATATCGGTCTCAATACGCTCCAGACGGGGCTTGGCGGCTTTTATGCTGTCCGCGTCGATACCAAAGGTCAGGTATTTGGTCTTGATGAGACCGTTGTTACCTCTGGCCAGCTGATTTTGCAGCATTGTGGTATATTCTTCGCGGATACTGTCAAAGGCGTCCCTCTGGGGCGGGATGGAAATGGAGTTAGCAAAGGTCTCCTCCGATGCCGCAAGGTTCAAAAAAGACAGCTGGAAATGAATCGAGCTGTCAAAATAATTGAGGAAATCACACCAACCCTCAAAGATTGCCGTCTTATCTTCGTTTTGGGAGAGCTGATAGTTGATGTCCTGAAACTGGATGGTCTTTGTGTAGTGGCTGTCCGATATGCGGCAGATTCCGTCCGGCCACATCCGTTCATAAGGGATACTGTCCTGCGCAGATTTTCCTTTTTTGTCCGTGCGGTTAGCGCGGGCAATGGCCGCTTCGATCTGCTTCTTATCGGCGCGGGACAGCTTTTTCTTTGTCTTTACCGGCTGCACAGTTTTTTCCTCGGTTTTTCCGAACATCCGATGCAGCCATTTTTTTATTGCGGTGAACAATGTCATACACCTCCTTATCGAGCATTTCCTGCCGCTTTAATACGGCATAAAAGTTGTTGGTCTGGTAAGGTCGCTGCTTTGGACGGATCACAGCTACTTTGAGAATGTTGCCCACGATCTTTTCCAGGGGCTGTCCATGCTTTTCGTACATAGCCAGCATAAAGAAGGGCAGCATAACCAGCATCATACACATAGCCGCTACACTGTTTCCGGTAGGTTTTCTGAGCAAAAAGAAAAGCGGTACGCCAATAAGCGCTCCGCCCGTGAAGCAGATAAGCTGCCGCTTGGTCAGATTGAACATGACCTTTGTTTTGACTTTTGTTAAGTCCTTGGGTACTGGTACATAAGCCAATGTGGAAACCTCCTTCCGTTTTAGTGCGCCTGAAAGACTGATTTGGCGAGACTGCCGGTTTTGAACAGCGTAAAACATAGCAGTACGGTGTAGCCCACGCAGCTCCAGATTGCCATGATGATGTCATCTTCCAGAGCGATGTTCTGCACCAGCACAGCATAAATTGCCACGCAGACGATAATGAGAAACGCCTGAAAGCCAGTGCCAGCAGGGATCGGAGGTAATTCTGTCCCATACCGCCCCATTCTTTGCCCATCATTGCAGCCATTGGAACGGGAGCCACCGAAGTTACAAGTAGGGTAAGAACGGCGCCTTACCATATCACTATGGCAGGTTTCCGAGAACTCCCCTCCGAACCGGACTTACACCTCTCGATGTATCCGGCTCTCCAGATGTCAGTCTAACTTTCCTGCGTGTAACTTATCGTGACAGTCAATGCAGAGTGCCATTGTCTTGCGCTTACGCCCAATCATGCGATTTCCCATTGTTTTCTGCCACTTAAATCTTTGAGTTTTCGTATATGGTGTATTTCAAGCGGCACATTCTCTGCGCCACACCACTCACACCTGTTTGCTTGCAGTCTTTTTATAAGGCTATTACGCCCATAATTCTCAAAAATTCTTGCTACTATATCAGGATTTCCGCTTTCTACTTTAGTGTCCCGGCGGAACCCATTATTGTAAAACAATACCTTTCCGACCTTGCCGTTTTTCTTCGGATATTCCACAACAAAATCTTTTCCTTGACGGTACTTGCGGATAATTCTGCTGATTCGTGTCCGATATTTTCCAGCAAAGGTTTTGAGCATACTGTATCTCATTACATAGTAGAAGTTATTGAGTACAGACACGTTGTTTGCAAGTCGGTAGTAGTTATACAATCCACGGATTTCTGCGTTGTATTGGTTTAGGATTTCCAAATCGTCCAAGTGCAACAGGCGAGTGCGCCGGACAGGCTCCCAAACCTCTTTGTTTCCATTTTGTTTGTCGTATTTAATCTTGAGGGCATTGTAGGAGAACAATCGTTTTACCCACTTATCATGGGGAACATAAAGTAAGACTTTTCCATTGTTTACCCGTCTGGTAGCCCCGGTTTTGGTCTTTTTGTTGTGTTCGCCTTTGGCGATTGTGACCTCATATCCCAAGAACTTCGCAGCGTCGTGTCCATGAGTAATCAATGTCTTTTCCTCGGACATTTCCAGATGGAGTTTGTCCCGGATAAAGTAGCCTACATCTTGTTTAATCTGTTCTGCGTCCTCTTTGCTGCCGATAACTCCGATTAAGAAATCATCGGCGTATCGGATATAGCAAAGCCGTTTATAGCTATCGTCCATCTGGTCGCTATACGGTATAGATTTCAGACTACGCCGAAGTTCCCGGATTTCTGCAATTAAGCCCTCTTTTTCTTCCACGCTCATTTTAGAGATATTTCTTTTAAGCCTTTGTTCTTTTCCTCGGCAGACATCCAATTTCTTCTTGAACGCAGGATTGATTTTACGGCGGTTTCCGCAGTTGAATTTCTCTGCATACTCTGCCATATAACTGTCCAGTTCGTTCATGTAGATGTTTGCCAGGATAGGGCTGATGATGGAGCCTTGCGGAGTTCCGGAATAAGTATTGTGGTAATTCCAATCCTCCATATATCCAGCTTTCAAGAACTTCCAGAGCAGACCGATGAAATATTCATCTGCAATCCGCTTTCGCAAAATAGCAATCAACACATGATGGTCTACGTTGTCAAAACAGCCCTTTATATCCCCCTCAACGAACCACTTTGTCCCCGTAAAATATTTCTGCACATATTTGAGTGCCGTATGACAGCTTCTGTTTATACGGAAACCGTGGGAATAGTCGCTAAAGGTTGGCTCATAAATACTCTCCAAGATGAGCCGCACCACCTCCTGTATCAGTTTATCGTCGAATGACGGTATCCCCAGAGGACGCATTTTCCCATTGGATTTCGGGATATACGTTCTCCTTGCCGGGTTAGGCTGGTAACTAAAATCCCGCATCTTTTCAATGAGGGCGTTTATCCTTGCCATTCCCATTCCGTCAATGGTTTTGCCGTCTGTTCCGGCTGTCATGTTGCCTGGTTTCGCCTGTATCCGCTGATATGCCAGCAGATAGAATTGTGGATTGTACAGGTTGCGGTATAACCGCTCGTACTTGTAACTCTTGTTACACGCCTTGGATTTTAGGCTTTCCAACACATTTTCAGGACTTCTTATAATGCCTCACGCACCTTTCCTTTTTATGAATTGGTTGACATCCTGCCTCCCTTCGCCATGTAGACGGCTTTCCCGCCCTCGGACTACTACGGAGGCTCCGTTGCCATGCCGGATATTCAGCGTCATCTTTCTTGGGTTTTTACCCCTTGAAATTTATCGCCTTGCGGCATTACGCATAGCCGGATAGTTCCGGCGTTCCGGTTTAGGCAATCTCCAGTTAGACACTTTGGGATAAGCGTATTGTGATGTCGGTAGTGGGTTTTCGTCCTTTTCCGCTTACTGCGGCTGGCTGTCATAAGTATCGTGCGGTCTGTGTTTACCTGTCACATTCCG
>ENA-OQIG01001399-OQIG01001399.1-human-gut-metagenome-genome-assembly--contig:-NODE-1399-length-10296-cov-4.893992_pt1 | contig 10296 bp, 13 predicted proteins | sample MGYA00242576_ERZ504741 | MGnify/ENA primary metagenome ERZ504741 (study PRJEB26092, sample SAMD00036436) | human gut metagenome | host: Homo sapiens | study: EMG produced TPA metagenomics assembly of... | reverse complement strand
GATAGACATACACCGTACTTTCGACTAATATAAGGCCAAGAAAAACCAGCTTGTCTTAACTGATATATTTCTAGTTTATCTTCATAACTTAATTTCATACAAAAACACCCCAATTGTTAGATTTTTTCTGTCTAACTTTTGGGGTGCAGGTCAATGCTGACTTTTTTCTATATAAAGGAAAGGACGGGATTTGAACCCGCGTGTGAAAGGAATCCACTTGCCAGATTTCGAGTCTGGTGCCGTACCAAGCTGGGCCACCTTTCCATATGAATCACAATAATTGTAGTAATTCATAAAAGACAAAGCCATTATACGCCTTTTATCTCAAAAAGACAATCAAGTGAAATCTTTTGGCTTGATTACTGAATAAAAGCCTATTTTTTGCTATAATAGGACTATCAATCAAAAAAAGGGAATACATTTGCAAGGTAGAATTATCAAGTCTCTAGCAGGTTTCTATTATGTAGAATCTGATGGAGTAGTTTATCAAACGCGTGCGCGTGGAAATTTTAGAAAAAAAGGTCAAACACCTTACGTCGGTGATTTTGTTGATTTCTCAGCAGAAGACCATTCAGAAGGTTATATTTTAGCAATTCATGACAGAAAAAACAGTCTTGTTCGCCCACCAATTGTTAATATTGATCAAGCGGTGGTTATCATGTCTGCTAAAGAACCAGATTTCAATGCAAACTTATTAGACCGTTTCTTGGTTTTATTAGAGCATAGGGCGATTGAACCAATTGTTTATATTTCAAAAATGGATTTATTGACAAGTCCTGATGAGATTGCAGTGATTCAAAAACAATACCAAGAAATTGGCTATCAATTTTGCACATTTTTAGACGAATTGCTTCCGCTCTTGACGGACAAAGTAACCGTCTTTATGGGACAGACAGGTGTTGGAAAATCAACATTGCTAAACAAGATTGCTCCTGATTTGAAACTAGAAACAGGTGAAATTTCAGATAGTCTTGGGCGTGGTCGACACACGACACGAGCTGTTAGTTTTTATAATGTCAACGGTGGTAAAATCGCTGACACGCCAGGATTTTCATCACTGGATTACGAAATAACTAATGCAGAAGACCTGAACAAAGCTTTTCCAGAGCTCCGTCGTTTAAGTCGTTTGTGTAAATTCCGTTCATGTACGCATACTCATGAACCATCGTGTGCGGTCAAAGACGCCGTTGAGTCTGGAGAACTTTGGCAGTCACGCTATGATAACTATCTTCAATTTCTCAGTGAAATTGAGAATCGTCGCGAAACATATAAGAAAGTTGTAAAAAGAAAGTAGGTACTTATGTCAAACAATAAAATCGCTCCATCAATTTTAGCTGCTGATTATGCTAACTTTGCTTCAGAATTAAAACGTATTGAAGAAACAAGCGCTGAGTATGTGCACATCGATATTATGGATGGCCAATTTGTACCTAACATTACTTTTGGTGCAGATGTTGTGGCTAGCATGCGTAAACACAGCAAACTTGTTTTTGATTGCCACTTGATGGTTGTTAATCCAGAACGCTTTGTTGATGCTTTTGCACAAGCTGGTGCTGATATCATGACTGTTCATGCAGAATCAACCTTCACATTCACGGTGCCTTCAAAAAATTAAAAAAGACATGGCATGAAAGCTGGTGTTGTTATCAACCCAGGAACACCTGTTTCAGCTATTGAACCTGTTTTGAGCTTGGTTGACCAAGTGCTTATCATGACAGTTAACCCAGGATTTGGTGGTCAAGCTTTCATTCCTGAAATGCTTGAAAAGGTTCAAAAAGTCGCTAAAATTCGTGACGAAAAAGGTTACGATTTTGATATCGAAGTTGACGGCGGTGTGGATAACAAGACTATTAAAGCTTGCTACCAAGCTGGAGCTAATGTCTTTGTTGCAGGATCATATCTCTTTAAAGCTAGCGATTTGACTGCACAAGTAGAAACATTGCGCGTGGCTTTAGATGACTAAGGTAGCTGTATTTGCTGGTGGTCAATTATCAGATTTCTCCACTGGATTTGATGTCTTTGTTGGTGTAGATCGAGGCAGTTTGTTTTTATTAGAAAATAAGCTCCCGCTGGATATTGCAGTTGGTGATTTTGACTCAGTTAGTCAAGATGAACTGCAAGAGATTCAGCATAAGGCAGGTGTTTTTATTCAAGCTAATCCTGAAAAGGACGACACTGACACAGAACTAGCTCTGAAAACTGTTTTTGGGCAGTATCCAAAAGCCCAAGTGACTATTTTCGGAGCTTTTGGTGGTCGAATTGATCATATGATGTCCAATCTCTTTTTGCCTGGGGATCCTGATCTAGCACCATTTATGCGTCAGATAACTTTGCGAGACAAGCAAAACAGCATTCAGTTTTATCCAGCAGGGACTTGCCAAGTTTTGCCAGAAGCCGAAATGACCTATGTGTCTTTCATGGCTGATGGGGATGCGGATTTAACCATTGAAGGAGCTAAATATAATTTGAATGCTAAGAATTTTTTCAAAAAGAAAATCTATCTAGCAACGAATTTTTAGACCAGCAGCCTATTACAGTTACCTTAGCATCGGGTTATCTTATCGTTATTCAAAGTAAGGATAGGTAATATGTTAGTAATAACTTTATTGTTAGGAGTCATCGGAGTTACTTTGTTGGTTTACCTTTTATCAAAAATTGCAAAGCTAACTGATGATTTATCACAAAAAATGGATGATAATGCAGATAATTTATCTGACCAAGTCTCTTATCAACTTGACTTAGCTCAAAAAGATCAGGTATTGGCTTTAAATAATCAGCTCAATCGTCTGCAAAATGATTTATACACACAATTAAATGATATTCGCGATGTGCTTCATAAAAGTTTGAATGAGAACCGCGACCGTTCTGACCAACGCCTAGAAATCATTAACCGTAATTTGACAAATTCTGTCAAAGAAATGCAAGCGTCTAATGAAAAACGCTTAGAAGAAATGCGTCAGACCGTTGAAGAAAAACTAGAGCAGACCTTGCAGAATCGTTTGAAAGCTTCCTTTGAGACAGTGTCGAAACAATTAGAATCTGTTAACCAAGGTTTGGGTGAGATGAAAACGGTCGCTCAGGATGTTGGTAGCTTGAACAAAGTGCTTTCTAATACGAAAACACGTGGTATTCTCGGTGAATTGCAATTAGGGCAAATTATCGAAGATATTATGACGCCAAGTCAGTACGAACGTGAAGTTCCAACTGTTTCTGGCTCAAGCGAACGCGTTGAATATGCTATTAAGCTTCCTGGAGTTGAAGATGATGGTTATGTTTATTTGCCAATCGATTCAAAATTCCCACTTGAAGATTATTATCGCCTAGAAGATGCTTATGAAAGTGGTGATAAGGAACAAGTTGAACTTTATCGTAAGTCACTTCTAAATAGCATCAAACGTTTTGCTAAAGATATCAATAAAAAATACTTAAATCCACCCGAGACAACTAATTTCGGTATCATGTTTTTACCGACAGAAGGCTTGTATTCAGAAGTGGTTCGTAATGCTAGCTTCTTTGATAGCTTGCGACGTGATGAGAATATTGTTGTGGCAGGTCCATCAACGCTATCAGCTCTATTAAATTCGCTTGCTGTCGGATTCAAAACTCTTAATATTCAGAAAAATGCGAACGATATCAGCAAGATTCTAGGGAATGTTAAGGTGGAATTTGAGAAATTTGGCAACATGCTTGTTAAAGCTCAAAAACAAATTAACACTGCAAATAATACCTTGGATAGCTTGATTTCCACACGAACAAATGCAATTATCCGTGCGTTGAATACAGTAGAATCTTACCAAGATCAAGCGACGAAAAGCTTGCTTAACCTCCCACCATTAGAAGAAGAGGACAATCATGAAAATTAGTCAAATGAAAAAAGACGAACTCTTTGAAGGGTTCTACTTGATAAAATCTGCAGAACTTCGTAAAACAAGAGCTGGTAAAGATTACATCGCTTTTACCTTCCAAGATGATAGTGGTGAAATCTCAGGAAATCTTTGGGATGCTCAGCCTTATAACGTTGAAGAATACACTGCAGGTAAAGTTGTTTATATGAAAGGACGTCGTGAGGTTTATAATGGGACACCTCAAGTGAACCAAATTACGCTACGTAATACACGAGAAGGTGAACCAAATGACCCACGTGATTTCAAAGAAAAATCACCTGTTGATGTGCTTGATGTTAAAGAATATCTTGAACAGATGATGTTTAAAATTGAAAATGCGGTTTGGCAACGTGTGGTTCGTGCACTCTATCGCAAATATGACGAAGAATTCTTTACGTATCCAGCTGCTAAAACTAATCACCATGCTTTTGAGTCAGGCTTAGCCTATCATACAGCAACTATGGTTCGTTTGGCAGATGCGATTGGTGATGTCTATCCACAGCTTAATAAGAGTCTTCTTTACGCTGGTATTATGCTTCATGACTTGGCTAAAGTTATTGAATTGACAGGGCCAGACAATACAGAGTACACGGTTCGTGGTAATCTAATCGGTCATATTGCTTTGATTGATGAAGAAATTACAAAAGTTCTGACAGAGTTAAATATTGATGATACGAAAGAAGATGTTATTATTCTCCGTCATGTTGTTTTAAGTCACCATGGTTTACTGGAATATGGTAGTCCAGTTCGTCCACGTGTCATGGAAGCAGAAATTATTCACATGATTGATAATATCGATGCTGAAATGATGATGATGACAACAGCTTTGAGCCGTATTGATGAAGGCGAAATGACAAATCGTATCTTTGCTATGGACAACCGTTCTTTCTATAAACCAAAGCTATAATTAATCGATTTGAAAAATTCTAACCGTGGTTCACCCGCGGTTTTTTAATATAAAAAGGTATCCAGAAGGATACCTTTAATGGTGTACAGTTGTATTATTTATTGCTTCGTATAGATATCTTGGTCGCCATCGCCTTCAGTCAAAGTAAGTTGATTACCGTCTAATTGATAGGTTTTCATATCATCACCGATTAGGATAATCTGTTTGTCAGCATTGATTTTTACTGGATCAATATCAATTTCTCCGTCGTATTCCTTAGTTTCTAATTGGCCAGTTCCATCCTTGATGGTTAAAGTTTTCACTTCATCAAATCTTTCTAAAACATAAGTACCATCCAAAACAGTTGACGGTGCTGCATTAGAAATGTCTGAGCTAGAATAACTAGAGCTAGGAGTTGTTTGGTTTGGTGTTGAAGTAGTTGAAGTTGAACTACTTTCTGTGACAGATGAGCTTGTTGCAGCGGTTTGATTTGAAGGAGTAGCAGCATTTTGTGCCTGGCAAGCTCCTAAAAAAATCGTTAGTAAGAGTAAACCCATTAATTTAAGCAGCTTTTTCATAATTAGACCTCCGTTTTTCACTGATTGCATCGTTGTGCAAATACACTAAGGACCATCAATTAAATAAGAAAATATTATTATTATTTCACTTTATGGTATCAAACCGAGATTATCAATTGCTTTATCATTTATAGCTGTCTCTTCTTACCACTATTATATCATCGGAGATTTTTACTGTAAAAGGATAATGCTTACTATGCTGTTATGATGGCTTTTTTCGCATTTTAGGAGAGCTTATTAAAGTTATAAATTGCGTTAAATAACACAATATTTTAATGTTACGCTCTCAAGAATCCCTTTACATTAGGAAAAAACATAAAAAACATATATTTTTTTGTTAAAATGTTCGTTTTTTTCGTCTTCTTATGTTATAATAACAAAAACAGATACTAAAAAATGGAGAAATTATGAAATTACGACGTAGTGAACGCATGGTTGTCATCTCCAACTATTTGATTAATAACCCTTATAAGTTGACAAGTTTAAATACTTTTGCTGAAAAATACGAAGCAGCAAATCTTCTATTTCTGAAGATATTGCCATCATTAAAAAAGCTTTTGAAGAATCTGGCATTGGTGAAATTGAAACTGTCACAGGGGCAAGTGGAGGTGTCATTTTTACACCAGGAATCTCTGAAGAAGAAGCAAGATCGGTTATTGAAGACTTACGTGATAGTATGTCAGAAAGTAATCGTATCCTTCCAGGTGGTTATATTTACTTATCAGACTTGCTAAGTACCCCACGCATTTTACAAAGTGTAGGGCGTATTATTGCTAATGCCTTTAAAGGACACAAGATTGATGCTGTTATGACAGTTGCTACAAAAGGTGTGCCATTAGCTAATGCCGTAGCTAACATCTTAAATGTACCTTTTGTTATTGTTCGCCGAGACCTTAAAATTACTGAAGGTTCTACAGTTTCTGTCAATTACGCAAGTGGATCAAGTGATCGTATTGAAAAGATGTTCTTGTCAAAACGTAGCTTGAAACCAAATAGCCGAGTGTTGATTGTTGATGACTTCCTTAAAGGTGGTGGTACAATTTCGGGTATGGTTAGCCTTTTGACAGAATTTGATAGTACATTAGTTGGCGTTGCTGTCTTTGCTGAAAACGCACAAGAAAAACGTGACCGCATGAACTACAAATCATTGCTAAAAGTTTCAGAAATTGACGTTAAAAATAATCACGTTAAAGTAGAACTTGGTAATATCTTTGACAAATAATCAGAAAGAGGCGATAGCCTCTTTTTTGTATCTCCGAAAATAATGTTTTAAAACAGGAAAACAAGCGAAATCAGTTGACATCTTACCAGTCTTATGGTACTATTGTAAACGGTACTTTTTACTTTTGGTCTCTCCAGAGTGTACAGAGACGTGCTGACAAATGTTGCAAAGTACACATTTTAGATAGGGACTGTCACCAAGCGCCCTATCAACCAAAATAAAAATCTTACAGGAGAAAAGTAGATGCCTACAATCAACCAGTTGGTACGTAAACCACGTAAATCTAAAGTTGAAAAATCTAAATCACCAGCTCTTAACGTTGGTTATAACAGCCACAAAAAAGTTCAAACTAACGTATCTTCACCACAAAAACGTGGTGTTGCAACACGTGTTGGAACAATGACACCTAAAAAACCTAACTCAGCCCTTCGTAAATTCGCTCGTGTACGTTTGAGCAACCTTATCGAAGTTACTGCATACATCCCAGGTATCGGACACAACCTTCAAGAACACAGTGTTGTTCTTATTCGTGGTGGACGTGTAAAAGACCTTCCAGGGGTACGTTACCACATCGTTCGTGGTGCACTCGATACTGCAGGTGTTGCTGATCGTAAACAAAGCCGTTCTAAATACGGTGCTAAACGTCCTAAAGGATAATAAGAAGGGAGATAAGAAAGAATGAGTCGTAAAAATAGAGCGCCAAAACGCGAAGTATTGCCAGATCCATTATACAATTCACAACTTGTAACACGTCTTATCAACCGTGTTATGCTTGATGGTAAACGTGGTACTGCTGCATCAATCGTATATGATGCATTTGAACAAATTAAAGAAGCTACTGGAAACGATGCACTTGAAGTATTCGAAACAGCTATGGAAAACATCATGCCTGTTCTTGAAGTACGTGCTCGTCGCGTCGGTGGTTCTAACTACCAAGTCCCAGTTGAAGTTCGTCCAGAACGTCGTACAACTCTTGGACTTCGTTGGTTGGTAAACGCATCACGTGATCGTGGTGAACACACTATGAGAGATCGTCTTGCAAAAGAAATCCTTGATGCTGCTAACAACACTGGTGCTTCAGTTAAAAAACGTGAAGATACACACCGTATGGCAGAAGCAAACCGTGCATTCGCACACTTCCGCTGGTAATCTGCAAGATAATGATACATTACTTCGAATGCATTTAACTTGTTTTACTACTGGCATTCGAAATTGGCTTAATCAAAATTCATTTCTGCTTAGGTTGTATCAAATTTAATGAAACATCTTTAGAACGGGTAGGTCCTGCCTATCCGTTCTAAAAGTATGTTATAATAAAGTAGTAAACTAAATTTATAATAGGAGAAAAAAATGGCTCGCGAATTTTCACTTGAAAAAACTCGTAACATCGGTATCATGGCTCACGTCGATGCTGGTAAAACAACAACAACTGAGCGTATTCTTTACTATACTGGTAAAATCCATAAAATCGGTGAAACACACGAAGGTGCTTCACAAATGGACTGGATGGAACAAGAGCAAGAACGTGGTATCACAATCACTTCTGCCGCTACAACTGCACAATGGAAAGACTACCGCGTAAACATCATCGACACGCCAGGGCACGTGGACTTCACAATCGAAGTACAACGTTCACTTCGTGTTCTTGATGGTGCGGTTACAGTTCTTGACTCACAATCAGGTGTAGAACCTCAAACAGAAACAGTTTGGCGTCAAGCTACTGAATACGGTGTTCCTCGTATCGTATTCTCAAACAAAATGGACAAAATCGGTGCTGACTTCCTTTACTCAGTAAGCACACTTCACGATCGTCTTCAAGCTAACGCTCACCCAATTCAATTACCAATCGGTTCTGAAGATAGCTTCCGTGGTATCATTGACTTGGTTCGTATGAAAGCTGAAATCTACACTAACGACCTTGGTACAGATATTCTTGAAGAAGACATCCCAGCTGAATACGTAGATCAAGCTAACGAATACCGTGAAAAATTGATCGAAGCAGTTGCTGAAACTGATGAAGAATTGATGATGAAATACCTTGAAGGTGAAGAAATCACTGAAGCTGAATTGAAAGCTGCTATCCGTAAAGCAACTATCAATGTTGAATTCTTCCCAGTCCTTTGTGGTTCTGCCTTCAAAAATAAAGGTGTTCAAATGATGCTTGATGCGGTTATCGACTACCTTCCAAGCCCACTTGACATCCCTGCAATCAAAGGTGTTAACCAGATACAGATGAAGAAGAAGAACGTCCAGCTTCAGATGACGAACCATTTGCAGCCCTTGCGTTCAAGATCATGACTGACCCATTCGTAGGTCGTTTGACATTCTTCCGTGTTTACTCAGGTGTATTGAACAGCGGTTCTTACGTTCTTAACACATCTAAAGGTAAACGTGAACGTATCGGACGTATCCTTCAAATGCACGCTAACCACCGTAACGAAATCGAAACAGTTTACGCTGGTGATATCGCCGCTGCTGTTGGCTTGAAAGATACTACAACTGGTGACTCATTGACTGATGAAAAAGCTAAAGTTATTCTTGAATCAATCGATGTTCCAGAACCAGTTATCCAATTGATGGTTGAACCTAAATCTAAAGCTGACCAAGATAAAATGGGTATCGCTCTTCAAAAACTTGCTGAAGAAGATCCAACATTCCGTGTTGAAACTAACGTTGAAACTGGTGAAACAGTTATCTCTGGTATGGGTGAACTTCACCTTGACGTCCTTGTTGACCGTATGAAACGTGAATTCAAAGTTGAAGCTAACGTAGGTGCTCCACAAGTATCATACCGTGAAACATTCCGTCAAGCTACTCAAGCACGTGGATTCTTCAAACGCCAATCTGGTGGTAAAGGTCAATTCGGTGATGTTTGGATTGAATTTACTCCAAATGAAGAAGGTAAAGGATTCGAATTCGAAAATGCTATCGTCGGTGGTGTGGTTCCTCGTGAATTCATCCCTGCAGTAGAAAAAGGTCTTCAAGAATCTATGGCTAACGGTGTTCTTGCTGGTTACCCAATGGTTGACGTTAAAGCTAAACTTTACGATGGTTCATACCACGATGTCGACTCATCTGAAACAGCCTTCAAGATCGCTGCATCACTTGCACTTAAAGAAGCTGCTAAAACTGCACACCCAGTTATTCTTGAACCAATGATGCTTGTTACAATCACAGCTCCAGAAGAAAACCTTGGTGACGTTATGGGTCACGTTACAGCGCGTCGTGGACGTGTTGATGGTATGGAAGCTCACGGTAACAGCCAAATCGTTCGTGCCTTCGTTCCACTTGCTGAAATGTTCGGTTACGCAACAGTTCTTCGTTCTGCAACTCAAGGACGTGGTACATTCATGATGGTATTTGACCACTACGAAGACGTTCCTAAATCAGTTCAAGAAGAAATCATCAAGAAAAATTCTGGTGAATAATTACTGTTAAAAAGGATGCTCAAATGAGCGTCCTTTTTTGTAATGAAAACGGTAATAATATTTGCAATTTTAGCGAAATAGTTATATAATAAAAGCGTTGAAAGGTTGATTTGTACCTACGTAAGTTAATCTTTTCACAATTGTCTAAAAGGGAAACCTTTAAATAAAAATTTTTTTGATTTTCATAAGGAGGAAATCACTAATGGTAGTTAAAGTTGGTATTAACGGTTTCGGTCGTATCGGTCGTCTTGTCATTCCGTCGTATCCAAACGTTGAAGGTGTTGAAGTAGCTCGTATT
>ENA-OQIG01001398-OQIG01001398.1-human-gut-metagenome-genome-assembly--contig:-NODE-1398-length-10298-cov-1.500147_pt1 | contig 10298 bp, 12 predicted proteins | sample MGYA00242576_ERZ504741 | MGnify/ENA primary metagenome ERZ504741 (study PRJEB26092, sample SAMD00036436) | human gut metagenome | host: Homo sapiens | study: EMG produced TPA metagenomics assembly of... | reverse complement strand
AAGCACACATTTCTTCCTCGTCGCCCAGCACTTTGATGACATTGCCTCGGGCAACTATGCGTAGCTTTGGATATAAAGCTTTAATTAACTGTATGTTGGCGTTGTTTACGCCGTAAAAAATAACCGGGTCAATATCCTCAAGAACAATCAGTTTCTCTATCATTGAATCGTATTAAAGAAAAATTTCTGCAAATTTAGTGAAACGTTTTGGATTCTTCGGCTGTTTACGGGTGAATTTTATTGCAATTTATACTCATCGTGCAGTGATGTGGAAACATCCCTGTTTTAATTCATATTTTATGTAGCATTTATCGGCTTGGCGCAAGTCTCTCAACACTTCAGACAGAACGAGCTTCAAGGTATCGGCATTGACATCCTGCAGAGGTCGTCCGTCTTCGTCTTCCACCTTTTTGAATCGTTTCCAGCTGACGTCAAAGGTTGCGCCATAGCAATGGGCGGAGTTTGCGGAAGCATTTCCATTCCGACGGCGGAGACGCTTCACGTCACTCTGCGAACGTAGTACGGAAGTGACGATAATCTGATTTGGGTTCAACTTTGTCTGTCAGTGAATCAAGAAAATTGGAGCCGATGGTGTCGAGCAATTCGACTGGCGCGGGGGACCAGATAGGGGATGGAATGCGTCAGAGAGTCTACTGTGTAAAATTGGTTGTCGGTGATATGGATAAGCTGTTCTTTCATCTTTTCGGCGGCGTCCCTGTCCTCCGGCGGCAGATGCGACGGCTTGGGCCACGGCGAGATGTTTATCATTCAAATCCGGGAAAGAACGTTTGTAACTGACTACACCACGGATGTTGCGGGGTTCGTTCAGTTTGAGAGACATATCTTTCTTTTTGCAGCCGGCAGTGAGAGTGACAAGCCCCGTAATCAATATAAATAAAGGCAGAAGGTGAAGTTTATGGTTATTCATTTTTAATATTTTGCTCGCAAAGATATAAAAAAATGCCTACCTTCAAAATGAAGGCAGGCAATCTCTATGAAATAATTTATTGGTTATTTCTTCTTCTCTTCTTTTTTCTCCTCCGGCTTTCCGGCAGGTTTCTCTTCCGTTTTGCTTTCCGGGTTGATGATACCCTTTACCGTTTCGCCGATAGGCAGTTTATCCAGTACACCGAGACTTGGGGCTACTGTTTTCACCAGTGAACTGAGGAAATTGCTTGTACCTCCGTTTCCTCCGTCGAATACGGTGATATTGCCTAGGTTCATGTGTTCGAAAGCCTTCACTTGTTCTCCGGCAATTTCCTTCCATTGGTCTACCATCTTGTATTGGATGGCGATGGCAGGGTTCGATTCTGCTGCTCTGACCATAGCCTCGAAACCTTCTGCTTCTGCGAGCAATGACCTCTTCTTACCTTCTGCTTCCGCTTCCAGTTTCAGTTGGATAGCTTTGGCTTCCGCTTCCGCTTGTGCCAAAGTCGCTTTTGCACGTGCTTCCGCTTCACGGGTAATCTTTTCGGCGATGGCATTTGCCTGAAGGATAGCTCCTGTCTTGCGATCTCTGCCGGAACGATCTTTTCAGCTTTCAGTGAAGATTCTACTTTCTTCGCTTTTGCTTCTTCCACTTCTTTTTGGGCGATTTCCCGGGCAGTTTGTACGGCAGCTTCCGATTTTGCAGCGGCTTCACCGGCTTGCTTGTCGGCATTTGCCTGTGTGACGGCTAATTCGGCATTTGATAAGGCCACTTCCTTCTGTGCGTCATTACGTCCGATAGCCGCTTTCTTAGCAGCTTCTGCCTGTTTGATTTCCATGTCGGAGTTCAGTTCGGCGACACGGCTTTCCTTTTCGGTGTTTGCCTGCTCGATGCGGATATTCTTTTCCGCTTCCGCTTTGGCCACTTGCGATTCTTTTTCTGCGTTGGCAAAGGCTACCTGAGAGATTCTCTCCTTATCCGCATTTGCTACAGAGATTTCCTGTTGCTTTTTAGTTTCGGCGATGGCGATATCCTGATCTTTGCGGGTTTCCGCAACCTTTGTTTCACGTTCCTTTATCTGATTGGCAATTTTGATAGCACCCAGCTTTTCCTGTTCTTCGATGTTGGCTTGTGCTTCGTTCAGAGCCTTGCTTTCAGCTTCCTTACCCAGGTTGACGATGTAGTTGGCAGCGTCGCGGATATCACTGATGTTGATGTTCATCAGATACAAACCGAACTTGCGAAGTTCCGTGTCGATGTTGTCTTTTACTTTAGACAAGAATTTATCACGGTCGGAGTTCAGCTCTTCGATAGTCATGTCTGCAATCACCAGACGCATCTGACCGTATACTACATCCGTAATCAGGTTCTGTTTGTCATCCATTGTCAGTCCCAGCATACGTTCGGCAGCATTCTGCATCACTTCCGGGTCTGTGCTGATAGCTACGGTGATGGTAGTGGGTACGTCCACACGGATATTTTGGGCAGATAGGGCGCCTGTCAGTTTACAGTCTATCTGCAATGGTTTCATAGAAAGGAATTCGTAGCCCTGAATGATCGGCCATACGAAAGCGGCCCCACCGTGATATAACTTGGCTGATTTCTTTTCTCCCCCTGTTTTACCGTATACAACGAGGACTTCGTCACTCTTACATTTACGGTAACGCGACAGGATACCGATAAAAGTAAGCAGAATGACCGCCACTAGTATAGCAGCCATGATTAGCATTTCTTGTGTCATAAAATTGTGTATTTGAATAGTTATTTAATGTATAAAGTTCCGTCTTTGTAGCTGCTGATGATTGTTCTGTCTCCGGTCTGATATGCTTTTCCGGTTTCGGAGATCACGTCCACTTCGCGCATGGCGCCGTCCCGGTTTGTCTGTACGGTATATTTGTTATCACTTTGCTTGAAGTAAATGGTACATTCCCGTCCTACCAATTGATCGGTCTCTTCAGACCGGTTCACTTGCTGCAGTTGATAGGCTTTCTTATAAAGGAACCATACGGCAAAGACAAAGAACAGACCTACCAGAATTCCGATTGCATAACTTGCTATATCGGCATTTCCTACGAGGTACATATACCATCCGAATCCGATCCCGAAGTGGGTGAGACCTTTGAAAGATACTACGCTGCTGATATCAGCATCCACGTCCACATCTGCATCTATGTCTCCGAAGAAAATGGATAATACGAATTGAATAAGAAAAATTCCTGTAGTGACGAGGGCGATGATTAGGAAGATGGTATGACTCATAGTAATTCTGTATTAATATAAATGTATCAGTTATAATACTCCAAATATACAGGTTTATAAGAGATAAACAAAGATAATGTGATAAAAAGTAGATATGTTTCGAAAAGTTTTCATTTTCAGATTGCCTCTGTTCAATTACCTGTGTTATCAATATACAATTACTCTTGTATAATTTTGGGACCAATCCGGACTATTGTAACCGTATACGAGGAAAGGATTATTAGGCTTCATGGCTATTACATGTTTTACGTTATACATTTTATGTAATACAAAGAACACAATAAATAATCAGATATGCAAAGAATCACTCACATAAGATATTCATTTCTTGATCTCCCAAAAGCCATTACGACGTCCGTTTTTGCGTTCTTATAATACCTCTTTTCACTTAAGTTTACGGTCATGGATTTGACGGTTCTCTCAGATTTTCCTATGTGCTGTGCTATTTCTTTTTGTGTTGCATTTGGTTTTTCTTTGAGGTAGTTAAGTACGGCTATCTCTTCCAAAGTGCAGTCTAAAGTGCAATTTTGTCACTTTGGGATATCCATATCAGTCTGTTTTGCACTTTGAATGGCTTCCTTTTCGATTTCGTCGATCTGTAGATTTCGATTTTTAAGTTCATTTTGTTCGTTGAGAATCAGGTTTCTGAAGAATTTTTCTAAAAAATTCGGTCGTGGCATACACACCTTTGGTTAGGTCATTATAGTTAGCTCTGACGAGAGCATTGCGGAAGTACCAAGAATGGTTGGCGAAGGTCTCGTTACTGAAATTGAATCCAAAAGTATGCAGATATTTGATCGTGAATACGGCTGTTGTGCGTGTATTTCCTTCACCAAAGGCGTGTATTTGCCATATTCCAGAAACGAATCGGGCAATATGTCTGATGGCCTCATCTATATTCAGATTTTATAATCAAAATCTTTTCTTGAGAGAAATCATATTCCAAGGTTTCGCGGATACTTCCTGCACTGGCATAAAGTACTGTTGCTCCTTTCAGTACCCATTCATTCTTTGTAATATTGTAATCCCGTATTTGTCCGGCATGGCTGAATATGCCTTCAAATAAATGCCGATGAATAGCCAAGTATTCGATAGGTGAGAATGTGAATGTATTCTCCGAAAGGATCTCTGTTATTCTGGCTGAGACCTTATCGGCTTCTTCCGTACGATCTTCGCTAGATGAACGGGCAACCTTTGATTTGTAATAACTATCAACTAATTGTTTGACCTCGTCAATAGTGATATCCCCTTCAATGTGTTGGCGGGCTTTTTCCTTCAAATATTCCGAAGGTTTAAGACCATCAACAGCTTGCAGGCCAATGGCTGTTTGCCAAGCGTATCCTTTCTCCCGCTTATGCGGTTCGCTCTGTCTTATGTATTCCTCGAAGTCGTTCATCTTTTACGTTATACATTTTTATGTAATTACAAAGAACGCAATAAATAATCAGATATGCAAATCATGTGAACTCCTGCGAATCATAACTTATGCTTCCGGTGAATTGTTGTTCACAAACAAAACAAGCTTTGTAAATATAGCTATCATTTTTGCTTCATTGACATGAAGCTATCACTTGACAAGTTAAAAAGGCTTCTACGGGTTGGAAGCCTTTCTTATGGGCAATGCAATCTGAAGACATTTCGCGAATTATAACTTATGTTTCCATGTTTTCCTGTCAAAATCACCAAATCGTGAAACTTATTTTTCGTCCCATATGATAAAGGCTTCGCATCCTCGCTCGAATTCATCTCTTTCGGGGGTTCCTATAGCACCAAAATCTTCGGTGATCAAGTCTTCTATAGGAGTACATCCATTAATCTTTATTTTTTTATTTGTCATCATCATTTGTTCTCCTTTCATTTTCTTTTTGCACAAAAAATCCCCACCCACTCAGCGCTACTTTCACAAGCTGCCTCTGAGTGGATTGAGGAACACAAACAAAACAAACAATATATTGTGTAATTTCTTACTACGAGTTATGAAGCTTATACTCTTCTACAGTTTTTTATGCTGCAGGGCAATCAAGTACAAGCAGCGAATCTTCACACAGCGTGATGGAACACTTTTCCAAAATACTGAGGTCGATTTCTACTTTTATCCGACCGCAGACATCTTGCACTTTGTGTTTGAAGTCTACAAAGCCTTTCACAAATTTTTCGATTCGGTTGGCTGAATGCTCATAAGCATACCAGCGCCCGTTCTCTTCAAACAGATAGGCTTGGCGCATATCTGATGATTCTAGTTGCAGGATGTCTTTTGGTGTCATAATATTTACTTTTAAGTTTTATTTATTTAACGTCACGAACACAACGAACAAATGAACCAACAGTGCCTTTTGTTATTAAGTCCTTATCTACAGTAAAATGATCATTTTCGTTGAATTTCCAACATGTTCTTGTAAAAGAACCATATCGATAATCATAAGCATCTGTGACTTGGTATTCTACCAAACTCGGATCTTGAAGATAGATAATCATAAGTTCTCTTTGATTAGGTGCTCTCCATGAACCTTTATCAGACTTATTAGCATTCTCAAAGTAATTTGTACATACACTACGAGATAGTCCACTGTTTTTTACAAGTGATTCCCAGTTTGTGGGTCTTGGTCTATTATTCGATCCTCCCATCCGTTGCTGGTCTCTATCCCATCAATTGTCATTCGTTTATTGGCAACTTGGAATGCAGTATAAGGTCTATTGTAAGAACTAAAATTGTGATGTAAATCTAATTCACCATTCTCTATAAATGAGGTACGTATACTTTGCTTATCTAGATAAGCCATCTGGAATGTATAACTATTATTCATATTATATATCTTCCTTCCTTTTACTTGTACTATTATATTGGACTGATTCCTAAAGTACGTACACATCTAAGCTTTTCGGGGGCTTTTGCATAAAGTATACCTGCAGCGGGACCAAAAGTGGCTCCTTCTTCTGACCACAGTCTTTGCTTATCACTACTAATATAGTGGTAAGTACCATAAGTTCCTATTTCTTTTTTATTATATGTATATGTTCCAGGTTGCTTATCACCATCACCAAATAGTGGAGTTGGTAAGCTTTCTGCACCTAAGAACATTCCAACTAACTGGTTGATGGCAGGCAAGAACCATTTTACTTCTGAGCCGCTGATTTTTCCATCATTGTTTTCATCTCTGTTACGTGCCATGCATGCTTGAATAGCATTTGCTGCATCATTTATTGTAAATGTATTCTTACCATTTGATAGAGTTTCTGTTCCGTAGCTACTTATATTGGTGTTGTTAACTACAGGATAGGTATTCTTATATCCATTTTCTTGAGAACTGCCGTAACTTCCGCTTTCCCATCCATTAGGTACACCTGTTTCATCTATATGTTCCATACCTAGCGCAGTTTTGTCACTATTAAATTTTTCTGTGCTGTAATAGGTTTGGATAGATTTTTGTGTGATCATATATTTCGCACTTGCATAGCTACTTCTCCATCCGGACTTTTTTGTGGACTAAAGATTAGTAGTGCATAGCGGTCGTCTTTATTAACAAATTCTTCCCAATTTTCGTTCCCCCAATTATTATTAGAGGAAGTTTCTAGCGGATTATTTTCGTAAAAAATATTCGTCTACAAATACTGTATAATAATATGTATTATCTTTATTGGTATCTTTCTGGTATTGATCTTCGATATCTGCTTTTAATTCAAACAAGTTAATCAATCCCTTTCCATCTTTTGGATAATTTGCCAATGTAGATTCGTTATTGCAACGTGCAAATCGCAGCCATTTGCAATCATGACCTACTACTGATTTGTCGTCATTATTTGTTTCTCCAAAAGGAGTTTTTACATAGAATTGCAATCCATCTTTCACTTCTGAGTACTTGAATTTTAAAATCAAATATCCATAATGAGCGTCTAGATTATATACAGTAGTCTGTGAGTCTACGATATCACCTTCTGCTCCTGGAGTATTTTCCGGATTTCCCTCCTCTGTTACTTCCGTAACAATATCTTCTACATTATTGATAGTTACATTATATGTATATTTTTTATTTCTTTCATTTTTGAAGTCAGCCGCAACATTATCAACATATCCCAAATGAATGACGTAAGTAACGTCGGCTACTCGTATACCATTGTCATTGTCTGCATTTTCAATTTCCATGTGCGCCTTAATCTCTACAAAGGTCGCATAAGGTTCTACATATTTATATTCTCCTGTATTTTTATGTTCATTAGTTTTGACCTCTTCTTCACGTTGTTTGTAATTCTCGATTGATCTACCTTCATAAGTTTTGGCATTCTTTCGGTTTTCTAACATATAAAAGTCGAAATCATAAATGTTATCAGTTTGTTCTCCAAACCTAATAGAAGATTCTGTATTCTCGTAATCTTCTGCTGTATTACCGACTGCATCAGCGTCTTGAGCTACTATATAAGATTTATTGGGCACATTGTATACTCTCCAACTTTTTGGAGTAAATGTTTTGATCTTTCCTCCATTAGCTTGCATGTTTGGAGTAATCTTGAAGATAATATGTGAGTCCAGACGGGTGAGGCTAATCTTTCCGCTAAGAGTGGTTGACTGTGCCGGAATGTTACAATATCCAGTTTGTGGTTGTGTGCTTCCATCTATATAAGCACCACTCATCACAAGTGCGGGCGACGAACGCTCCACATTCGCTTTGATTGTCAATGCTACAGACAACTTTTTAAAATCGGCTAATGAATTAACGTTCTCTAATGCTGCAGTGATATCACCACCTAGATCGTTACCTTTTACATTGGCTACTGCGTAGATAAGGCTTTCTCCACTAGTTGTTTTTAATGTTAGTGTGCCGGAAGAAACTTTCCCGTTTGCTTGGTTACCTGTAATAACATTCTTAATCAGATCACTGTTATAGTACCCTCCTCCAGTTTTTCTAGCCTGGTCGTTGTTGGCATTGAAGATGAGACATACAGGTCGTTTACTTGGAATTCTCCTTCATGCTAATCCGCGAGTACTGACTTCTGCATGGAAGGTATAGTGAATTTAAATCCGACCTCTACGGGAACTCCCTCTACAATCTCTGATGATTTATATATTTCTTCATCTGTACAAGCATTAAAAGCTATACAAGCTAATGTCAAGTATGTTATATTTTTTATTAATTTCAATATATTGTTTTGCTTTTTCATCTGATTATCCTCCTTGCATTAATTAAATGACGGAATATTCACAGTTTTTTCTTCCCATATTTTTACTTCATATTCTAAAATAGGATTGACATCTACTTCCACCTTTACATTAGTAATATTGAATACATACATATAGTTACGAAGAACGTCATAATCACTTCCATTTTCACTGAACATAATATCATAGTATTTTATTTGTCCTTTCACTTTTGCTTCTATCTTCAAATAGAGCTGTTCAGCTTTATCTACACCTATGTTCTTATGTTCTGGAATATAGAATTTATTCTCAATATTATTGCCTTGCGTTCCGCTCAGAGAGCCTGCAGACAGAGGTGTTGTTGCTTTAACAACATTGGTTGGGATAGAAGGTTGACCATTCGCATTGGTCGGAGCACAATATCCGCCATTATTGTAATTGTGTAAACTTACATTGGTGATTTCAAAGTTTTCCAATCCTTTACCGTCATTCACCGTTACATTCACTTTGGCAATAGCACGTTGCAATGTAAGTTCTCCTATATTATATTCTCCCGATTGAATGGATGCAATAGTTCCCTCTCCCCACATCGGAATATTTGTTGACCAGTTTTTGCCTTCATAACTATAAACCAATTGTTTATATAAATCAGCTTTACTGTTTCCTTTTGTCATGGTAGGAGATTGCACACCCTTACTTTCCGTATTCACCATTACCACAAAATCCATAGCGGTTCCTGTCATATATGTCTCTGTCAGTTTTCCTTCTACAAAGCGGGTTGCATCTCCGTTGGTGCCGCTTATCAGAATATACTTTACTTTCTCAACGAATTTTCCTCCTACGAAAGTGTATACTTGAACATCGTTAATTGTTCGTTCGCTTGCTAAACCTTCTGATGAGCCATTTATGCCTCGTGTGGAAGAAGTCGGGAAAGTTAATGCGAAATTGACTTTGCCACCTTCTATTAGTACTGCTTGGTCGTTGTTATCGATCGGACAATCACCCATACTCCGTCTGAGACACACGATGTTGCCATCATGCATAAGATAGCTAGCAGATAATATGTCAAATGAGAGTATTTCATTTTTTGCTTTATTTTAAAGTTCGATATCATTGAGTTGGATGATCCAGTCGTTTACTTGGATTACAGTTTTGATGAGTGCCAATTTCTCATCTACAAAAATCACTAGTTCATATTTATCTTCTCGGTCTTAAGTATTCTTGAAGAGAATAATTTACGATCTTTATATTTTTCGGCATCTACTTCTTCGAAGTATTTCACCAAGTCGGAACTTTGGAATAATACTTCCTGAGTAGCAGTATTTTTGATTGTCAACTCCGGCTTTTGGCTTTCCACAAGTCTTGCCACGCTCATTTCGCTAACGATACCGTTGTATTGTTTGGCAGGTTCATCTGCAGAACTAAAAGCTCGGGTACTGACTACATCCGATGTGACATTGTATGGCTTGTAAGTCAATAAGTTATCTTCTAATAGCGTGTTGTCATAGTTCATGTAACCATTATTGTCGTATATGGCGCATTCGAAAGTTTTTTGTGTCAAGCGGGTTACAGGTCCTCCTGATTGGTTTACTTGTGCTACAACGACACGGATTGTATTGGTATTTTTTACTAATGAGACTTCGGTGATTTGCTGTCTGCCGCTACGAGTGGTAGTTCCTTTTTTAACCTCTCCATGCCAGAGTGAATGTAGGCTGTTGTCTACTATGTATTGTCCCTTTTCATCCTCGGTGGTGCTGCGAGTAGCTTCTTTGCGTAATGTTTTTACTCTTAATTCGTCAATTTTAGCTTGATTGGGATATAGCAAAGGGACTGCAATGATTCATCATTTAATCCTGCCCATACCACCAGGTGGTATTGCGAGAGATCTATATCTACGTTCATCGCGTAGGTTTCTTCTCCTAATGGCTCACCTTCATCGGTGTTCTGGAAAACAAGATTGTTATTATCGTCAAAAGCGTA
>ENA-OQIG01001396-OQIG01001396.1-human-gut-metagenome-genome-assembly--contig:-NODE-1396-length-10301-cov-1.096127_pt1 | contig 10301 bp, 16 predicted proteins | sample MGYA00242576_ERZ504741 | MGnify/ENA primary metagenome ERZ504741 (study PRJEB26092, sample SAMD00036436) | human gut metagenome | host: Homo sapiens | study: EMG produced TPA metagenomics assembly of... | reverse complement strand
GCAATCTCCACGGACTCTGGAAAAAAGAATTTTAAGAGTGTCTGCAAAAGAAGAGGTCCTGCTGCGGCGGGGCCTCTTCTTTGTCAGATACGGGGAATACTTCTGCGGAACAGAATACATGGAATATGAATGATTTGGCGGGAAGGGACATGAAAAAAGCAGGCAGTGTTTTTTGTCTCTTCAGAAGAATGTAGTATAATGGAATAAAAATGCGCAGAGGAGACAGTCATGCAGGAACAAAAGAAAAGATGGACGCTGATTCTGCTGGCGGTGATGCTGGCGGCAGCTGTACTGGCCGGCATATCGGGGAACTGGAAGCAGGATGTGGCTGCAGGAAATAAAAATTATGTCGCTGTTATACGGATTGACGGGCCGATTTACGGCGGGGAGGGATCAGATTCTGTCTGGGAATCCGCCTCCGGCACAGCCAGTGAGCAGCTGATGAAGGAATTCCGCCAGGCCCGTGAAGATCCCCATGCCCGGGCGGTTCTGGTGAGAATCAACAGCCCGGGGGGATCCTCGGCGGCGACACAGGAAGTGGCGGAAGAGATGGACCGCATCCGGACTGCAGGCAAACCGATTGTGATTTCCATGGGGAGCACCTGCGCGTCAGCCGGCTACTGGCTGGCGAGCAAGGGAGATTATATTTTCGCCAATCCTTCAACCATCACGGGGAGCATCGGCGTATATATGGACTATACCAATGTGGAAGACCTCATGGATAAACTGGGCATCAAAAATGACAAAATCAAGAGCGGCGCCCACAAGGATATTCTTTCCATGTACCGTCCGATGACAGCAGAGGAAAGAGCCATGCTGCAGGCCATGGTGGATGATATTTACCGTCAGTTTGTCCGGGTCGTGGCAGACGGGCGCCACATGGATGAGCAGGCGGTGATGAAACTGGCGGACGGACGTGTGTTTACGGGCCGGCAGGCGCAGGAACTGGGCTGGTGGATGCCATGGGCAATTATTATGACGCACTGGCTTATGCAGGCGGACGTGCCGGTATGGAAGGCCCCAATGTGCCGGTCAAGGTATACGGCAGAAAGCAGGATGGAGAGGACTTCTTTCCTCCGAAGCGCAGGATGCCTTTGCCGATTCTTTGGCCGGACATCTGGCGGACCGGATCAGTGATATGGCATCCCAGGCTCCGTCCGCTGTGGTTAAGTGAAAGGAAGGCTGTTCATGAACCAGTTTCTTGATTTTATTTATAATTTGATTTTTCATCCGAAAACAGCCCTTTACATCATCACCTCGGGAGAAAGAATACAGACAGGGGCTCTCATATGGCTTTTTACTCTGGCGGTGGCATCCATGTCCTCTGTGGTTGAGGGAGCGGGATTGGCAGCCGGACTGATTCTGATCGCGGCCGGATCCGGGATCTCCATCCTTGTTCACAGTGCGGTGATTCACTATACGGCCGGACTTTGCGGAGGACGGGGCTCTGCCCGGGGGCTCACGGCAGGATTCCTGAGCAGTGTTTTTCCTTATGCATTTTCTGTATTTGCTGTGATTCTGACATGGGTGCCGGAGGAGAACTTCTCTACGGCACATTAATGCTGATTCTGTTCTTTTGGAGCTGGGCGCTTGATGTGGTGGGCGGTCCGCCAGAATTATGGATTTTCGACGGTCCAAGGCTTTTCTTATATCGCTGGTGCCGGCGTTTCTTTGTGATAGCGTCATGGCTGTGCTGATGGCAGCGGGGCTGGCGGCGGCCCTGATGGGAATCGCCCAGATGGGGACGGACGGCGGTTTCGGCGGCATGATGCAGCAGCTTTGAAAGAATTATTCTGAAGCGGCCGGGCAGTTCTTTAAAATTTGACTGTATCAGGCCTTTATACTAAAATATTAGTATTGCATTTTTACACGTCGTGCCGAGGCACGGGAGACCAAGGAGGAACAACCATTTATGTGTGGTATCGTTGGCTATGTAGGAGAAAAGAAGCTTCCGACTTTTTAATTGAAGGACTCAGACGTCTGGAATATAGAGGATATGATTCGGCAGGTATTGCCGTGTATGACCAGGGAAAGATTCAGATTGAGAAAAAGATGGGCCGTCTGGCCAATCTGGAAAAAGTCCTGGAGACCCATCCGCTGCACGGAAAAATCGGTATCGGACATACGCGCTGGGCAACCCACGGGGGGCCTTCCGATGTCAATGCCCATCCCCATGGAGACTGCCATAACCACTTTGTAGTCGTTCATAACGGCATTATCGAAAACTATATGGAAATCAAAAAGGAACTGCTGGAAAAGGGGCATATCTTCAAGTCCGAAACAGACACGGAAGTTGTGGCCCATCTGGCGGAAGAACTGGATGACGGTGATTTTCTGTCCACCGTGCGGAAGGTCATTGCGCGGATCACCGGATCCTACACGCTGGTCTTTATGGATGCGGCTCAGCCGGATACGATCATATGCACCAAAAAAGACAATCCCCTCATCATCGGACTGGGCCAGGGAGAAAACTTCATCGCTTCCGATATTCCCGCAGTGATCAGCCATACCCGGAGAATTTATATTCTGAATGACGGGGAAATGGCTGTTGTCAGGAAGACCGGCGTATCCGTTTATGACGGAGAGGGACTTCCTGTATCCAAAAAGATTCATGAAGTGACATGGTCGGCGGAAGCGGCGGAAAAGGGCGGGTATCCCCATTTCATGCTGAAGGAAATTTATGAGCAGCCCAAGCAGTCCGGGATACGGTGAACATTCATATCGGCCAGGACAGCCAGATCGTTTTTGATACGCTGAACTGGAATAAATCCGACCTCATGGGAATGGACAATATTCTCATCACAGCCTGCGGGACTGCTTATCATGCGGGTCTGGTGGCCAAGCATTATATTGAACAGTTTGCCCGCATTCCCGTTGAAGTCGACATTGCTTCCGAATACAGATACCGCCGGCCTCTGACCACAGAGAGAACACTGGCTGTGGTCATCAGCCAGTCAGGGGAGACCATTGATACCCTGGCAGCGCTGAAGGAAGCCCGCCGTCTGGGAGCACGGAGCATCGCCGTTACAAATTCCATCGGCTCATCCATTGCCCGGGAGGCGGACCGCGTCATTTATACACTGGCGGGGCCGGAAATTGCCGTGGCATCCACCAAGGCCTACACCACACAGCTGGTGGCTCTTCTCATGCTGGCGCTCTATATGGGACAGCTGAAAGGCACGGTCACCAATGAGCAGGTGCAGGATGTGGTCAAAGCCCTGCAGACACTGCCGGAAAAGATTGAAAAAATTCTGGAAAACAGCCAGTATATTGCAGGGTTGGCGGATCATCTGACAAAGGTGAAGGATGTATTCTATATCGGGCGGTCTATTGACTATGCCATTGCCATGGAAGGCGCCCTGAAGCTGAAGGAAATTTCTTATATTCATGCGGAAGCCTATGCCGGCGGAGAACTGAAGCACGGCACGCTGGCCCTGATTGTTCCTGAAACACCGGTCATCGCGGTGGCTACCCAGGACGATGTGAAGTCAAAGATGTACAGCAATATACAGGAAGTGCGGGCCCGCAATGCGGAAGTGATCGGAATCGGCTTTGACGATGACCGGGAACTGGAGAAATACGTGACGGAAACCATACGGATTCCCCGGGTCAGCGGATTTATTGCTCCTATTCTTTCTGTCATTCCCATGCAGCTTCTGGCATACTACACCGGTGTCAAAAGAGGCAATGATGTAGATAAACCCCGTAATCTGGCCAAATCGGTTACGGTAGAATAAAATGAACACCGGGGACCGCCGTTTATGCGGCGGTCCCCCTTTCAAGGAGGGACCTGTGAATGGACGTTATCTTTTCCGGCATACAGCCCAGCGGCAGCCTGACACTGGGCAATTATCTGGGAGCATTGAGAAATTTTATTCCTTTTCAGGAAAAAGCGGAATGTTACTACTGCATTGTGAACCAGCACGCCATTACGGTGCCCCAGGAAGCGGCTCTGCTTCATGAACGGACCAGGAACCTGGCGGCGCTTTATATAGCCTGCGGCATGGATCCGAAAAAAGCGACGATTTTTGTGCAGTCTGAAGTGCCGGAACATGCCCTGCTGGGATGGATGATGATCTGCACCAGCTATGTGGGTGAAATGGAGCGTATGACCCAGTATAAATCCAAGGCGCGCAAGGAAGAAGCCAAGGAAGGCTTTATTCCCCTGGGTCTGATGACCTATCCGCCTCTTATGGCGGCGGATATTCTTCTGTACCAGACAACCCTGGTTCCCGTGGGGGAAGACCAGACGCAGCATATGGAAATTACCCGCGATCTGGCGGAAAGATTCAACCGGAAATACGGAGAAGTCTTCACTCTTCCGAAGATGTGGCTCCCCAGGGGGGGGCGCGTGTCATGAGTCTTCAGGATCCTTCCAGTAAAATGAGCAAATCCGATGACAACGAATGGGCGACTATCCATATGCTGGATGATACAGACACCATTGTGAAAAAAATCAAGCGGGCGGTCACAGACTCTCTGGGGCATGTCCATTATGACAAGGAAACACAGCCGGGCGTCTCCAACCTGATGAGCATTTATGCGGCCCTGTCAGGGAAAAGCTATGAAGATATTGAAAGAGACTACGAAGGAAAAGGATACGGCATCTTTAAAAAAGATCTGACGGATCTGATTGTCGGGAGATGGCTCCGATTCTGGAGCGGTACCATGAACTTACGGGAAGCCCCGAACTGGACCGGATCCTGGATGAAGGGCGGGAAAAAGCAGAGGCAAAGGCCCATGCCACATATACCTGCGCCATTCATGCCATGGGTTTGTACCGCTGAATCCGCAGTCTGCGGGAGGAAAACCGGAAAGGTTTTTCTCCCGCAGATTTTTTGATTATAGAAAAAATAAATATCCCTTACAAAATTTGCTTATTTTAGGGGGAAGGCGTATAATAGGTATGTAAGATAGTACACATGTACAAAGAGATCAATAAGGAGGAGGAGCCATCAAATCTGTATCAGATGAAAGGCGAATCAAAACATAAAAGAGGAGAGGCTCCGGCATTTAGGACGGGGCAGGCGCACAGCCGCAGGAAGAAGAGGACAGCTCAGTGTGTTCTTCTGCCTGAATAACGGATTGAAGCGCTGCGTCGGAGACGGGGATCCCCGAAGTTTCCGAAGAGATCTGGAGGTTATACCATGGATACCGATATGCAGGCCATGGAACAGAGACTGCTGATGCAGTCTGGCTGCCATGATGTTGGCTTTGTGGCTGTCGGCGGTACGGTAATGGGGTGCTGAGCAATTCTCATGCTATACTGATTGACGGAATTTTTTCCTTTGTAGCGGTTTTTATTAAATGCCTGATGTGGAAGACATCGCGTCTGATCACTCATGAAACGAGCCGGAAGTTTCAGTTCGGCTACTGGCAGTTTGAACGCTGGTGTTGTTTGCAGAAGGGCTGTTTACTTTCCTGATTATTGTGTATGCTTTTGTATCAGGCGTACAGGGACTGATGAGCGGCGGAAATACTATGAATTTCGGCATTTGCTGTTTATTATGCGCTGTTCTTTACGGCAGCGGATATGATGTTTTATCTCTATGTAAAACACCGCAATAAGACAGTGCAGTCAAAATCTGGTGCATTTTGACAATGTGAGCTGGTCCATTGATGCGGGACTGTCTGGAGGACTGCTTGTCAGCTTTGTCCTGGCATTTCTGGCAGAGCGCACTTCCTATGCATGGGTGGGACAGTATGTAGACCCTATGATTATGATTGCCCTGTCCATTCAGATGCTGATTCCTACATTTCATATTCTTCTTCCCTCGTGCCGCCAGATTCTGGGCGAAGCGCCGGAAGACGTCCATGAGCATGTGCAGCAGGTGATGGACGATTTTATGAAACGCTTTCATTTTAAAGATTATGTATCCAGCGTGCAGCAGTACGGGAATACAAAAATCATTGAGATTGATATTCTGCTGCCCAAGGACTATCCGGAGCAGGATCTGGCCGCTTTTGACCGTATCCGCAACCAGATTGACCGGGCTATCGGATATGATCCGGAGCAGAAATGGGTTACCATTACCTTTACAACGACCCGGCGGTGGATGGCAAAGGACTACCAACTGCAGGGAAACGCAACATGAAAAATACCCGCTGAAAGGCGGGTATTTTTCCTATGGGCGGATTTACGAATATTGACATATATCGATATATAATGTATACTCAATAAAGTAAGATTAACTCAACAGCCAATCAAAAAATCAATGATAAAATGAAAAGAGAAGGATGATTGCCATGAAAATTCAGCCTGTAACGACCAGTCAGTTTGATGAGGCCATTGCCAAGGGAAATGTAATTATAGATTTCAGTGCGCCCTGGTGCGGCTACTGCAGAAAAATTCACCCGCTTCTGGAAAAAGCGGCCGAAGGAGCGGATTTTCCGTTTTATGAAGTCAACTGTGATGAAGAACAGGAACTGGCAGCCCGTTTTGAGGTGGATACCATTCCCACGGTCATTTTCTTTAAAGACGGAGAAGCCAAGGATCAGTTTGTAGGATATCTGTCTTATCCTGATATTCAGGCCTTTATTGAAAAGAACAAAGGGTGACTGAGCTTATGAAATGATCCCCGCCTGGAAACGGCGGGGATATTTTTTGATGGGTTATTATTCTGTGCGGAATGTATAATCCGCCTGGGCGGGCAGGTTCTTTCCAAAAACCTGGCTGTAAGCATAAGCAGCTGCATAGGCAGCGGTCTTATTGACAAACAGTTCATTCTTCAGCCGCTGGACAGCAGAAGGAGAAAGCCGCCGGTACTGCACCTGTCCCTGACCGTCGATGGCATTGATCAGAGGTAGGCGGTCACTGTGACGCTGGACGGCGTTATGCTGTCATAGGACATGACCAGACGGATCCGGTACAGAGAAAGGCCGTTGTACCGGGGACCTACGGTGCGGTGAATGACGGCCGCCACATTCATGGATACCTGCCCCGGATGTCCGGCGTCCGCCGGACGGATGGAGCGGCGGTCCAGATAGAAACGGACGCTGGCCCCCACCATGGCCGGATGAGAGGGGACGGAAAGACCGGGCAGGGAAATCGTGTCGCCCCGGAGCGGAACATAATCCGCCGTTGTATAAAAATTTTCTTCATTTTCCTGATAGTCAGGAATCATGGAAGAAGTGCGGGAAGAAACTCCCGACAGATCATAGCCTGAGAAATCTTCAGCAGCTGCCGGAAAGACGGCCAGAGAAAAAATCATGGCTGCAGCAAGAGAAATGCTTTTTTTCATTGGAATCACCCCGTTTAAAATATTCGGACAGTTCTGACAAACTCTGCTTACACTATAACAGAGTCGCTCCCGTTTGCCAACAGAATTCTGTGGCGGGCAGAGCTTTTGGGGATTATAATATAGAAAAGAGAATGCTGCAGATCAAGAATAGGAGATACTTATGGGAGAACCTGCTGTTTCGGCGCAGTGGTGCCGGCTGGGGAAAAATTACAGGAAAATCAGGAATTTTGAACGGGCTGCCGCCTATCTCAGGAAAGCCATTGAAAGGGGCAGCTCGGAAGCGGCCCGGGAGCTGTTTGAGCTGCCTGTTCCCTGACAGAGCAGATTTTCTCCCCCAGAACTGGGCGCTGGCGGAATCTCCTTCCGGCTGCTGGCGGAACGGGGACACGGCGGGGCCTGTCTGAAAATGGAGAAATCTTGAAGCCGGGAAAGGCCGGGAAAAAGACCATGAGACGGCCTTTTCCTATTATGCGGAAGCGTACCGTCTGGGAGAACCTCAGGGAGCCTACCGGGCGGGATGTATTCTGCTCTCCCATGGGCAGGATGAGCGGGGAATCAGGAAGGTTGCGTCAGAATGGCTGGAGGAAGCCGTAGAAGCGGGAATCCCGAAGCATGTACGCCATGGGGAAACTGGTACTGGGACGGGCGGCCGGTCAGCAGCCGGAACAACCGCATTGCCCTGGCGTGGTTTCTGCGCGGAGTGAGAGGCGGGGATCCGGAGGCCATGCTCTTGCGCTTCCTTCTTCAGAAAGGGAGTGGCGGTGGCAGAAGATCCGGCAGAGGCTTTCCGTCTGTGCCGGGAAGCCTCTGCCAAGGGGCAGGCAAAAGCGGATTTATATCTGGCGGATATGTACCGGTGCGGATCCGGTGTGGAAAAAGATATGGACAGAGCCTGGAGCATTACCGCCTTGCCTGGAGCGGGAGAACACAGGCGCTTCCTGGGGCGCCCTGGCGGCCTATGGGGAAGGCCGGAAATATATGGAAGGAAAAGGAGTCAGAAAGAACCGGAAAACAGCAGCCCGTTTCCTGGAGGCGGCGGCAGAATTCGGATACGTGCCGGCCATGAATGATTTGGGGATTCTGTGCTGTTCAGGCTCCTCTGTTACAGAAAAAAAACAAAAAGAGGCGCTTCAATGGTTTCAGCGGGGTATGAAAATGGGAGATCTGACCTATGCGGCGGATAATTACCGTCAGCTGGCGCTGAAGCTGGGAGACCGGTGCCGTATCCGCGGGGAAAAAGCCCGGAAAAAAGAAGGAAGGGGCGCCGGAAGCCGGAACCCTTCCTGAAACAGGCGGAAGAATACTACAGGAAAGCGGCTGACGGATCATGGCCCGACGGATGGGCGGCGCTGGCGGATCTCTATATGCATTGGGGGAAAGAACTCCATATTCAGGAAGAACAGTTTTTGGAGGCGGCCCTGAAAGGATTGAAGGGAGAAATCAGAAATTCCCGGAATCTGCTGTGGCGTTATTACGGGGAAGAGGATTTGGGCAAGCCTCTGCTTTTCCGCCGTCCTGATCCGGTAAAAGCTTTTGAAACGGCCCTGGAAGGAGCAGAATCAGGAGATCCTTATTTTATGGGAGCTGCTGCAGACTGCTACCGCAAGGGACTGGGAACCGTGAAAAATGAAGGAAGAGCTTTTCTGTGGGAAACCAGAATGAAAGATGCCTGTGAGGAAAAAAACAGACTTTCTTTCTCTCTGCGCATAGGAAAAGAAACGGATTCTTCAGAGGGAATAAAAAAAGAATAAAACAGGAGCTTGAAGGTTGAGTTATACTTCCTATTGTGGTAGAATCTAGGCAACCCACGAGATGTAGTAAGATGTTTGTAATATGGGAGGTCCTGCAGATGATTCGTACACTGGCAGTGGACACAGGTGAATTTTCTTACTATCGGAGTCTGCTGAAAAGCAGCGGTTTTATATCGGCCACGTATTTTTCACTGAACGGCTACAACATCAAAAAAATGCAGCATATGGCCCGTCAGGCCGGCTGAATGCCGTGCGCTGTGAAATCGGAAGGTCTGTAAAATGGTATTATGCCGAACATCAGGCGGAGCTGGCTTATCTGCGGGGGAAGTCAAATAAAAAAGCATTCCGGAATTTTTCCGGAATGCTTTTCTGTCATCACTGCTCTTTCCCGAAGTCTTCGCGGATTCTTTTCATCAGATCCGGATCGGTCATAAACCGCAGCAGAGTATGTCCCATGACGCGGGCGCCGAGAACGATGCCCGGACGGCAGGCAGGCTTTTGACGGCCTGCACCATATCTTCTGTATGGCAGGCAAAATAATGATCAGACAGGGCCATGCTCGGATGGAAGGCGGGACACTGCCAGCTCACGTTGCCCACATCGGAGCTTCCGGCTGACTGGATATCCGGTTCACGGAAAGGAATATCCAGTTCTTTCATGACGCTCCGGATGGCTGCTGCGCCGGGTTCGTTCCATTTCAAATTGTCAAAGGGAAGTCCGCAGTCTTCGACGGTGTAGGTGGTTTCTGTGGCCAGGGCAGCCCCCTTAAAGCAGTTCATGATTTTAGGCAGAATGGAATTCAGATAAGGCCGGTCGCTGTGGCGCACGCAGCATTCCACCTCTGCGAAATCGGGCACTACATTAGAAGCGGCGCCTCGCTGCGGATAATGGCAAGAAGACGTGTTTCGGGACGGAGATGCTGGCGGAGCATATCCAGCGCATGGATGGCCAGCATGGCGCCGTTGAGCGCATTGCGTCCCATCCATGGTTCAGAGGCTGCATGAGCCGCCTGTCCGTGAAAGCGGATGATATAATCATTCAGGGCCAGAAATTTTTCGCAGCATACGGAAAAATTGGAAGAGGCATGATCCATGATGGCCGCCTGGTAGGAGCGGAAAAAATTTTCCCGGCACAATATAGGCCTTGCCCCCGTGGAGCTCTTCGTCCGGTGTGCCACCAGATCCACTTCATAGGGCAGCATATCCTCCATATCATGGAGAGCCAGCGCGGTAAGGACAGCCATGGCGGCATTGGCAGAATGGCCGCAGGCATGACCGCCGGAAGGGCATCATATTCACAGAGAATGGCC
>ENA-OQIG01001395-OQIG01001395.1-human-gut-metagenome-genome-assembly--contig:-NODE-1395-length-10304-cov-1.973666_pt1 | contig 10304 bp, 12 predicted proteins | sample MGYA00242576_ERZ504741 | MGnify/ENA primary metagenome ERZ504741 (study PRJEB26092, sample SAMD00036436) | human gut metagenome | host: Homo sapiens | study: EMG produced TPA metagenomics assembly of... | reverse complement strand
TATTCACAGAGCGAAACGTGCACTGAACCCGCAGTGATAATGAGTTTCAGCAATGGCTTTCCCAAATCAATCAGGTATGCGGAAATTTTACCGGACACCTGCTGACTGAGCGTTACACGGGTGTACTGGATACGCATTTTGCCAAAGGACTAAAGCTGAGTACCGTGACAACCAGCGGGGTGAATTTATCCCGCACCTGGCAGGAAGTAAAAGGCAGCGACGATGCCTGGTTTTACACCGTTTTTCAGCTTAGTGGTCAGGCAATAATGGAGCAGGATGAGCGTCAGGTGCAGATTGGCGCTGGCGATATTACGTTACTCGATGCCTCACGCCCCTGTTCGCTTTACTGGCAGGAGTCTTCTAAACAGATTTCATTACTTTTGCCACGCACTCTGCTGGAACAATATTTTCCCCATCAAAAACCTGTCTGCGCAGAGAGACTGGCTGCTGACTTACCCATGGTGCAACTCAGTCATCGCCTGTTGCAGGAGAGCATGAATAATCCGGCACTTTCTGAAACAGAAAGTGAAGCTGCGCTACAGGCGATGGTGTGTCTGCTGCGCCCGGTACTTCATCAGCGGGAATCTGTTCAACCTCGTCGTGAACGTCAGTTTCAAAAAGTGGTTACGTTGATAGACGATAATATTCGCGAAGAGATATTACGCCCGGAGTGGATAGCCGGAGAGACAGGTATGTCAGTACGTAGTTTGTACCGAATGTTTGCCGATAAAGGTTTGGTGGTCGCGCAATATATTCGTAACCGTCGTCTCGATTTTTGTGCAGATGCGATTCGCCATGCCGCAGATGATGAAAAACTGGCAGGCATCGGCTTTCATTGGGGATTTTCTGACCAGAGTCATTTTTCAACGGTATTTAAGCAACGCTTTGGGATGACGCCAGGCGAGTATCGACGTAAATTCCGCTAACTAATTGGCGTTGTGTGTACTGCAACGCCAATTAGTTAAAACAGATATTTGACTATGCATTTTTCAGGGCGAAAGGCAATTTGACAGGAGTTTTTGAATATTCACCTTGTTTCAGGAAATAGATCAATCGCTTTCTCCTGTAGCGTTATCCCGATATTGCGGTTTTGCTATTAAAATTTTCGCACCCATTTACCGTTTATCCCTTGTACATATTCCCCCGGTTTGGCCCGAGCTACGAGCTTTTGCCCGGCGAGTTTCGCGATATCATCTACAGACACATTATTTTGCTTTGCCAGTTGTTGGTAACTCGCTTTACGTTCAGCATTAATGTCGGTTACTAATTTCTCTGTTTCAGCATCCGTTTTCAGCGCAACCAGATAACCATAAAATGTTTCCCCGACCCGCCCCTGCGTTCTGGCTTCATCCAGAGTCAATGCCATTACATTGCTGCTTACCAGCCCAACAAGAAACGCACAAAGAAGTAATGTTTTCTTCATCATCGCCTCAGAAAAGATCGCTACGAGTTTCAAGCAGCTCTTCGACATCTTTGTCTGCCTTGATGATGATCTCATGCTCAATTTTAACGTTCATATTGATAGTGATCGGTTCCTTAGGTGCAGCGACTTCAATACGCGGCGTACAGGCAGCCAGCATAAAAGATGACGTCAACGCAGCCAGTAAAATTTTCATTGTTTTTCCTCACACTCTTTTCCTTGCGGACAGTCATTTCCCGGCAGACGTGCGTTCTGCTCCAACCATGCCTGGAGATTATCGCCAAAGCGTAAACTGCGCCACAGCGTAAAAATATTCTCTTCATGATGGTAATTAAGGTTTACCGTACCGCTTTTACCATCAACGCGACTGGTACCTGTAATGTTGGCCTGCATGGTTAATAAACCGAGATTATCTAAATTAATATTTGTCGATGAACGGCTAATTTCCATATAGCGCAACCAGTTAATTGCTGAACCCGCAGTCATATTGTCTTTCACCACCGCATCTGCGGTGTCTTTATCCAGCCGCAAGGTCATTGGCCCGCTATTTGCCAGCCAACCATCTTTCACTATCCATTTTTCGTTGTTTAGCCATAACGGCAATGCACCACTAAATGCCCCGGACATGGCGAATTGTTTCGGATTGACGGCGCTAACCAGTTCGCTGGATGAGAGATTATTCAGCCGCAACAGCGCCGGGTCATGTTGCGGCATACGTAATTGTTTCATCAGCACGTTACCGCCTAACACATCGACGCTAACATCAGTCAACAGCAAGGGTTCTTCTTCAGTCCACGGATAACGCCCTTGCAAATCAGCCGTAATATTTTTCGCTGTCACCAGATTAATCACTTCGGCAATTCGCAACGTAACGGGGCCGCGAGTCCCCAGATGCCAGGCTCCATCGGCAAAACGGAAAGGCAGGACAAAATCGACACCGTTAACCTGATTATCTGGCATCCAGGCACTACCGCCTTTCAACACGCCGTGCCCTCCCGCGCGGAATCCTTGTTCAGGCGCAGCAGAAAATGCAACCTGAGCATACAGTTCACCATCGCGTAAGTTCATCTTCCAGTCGGGTGGCACCAGCGGCTGGAATACGGTCAGTGATTGTTTAGGCCACCAGGCGTTACCGCGCAGACGAATACCGTCCCAGCGACCATTTACCGAACCGGGCCAATCTCACCAGCATGTAAATCGCCTTTAAAGAGGAAATACGTCGGATCGCGCCCATCGACGCTAAATTTTAAGGTTGATGGCGGTAACACACTGCCGCCAGTGAACAGCGTTTGCCCGGCGTCCAGTGACAGCGCGCCGCTAAAGGAGGGATGCTGTGCGTCACGTACCCAGACGATGGGCTTGTCGAGAATTAATCGCGGCTTTTCTACCGTCATCGTACCGTATTGTAACTGGTCGAAACCGGTGGAGAGATCGGTCAGCGTAATCGTGCTGTCATGCCACTCACCTTTTCCTGCGACATCCCAGGTGGCATTCATCGGTGTAAAACTCCCTTTTCCCCAGTAGCGCCACTGCCAGCGGCCAGCGTCAGGGAGAAAATCATTCGCCAGCCCATCCATATGCAGCACGAAATCGCCCAGTTCATTTTCATGCGTCTGCAAGATGGCCTGCAAACGTCCGTCAACACCACGTTGGGTGACTTTTACACCCGCTAAAGGCCAGCGGATTTCATCGATGTCCAGCGAATCGATGACTCTTCCCTTTGAACGAAGTAACGCGCCTGGCTCAAAGGTCAGCGTTGGGTCAGACAGACTTCCACTTACCTGCGCAGGTAAACGGGCATATAAAATGAGGTCCGCCTGTTTCGCTTCACCGGTCAGCTGCAGAGGCAGCTGACTGTTATCCATGCTTAATTTTCCTGGGCCAAAATTAAGCACCGCGTTGCCCTTACCCGCTTGCCCCTGGGTCAGCACACTCAGTCGTCCGCTGACCAGAGCGTTCTCAAGCCCTGCCTGCCAGTTGTCGACTTTGACACCCAGTCGGCCACTCAAAGGAAAACCTGCATACGGCCAGCTCCAGCGACCATCGCTTACGGTCAATTGTTGACGAGTAATTTGCCACGGCAAATCGAGCAACGGATCGCCGTTATCCCGTGCCAGCACGATCAATTGCCCGCTATTTTCCTGCCAGTCCAGCTCGGCATCCACCAGTGACGGTTCCTGCGGCAAGTTTAACGTCGCAGTAGCATGCCCACTTACAGGAAGTCCATCCGGCACGAGCGGCATAGTAAATTCCCCCACCAGTTAACCGGCGGCTGATTTTCAAACGCGACGACATCCAGTTCGCTGACTGTAAGTTGTTGCCCTTTCAGCTGGCCTTGAAATTTAACTTTTTCGCCCTGATAACGCAGTTGCTGGATATCAGAGGTTAATGCGAGAGAGAGTTTTCCCTGCCATTCCTGCCAGGGAGAAAAATCAGTTTATCGATATTGATCCAGGTGTTAGGCAGCATGGACTGCCACTGCGCGAGGTTTTTGGAGCAGCTGGCGATTGCTCCGTCTGCGGCAATTTCGCCAGACAAGCAGAATCAAGTTCTACCGTGCCGACGTTCAATAACCAGCGGCTGGGATGTGAAAGGCTGGCGTTGGTGATATGCGCAAGCTGACAATCTCCCACCAGATAACGGAGATCGGGAATGATTAAACCTTTACGCGTAATGCGTGGGCTTTCATCTAATGCAATACGTGTCCCGAGCGGTAGCCAGATGCCCGCCAGCGTGGGAACACAGCCCGAGCGTCATCAGCAGCGTCAACGGCACAAGAATAATCAGTAATAACAGCGCGAGAACGGCTTTATATTTACCAGCATGGGTAGTTAATATCCTGATTTAGCGAAAAATTAAGCATTCAATACGGGTATTGTGGCATGTTTAACCGTTCAGTTGAAGGTTGCGCCTACACTAAGCATAGTTGTTGATGAATTTTTCAATATCGCCATAGCTTTCAATTAAATTTGAAATTTTGTAAAATATTTTTAGTAGCTTAAATGTGATTCAACATCACTGGAGAAAGTCTTATGAAACTCGCCGTTTATAGCACAAAACAGTACGACAAGAAGTACCTGCAACAGGTGAACGAGTCCTTTGGCTTTGAGCTGGAATTTTTTGACTTTCTGCTGACGGAAAAAACCGCTAAAACTGCCAATGGCTGCGAAGCGGTATGTATTTTCGTAAACGATGACGGCAGCCGCCCGGTGCTGGAAGAGCTGAAAAAGCACGGCGTTAAATATATCGCCCTGCGCTGTGCCGGTTTCAATAACGTCGACCTTGACGCGGCAAAAGAACTGGGGCTGAAAGTAGTCCGTGTTCCAGCCTATGATCCAGAAGCCGTTGCTGAACACGCCATCGGTATGATGATGACGCTGAACCGCCGTATTCACCGCGCGTATCAGCGTACCCGTGACGCTAACTTCTCTCTGGAAGGTCTGACCGGCTTTACTATGTATGGCAAAACGGCAGGCGTTATCGGTACCGGTAAAATTGGTGTGGCGATGCTGCGCATTCTGAAAGGTTTTGGTATGCGTCTGCTGGCGTTCGATCCGTATCCAAGTGCGGCGGCGCTGGAACTCGGTGTGGAGTATGTCGATCTGCCAACTGTTCTCTGAATCAGACGTTATCTCTCTGCACTGCCCGCTGACACCGGAAAACTACCATCTGTTGAACGAAGCCGCCTTCGATCAGATGAAAAATGGCGTGATGATCGTCAATACCAGTCGCGGTGCATTGATTGATTCTCAGGCGGCAATTGAAGCGCTGAAAAATCAGAAAATTGGTTCGTTGGGTATGGACGTATATGAGAACGAACGCGATCTGTTCTTTGAAGATAAATCCAACGACGTAATTCAGGATGACGTATTCCGTCGCCTGTCTGCCTGCCACAACGTGCTGTTTACCGGGCATCAGGCATTCCTGACAGCAGAAGCTCTGACCAGTATTTCTCAGACTACGCTGCAAAACTTAAGCAATCTGGAAAAAGGCGAAACCTGCCCGAACGAACTGGTTTAATCTTGCCGCTCCCCTGCATTCCAGGGGAGCTTATTCAGATAATCCCCAAAGACCTTTCATCCTCTATTCTTAAAATAGCCCTGAGTCAGAAACTGTAATTGAGAACCACAATGAAGAAAGTAGCCGCGCTTGTTGCGCTAAGCCTGCTGATGGCGGGATGTGTAAGTAGTGACAAAATTGCTGTAACGCCAGAACAGTTACAGCATCATCGCTTTGTGCTGGAAAGCGTAAACGGTAAGCCCGTGACCAGCGATAAAAATCCGCCAGAAATCAGCTTTGGTGAAAAAATGATGATTTCCGGCAGCATGTGTAACCGCTTTAGCGGTGAAGGCAAACTGTCTAATGGTGAACTGACAGCCAAAGGGCTGGCAATGACCCGTATGATGTGCGCTAACCCGCAGCTTAATGAACTCGATAACACCATTAGCGAAATGCTGAAAGAAGGTGCACAAGTGGATCTGACCGCGAACCAGTTAACGCTGGCGACCGCGAAACAGACATTAACTTATAAGCTGGCGGATTTAATGAATTAATAGCTGCCACAGCTCCCGGCGGCAAGTGACTGTTCACTACAGCGTTTGCCGTTGGGTAATGCACACATCCCAATCGCCGTACCATCCAGTTGACGGGCAACAGAAAGCGAACCGCCGATCATTGCACAATTTGCTTCTCCACTACTGGACATCGACGCTTTTAAACCTGGCGCTACGTGCGCCGCAGTCGCCTGCTGAACAGGTTCACTACTACACGCCGACAACAATAAAGCGGCACACCCTACCCAAAACGCTGCTCGCATCTTTTCTTCCTCTGATCTTCAAGCCAAACGACACCGCCATAAATAATAGGCAGCACAGAGGCGGCGTCGAGAGCTGTCCTGCGCGTTGCCCCGCATTTTTACTTTTTTATGGCTATTTTTTTGCCCTCTGTTTGATCAAAACATTCATTACGCTGATGTGGGGGACACAAAAGCGAAAATGCAGAAGAAAGCCATTTGCTAAAATTGAAGGATTACTACTGGGCGCGCAGCAATTTCGTGCGCCCCTCATTTGCGCAATGTAAGGGTGTCATATGATTACTATTGACGGTAATGGCGCGGTTGCTTCGGTGGCGTTTCGCACCAGTGAAGTTATCGCCATCTACCCTATTACCCCCAGTTCCACGATGGCAGAACAGGCTGATGCCTGGGCCGGAAACGGCTTGAAGAACGTTTGGGGAGACACACCACGCGTGGTTGAAATGCAGTCGGAAGCGGGTGCTATCGCTACCGTGCATGGCGCTTTGCAGACGGGTGCCCTTTCAACATCGTTTACGTCATCGCAGGGTTTGCTGCTGATGATCCCGACGCTGTACAAACTGGCAGGCGAACTGACGCCATTTGTCCTGCATGTAGCGGCACGTACCGTTGCCACACATGCACTTTCTATTTTTGGCGATCATTCCGACGTTATGGCGGTGCGCCAGACGGGTTGCGCGATGTTGTGTGCGGCTAACGTCCAGGAAGCGCAAGACTTTGCTCTCATTTCGCACATCGCAACGCTGAAGAGCCGCGTGCCATTTATTCATTTCTTTGATGGTTTCCGCACGTCCCACGAAATCAATAAAATTGTCCCGCTGGCCGATGACACTATTCTTGATCTCATGCCGCAGGCGAAATTGATGCTCATCGCGCCGGGCGCTCAACCCGGAACATCCGGTGATCCGCGGTACGTCCGCCAATCCTGACACTTATTTCCAGTCTCGCGAAGCCACCAACCCATGGTACAACGCGGTCTATGACCATGTTGAACAGGCGATGAATGATTTCTCTGCCGCGACAGGTCGTCAGTATCAGCCGTTTGAATATTACGGGCATCCGCAAGCGGAACGGGTGATTATCCTGATGGGCTCTGCCATTGGCACCTGTGAAGAAGTGGTTGATGAATTGCTAACCCGTGGCGAAAAAGTCGGCGTGCTGAAAGTTCGCCTGTACCGTCCCTTCTCCGCCAGACACTTGCTACAAGCTCTGCCGGGATCCGTACGCAGCGTGGCGGTACTGGACAGAACCAAAGAACCTGGTGCCCAGGCAGAACCGCTCTTTCTGGATGTAATGACCGCACTGGCAGAAGCCTTTAATAATGGCGAGCGCGAAACTCTGCCCCGTGTCATTGGTGGGCGCTATGGTCTTTCATCCAAAGAATTTGGCCCGGACTGTGTACTGGCGGTATTTGCCGAGCTCAACGCGGCTAAACCGAAAGCGCGCTTTACGGTTGGTATTTACGATGATGTAACCAATCTGTCACTACCGTTGCCGGAAAACACTCTGCCAAACTCGGCGAAACTGGAAGCCTTGTTTTATGGCCTTGGTAGTGATGGCAGCGTTTCCGCGACCAAAAACAATATCAAGATTATCGGTAATTCCACGCATGGTACGCACAGGGTTATTTTGTTTACGACTCCAAAAAGGCGGGCGGCCTGACGGTTTCTCACCTTCGCGTGAGCGACAGCCGATTCGTTCCGCTTATCTCATTTCCCAGGCTGATTTTGTTGGCTGCCACCAGTTGCAGTTTATCGATAATATCAGATGGCTGAGCGTTTAAAACCTGGCGGCATTTTCCTGCTCAACACGCCGTACAGCGCAGATGAAGTGTGGTCGCGCTTGCCGCAGGAAGTTCAGGCCGTGCTAAACCAGAAAAAGCGCGCTTCTATGTGATTAACGCAGCGAAAATCGCCCGCGAATGTGGCCTGGCGGCCCGTATTAATACCGTCATGCAGATGGCTTTTTCCATCTGACGCAAATTCTGCCTGGCGATAGCGCCCTCGCAGAATTGCAGGGTGCGATTGCCAAAAGTTACAGTAGCAAAGGCCAGGATCTGGTGGAGCGCAACTGGCAGGCTCTGGCGCTGGCGCGTGAATCCGTAGAAGAAGTTCCGTTGCAGCCGGTTAATCCGCACAGCGCCAATCGACCGCCAGTGGTTTCCGATGCCGCCCCTGATTTCGTGAAAACCGTAACCGCTGCGATGCTCGCCGGGCTTGGTGATGCCCTCCCCGTTTCGGCGCTGCCGCCAGACGGCACCTGGCCGATGGGCACCACTCGCTGGGAAAAACGCAATATCGCCGAAGAGATCCCCATCTGGAAAGAGGAACTCTGTACCCAATGTAACCACTGCGTTGCCGCTTGCCCACACTCCGCTATTCGCGCAAAAGTGGTGCCGCCTGAAGCGATGGAAAACGCCCCTGCCAGCCTGCATTCGCTGGATGTGAAATCGCGTGATATGCGCGGGCAGAAATATGTCTTGCAGGTGGCTCCGGAAGATTGCACCGGTTGTAACCTGTGCGTCGAAGTTTGCCCGGCGAAAGACCGTCAGAATCCAGAGATTAAAGCCATCAATATGATGTCGCGCCTGGAACATGTCGAAGAAGAGAAAATCAATTACGATTTCTTCCTCAACCTGCCAGAAATCGACCGTAGCAAACTAGAACGTATTGATATTCGTACATCGCAGCTGATTACACCGCTGTTTGAATATTCAGGTGCTTGCTCCGGTTGTGGCGAGACGCCGTATATTAAATTGCTGACTCAGCTCTATGGCGATCGGATGTTGATCGCTAACGCCACCGGCTGTTCTTCAATTTATGGCGGTAACCTGCCTCTACACCGTATACCACCGATGCCAACGGTCGTGGGCCGGCATGGGCGAACTCTCTATTTGAAGATAATGCCGAATTTGGCCTTGGTTTCCGCCTGACGGTCGATCAACACCGTGTCCGCGTGCTGCGTCTGCTGGATCAATTTGCCGATAAAATCCCGGCGGAATTACTGACGGCGTTGAAATCAGACGCCACGCCAGAGGTTCGTCGTGAACAGGTTGCAGCTTTACGCCAGCAACTCAACGATGTTGCCGAAGCACATGAACTGCTACGTGATGCAGATGCACTGGTGGAAAAATCAATCTGGCTGATTGGTGGTGATGGCTGGGCTTACGATATCGGCTTTGGCGGTCTGGATCATGTATTGAGTTTGACGGAAAACGTCAACATTCTGGTGCTGGATACGCAATGCTATTCCAACACCGGTGGTCAGGCGTCAAAAGCGACACCGCTGGGTGCAGTAACTAAGTTTGGCGAGCACGGCAAACGTAAAGCGCGTAAAGATCTTGGCGTCAGTATGATGATGTACGGTCATGTTTATGTGGCGCAGATTTCTCTCGGCGCGCAACTGAACCAGACGGTGAAAGCGATTCAGGAAGCGGAAGCGTATCCGGGACCATCGCTGATCATCGCTTATAGCCCATGTGAAGAGCATGGTTACGATCTGGCACTCAGCCACGACCAGATGCGCCAACTCACAGCTACCGGCTTCTGGCCGCTATATCGCTTTGATCCGCGTCGTGCCGATGAAGGCAAACTGCCGCTGGCCTTGGATTCACGCCCGCCGTCAGAAGCACTGGAAGAAACGTTACTTCATGAGCAACGTTTCCGTCGTCTGAATTCGCAGCAGCCAGAAGTGGCAGAACAGTTATGGAAAGATGCTGCAGCTGATTTGCAAAAACGCTATGACTTCCTGGCACAAATGGTCGGAAAAGCGGAAAAAAGCAACACCGATTAAATGCTCTGGATAAGGATTATCCAATTCTAAAAAAAAAGCCCGGACGACTGTTCGGGCTTGTCTTTTTATATGTTGGAAAATCAGTGGCAATGCAATGGCCCAACAGAAAATAAAATCTGTGACAATAAAGGCATATAACCCGTGCAGAATAACGGGTGATGCTGCCAACTTACTGATTTAGTGTATGATGGTGTTTTTGAGGTGCTCCAGTGGCTTCTGTTTCTATCAGCTGTCCTCCTGTTCAGCTACTGACGGGGTGGTGCGTAACGGCAAAAGCAC
>ENA-OQIG01001394-OQIG01001394.1-human-gut-metagenome-genome-assembly--contig:-NODE-1394-length-10324-cov-2.140630_pt1 | contig 10324 bp, 12 predicted proteins | sample MGYA00242576_ERZ504741 | MGnify/ENA primary metagenome ERZ504741 (study PRJEB26092, sample SAMD00036436) | human gut metagenome | host: Homo sapiens | study: EMG produced TPA metagenomics assembly of... | reverse complement strand
AGTAAATTCGTAATTTTTGTTATTATTTGCCCATATCGACCATGGAAAATCAAACCCTTGCGGACCGTATTATTCAGAAAACAGGCCTTTTGACCGAGCGTGAGATGCAGGATCAGGTGCTGGACAATATGGATCTGGAGCGTGAGCGCGGCATCACGATCAAGGCACAGGCAGTCCGTACCGTATACAAAGCGGCCGACGGCGAGGAGTACATTTTAAACATGATTGACACCCCGGGCCATGTTGACTTCAACTATGAGGTTTCCCGAAGCCTTGCCGCATGCGACGGCGCGCTGCTCGTTGTCGATGCATCGCAGGGTATCGAGGCGCAGACCCTTGCCAACGTCTACCTCGCCCTTGACCATGACCTGGATGTGTTCCCGGTCATCAACAAAGTAGACCTTCCAAGCGCCGAGCCGGACCGTGTAATTGCAGAGATCGAGGATGTCATCGGACTGGAAGCGCAGGATGCTCCGCGGATTTCCGCAAAAACCGGCCTGAACGTGGACGAGGTGCTCGAACAGATCGTACAGAAAATTCCGGCACCGGAAGGTGATCCGACGGAACCGTTAAAAGCACTGATTTTCGACTCCGTCTACGATGCATACCGCGGCGTCATCATTTCCTGCCGTGTGATGGAAGGAAGCGTGAAAAAAGGAACGAGAATCCGCATGATGGCGACAGGCGCTGTCGAGGAAGTTGTCGAGGTCGGCTACTTCGGCGCAGGCCGTCTGATCCCGTGCGACGAGCTCTCCGCCGGAATGGTAGGCTATATCACCGCCAGCATCAAAAACGTGCGCGACACCCGCGTGGGTGATACCGTGACCGATGCCGACCGTCCGTGTGCAGAAGCACTGCCGGGCTACAAAAAAGTCAACCCGATGGTATACTGCGGCATGTACCCGGCCGACGGCGCACAGTACGGCGATCTGCGCGACGCGCTGGAAAAACTGCAGTTAAACGATGCATCCCTCTTCTACGAGCCGGAGACATCGGCAGCACTCGGCTTTGGCTTCCGCTGCGGTTTCCTTGGACTGCTTCACCTGGAAATTATTCAGGAGCGCCTGGAGCGTGAGTACAATCTGGATCTCGTGACGACCGCACCGAGCGTTATCTATAAGGTTCACAAAACCGACGGAACCGTCATTGACCTGACCAACCCGTCGAATCTGCCGGATCCGTCCGAGATTGATTATATGGAAGAGCCGCTGGTAAAAGCAGAGATTATGGTGACGACCGACTACATCGGACCGATCATGGAGCTCTGCCAGCAGAGACGAGGCCAGTATCAGGGAATGGAATACATGGAGACGACGCGTGCGATGCTTCATTACCATCTCCCGCTGAATGAGATTATCTACGATTTCTTTGATGCCTTAAAATCCCGCTCCAAAGGTTACGCGTCATTCGACTACGAGCTGCTCGGCTATGAGAGAAGCGAGCTTGTAAAACTCGATATCCTCGTCAATAAAGAAGAAGTGGATGCGCTGTCCTTCATCGTATTCGAGGGATCTGCCTACGAGCGCGGAAGAAAGATGTGCGAGAAGCTCAAAGAAGAGATTCCGCGGCAGCTCTTCGAAATCCCGATCCAGGCGGCTGTCGGATCGAAGATTATCGCCAGAGAAACCGTCCGCGCGATGCGCAAAGACGTCCTCGCCAAGTGCTACGGCGGCGATATTTCCCGAAAGAAGAAGCTGCTGGAGAAGCAGAAGGAAGGTAAGAAGCGGATGCGCCAGGTAGGAAACGTGGAGATTCCGCAGAAAGCCTTTATGAGCGTGCTGAAACTGGATGAAAATTAAGAGATAAAAATGAGACCGGCCTGTCGGCGCCGCCTGCTGTTGCGGGAGCGCAGGGGCCGGTCTTTCGATCGTACGGAGGAAAAGCAGAATGAATAAAAAAAGAAAACCACTGGAACTCTATGTGCATATCCCGTTCTGCATCCGGAAATGTGCCTACTGTGATTTTGTCTCGGGACCGGGCACGAAGCAATGCAGAAGGAGTATGAAGAGGCTCTGCTGGCAGAAATCGATGCAGCGGAAGAGACGGCAGAAAGGGAAGTGATTTCCGTCTTTTTCGGCGGCGGAACACCATCGCAGTGGATGCCGGAATGCTCGCCCGTGTGATGGAAAAACTGCGGAGCAAGTACGTTTTTTCAGAGGATGCTGAGATTACGCTGGAGGCCAATCCGGGAAGCTGGATGCGGAAAACTGAAATGTTACAGGAAGAGCGGCTTCAACCGGATCAGTATCGGCTGTCAGTCGGTTCACGATGAGGAGCTGAAACGGCTGGGAAGAATCCACACGTTTGCGGAATTTCAGGAGAGTTTTGTGCTGGCACGGGATGCCGGGTTTGCGAATATCAACGTGGATCTGATGTCAGGTCTGCCGGAGCAGAGTGAAGAGAAATGGGAAGAGAGTCTTCGGACGATCGCGGAGCTTTCTCCGGAGCACATTTCCGCCTACAGCCTGATCGTGGAGCCGGGAACCCCGTTTGCGGAGCAGAAACTGGATCTGCCGGATGAGGACACAGAACGCGAAATGTATGCCAGAACGGCGGAAATCCTCGCAGAATACGGCTTTTTCCAGTATGAGATTTCCAATTATGCAAAGCCGGGCTTCGCATGCCGCCACAATATCGGCTACTGGAAAAGGACGGATTATCTGGGGTTCGGGCCTTCCGCGGCATCGTTATTCGGAAACCGCCGGTGGACGAACACGGCAGATCGATCTTTGTATCTGAAAGCGTGCGGAGCACTGGAAAAGATCCGTGAGGATGAGGAAATTCTTTCCCGCAGGATGCCATGGAAGAATTTATGTTTCTCGGCCTTCGAATGACACAAGGGATCTCGACGGCGGAGTTTGAGGAGAAGTTTGGAAAGGAGATCCATGCCGTATACGGCGGGGTTCTGAAGAAATACGAAGCGATGCATCTTTTACAGGAACACAGCGGGCGCCTGGTTCTGACACGCGATGGGATTTCCGTCAGCAATGTGATTCTGGCAGATTTTCTGCTGTAAAAAGATGATAAAGAAATAGAACAAATGTTTGCATAACGCACGGCGGTGTGCTATAATGGGAGAAAACGAGACAAGATTCCTGTCCCTGTCCGGACAGGGATTCCAATTAATAAGAGGAACAGTTATGGCAGAGAAAAAAGAGTTTATCAGAATACGGGGAGCCAGGGAGAACAACCTGAAAGCACTGAATGTCGATATCCCCAGAAACCAGTTTGTTGTATTTACGGGCCTCAGCGGTTCAGGAAAGAGTTCGCTTGCGTTTGACACGATCTATGCGGAGGGCCAGCGGCGGTACATGGAGAGCCTTTCCTCCTACGCGCGCCAGTTCTTAGGACAGATGGAAAAACCGAATGTGGACAGCATCGAAGGTCTGCCGCCTGCTATTTCGATCGATCAGAAATCGACGAACCGGAACCCGCGTTCCACCGTCGGAACCGTGACGGAGATTTACGATTACTTCCGTCTTCTGTACGCGAGAATCGGTATTCCGCACTGCCCGAAGTGCGGAAAAGTCATCAGCCGCCAGTCGGTGGACCAGATGGTCGATCAGATCATGGCACTCCCGGAGCGGACGAAAATCCAGCTTCTCGCGCCGGTTGTGCGCGGCCGCAAGGGAAGACACGAAAAGGTGCTCGAACAGGCAAAACGCAGCGGCTATGTCCGCGTGATGATCGACGGCAGCCAGTATGAGCTGTCCGAGGAGATCACGCTGGATAAGAACCTGAAACACAACATTTCCATTATTGTGGACCGTCTTGTAGTCAAACCGGACATTGAGAAACGTCTGACGGATTCCGTCGAGAATGTACTGGATCTGGCGGACGGCCTTCTGGTAGTCGACACGATGGACGGAAATCAGCTCAACTTCAGCCAGAGCTTTTCCTGCCCGGACTGCGGCATCAGCATGGAGGAGATTGAGCCGAGAAGCTTTTCCTTCAACAACCCGTTCGGCGCCTGCCCGAGCTGTGCCGGCCTTGGCTACAAGATGGAATTCGACGAGGATCTGATGATTCCGGATAAGACCGTATCCATCGCAGACGGAGCCATCACCGTGCTCGGCTGGCAGTCCTGCACGGACAAATCGAGCTATACGAGAGCCGTTCTCGATGCGCTCGCAGAGGAGTACGATTTTTCACTTTCCACCCCGTTTTGTGAATATCCGAAAAAATCCACGATATCCTGATTTACGGAACGAACGGAAAATCCGTCAAGGTGCATTACCGCGGTCAGCGCGGCGTCGGTGTGTACGATGTGGCTTTTGAGGGGCTGATCAAAAATGTAGAGCGCCGCTACCGTGAGACCGGATCGGATTCTACAAAACAGGAATACGAAACCTTCATGCGTGTGACCCCGTGCCAGGCGTGCCATGGCCAGCGTCTGAAACCGACGTCGCTTGGTGTGACGGTCGGAGATAAAAATATTTTTGAAGTAACATCCCTTTCCATCGACAATCTGCAGAAGTTTATGCAGAACCTCGAACTCTCCGAACAGCAGCTGCTGATCGGAAAGCAGATTTTAAAAGAGATCCGTGCGCGTGTGAGCTTCCTTGCGGATGTCGGATTAAACTATCTGACCCTGGCGCGCGGAACGGCATCGCTGTCCGGCGGTGAGGCGCAGAGAATCCGTCTGGCAACGCAGATCGGCTCCGGCCTTGTCGGTGTCGCCTATATTCTCGACGAGCCGAGCATCGGTCTTCACCAGAGAGACAACGACAAACTTCTCGCGACGCTGAAACATCTGCGTGACCTCGGAAACAGCCTGATCGTCGTGGAGCACGACGAGGATACGATGCGCGCCGCTGACTGCGTTGTCGATATCGGCCCGGGAGCCGGTGAGCACGGCGGAGAGCTGGTGGCGATCGGAACAGCGGAAGATCTGATGAAAAATCCGAATTCCATCACCGGAAAATACTTAAGCGGAGAGCTGAAAATTCCGGTTCCGTCCGAGCGCAGAAAGCCGACGGGCTGGCTGAAGGTAGTCGGAGCAAAAGAGCACAATCTGAAAAATATCAACGTGAATTTCCCGCTCGGTGTCATGACCTGCGTGACCGGAGTCTCCGGATCGGGAAAGAGTTCCCTTGTCAATGAAATTCTGTACAAACGGCTGGCAAGAGATCTGAACCGTGCGCGGACGATTCCGGGTGCACACAAAGACATCATCGGTATGGAACAGCTCGATAAGGTCATCGACATCGACCAGTCCCCGATCGGAAGAACACCGCGTTCCAATCCGGCAACGTACACAGGTCTGTTCGATCAGATCCGCGACCTGTTTGCGGCAACGCAGGATGCCAAGGCGCGCGGCTACAAGAAGGGAAGATTCAGCTTTAATGTGAAGGGCGGCCGATGCGAGGCCTGCGGCGGCGACGGTATCCTGAAGATCGAAATGCACTTCCTGCCGGATGTCTATGTGCCGTGTGAGGTCTGCCATGGAAAACGGTACAACCGTGAGACACTGGAAGTCAAATACAAAGGAAAGAGCATCTACGATGTGCTGAATATGACGGTCGAGGAGGCACTGGAATTCTTCAGGCCGGTACCGTCGATTTTCCGAAAATTACAGACCCTGTACGATGTCGGCCTTTCCTACATCCGCCTCGGCCAGCCGTCCACCACGCTGTCCGGCGGAGAAGCGCAGCGTATCAAGCTCGCAGCAGAGCTGAGCCGCCGCGGCACGGGAAAAACGATCTACATTCTCGACGAGCCGACGACGGGACTTCATTTTGCGGATGTCCACAACTGGTGGAGATTCTGCACCGCCTGTCCGAGGGCGGAAATACCGTCGTTGTTATCGAACACAATCTGGATGTCATCAAGACGGCGGACTATATTATTGATATCGGACCGGAGGGCGGAGACGGCGGCGGAACCGTGATTGCGTGCGGAACGCCGGAGGAAGTGGCCAAGAGCCCGGTATCCTACACCGGAAAATATGTCGAAAAATATCTCTAAAAAATCCTTTCCATTTTAAAAGGGATTGTATATAATAAGAAGCGGGTTGGTTCAGAACACATTCGATCCTTTTGTGTTTCGGGTGTTTTGAACCGAACTTATTCTATACAAATTTCAAACAGATTAAAATAAAGAAAAATAAAAGAGAACAGGAAAGGGGATTACTATGGCTGCAACGACCGATATCGGAATTGATCTGGGGACGTCCAGCATCCTGGTCTATGCCAAGGGAAAAGGCATTGTATTAAAGGAGCCGTCCGTAGTTGCGTATGATAAAGATGCAGATAAAGTACGGGCAATTGGAGAAGAAGCGCGTCAGATGATTGGACGGACACCGGGCAATATTATGGCGGTCCGGCCCATGCGGCAGGGCGTGATCACGGACTTTCTGATCACCGAGCGCATGCTGCGCTACTTTATCCAGAAGGCAATGGAAGAAGAGCATTCCGGAAACCGAGAATCAGCATCTGTGTGCCGTCCGGTGTGACGGAAGTAGAGCGGAAGGCTGTGGAGGAGGCAACGTACCAGGCGGGAGCCCGGGAAGTGCTGATCGTGCCGGAGCCGGTGGCAGCGGCAATCGGATCCGGAATTGACATTACGAAACCATGCGGAAATATGATCGTGGACATCGGCGGAGGCACGACGGATATCGCTGTGATCTCGCTTGCGGGAACCGTTGTTTCCAATTCGGTCAAGATTTCCAGTGAGACATTTGACCAGGATATCATCCGCTATGTACGGAAAACATACAACGTATTTATCGGAGAACAGACCGCAGAGGCAGTGAAAATCCGGATTGGTTCCGCTTATCCGCGGGCCGAGGAGAAAACGATGGAGATCAAGGGAAGAAACGTCATCACCGGACTTCCGGCGACGATTACGGTTTCCTCCGACGAAATCCGAGGTGCCCTTGCCCAGACGACAAACCAGATTGCGGACGCGATCTGTGCCGTGCTGGAAAAAACGCCGCCGGAACTGGCATCCGATGTTTCCGACCGCGGCATTATCCTGACCGGAGGCGGCAGTCTCCTTGACGGAATGGACGAGCTGATCCAGGAGCGGACCGGCATCAATACCGTGACAGCAGAAAATCCGGCGAGCGTCGTTGCGCTTGGAACCGGCCAGTACCGCGAAGTGATGAATGAATTTGAAAGCCAGTTTTGAATAAAAGATGAGTGAAAAAGAAAAAGTAGAAGGCTACGTAGAACACATTATTTTCCGAAATGAGGAGAACGGCTATACCGTCCTGAATCTGAGCATGAAGGGGCGCGAGCTGACATGCGTCGGCACGCTTCCGATGATCGGAGAGGGCGAGCTGATCGAGGCTTCCGGAGATTATATTGAACATGCTGCCTATGGAAAGCAGTTCCGCATTGAATCCTATGAGACGAAAGTTCCACAGGATTCTGTTGCATTGGAGCGGTATCTCGGTTCCGGTGCGATCAAAGGAGTCGGTGCGGCGCTGGCGGCAAGAATTGTGCGCCGCTTCGGTGACGATACGCTTCGGATCATCGAGGAAGAGCCGGAGCGCCTCGCGGAGGTAAAGGGAATCAGCGAGCGGAAAGCGCGTGAAATTGCACAGCAGGTGCAGAAAAAGCCGAAATGCAGAATGCGATGATTTTCCTCTCGGGATATGGCATTGCACTGAATCTCGGTGCAAAGATTTATCAGCAGTACGGGGACAATGTGTACCGGATTTTAAAGGAAAACCCGTATAAAATGGCGGAAGATATCGCAGGCGTGGGATTTCGGACGGCGGATGAGATTGCCGGAAAAATCGGGATTGCCGTGGACAGCGAATTCCGCATCAAGAGCGGTCTTTCGTATGTGCTGAATCAGGCGACGGCAGAAGGCCATGTCTATCTGCCGGAACCGGTGCTGCTTCGGAGAGGGCAGGAACTTCTCGGCGTAGAACCGGAGCGGATGCAGAAATCTCTGCAGGATATGGCAATCGACAAAAAAGCGGTCATCCGCGAGCTCCCGGCCGAACGGGAAGGGGATGAGCCGCTGCGGATTGTGTACGCCAGCCAGTATTATTATCTGGAACTGAGTACGGCGCGCATGCTGCATGAGCTGAATATTACATGCGAGGAAGACCGTGAGGCAATCGAAAAGCGGATCGGAAAGATCGAGAAAAAATATCAGATCGAGCTGGATGAGATGCAGAAGACGGCAGTCGTTGAGGCGGCATACAGCGGTCTTATGATCCTGACCGGAGGTCCCGGAACCGGAAAAACGACGACCATCAATGCGATGATCCATTATTTTGAGGCAGAAGGCCTCGACATTTTCCTGGCAGCGCGACCGGAAGAGCGGCGAAACGAATGACAGAGGCAACTGGCTGTGAGGCATGCACGATCCATCGTCTTCTGGAACTGACGGGAAATGTGGATGACTCCTCGGCAAATGTGCATTTTGAGCGGAACGCAGATAATCCGCTCGACGCGGATGTCATCATCATTGATGAGATGTCGATGGTTGATATCCACCTGATGCATGCCCTTCTTTCCGCGATTGTGCCGGGAACAAGGCTGATCTTGGTGGGAGACCAGAACCAGCTTCCAAGTGTCGGCCCGGGCAGTGTCCTCCGGGATCTGATCCGTTCGGAATGCTTTCCGATTGTCTGCCTGACGCACATTTTCCGGCAGGCATCCCAGAGCGATATTGTTGTCAATGCACATAAGATCCATAATGGGGAAGAGGTTATACTGGACAATAAGAGCAAAGATTTCTTCTTTTTGAAACGGTACGATGTCAACGTGATCTGGAAAGTGCTGGTGACGCTGGTGTCCCAGAAACTGCCGCGTTATGTGGATGCCCGCCCGCAGGATATCCAGATTCTGACTCCGATGCGGAAAGGTGCACTCGGCGTGGAAAATCTGAATCAGATTCTGCAGAAATACCTGAACCCGCCCGCACCGGACAAAGCCGAGCGGGAAAATGGAGGTAATATCCTCCGCGAGGGCGACAAGGTCATGCAGATCCGCAACAATTACCAGATGGAGTGGGAAATCCGCGGCATCAACGGAATCGTGGCGGAGCGCGGTATGGTGTATTCAACGGAGACCTCGGCATGATCCGGAGCATCAACCCGTATACCGAGGTGATCACCGTGGAGTTTGAGGAAGGAAAATTCGCAGACTATACGTTCAAACAGGCGGACGAGCTGGAGCTCGCCTACGCCACAACGATACATAAAGCGCAGGGAAGCGAGTACCCGGCGGTTGTGATTCCGCTGCTCGGCGGCCCGCGCATGCTGATGACGCGGAATCTTTTGTATACGGCCGTGACGAGAGCCAGAAAGTGCGTCACCATCGTTGGAAGTGATGTGACATTCCAGGCAATGATCGGAAATCATATCGAGGCGAACCGGTATACAACGCTCGCCAGAAGAATCTGGGAAATGCGGGAAGAAAAACGCGTAAACACGTTTTTCCGGGGCATGGATGCGGCTGCATCCGGCAGAGTGGATAAGGGAAAGCGCAGGTTACATGAAAGAAAAAAATAAAACAGGAAACTGGCTTTTAAACGCAGTTATCCGAGACGATGTCCCATCTGTGACGGACTGCTGTCACGTGAGGAGCCGTATCTATGCCGGAATTGTGTGGAAAAGATCCATCCGATTCTGGGCGCGCGGTGCAAAAAATGCGGGAAACCCGTGGGAAGTGAGGAAGAGTTCTGCCGGGACTGCAGCAGAACGAGGCACAGCTTCGACCGCGGTTTTGCGCCGTACGGTTACCACGGGGAACTTGAGGCTTCCCTGATGCGGTTCAAATATCATGAACGGCAGGAATACGCCGGATTTTATGCTCACGCGGCGTTTTTCTATGTGGGAAAGCAGATCCAGAGAAGAAATCCGGAGGTGCTCGTTCCGGTGCCGCTTCATCCGGCAAGACAGCGGCAGCGCGGCTACAATCAGGCGGAGGTATTTGCAGAAAAGCTGGCAGAAGAAATGGAACTTCCCATGAATGCCCGCCTGATCCGCCGTGTGAAAAAAACAAAACGCCAGAAAGAGCTTGGTCCCGCCGAGCGGCGGAAAAACCTGGAGGGAGCTTTTGCATTGGCAAAGCCGGGACAGATGAAATACTGCCGGATTCTTCTGGTAGATGACATTTACACAACGGGAAGCACGGTTGATGCCATTGCGTCACTGTTGAAAGTGAATGGAGCAGAACAGGTGGATTTTGTTTGTGCGGCAATTGTAAAATAGTGTGTGAATATTTTGAGAATAGCTTTCCAATATCGGAAACAATATGGTAAATAAACATAATTTAGACGGGAAGAGGAGACCAAGAGGCATGTTGGACGAAAAAAGGATTCGTCAGATGACAAAACTGGCTTTTTTTCGAAAAAAAAG
>ENA-OQIG01001393-OQIG01001393.1-human-gut-metagenome-genome-assembly--contig:-NODE-1393-length-10354-cov-1.908575_pt1 | contig 10354 bp, 10 predicted proteins | sample MGYA00242576_ERZ504741 | MGnify/ENA primary metagenome ERZ504741 (study PRJEB26092, sample SAMD00036436) | human gut metagenome | host: Homo sapiens | study: EMG produced TPA metagenomics assembly of... | reverse complement strand
CAGTTGTCAGACGAAAAAACAACAACTGTCAGACGAAAGTTTAACTATAGTCAGACGATTAATTCTGTGCATGACGGGAGATAAATTCTTTTGATATGCGGATTAAATCTTACGTAGAAGAGGACTAAACCTCATTGGTAAGCGGATTGAAACAGTGTGGTAAGTCATTGATAACAAGTTTGTAACACGATGTAACAAACCTGAAACGGCTATTTCAAACCATTGTATCTGATTCGTATTCATATTGTAATCTCTTGGGTCTACCTTTGCCGACGTAATAAAAACGTAGAGCGAAGTTCGATGAAAAAACTATTTCTTTTAAGATTTTCAGTTGCAGCCTTCTTTTGTTTGTTGTGTGTTCTTCCCGCATTGGCTGCCAATATTAAGATTAAAGGTGCTGTGAAAGATAAACTTTCCAAAGAGCCTTTGATTGGAGCAACGATACGGTTGGTAGGAACTCCTGCCGGAGCCGTGACCGATATGGACGGTAATTTTGAATTGAACAGTACCGGTGTTTTGGAAGGTTTGTATGATATAGAGATTAAATATGTAGGATATAAAACGGAAGTACGTCGTAAGGTCCGTGTAGAAAACGGAAAACTGGCGATTCTGAATCTGGAGTTGGAGACAGATGCGCACGAACTTTCGGACGTTGTGGTGGTAGCAAAGAAGAATCGTGAAAATGAGAATATGTTATTGCTCGAACAGCAGAAGGCGGTCATTGCCGTGCAGGCTGTCAGCGTCAAAGAGCTTTCACGCAAAGGTGTTTCCGATGCGGAAGGGGCTGTAACCAAAGTGGCGGGAGTCTCCAAACAGGATGGAGTGAAGAATGTTTTCGTCCGTGGACTGGGCGACCGCTATAATGCGACTACCTTTAACGGATTTGCCGTTCCTTCGGAAGATCCGGAATATAAGAATATCTCTCTCGACTTCTTCGGAACGGATATTATCCAGTCTGTTGGCGTCAATAAGGCATTTAATGCAGGAGGTATCAGTGATGTCGGCGGTGCGACAATCGACATTGTTTCCAAAGAACTGATTGGCAGCGGAACCTGAATATCGGCCTTTCCGGAGGACTGAACACGCAGACTGTGACAGCAGACTTTCTGAAGCAGGACGGAGTAAACCTTCTGGGCTTCGCCACTACAACAGAACCCGCCGATGAGAACAACTGGGGATTCAAGAATAAGCTGGCCCCCTCCAAGCAGAGCTTGCAGATAAACCGGAGTTATAGCATTTCCGGCGGAAAGCGGTTTCATATAGGAAAAGACAGGAATCCGCTCTCTTTCTTTCTCACTGCCGGACATACCACTGATTATCAATTTACGGATGAAACCATCCGCAACACAACGACGAGCGGTACGATCTACAAAGATATGACAGGCAAGAAGTACACCGAGAATATCAGCCAACTGGCACTGGCCAATGTGGATTATGATATGCAGAACCGTCACCACATGAGTTATAACTTCATGATGATTCATGCCAATGTGCAATCCGTAGGAGACTATACCGGTAAAAACTCCATCTTCAGTGACGATTATGATAATCAGGGATTTACCCGTCGCCAGCAAGCGAATGACAACTTACTAATCGTTAACCAGCTGATGACTAACTGGGGACTGACCAAAACATTGAGTCTGGATGCCGGTGCTTCTTATAATATCGTGAAAGGCAATGAACCCGACCGCCGAATCAACAACATAACCAAAGCGGAAGAAGGATATACCTTACTCAGAGGCAACTCCCAGCAACGGTATTTCTCCACTTTGGACGAAGATGACATCAACGTAAAGGCAGGACTCATCTACCGTCTGAAAGATAACGTAGAAGAAATCTCTAATATACGCTTGGGCTATACAGGCCGATTTGTAGACGACAATTTCAAGGCGACTGAATACAACCTCACAGTAGGACACGCTTCTTCCATCCCCTCATTGGATAATTTCTCACTCGACGATTATTATAATCAGCAGAATCTCTCTTCCGGATGGTTTACCGTTCAGAAGAACATCGATAAGTATTCGGTCGCCAAGAATATCCATTCCGCTTATGCGGAAGCCACCTACCAGTTTACTCCCCGTTGGATTGTAAATGTAGGAATGAAGTATGACAATGTGGATATTCAGGTAGACTACAATGTGAATAAAGGCGGATCGGAAGGAAGCAACACGATTCAAAAGGATTTCTTTCTCCCGAGTCTGAATCTGAAATACAATCTGAGTGAAAAACATTCCTTGCGTCTCGGAGCGAGCAAAACATATACGCTGCCGCAAGCAAAGGAAATTTCTCCTTATCGCTACGTAGGTGTGAATTTCAACAGTCAGGGGAATGCGAACCTGAAGCCTTCGGACAACTATAACGTCGATTTGAAATGGGACTTTAATCCTACCCCCACTGAACTGATCTCTCTGACAGCTTTTTATAAGCTCATCAAGAATCCGATCTCACGCATTGAAGTGGCAAGTGCCGGAGGATACCTTTCGTATGAAAATATACCGATAAGGCAACAGTGGCCGGAGTGGAAGTAGAAGTACGTAAGAATCTGTTTGTCCGTCCGCTAAGCAGTGCGGCAAACGGAATGAATAAGCTCTCTTTCGGCTTGAATGGATCGTACATTTATACAAATGCGAAAATGCCTCTGGCAACGGTTACCACCGGATCGCAACTGGAAGGGGCCGCTCCCTGGATTGCCAATTTCGACTTGTCCCACAACTTCACGAAAGGAACTCATAGCTTCATCAATACATTGGTATTCAACTATGTCAGCGATAAGATTTATACCATCGGTACGCAAGGCTACCAAGACATCATGGAGCAGGGAATGATGACGCTTGACTTCGTTTCGCAAGCCAAACTCAACAAGTATGTCTCACTTACGCTGAAAGCCCGCAATCTGCTGAATCCCTCTTATCAGTGAGTCGCAAAAGCCAACGAAAGCGGAGAGAAAGGTAGTACTCAGCGAATTATAAAAAGGAATAAATATCAGTCTGGGAGTGTCGTAGCACATTTTAAACCGGATAATGAAATAAGATTATTAACTAATTATTAAAGCAAAATGAAAAGATTGTTTGTAAACTTTATGACGTTTGCCGCTATGGCAACTGCACTGACATTCACTGCGTGTAGTAGTGATAGTGACGGAGATGACAATGGAAACGGTAACGGTGGAAATGGCGGAGGAACAGGTAGTTCTATCGTGGTAGGCGAAAACATCCTGTCCGGAACACTGACCGGTGAACAGACACTGGATGCCAAAGAATACATTCTGAACGGAACGGTTATCATCGCCGACGGCGGTCGCCTGAATATCCCTGCCGGAACTACCATCAAGGCGCGTGAAGGTTTCAGCAGTTACCTGCTGGTAGCGCAGGGAGGTAAACTCTATGCCGATGGTACGGCCGACAAACCAATCGTCTTTACGGCAAATACCACCAGCCCGGTATCCGGATATTGGGGTGCGTGATCATCAATGGTAAAGCACCTATTTCCGGTTCAAAGACCGACAAGAGCGATACGGCACTGACGGAAATCAACAATGACTATAAATACGGCGGCAGCGCAGCTGATGACAACTCCGGTTCGTTGACTTACGTGAAAATCTGCTATGCAGGTGCACGCTCCACAGCAGACATCGAACACAACGGACTGACCTTGAACGGTGTCGGCAACGGAACAAAGATTGAAAATATCTACGTACTGGAAAGTGCCGACGATGCAATCGAGTTCTTTGGTGGAACAGTAAATGTAACCAATCTGCTGGCTGTTAATCCGGATGATGATATGTTCGACTTTACACAAGGCTATTGCGGTACGCTGAAGAACTGCTATGGCGTTTGGGAAAGCGACTACACAAGTACGGAAGCCGATCCTCGCGGCATCGAAGCCGACGGTAACATGGACGGTCTGTATCCGGATCACCTGCGTCAGTCTGACTTTAAGGTGGAAAACATGACTATCGTGAATAATGCTGCCAACACTGCCGATAACGTAGACCGTATGCAGGATGTAATCAAGATTCGTCGCGGAGCAAAAGCTACCATCACCAATGCATTGGTTAAGGGTACGGGTGGTGCTATCGACCTGGTTGATATGAAAGACAGCAAAGGTGCAGGAACATAGAATCCAGCATTAACATCACAAGTACATTAAGTCTCACAGGATTGAAGCAGAACGGCGAACTGAATACATTTGTCGAATCGGCAGACAATACAGGTGCAGACGCTTCTCTGTTCGGCTGGACAGGCTATAATTTATCAGCATTCTGATGAAGTAGCCAACGGTTCTTTTTCACAGTAGGTATTACTTTTCGGGCACGGATTGCACGAATTGCACGGTTATGATTTACTAAAACCGTGTAATCCGCGTAATCCCGTGCCAAATCATATAATAATGAGATGCGTTTATTACGCTTTTACCTCCCTGGCTATCCCTGCTACTATCCTCTCTCTTCTATTATGAATTATTTCAGATATTATATGTTTCGCTGATTTTCTTTTTCGTATATTTGCTATTCATTATTATACGATCAATCACTTATGCAAACAAACTACGAGCGATACTGTAAAATGTCTTCTTTGGCTCAGATAGGATGGTGGGAAGCGGACTTTTTGGCTGGGCATTATGTCTGCTCTGATTTTCTTTGTGATCTTTTGGGACTGGAAGGAGATACCATCTCTTTCATGGATTTCCAGAATTTGATACGTGAGGATTACCGCGAACAGATAGTACAGGAATTTCGGGCCAATGCAAATATCCATAAAGACTTTTATGAACAAACCTTTCCCATCTGTTTAAAAAATGGTGAAGTTTGGCTGCATACCCGTCTGGCTCTTCGTGAGAAAGGTACCGGAACCAATGGAGGTGACAAATCTTTTGGCGTCATCCAGCGTGTTGAGGCGCCTAAAGAAGTGGAACAGAAAAATACCCTCCGGCGTGTAAACGACCTGTTACGCCGGCAAAACTATATATCACAGTCTTTGCTTCGCTTCCTCCATGATGACGATGTAGATTCTTGTATTATGGAGATATTGAATGACGTCTGAGCCTCTATCAAGGCGGTCGTGTGTATATCTTTGAGTATAACGAAGACTATACGCATCATAGTTGCACGTATGAAGTCGTTTCGGAAGGTGTTTCCAAAGAGAAAAACAAGCAGCAGTCCATTCCGGTTAATGAAACCCGATGGTGGTGTGAGCAGATTCTATCTGGCAAACCCATCATACTGACTTCCTTGAAACAGTTGCCCGAAGAAGCGGAGAATGAATATAAATTCCTTGACGCTCAAGGTATTTGTTCGTTGATGGTCGCTCCTTTGATGGCAGGTGACCGTGTATGGGGATTTATGGGTATAGATCTGGTCGAATCGTATCGTGAATGGAGCAATGAGGATTTTCAATGGTTCTCTTCATTGGCGAATATCATCAGTATTTGCATCGAATTGCGCAAGGCCAAAGATCGTGTTGTCCGCGAACAGTCTTTTTTAAGCAATCTGTTCCATTTTATGCCGTTAGGTTATATACGGATGTCTGTCGTCCGTGATGAAAACGGTCAGCTTCTTGATTATAAGATAACGGATGTCAACAAGGCCTGTTCCCGCTTCTTTGCCCGACCTGCCGAAACGTATATAGGAGTCTTGGCCTCTGAAATATATCCGGATTTTTCTTCACAGCTCCTCTTTCTGAAAGAAGTGCTGGATAACAATTCATACAGGGAAAAGGATATCTTTTTCCCGCAGACAGAGCTTTATACCCATTGGATAGTTTATTCTCCGGAAAAAGATGAAGTGGTAGGTCTGTTTACAGATTCCACGGAGCCGTGAAGACAATAGGGCACTGGACCGTAGTGAGAAGCTTTTTAAGAGTATCTTTGCCAATATCCCGGCAGGAGTGGAAATCTATGATAAGGATGGATTCCTGATTGACCTGAATAATAAGGATCTGGAAATATTCGGTGTAGAAAATAAACAGGATGTGATAGGAGTCAACTTCTTTGAGAATCCGAACGTACCGCAGCATATCCGTGACCGTGTGCGGGATGAAGATTTGGTAGACTTCCGTCTGAATTACTCTTTTGAACGGGCAGAAGGTTATTATCACCCGATCGTCGGGATACGATAGATATATATACGAAAGTCAGCAAGCTCTATGATAACGAAGGAAACTTTAACGGCTATATCCTGATTAGCATTGATAATACGGAGCAGATTGATGCGATGAACCGTATTCGTGATTTTGAGAATTTCTTCCTGCTCATATCGGATTATGCAAAGGTGGGATATGCCAAGTTGAATCTGCTGAACCGGAAGGGATATGCCATTAAACAATGGTATAAAAATTTAGGTGAAGAAGAGGATACTCCATTGGCGGACGTGGTGGGAGTCTATCGTAATATGCATCCCGAAGACCGTGAACGTATTTTTGATTTCTATCGGGAGGTCAGAAAAGGAAACCGGAAGCACTTTCAGGGAGAAATGCGAATCTACCGTCCCGGCAAGAAGAATGAATGGAACTGGATACGTATGAATGTAGTCGTTACGACATACAATCCGGAGGAAAACGAAGTGGAAATCATCGGTATCAACTATGATATTACCGAACTGAAGGAGACGGAGAAAGAATTGATCCTGGCACGTGACAAAGCCGAAATGATGGACCGTCTCAAAAGTGCTTTCCTTGCTAACATGAGCCACGAAATACGTACTCCTCTGAATGCCATCGTCGGCTTCTCCGACTTGCTCGTCGATACGGAAAATATAGAGGAACGACGGGAGTATATTCAGATTGTGAAGGAGAACAATGACCTGCTTTTACAACTGATTTCGGATATACTCGACCTGTCTAAGATTGAAGCGGGTACATTTGAGTTTACCAACGGAGATGTAGACGTGAATATGCTCTGTGAAGATATTGTCCGCTCCATGCAAATGAAGGTGAAGGAGAATGTCGAACTGATGTTCGATCCGCATCTTGCGGAATGCCGCATTATTAGTGACCGTAACCGACTGCACCAGGTAATCTCCAATTTTGTGAACAATGCGATTAAGTTTACCTCGGAGGGAAGTATCCGTGTGGGATATAAGCAGAAAGGAGAAGAACTGGAGTTCTATGTACAAGATACGGGAGTTGGTATTGACGCAGAGAGTCAGGCACATATTTTTGAACGTTTTGTGAAGTTGAACTCCTTTGTACACGGCACGGGCCTGGGGCTCTCCATCTGCCAAAGTATTGTGGAACAAATGGGCGGAAAGATAGGGGTGGAATCCGAACCGGGAAAGGGTTCGCGTTTTTGGTTTAGCCTTCCCTGTTTTGTGGTGATGTCGGAAGAATAGACAAGAATGATGGGCTGACTAAAAAGTCAGCCCCAAAGAGTCGGTTTCTTATATTCCGAATGATAGTTTATCGATAGACTGATATACGATACTTGCAATACCCAGTCCGATGATGCCCAGTGTGCAGAGCGCCAGTCCCCACTTTGTACAGCGGTCGCTGCGGAAAGTCGGAATCGGGTTATCGGAAGGCATGATATACATTGCTTTTACAATCAGCAGATAGTAGTACAATGAAATCACGGTATTAACCAGTGCAATGAATACCAGCAAGTGGAAGCCCGCTTCGAAAGCTGCCATGAAAATAAAGAACTTCGAGAAGAATCCGGCAAACGGAGGAATACCTGCCAGTGAGAACAGCGAAATAGTCATCAGAAAAGCCATTTTCGGGTTCGTTTTGTAGAGTCCCGCATAATCTTCGAGGGTAAACTTCTGACTGCGTAATGCTACGATAGTGATGACGGCAAATACTCCGAGATTGGCAGCGGCATATACAAGTATGTAATATACCATGGCGGTCATTCCCTGTGCCGTTCCTCCGATTACACCCAGCATGATATATCCTGCCTGCGAAATACTGGAGAACGCCATCAGACGCTTCAGATTCTGCTGGCGGATAGCGAATATATTGGCGATGGTGATAGAAGCGATAGTCACCCAGTAAAGTACTTCTTGCCAGTCATGTATCATCGGTGCGAATACTTTGATCAGAATTGCCATCAGCACAAATGCTGCCGAACCTTTGGAGATAACACTCAGATAGGCGGTAACCGTACTCGGTGCACCTTCGTAAACGTCTGCCGTCCATAAATGGAACGGAACCAGAGAGAGCTTGAACGCCATACCGGTAAAGAAGAATACAAAAGCCATGATTTGCAACGGATTTCCATCGATATGAGCAGGAAGATCATCGAAATACAGTGTTCCTGCGGAACCGTAAATCATTGACAGACCAAACAGTAACAGTGCGCTGGAGAAAAGTGCGGTAAGGATATACTTGGCACCGGCTTCAGCGGAGTTATGGCGGTATTTGTCGAAAGCGATCAAGGCTGCCATCGGGATGGAAGCTGTCTCCAGTCCGATGAAGAACATCAGGAAGTGTCCGGCGGAAATCATGAGATACATACCGAACAGGGTGGAGAGTGTAAGTACATAGAACTCACCTTGCTTGAATGAAGTATCGTCGCGTTTCATCCATTCGTGTGCCATCAGGAAAACAATCAGCGTGCCTATGTTCAGGATTGATTTGACAACCGTGTGCATGGGTACATAGTGATACATACCGCCAAAAATGTCGGCAGCTGTGCCTGGAACCAGATTGATCGCTGTATGGATGGCCATCAGGATAACTGGCAGCATGGTGTTCAAAACGGGTCTCGTCCCTTTTTGCTTGTGTGCGTCCGGACTCATGAAGAGATCGGCAAGGAACAGCAATAGTAAAACTGCTACGAGCGACAGCTCTTCCCGCATATGTAGAAATTGTGAATAATCCATCTTTATAAATTAAGAATTAAAGATTAAAAAATAAAGGTTATGGGATGAGTTGTGAGACTACAGGGAGTACACTTTCACCAATCATGTGGCTTACCCAGAAAGGAGCCATACCCAGTCCGGCTACACAAACGATGAGGCAGATAACAGCTACCCGTTCATCCCAGGTCGCGTCTGTCAGCGCAAGATGATGTTTGTTGGTGCAGGTACCGTACAGAATCTTGCCTACCAGACGCAGGATATAGACTGCGTGATCACGATGGATGAACAAGCGATGATGGTCAGTGTACGGTGGAATACGTCGTTGTTCTGGAAAGAACCTACGAAGATAGTCATTTCGGCAATGAACCCGCTTAATCCCGGCAAACCGAGATTGGCAAGACCGGCAATCACATAACATACGCTGAGGAACGGCATTACTTTCATTAATCCGGTAAGCTCGCGGACATCACGTGTGTGTGTACGTCCATAAATCATACCGATCAGGGCAAAGAACAAGGCTGTCATCAATCCGTGGGAAAGCATCTGAAGAATGGCTCCTGTCGCAGCAGTCTGATTCAGCATCAGAATGGCGAAAAGTACCAGTCCGCAGTGAGAAACGGAAGAGTAAGCGTTGATGTATTTCAAGTCTGTCTGTACGCAAGCGGAGAATGCTCCGTAAACAACGGAGATACCTGTCAGTATCAGGAATATCCATGAAAGTTCGTTAGCAGCTTCCGGCATCAGATACATGGCGATACGGAAACATCCGTAACCTCCCAGTTTCATCAGTACTCCGGCGTGAAGCATGGATACAGCTGTCGGGGCGGAAGCGTGACCATCGGGACTCCATGTGTGGAACGGGAAAAGAGCACCCAGCACACCGAACCCGAGGAAGGTAAGCGGGAACCAGATACATTGCTGTGCAAAAGGAATATTATGTAGCTGTGCTATTTCCAGCAGGTTCATGGTGGTAGCTCCCGAACCGAAATAGATTCCGAGAATACCGATCAGCAGGAAAGCGGAACCGCCCATCAGCATAAGGGTCAGCTTCATGGCTGCATATTCTTTACGTCCCGAACCCCATACACCGATCAGCAGGTACATAGGAATCAGCGCGATTTCGTAGAACATGAACATGGTGAATAAGTCGATGGATATAAAGAATCCGAAGACTCCCATAGACAACAGTGTGAACCAAAGGAAATATTCTTTTGTCAGAGGCTGCAGACGCCAGGAGGCGAAAGTACCTGTGAATACAATAACGGCAGACAATAACAACATGCTACCGAAATACCGTCAACGCCTACCGAGTAGGAGATGTGAAGCGGTGCATACCAGAGTGTATCCGCACGGAATAGCATTTCTGCCGTGTTGCCGGCACTGCGTTCTCCCAAATACATAAAGGTAAGTACGACGGAGGCAATCAGAAGTGCCGATGCGCCAGTAACCATAACCCCCCGAATCGCTTTGATTCCCCGTGCTGCCCAAAGCTCCGGCAAGCATCAGTAAGGGGATGAGTACGAAGATTGATAAAAATTCATAATTGAATTATTA
>ENA-OQIG01001392-OQIG01001392.1-human-gut-metagenome-genome-assembly--contig:-NODE-1392-length-10371-cov-1.324580_pt1 | contig 10371 bp, 11 predicted proteins | sample MGYA00242576_ERZ504741 | MGnify/ENA primary metagenome ERZ504741 (study PRJEB26092, sample SAMD00036436) | human gut metagenome | host: Homo sapiens | study: EMG produced TPA metagenomics assembly of... | reverse complement strand
ATTCAACATAGAACTTCTCGAACCGGAACGAACGGAGGATTTATTTTCCAAGGTAGCCCATCCGGTAGTTGTTAATGAAGCCTTTGTACAGTTCTTTGTACCGGGAGGAGAAGATCCGGTGGGGCAGACCTTAAGCAATATGAGCAGGACAACGCCGGTGAAGGAACTATTATCGGTGTGTGCAAAGATTTCAGACTGACTTCTTTCAACTCTGCCATTACTCCGATGCAGATTATTCTTCAAGAGATTCCGGTCGATCAGGCAACCTACCTGTCTTGTCGTATAGATGAGGGCAGACGCAATGAGATAGTAAAAATCTCCGGTTGCTGTGGAGAAACACGAGCCGGACAGTTCTTTTGTTTACATTAGACGCCTATCAGCATATATATCCAACAATACAGATATGGTTGAATTTCTCCCGATTATTACTGGCTTATGCTATAATCAGTTTGTTCCTGACCCTTTTTGGTATCTTTGGAATTACATGGTATGCGGTAGAACAACGAAAAAGAGAAATTGCGATTCGTAAAGTACACGGTGCCTCTTCCCGCCAAATTCTATTGTTGTTGAATCGTCCGTTCTTCTATTATATTCTGATAGCCGACATGATCGCTATTCCTATCGTATATGTCTTGATGAAACGGTGGAGGGAACAGTTTGTGTATCCTACGGATTGGGGAATAGAAGTATTTATAGTACCTGTCGTCTTATTGATGCTTGTAACGTTTGTCACAGTTGTCCTTAACGGATATCATACGGCATTAAGTAATCCGGCTGAGACTATTAAAACGGAATGATCACTATGAATATGTAGTTCTTCAGTATCCAGTTTCTAAGAAGATAAAACGTTCTTCTTTTGCCGTTGACTTTGAAGCTAATCAACCGTTGGAAAAACAGGAAAGGTGGCATCGGACAAAATAAAAGCTACTCTCTTTGGGGGAAGAGAGTAGCTTGACTTCAAGATACACTATAGAGTGCACTTGCTATAAAATACCTATCGAATGCTCATGTGTCAGTTAATAATAGTGCCCTTGACATCCAGTTCTCTGATAGCAGCGACAGTACTGTTTCCTCCGTCATCGGGAATCGTGAGTCTGATGTAACGTGCTTTGATCGATTTTACATAATATTCCAGGGCGGCATCCTGATTCGTGAATCCGAATCTGCCGATAGGAGTCCAGTTCACGTTATCTTCACTAGCTGCAAACTCGACCACTTTGATAGGATTGTTTGAACCTCTGCCGCGCGGAAGCAATTCCACCTGTGCTATTTGTATGTTTTGCTTCATATCTATCACAATATCATACGGTAGCGGGTTCGCTTCCACCTTGCCATTTGGCATGCCAGAATGTTTCAGTGTCTCCGTCTATCAGACATTTGGCTAATCCATTGCCGGCTCCTTCTCCCGAAGCTTCCTGTGTCGTAAAGGACAGAACTTCCCAGCCGCTCTTTGATATTTTCGTTCCTTCTTTTATGATGCAGAATCCTGTGTAGGTGTCTTTATCCGCACGGATAGTGGCATCGGAAGTAACTTCGCCTATTTGCACAGGAAGCATATAATTTCCCGGAAGAATGTTATCTTTCAGCTTGTAACTGACTGTGGTCTGATCAACTCCCTGAGACAATGACGGGGATTCGGGTTTGGTATAGCACTCTGCCGGCAGAAGACTGAAATAAGTCTGATTGGCACTGTTGTACGTATCTACTACCGACTGGTTGTTGACTAATGTACAGTTGATGTTCCATTTATTGCTAAAAGGTACTCCAATGGTAATCGGCAACTCTTTTACATTGTTGACATTGATTTCCTGTATACCATCGTTTATGATAGTTACAATGGGTTCGGAAACTTTAAATCCCAGTAGGAGGGTGGAACGGCCGGGGTTCAACTTCTCTCCTGTAGTGCTTGCTTTGAGTGGGAGAATGTATTGAACATTGTCATAGCCGCACAACGCATGAATCTTTGTCGGGTCGTATACGATAGTGCCTTTTGCCAGTCTGTCACCGGCAGATACGTTAACCGTTGTGTTAGTCATTTGATAACAATCTTCCGGAAGTATCTGGTAACTGGTTCCGTCGGCAGTATTGAGTGAGTCGAGCAGGCTTTTGTCTACGGTGAAGGTGACGGTACTGTTATTCAGTTCCAGTCCTCCGTGTTGTATCCATAAGTCAGCATTGTATTTTTCTCCTACATTATACGATTGCAGAATAGTCAGTCCGTTTTCAGACAATGACAAAATCCCTTCGGATGTATTGCTCGTATCAAAGGTTTCATCACAACCGATAATAGATAGAGTGATGCAGCCTGATATTAGTATATAACTTATTTTTCTCATAATGCTCATTGATTTATTGTGCTTATACAATTACCAGCCCGGATTCTGGACGAGGTTTTGTGTCTTTCTCATTTCGTGATCCGGTATTGGCTGTAAGTACATCTTTCTGTTGAATACAATTTTTTCAGTTTCCACTACGCGGTTGAACTCTTCGGTATCATTGATAGTTCCCCGAACATTCATACCGTGTGCATATCCGTTCTGGCGTCCTTCACCGTCTTTGTCGGCAATCATCCAGCGGCGTACATCAAAATAACGTTGACCTTCCGTTGCCAGTTCAATCTGACGTTCGCGCTGAATGGCTGCTCTTTGCAATTCTTTATTACCTACGATACCGGGATTCAGTATTTCTACTTCGGCAAGCCTGCCCGTTCGCGTACGAGGTTCAGATAAGTCAGTACGCGTGAGTCGCTCGGATTTACTTCGTTGGCAACTTCTGCATATATCAGATAGAAATCCGCCAGACGGAAGATTATGGAAGGACGGTTCTGACTAGCTACACCCGGACTGGTTTTGCTGATTGATCGGTTGAAGCGCTTGAAAAGCATATATCCGGTTGTAGTGGCTTGTCCTTCCTGAACGCCTGCATTACCTCCATTGTAGAACTGGACTTGTTTGCAGGTGACAGGCCATTGGCGTCCGTTGAAGAAGACAGTGTTGTAGAAACGTGCTTCACGATTCAGATAGCGGTTACTGACTGTTACGTTGGTGTAGTTCTTAGAGTATTTTCCGTCATTCTTGTCCTTGTAAGTTCCGTTAACCATCTTCTTTATAAAGTGTTGATTTCGGCAGATAGTCGGTTTCCTTGATAGGAAGTCCGTCGTTCATATAGAAGGCGTCTACGAGTTCTTGCGTTACTCCGGTCGAACCCAAACCGTTCTTTTCGCAGCGAGGAACGATTCTTCGGTCGAATGCGTCACCGTCAAGTCCTCCCCAGTCGTTGTTGGCGGTGCCCAGATGATTTCTTTATTGTATTTCTGAAAGAGGTTGTAAACGGAGGCATCTACGTCTAGAATCTGTTCACCGGTGCTGCTTGTTGTATATTCTTTGTATAACTCGTAGCGGTTTCCGGTTTCTGCGTAATCGATGAAATCTTTGCAGGCGTTTAATGCAGTATTCCATTTGTTGTCATCACGATCCGGAAGAGTCTTGTACCGTCTGGGTTGGTCAGAGACAGCGCTTCTCTGTATCCCCCGTTGAGAAGGGGCTGGCTGCATATAGCCACAATTTGGCACGTACGGCCAAAGCGACACCTTTGGTTGGCCATGCGCGGTAAGATTCATTTTCGTGCATCGGTTCCTGTGGCAGTTCATTAGCTACTTCACGTAGTTCCTGATCAATATACGTGATAACTTCATCTACCGTATTTCTGGGAACATCCTGAGTCTCTGTCGCCTCGTATACCTTATCTTTTACGAGGATAATAGGACCGTATTGTTCCAATAGCAGATAATTGTAAAATGCACGCATGAAGCGTACGTTGCACGCATCTCATTCAGTTCGTCTTCTTCCAGTCTGTCGCCTTGCGTACCGCTGGTTGTAATCACATGAGCTTTCTCTAGGAAATGTTAGCCTGCCGGATGTATTTATAGCAGTCGCCATAGCGGTGAAAACCAGCAGTCGCCGCATTCTTGTCCGAGTTGTTGGCCTTGGCAGCATTTCCATAACCTACTACTAGTTCATCGCAGATTGCAGCCCACGGATTTTTAAAGGCTCCTACATTCAGGCTGTTTATTCCCGAATAATCGGGGATTCCTGCAAAGACATTGGCATACCATCGTTTGGTATAGGCTACGTTTTCAAATATTTGATCTGTATTTTGCAAGCCTCCTGACATCTGGTCCGAAACAGCCAGATAATCACATGAACTGACGGAGAAGAATAATCCCATCAGCAACATATATATGTTGACTTTTACTTTTCATTATTTTTATCTTTTATGGTTTTTAGAATGTGAAATCAAGACCGATTGTATAGGTTCGCGGCAGCGGATAGTTAAGTCCGGCATTCGCATTTCCGGCTTCCGGATCGAAATATTTGATATGATCCCATACTGCCAGGTTATATCCCATCAGATAGATACGGGCAGCTTCGAAGCCGATCTTGCTTAAGAATTTCTTAGGTATCTGATAGCCGATTTCTATATTCTTCAATCGGAGGAAAGAGCCATCGCGCAGCCACCATGTACTGGCAACGCGGTTATTAGCATTGTTCGCATTGCTCTTGTGCAGACGGGGAATAATTACATCCTGGCTCGGATTGTTCTCTGTCCAACGGTTTAATGCAAAGGTGCGATAGTTGGACTGGTCTACACCCCATGAGAATGGGTACCATCCTTCGGAAGTCTTTCCACCCAATAATACAGAAGTGTTCCCTGCTCCCTGGAAGAAGATGCTGGCGTAGATTCCTTTATATTCGGCATTTAAACCGAATCCGTAGATAATTTCCGGAGTTTCCGGATGACCGATTCCTCTTACACGGTCATAAGAGTCGATGATTCCGTCTCCATTGACGTCGGTATATTTGATGTCACCGGGACCAAGGAGTTCCGCCTAAGGTTGGTTGTGGGAATTTCCGAACGGAGTTTATAAGTCTTCAGACCGTTAGCTTGGTGCTTACGGTAAAGTCGTCTTCGGTATAAAGTCGTTCTGCGATGTAATAGAGATTATCTTTATCACTGACACGTTTGCCCGTAATAGCTTGGTAGTCATACTTTGGAGGAAGTTCATCATATTCCAGAATTTTATTGCGGGTGAATGTGAATGTACCTCTTGCGCTAAGTTTTACCTTGCCTATATTTTGATGAGCGTTCACAGACATGTCAACACCTCTGTTGCGAACCTTACCGAAGTTTTGCCACGGATCGTCTCTCAGACCGCCAAGCTGGGGAACAGTCTGACGTTGCAGCAGAATCTGGCTTCTGGTAGAATCGAAGTAATCAAAGATAACTTCAAGACGGTTGTCAAACAAGCCGATATCGAAACCGTAGTTTTGTTTGTCTTCTACTTCCCATCCCAAGTAAGGAGCTGCAAAACGTCCTTCTATGATGCCGTTGCCGATACCGTTCAGACCGCCTCCGGTATCATTGTAACCTTGCGTAAAACCTCCGGCATCCATTTTGTAGGTCGGACGGTACAAGAAACGGGTTCCTCCTGTATTGTCGTTACCGGCACGTCCGACAGAGGCTCTTAATTTGAGTTTGGGGACATACTTTTTGATTACTTCCGGGTAGAAAGACTCATTGGAAATGTAGTAGCAAGACCTACTGCCGGGAAGAAACCGAAACGGTTGCCCGAAGCAAATGCTTCCGAACCGGTGTATCCGAAGTTGCCTTCAATGAAATAGCGTCCGCCGTAACCGTAAGTTAAACGTCCTACCAGACCTTGCTTACGATAGGGAAGTGCTACATTGTGATATTGGGTTTCCTTTTGCATGTACAATAGCATGGCACCTACTTCGTGCTGGTCGAACGTACGTTTATAGTTGATGGCAGCATCTATGTAAATCTTCTTGGTTGCGCTTGTCGCACTATTCTTAGGGTCCTGCAATTCAGGGTTTCCGGATACGACTGTGGCAAATAATAGATTGCCGTTTTCGTCGCGTCCCGTAGCATGATATCTTGTCGGATTATATTCACGGCGAACGATCATTTCACTATCATAGTCATAACTTGCGTTCAGGCGTACAGACAAACCTTTGGTGATAAAATCCAGTTTCTGGTCTACATAAACTTTGGATTGAATGGCAGTACGGTATTCTTTGGCGTATCCGGAGTTCATCAATAAGTTGTACGGGTTGCGCATGTTAGCGTCACGTTCCTGTGAGTAGGTTGAAACAGTACCATCACTGTATACAGCCGGAAATGTATAAGGAGGAGTAATCAGCATGGAACGGAATATATTGGCAGTTCCTGTTCCCGGATAATTATTAACCAGATACTGAAGTGCGAGGTCAACTCCTACAGTTGTAGTGCTTGATACGTTCATATCAATATTTGACGAAGATTGATAGGTCGATGCCGATGTTTGTATTATATTGTTTGGTAGGACTTCCTTTGAAAATACCACTTTCGTTGTAATATGCTGCCGAAACAAAGTATTTTGCTTTTTCTGTACCTCCACGTACATTCAAGGTATATCTGTGTGTGAATGTGTTTTTACGTAACATTTTGTCGATCCAGTTGGTATTTGGATATAGGTCCGGATCGTCATTGTTCCGGTAATGTGCAATTAAGTCATCCGAAAACTGCGGTAATTCCCCATCATTATGGAGTGCTTCGTTGAACAGGTCCAGATAGTCGGCCGAACCAACGAATTCGGGAAGACGGGTGGGGGAAGAAATGGTGTGTTCTGTCTTGAATGAAATCTTTGCCTTCTCTACACGTCCGCGTTTGGTAGTGACAAGTACTACACCATTGGCTCCCTCGGCACCATAAATGGCTGTTGCAGCGGCATCCTTCAAAACCGAAAACGTTTCGATTTCGTCGGGTTCAATATCACTCATGCTTCTGGGTACACCGTCCACAAGTACCAGTGGAGATGTACCACCCGCAAAGGTACTTACGCCTCGAATCCAAAACTCTGCGTTATCATATCCGGGTTCACCCGAACGTTGTACTGCAATCAAACCGGCGACTTGTCCGGCAAGACTGTTATTCAGGCTTCGCGAAGGGACAACGATATCCTTTGGTTTGATGGAACTCATAGAAACGACTACGCTTTCCTTTTTCTGCTGTCCGTAGCCGACTACTACAACTTCGTCCAGCGCTTTGGATCTTCGTTCATGCATCACATTGATGTTGCGGCGCCCTTTTACTTTTATTTCTTCGGTTACGTATCCAAGATATGATACTTGCAAAATTGCATTGTCGGAAGGAATCATAATCTGATAACGTCCTTCTACATCGGTTATTGCTCCGACGTTTGATTGTCCTTTTACTACAACATTGGCTCCGATGATAGATTCTCCTTTGCTGTCTGTTACTACACCTGTTATTTTAATCTTATTTTGTTGCGTTGTTTCTGAACTCTCTATGCCATTCATCGCTTTTCCGCATTGCCGGCATTTATGAGTGGAGAAAAACATAAAGAAAAGAACAGAACACCGATTCGCGCGGTTGTGTGCACTTTTGTTTGAAGTAAATAAAATGTTTTTCATAATTTTGATTTTAAAATAATAACTAGTTTACCGGTTTTGTTTGTAAACGATAGGGATGGTAAATCATAATACTGTAATATTTCCATAGGCATTGATTGTGTGTTGATTTTTGATTAAAAATTAGGTTGTGAAATATAGAATTTAGTAAACTCTAAGGCGGTATAAGTTCATGGAGAACTTGGTGGGATGAGTATTATGAGTACATATTAATTTCAAATACCTCCTGAAATATTACTTTATCAGAATTATAAAAGGAAAAGATAGGGTAAACGAAGAAATAACTTTTAAAAAAAGCATCAATTTATAGCGTATTTCTGAAAAATATAACTATTTTTGTCGCCAACAAAGCAAAGAAAATCATTCAATATTTGTAAACCTTAAATTTTCAAAAGATGAAAGCTTATTTTTCTAAAATCTGCTACCAAGTTCTCCATGAACTTATCTGAATATATCCTTAATTTATCTATTATTTATCTGATTATTAATATATTGTATGTTTGATCGGAATGAGCTAAAATAGTATTTAACATATTCCTGTTTTGTCTGTCTTATCCTTATTTTACGTTTTGTATAATTATATATGTATCATTATTTTGTAATGAGCGTGTGCCGGTATAGAAAAACTTTTAATGCCTTATTTCAATTAATTTTAAGCAGGTTCATGGGAAAAACAATTTTAAAAATTACCTTTGCAATATTCTAAGTTTTATCTCAAATAAAAAGCATATGAACAAAATGAGAGTTTTTTTATTGTTTGCTGTTTTGGTTGGTGTGATAAGTGCTTGTCAATCAAAGAGCGAACAGACTGCGGGACAAGAGCAGGATACTATGGATGATAGTCTGGCTGTTGCTCCTACAGAAGATGAGAAAACAATCTTCGGGGTAGTAGAAGATGCTTCGATGAATAATTTTATGTTGGTTACTTCGAAAGGAGATACAGTGTTCGTCAGTACGATGGATCAGGAGCCGAGTGAAGTCGGTGGCTTCGAACTGGGAGACACCGTACAGGTGAATTACATAGAAGAAGAGGAAGAGCCGGGATCGAATACGATACCAACTGCAAAGAAAGTGATTGTAGTAGGGAAGAAGCGGATCGGACTAATGACTAATTAATAATCTAATCAGAACTACAGAATGAAAAAGAAAATGTTGGCAGCAACTCTGTTGATGGGTTTATTGGCTGCATGTGGAGGTAACTCTGCCTCAATTGTTGCTCATGGGTAGAACCTGTGCCGGGACTGGAAGGACAAGTACAAGGTATTAAGATGGAAGAAGGAGGCGTTGCTTCTTCTGTCAATATGGCTACTTTGGTTTATGAAAGCTGGAAACAGGAAGGAACTAAACTGATTCTGACAGGAAAAAGTATCGGTAATGGCCAGACGATTGAATTTGTGGATACGATGGATATCAAGAGACTGACGGCTGATTCTTTGGTTCTGGATAACCAAGGAATGGAAATTCGTTACGCAAAGCAGAAGTAATTTGTTTGCTGTAGAATTAAAAAAGCTACTTTCCTGATGATTTGTCTTTCGGAAAGTAGCTTTTTTATAGCTTTTCAGAGATGCTGCTTACAAAAGGTCTAAAGCTTTGAAAGCTTTCACTAACTTTTCTACAGCACTGTCTATTTGTTCTTTGGTGTGAGTAGCCATCAATGCCACGCGTACCAATGTGTCTTGCGGAGCACATGCCGGCGGAATAACCGGATTGATGAATACACCTTCGTCGAAAGCTAACTTAGTAACCATGAAAGTCTTCTCCGTATCGCGTACATAAAGAGGAATGATAGGAGACTCAGTAGCACCGATCTCGAAGCCTGCTTCACGGAAACGTCTCAGAGCATAGTTGGTTGCTTCCCACAGAGCGTTCAGTCTTTCCGGTTCATTCTGGATGATATGAAGCGCTTCCAGAGCAGCTGCTGTTGCAGCCGGAGTGTTGGATGCACTGAAAATATAAGTACGTGCATTGTGTCGCAGCCAGTTGATGATAGAAGAATCAGCAGCGATAAAACCGCCGATAGAGGCCAGTGACTTACTGAAAGTACCCATGATCAGGTCTACTTCGTGTGTCAGACCGAAATGGTCGCATACACCACGTCCCTGTTTTCCGAATACACCCAAACCGTGAGCTTCGTCTACCATGATAGTAGCATTGTATTTATGTTTCAGGCGAACGATTTCGGGTAGGTTTGCCAAGTCACCTTCCATAGAGAATACACCGTCTACTATGATCAGTTTCACTGAATCCGGATTGCACTTCTGAAGTTGCTTTTCCAGATCCGCCATATCGTTGTGCTTATATTTTAATTGCTGTGAGAAGGAGAGACGACGGCCATCTACGATAGAGGCATGGTCACGGTCATCACATATTATATAATCATTTCGGTCGGTCAGGCATGAGATAACTCCGGAATTAACCGTAAAACCGGTAGAGAAGCAAAGTGCTTCATCCTTGCCAACAAAGGCTGCCAGTTCTTTTTCAAGTTGAACATGAAGATCGAGCGTACCATTCAGAAAACGTGAACCGGCACAACCGGAACCGTATTTGCGCATGGCTTTGATACCTGCTTCAATCACTCTTTCATCTCCCGTAAGGCCAGTGTATGCATTGGACCCGAACATTAACACATGTTGTCCGCCCATTTCTACTTCTGTACCTGCTTTCCCTCAATCTCACGGAAATATGGGTAAACGCCCTGTGCCATAAACTTTTGTGGCAGGTCGTACTTAGCTAACTTCTCTTGTAATAATCCCATGAATTATAATTTATTATACTCATACTCAGTATCATTCGCTGATTGATCTAATTTCCTTTTATCGTTAAACAAAGTGATTTTAAAACAATGGGGGCAAAGGAATAACTAAAAAATTTTGCCTTTTTT
>ENA-OQIG01001391-OQIG01001391.1-human-gut-metagenome-genome-assembly--contig:-NODE-1391-length-10395-cov-5.759349_pt1 | contig 10395 bp, 10 predicted proteins | sample MGYA00242576_ERZ504741 | MGnify/ENA primary metagenome ERZ504741 (study PRJEB26092, sample SAMD00036436) | human gut metagenome | host: Homo sapiens | study: EMG produced TPA metagenomics assembly of... | reverse complement strand
ATCAAGGGAACTGAGTACCTGTTCACTCCGCCCGTGAGTGGTGGGCAAATGCCCTCGCTGCGGCGGTGAAGTTGCAGAACTGCAAAAAGGCTTCTTCTGTCAGAATGATTCTTGCAATTTGCAATCTGGAAAAATAACAAATGGTGGGCTGCCAAGAAAAAACAGCCGACCAAGGCTGTGGTGTCTGCACTGCTTAACGATGGCCGTGTCCGTGTGACGGGCCTATATTCGGAGAAAACCGGAAAGACCTACGATGCCGCTGTGGTTTTGGAGGACGATGGACAATACGCCAACTTCAAGCTGGAATTTGATCAGCGGAAAGGAGGCAGCCGATGAAGCTCTCTTTAGTGGAACGGGAAACCATTCTCCTTTATAACCAGGCAGAACCAATGGCTGAGGTCTACACCCACGATCCCCGTCTGATGGAGAAGCTGGAACTGCTGGCAAAAAAGCACCCCGACCAGATCACCCGAAAGGACGCCCATAACTTTACCGTCCCAAAGCGGTGTGTATCAGTCCGGGAGCCATATAGCGCAGAACGCCGCAAAGCCGCCAGTGAGCGTGCGAAAGCTGCCGGATACCAGCCCCCTGTGAGAAAGTCCAGCAGTTAAAGGCACATGACAGAGAATGTATTTGAAGCAGTCAAGCAGTCGGTCAGCACCAGAGATGCGGCAGCGTTTTATGGGATCGAGGTCAAACGAAATGGCATGGCCTGCTGTCCCTTTCACGATGATAAGAACCCCAGCATGAAGGTAGACCAGCGGTTCCACTGCTTTGGCTGCGGTGAAGATGGGGATGTGATCGACTTTACCGCAAAGCTCTTTGACCTCTCCCCAAAAGAAGCGGCGGAGAAACTGGCACAGGACTTTGGCCTGATCTATGACAGTCAGGCCCCTCCCCGTAGGAGATATGTCCGGCAGAAAACAGAGGCACAAAAGTTTCGGGAGGACCGGCAGCGGTGTTATCGCGTACTGTCCGATTACTACTATCTGCTGAAAAAATGGGAGGCCGACAATTCTCCCCGGACACCGGAGGAAGAACCGCACCCCCGTTTTGTGGAAGCAATCCAGGAGAAAACCTATGTAGAGTACCTGTTGGACCTTTTTCTTTATGAAAGTGAAGAAGAACAAAAGGCATGGATTGCAGAACACACAGCAGAAATCACACATTTGGAAAGGAGATTGAAAATCATGGCTGAGAACAAACCCACCAACCGAGAGCGGCTAAGGGAAATCACAGATGGCATCGAGCAGGGGATCAAGGAACTGTTTGAGAGTGAAAAGTATATGCGCTATCTGTCCGTCATGTCCCGCTTCCACCGCTATTCGGTAAACAACACCATGCTCATCTATATGCAGAAGCCGGACGCTACATTGGTAGCCGGATACAATAAGTGGAAAGACCAGTTTGAGCGTCATGTAAAAAAGGGCGAGCATGGCATTACCATCATCGCCCCCACACCGTATAAGAAGAAAATCGAGGAGCAGAAGCTGGACCCGGATACCAAGGCTCCGATTCTGGATAAAGACGGAAAGATCGTCACAGAGGAAAAAGAAATCGAAATCCCCATGTTTCGTCCGGTCAAGGTCTTTGATGTAAGCCAGACCGACGGGAAACCTTTGCCGGAGCTTGCTTCCTCCCTTTCCGGCAATGTGCCAAATTATGAGGCATTCATGGAGGCTCTGCGCCGCAGTGCGCCGGTGCCGATCACTTTTGAAGCAATGGCCGCCGATACGGACGGCTATTTTTCTGCCGATCATCAGAAAATCGCCATTCGCCAGGGCATGAGTGAGGTGCAGACGGTTTCGGCCACAGTACACGAGATTGCCCACAGCAAGCTCCACAATCAGAAAAAGATTCAGATTGCCAATGACGAGCAATATCAGGAGATCGAGCTGTTTGATAAACCCGGTCTGTTCTCCAATGGGCGGATTGTCCGTGATAATCTGCCGGAGGGCGTTTATTGCTATGACCTGCGCGGTTCTGACTACGACCCCGGAGAGCCGGTCTGTGTAGAAGAACAAGTGGTTGTAAACCATGCAGGTTCCGTTCTGCTGACAGAGCCGCTGGAGCTGGCGGAAGATGGACGCCTGATGCTGACCGAGGAAGAAGCTGAATTTTGTTGGCGGCTTTTCTACCCTCACCCAGTTTTTGCAAGAACAGAGGAAAGATCGCCACACGGAGGAAGTGGAGGCTGAAAGCATCTCCTATGCAGTCTGCAAATATTTTGGCATCGAGACCGGAGAAAACAGCTTCGGCTATATTGCAAGCTGGAGTCAGGGCAAGGAGCTGAAAGAGCTGAGAGCCAGTTTGGAGACCATCAATAAGACCTCCGGCACTTTGATCTCTGACATTGAGCGCCACTATAAGGAAATATGCAAAGAGCGTGGGATTGATCCCCATGCAAAGGCAGAGCCGGAAACCGCCCCGATAGAGCAGCCAGAAGATGCTACTAAGGTAGCCGATAGACAGCCGACCGGCAATCTGACCTACTATGTAGCAGAGTGCATGGAGTTTCCAAACCTTGGAGAATATCACGATAACCTGTCTTTGGAGGAGGCGGTCCGCATTTATCAGGAGATTCCGGCAGAGCGAATGAACGGGATCAAGGGCATTGGCTTTGAGCTGAAAGATGGAAGCGACTATGAAGGACCTTTTCCGATTTTGACCGGGCAGACCATTGACCTGGACACCATTCAGGCAATCGACTATTACCGTGATAATCCGTTGGTGCAAAAAGCGGTAAAGGAACTGGCTGCGGCCATGCCGGAAATGGAGGTGCTGGGAGCGGACGCCAACCAGCAGGAGGCTTTGTTTCTGATCAACGATACTACCTATCTTCATATCCAACCTTGTGACAGCGGATGGGACTACACTCTTTACGATGCTGCGTCCATGAAAGAGCTGGATGGTGGTCAGCTGGATATGCCGGAGCTTTCCTGCATGAAGGCAGTTCTCCAGATTTGTGATGATAACGATCTGGACAGCACTTTGCTCAGACGCGCTCCCTTGTCTATGGTTGAGACCTTGCAGGAAGCTGCTTATGAGCAGATGCAGGCAGAGGCAAGTCAGATGACCGCTTCTTCCCAGCTGCCGGAAGCGCAGGAGCAGGCACTGGATGAATACCCCATGCCGGATGAGCAGGTATCCACACCGGATATGCAGGAATATGGCTACTCCTATGATGGGATGCTCCCTGTTACCAGAGAACGGGCGCTGGAACTGGATGCCGCCGGTTTGACCGTCTATGTGCTGTATGAGGACAATACGGAGAGCATGGTGTTTGACCCGCAGGAAATCATGGATCATGGCGGTCTTTTCGGTGTGGACCGTGAGGAATGGGAGAAAAGCCCTCAGTTCCATGAAAAGGTCATGGAGCGCCAGGAACATCAGCAGGAACGGGAACAGGCATTTCTTGCTCAGAACAGAGATTGCTTTGCCATCTATCAGGTGAGCCGTGACGATCCGCAGAATGTGCGCTTTATGAATCTGGACTGGCTAAAGTCCCATGACATTTCCATAGACCGTAGCAATTATGATCTCATTTACACTGCTCCGCTGAGGGAGTCTGGCACGGTACCGGAGCAGCTGGAAAAACTATATGAGCAGTTTAATCTGCAAAAGCCGGCAGATTTTCACAGTCCTTCTATGAGTGTTAGTGACATCGTTGCGATCAAGCAGGACGGTAAGGTATCCTGTCATTACTGTGACAGTGTTGGTTTTACCCAGATCCCCGGATTCCTGCCGGAAAATCCGCTGAAAAATGCGGAGATGGCCGTGGAGGACGATTACGGCATGATCGACGGTATCATCAACAATGGCGCAAAAGAGCCTACGGTGGCAGAGCTGGAACAGCAGGCCCGAAGCGGTCAGCCCATTTCCCTGATGGAGTTGGCAGCCGCCACCCATCGGGAGGAACGGGAAAAGAAAAAGTCCGTCATGGAGCAGCTGAAAGGCCAGCCCAAGACAGAACACAAAAAGACAGCACCCAAAAAGAGTGCGGAAAGGGAGATTTGATATGGGCAACTTTACTTTTGAGGAAATGAACCTGATGTGCATTTACAATACCGAGCCGCACCGGGCTGATTGACAGTCTGCGTGAGATGCGCGGCGAGCTTTCGCCGGAGGAAACGGAGCTGAAAGAGTTGACCGACAGCGCTCTTACGAAGCTCTGTGCGATGACCGATGAGAAGTTTGCCGAACTGGAGCTGTACCCGGATTTTGACCAGTAAACAACATAACCGCAGGGATGGGGTGGCGATCTGCAACCCCGCCTTTTTACCCCAAAACTGAAAGGAGGACAGAATACTATGCCAACCAAAGCTGAACTATATGCACAGATGGCGGAGAAAGTGGCAACGCAACTCACTGGAAGCTGGCAGGAATGGGCAGGGTTCCTTACTACGGCAGCCCGACTTTACAAGTACCCGTTCCATGAGCAGCTGATGATCTATGCCCAGCGACCGGACGCTACCGCCTGTGCAGAGTACGATTTGTGGAATGAAAAGATGGGCCGGTATGTAAGGCGCGGTTCCAAGGGAATCGCTCTGGTGGACGATTCCGGGGACAGACCACGCCTGCGCTATGTCTTTGACATTTCCGACACCGGAACCCGTGAACATTCCCGCACTCCCTGGCTGTGGCAGCTGGAGGAGCGCCATCTGGATTCGGTGCAGGCCATGCTGGAGCGCATCTATGATGTTTCCGGTGATGACCTTGCCGGACAGCTCACTGAGGTAGCCGGAAAACTGGCTGAGGAATACTGGACGGAGCATCAGCAGGACTTCTTCTATATCGTTGACGGTTCCTTTTTGGAGGAATATGATGAGTATAACATCGGAGTGCAGTTCAAGGCAGCCGCCACCGTCAGTATCACTTACGCTTTGATGTCCCGCTGCGGACTGGAGCCGGAACGCTACTTCGACCACGAAGATTTCATGGCGATCTTTGATTTCAACACCCCGTCCACCATCGGGGCGCTGGGAACAGCGGTCAGCCAGATCAACCAGCAGGTGCTGCGGCAGATCGGCGTTACCGTCCGAAATGCAGAGCGCGAAGCCAACCAAGAAAGGAGCAAACAAGATGAACAATCCCATGACCTATATCCAGAACGGAGACTATCTGATTCCCGACCTGAAGTTGAGCCAGCAGCCGGAGAAACCCCTGGGCAAGTACGGCAGGATGAGGAAAACCTACCTGAAGGAACATCGTCCCATCCTCTACAACCAGATGTTGCTGAGCGAGAAGTTGTACCGCACCTTCTGGAGATCGACGAGACCGCCCAGAGCAGACTGGAGCAGATGATGCCCCAGCTGGCGAAGGAAGCGGGAGCCACCGAGGAACTGAAAGCCAGCGATCCCATGAAGTGGGTGGGGCTGATGAACACCTGCAAAGCTCAGCCGAGGAAATCCTGATGGCGGAGCTTATCAACAGCTGACTCTAAACCTGTTCCTCTCCGAAGCGGAACAGATCCAATCCATAGATGAAGCAGAGAATGTAGCGCATACATCCTCTGCTTTTTCTTTTGCCCAAAATGACATCGACCATGTGCTGCGTTTGGGCGGCAATACAGACCGTCAAAGGGAGCGTGTGGTTGCAGCCTTTGAAAAGCAGAAAACCACCGCTGAGATTGCGAGATACTGAAAACGCTGTACCACGGCGGCAATGGCCTTGGCAGTGTGAGCGCATGGTATGCCGAGGATGGTATCCATCTTTCACATGGGAAGTCTGTCCGTTATGACAGGTCTGCCCAGGTCATTTCCTGGGAGAGCGCCGCAGAGCGTATCGGGGAGCTTTTGGAGAGCGGCCAGTTTGCCTCCAATGTGGAGCTTGCAGAAGTGGCAGGCTATGAACGCTCCCTCCTTGCAGAAAAGCTCTGGTATCTGTATCACGATCTCAGTGAGGGTGCCAGAGAAGCCGGATATTTGTCCTGCCTGTCAGAGATCAAAGGCAATGGTTTCCCGGAGGAGACTCGCCGCCTGACGGAGCAGCTGAGTGACCCGCTTTCCGCCAGACACTCAAGGAAGAATACGCCGCCTTCTGGACTGCCTATCAGCAGGACCGTGATCTGTTGCGTTTTCACTATCACAGACCAAGGGAGATCTGGGAGAACCTGAAGGACCTTGACCTGCCCCGCAGGACCTTTTCTTCAGACCTTTCCCAAGTGCCAACCGTTCAGCACTTCATTACCGAGGATGAGATCGACGCCGCTATGACCGGCGGCAGCAGTTTCGCCGGAGGAAAAGGCCGTATCTATGCGTTCTTCATGGCAAACCATACGGATAAGGAGAAAGTGAGATTCCTCAAAGACGAGTATGGCATTGGCGGACGCTCTCATGCCCTGTCCGGCGCAACACACAGCGGCGAAGATCACGATGGGAAAGGACTGCACTATAAAAAGCAGGACTGCCCGGATGTTCACTTGAACTGGGAAAAGGTTGCCAAGCGCATTACCTCACTTGTCCAGAAAGACCGCTATCTTACCGAACAGGAACAAGCACAGTATGATAAGATCCAGTCTGAACAGGAACTGGCCGAAGAAGATGCCATTCAAGCCCAGCAGCCGGAGATGGATGAAGAAACACCAAAGCCTACCCTTGGGGAGCAGTTTGAACAGTATAAGCCTGTGGTGACTGCCGCCATTTCCGAGGATACCGCATATCGCAATGCCTGCGGTCATTCTGACCGTGAAAATGCTGTCATCGAGGGTAATGCCGCTGTGCGCCGTGCAGTCCTTGGTTCTAAGGATATGGAGCTGATCCGACTCTATTCGGATGTGCCGGAGTTCCGTCAGCGTTTACACCGGGAAGTGATCGACGAGACTATCCAAGGCTCCATGAGCTTCTGCGCCCTCTTTCTCAGGAAGATATTGATACTGCCTTTGTGCATGGAACGGCAATATCGAGAGTAAACACGCTGTTGTCCGCTATATGAAAGACCATGCAAGGGAGAAAGATACCGCCGCATGGCTGGCTCAGGAATACGGCGGCAGTAACAGCAACAGCCTGTTCGTTGTCCGTGCCGACAGCCCGGAGGAAACGCAGCTGCCCTGGCCGAAGGTACAGCGCAGGCTTGCCCAGCTCATTCAGGAGGACCGGTTCTATACCGAAGAAGAACAGGACCGTTTTGACGACATCGACCCAATCGCCATCCGGGAAGCTCTGGAGGAAAGAGGGATCGTCAACGGCCAGGTGGCAGACCCGGAAAAACTGGACAATGATCCGTTTATCCAACAGGTGATGTCAGATGCAGAGCAGATCGCAGATGCCGAGACAGAGCAGACTTCCGAAGTTTCCATTTCCGATGAGGAATATGACGCAGTTCGCCGCCCAATTCCGCAAAGAACCTCCTATGACCCAGCCGCCCCGGTCTATGCCGTGGGCGATACCGTGTATATCGAGGATGACGCCTATCAGATCACCGAGCTGCGGGAGGACACCGTACAGCTTCTGCCACCGGGATGGTATATCCCATCTACCGGGCAGAGCGCAAAGAACAGTTTGAGCAGCTGCTTCGGGCAGACCGCCGCAATGCTTACTATACCGAGTTTCTTCCTATTGACCCGGACAAGGCAGATCAGGACTTGCGGGATGTATTGGCTCATGGACTGATGAATGAAGCGGATAAAAAGCAGATTTCCACGCTGCTGCAATCCGGCAGGAGCAACAGCGAGATCGCCTACTGGCTGAGCAGAGCCTATTCCGGTGAGATTGAGACACTGAATCTGGAGACCGGCGATATTGCCGATTACCGTACCACGGCACAGGGCATAGAACTGGAAGTCATGGATGCAGAGGAAAAGCGTCTGGCTATGCTGTATTTCCGCTGGGATGAGGTTGCGTCTTTGCTGCGCGGGATGTATGCCCGTCAGCAGGACGGTTTTGGACAGGAACAGCCCCAACCGGCTACCGAATCCCCGACCTTCCATTCCGAGACCATGGCCGTCTATCCGGGCGATAAGAACCATCTGCCTTATGATGTGGTGGTGGAACGACTGCATATCGAGGAGCCGGAGCCACCAGCCCCTGTGACTGAGCCGGAGAAAACCTTTGAGGAAGTGTTGGATGAACACCCGGTTTCTATCCAAGTCAACGGCCAGTGGCAGACTTTCCCCAATGCCAGAGCTGCCGAAGAAGCCTCCTATGAGGAATACAAGGCCAATCTGCGCCGCACCGCTGAGAATTTCCGTATCACCGACGACCACCTGGGTGAAGGCGGTCCAAAAGCCAAGTTCCAGGCAAATATCGAGGCAATCAAGCTGCTGAAATACCTGGAGGAAACCACCGCACAGGCAACGCCGGAACAGCAGGAAGTCCTATCCCGCTATGTGGCTGGGGCGGTCTTTCTGATGCCTTTGACCCGGAGAAACCGGCATGGGCTTTAGAGTATGCCCAGCTGAAAGAGCTGCTGACCACGGAGGAATATGCCGCCGCCAGAAGCTCCACCTTAAACGCCCATTACACCAGCCCTACGGTCATTCAGGCCATCTATGAAGCGGTGCACCGTATGGGATTTGAGACCGGAAATATTCTGGAGCCGTCTATGGGTGTGGGCAATTTCTTTGGTATGCTGCCGGAGAAAATGCGAAACAGCCATTTGTACGGCGTGGAGCTGGACCCGGTTTCCGGGCGCATCGCAAAGCAGCTCTATCCCAAGGCGGACATCACAGTAGGCGGCTTTGAGACCACCGATAGGCGTGACTTCTTTGACCTTGCCATCGGCAATGTACCTTTCGGTCAGTATCAGGTCAATGACAAAGCTACAACAAGCTGAATTTCAGTATTCACAACTACTTTTTCGCCAAAGCACTGGACCAGGTGCGTCCCGGCGGCGTGGTGGCTTTTGTAACCTCCCGCTATACTATGGACGCCAAGGATTCCACCGTGCGCCGCTATCTTGCCCAGCGTGCCGAGCTGCTGGGAGCTATCCGTCTGCCTAATGACGCGTTCAAAAAGAATGCCGGTGCCGAGGTGGTATCGGACATCATCTTCCTCCAAAAGCGGGACCGCCCGCTGGACATCGTGCCGGAATGGACTCAAACCGGACAGACGGAGGACGGATTTGCCATCAACCGGTATTTTATCGACCACCCGGAAATGGTGCTGGGCAGACAGGAGCCGGTAAGCACTGCTCATGGTATGGACTACACCGTAAACCCTATCGAGGGACTGGAGCTTTCCGACCAGCTGCATGATGCGGTGAAGTATATTCATGGCACTTATCAGGAGGCAGAGCTGCCGGAGCTGGGCGAAGGCGAAGCTATTGACACCTCCATTCCTGCCGACCCCAATGTGAAGAACTATTCCTATGCCATTGTAGACGGGCAGGTGTACTACCGGGAAAACAGCCGTATGGTGCGCCCTGACCTCAACGCCACCGCCGAAGCCCGTGTAAAAGGTCTTGTGGGACTGCGTGATTGTGTGCAGGAACTGATCGACCTTCAGATGGATGCAGCGGTTCCGGACAGCACCATTACCCAAAAGCAGGCGGAACTGAACAGCCTCTATGACAGCTTTTCTTCCAAATACGGTCTCATCAATGACCGTGCAAACCGTCTGGCCTATGCAGACGATTCTTCTATTACCTGCTCTGTGCGCTGGAAGTCATCGACGAGGACGGAAAGCTGGAACGCAAGGCAGATATGTTCACCAAGCGGACCATCAAGCCCCATCAGGCGGTGGCTGTGGTGGATACGGCAAGTGAAGCACTGGCGGTGTCCATCTCGGAAAAAGCCTGTGTGGATATGGACTATATGAGCCAGCTTACCGGAAAAACAAAAGAAGAACTGGCCGGAGAGCTGCAAGGCGTAATCTTCCGTGTACCGGGACAGCTGGAGAAAGACGGCACACCCCATTATGTGATTGCTGATGAATACCTCTCCGGCAATGTACGCCGCAAACTGCGTCAGGCGCAGCGGGCCGCACAGCAGGACCCGGTTTATGCAGTCAATGTGGAAGCTCTTACCGCCGCCCAGCCCAAAGACCTGGATGCGTCGGAGATTGAGGTGCGTCTGGGCGCTACCTGGATTGACAAGGAATATATCCAGCAATTTATGTATGAGACCTTTAATACCCCGTTTTATCTCCAGCGTAGTATCGAGGTCAACTATTCGTCCTTTACCGCTGAATGGCAGATCAAGGGAAATCTTCTGTATCCTACAACGATGTGGCAGCTTATACCACCTATGGGACCAGCCGCGCCAACGCCTACAAGATTCTGGAGGATTCCTTAAACCTGCGGGATGTCCGTATCTATGACACCATAGAGGACGCAGACGGAAAAGAGCGCCGCGTGCTGAACGCCAAGGAGACCACCCTGGCTGCTCAAAAACAGCAGGCGATCCGGGAAGCTTTAGGGACTGGATCTGGAGAGACCCGGAGCGTCGCCAGACTTTGG
>ENA-OQIG01001390-OQIG01001390.1-human-gut-metagenome-genome-assembly--contig:-NODE-1390-length-10401-cov-2.225034_pt1 | contig 10401 bp, 9 predicted proteins | sample MGYA00242576_ERZ504741 | MGnify/ENA primary metagenome ERZ504741 (study PRJEB26092, sample SAMD00036436) | human gut metagenome | host: Homo sapiens | study: EMG produced TPA metagenomics assembly of... | reverse complement strand
AAAAAATACAAATGGATTTCCGTGACTAAAAAAAGAAATGCTACATGAAGATTCTTATCTACTTTTTAATAATTGTACTGTGGAGCATCAATATGGAGGCAAAAGTCAAATTGCCTCCACTACTTAGTGACAATATGGTCTTACAGCAAAAAAGCAATGTACGAATCTGGGGAAAAGCGACTCCAAATTCTACTGTTGTAGTAACTCCTTCATGGGCAAATAAGGAAGTCAAAACCCATGCTGACGAAAAGGGGTGTTGGGAATTACAGATCACAACGCCTGCTGCCAGTTTCGAAGAATATACATTAACACTGACGGATGGAGAACAATCTGTCACTTTGCAGCACCTCCTGATCGGAGAAGTCTGGTTATGTGCCGGACAATCAAATATGGTAATGCCTTTGAACGGATTTGATTATTGTCCCATAAGCGACTCCAATAATGTCATAGCAGATGCTCCCAATCATCCGGGAATACGAATGGTAACCATAAAGCCGACAGTAAAACTATCTCCGCAGGAGTATGCAGAAGGAAGCTGGCAGCAACCAACTACGGAAAATGCTCCGAAGTTTAGTGCAGCCGCCTATCATTATGCATTAACTTACAACGGACCTTACAGATTCCTATAGGAGTTATCACCTGTGCATGGGGAGGCTCAAGAGTAGAAGGTTGGCTACCTAAAGAAATACTACAAACCTACAAAGATGAAGACCTGACTTTAATAGGAAGTGACAAGACACCAGTCTATTTACAATCGATGTTAATGTATAATGGAATTTTATACCCCTGTCACAAATATACAATAAAAGGTTTTATCTGGTATCAAGGAGAAAGTAATGTAAGAAGTAGCAGAACATACGCCGAACGCCTAGCTACAATGGTAAAACATTGGCGATCAATATGGAAACAAGGAGACCTGCCTTTCTACTATGTTGAGACAGTCCCATTTGCCTGTGAATATAAAGAAGATGGCTACATAGGAGCATTATTGCGGGAAGCTCAACAAAAGGCGCTTTCACTCATTCCCAATAGTGGTATGATCGGAACAAACGACTTAGTAGAGACATACGAAGCTCCTCAAGTGCATCCTCACAATAAAAAAGGGATTGGAGAACGCCTCGCATATATGTCCTTGAATAAGACATACGGATATCAGGGAATAGAATCCGAATATCCATCTTATAAAAGCATGAAAATCAACGGAGAGACAATTGAAATCTCCTTTTCCCATGCAGAAAAAGGATTAAGCCCCTGGATAAATATCTCCGGATTTGAGATTGCAGGTTCAGATAAAGTCTTTTATCCGGCAGAGGCCTCTTTAAATCAGAAGGATCATACAGTAATTGTCAAATCCCCAACAGTCAAATCTCCCGTTGCCGTTCGTTACTGTTTTCGGAATTTCCTGAAAGGAAATCTGATTAATACACGCAATCTGCCGGTCAGACCATTTCGCACAGATAAGTGGTAATAAAAACATAAAATAAATGATGAAAAGAATATATTATACATATCCGGTTTTATTAGTCTGGCTTGTGTCGACATTGTTGCCACAATTTTGTATAGCTATGCCTAATGAACAGAAAGAAAACAATGATGTGGTCATAGAGAACGCGGAAATGCGTCTAATTATTAGCAATGACGGAAAAGCACGCAGCCTGATACACAAAGCTACGGGAGAGGAATGTCTGATAACAAATGCAGATGTACCTTTATGCGCTATTACCCAATACCGTCCTTACGATAATGAAAACTTCCTAATGTTTCCTGCAAAGCCACGCACCTTCCCTGCCAATAAAATTGAACGTAACGGAAATGAATTACGTATAGAATTTCAGGATACCTATGACATTGCCATCATAGAGTTAAATATCACAGATTATTATATAGGTTTCACTCTGAAGCAAATTGATTATCGTATCGAAGATTTTGGGGTAAAACGCAAAACTGAAATAGATGAAATCTCATTATTACAATTACCAGTACGTAAACGTGAGAACTTTGGTGAGTGGCTGAATGTATCATGGGATGAACAGACAGCCATATGCCTGCTAGGCACCCATCCGACCACCTATATCGATGCTTTTGCAAACAAGGAATATACTACGATGTATGCAGGACTTGATTTTCAAGTGAAACTATTCAATTCCGGTGCAGCACTGATTACTACTTCAAAAGAAAAACTGCTAACCTGTATTGATAAAGTAGAACGTGACTATCATATGCCTTTAGGAGTAGAAAGTCGCCAACGTAAAGAATATCAGTACTCCTATTATGAGCTACGTGATGTCACGACTAAATATATAGATGAACATATTGTATATGCTCAAAAAGGTGGTTTCAAATCCATTGTCGTCTATTATGTTGATTTCGCCAAAGCTTGCGGACATTATGAATGGAGAAAAGAATATCCGAATGGAATGAAAGATTTACAGGAAATCACTAATAAAATCAAAGCAGCAGGCATGATACCCGGCATTCATATTCATTATTCCAAAGTAGCAGTGAATGACCCATATATCAACAACGGCATACCGGACTCCCGCACCAACCATGTACGCGAATTTATTCTCTCGGAACCATTAGATGATTCAAGTACTATCATCACTATAGAAGGTAATCCGGAAGGCGTACGTATGGAGAAAGGACGACGTCTCCTGCAAATTGACAACGAGCTTGTCACTTATGAGAACTATACCACCGAACCACCATATCAATTTACGGGATGTGTACGGGGAGTATTTAACTCAAAAGCAGCCTCACATGACAAAGGACAACATTTCAGACTATTGGATGTAGATGACTGGCCCCTGTTTATCCGTGTCAACCAAAATACAGGAATCCAAAAAGAGATTGCCGAACGTTTAGGAAAAATCTACCACGAAGCAGGCTTTCGTTTTGTCTATTTTGATGGTGCGGAAGATGTACCGATGCCTTATTGGTATAATGTCTCCCGCTCTCAGATGATAGTATACAACGAAATGAAACCAACTCCATTATTTGCAGAAGGAGCATTGAAATCACATTATGGATGGCATATTTTAAGTCGTGGGAATGCTTTCGATATATTCCCTCCGGAACGTATCCGTCCGGCAATGAAGAAGTATACACTTCGATGTGCAGAGCAGATAGCCAAAGATTTTACTTCTGTCAATTTCGGATGGGTGAATTACTTGGCTCCCAACGACAAGACAATAGGCATGCAACCAGACATGTATGAATATATTTGCAGCAAAGCTGTCGCATGGAATTCTCCCATATCATTAGTTGGCAATTTAAAAGAGTTACAGAATCATCCTCGTACGGAAGATAACCTGAGAGTTATCAAAATGTGGGAAGAAGCAAAACTTCAAGGTGTCCTGACAGACAAACAGAAAGAATTACTCAAAAATCCCGAAACAAGAATATCTTCTGATGAAAGATAAAAAAGGAAATTATCAGTTATACCCCTATCGTCAAATAACCAAGGATGACGAAAAGCCAATCCGGGCATTCATTTTCCAGAAAGCAGGAAGGACTTGTATCATTTATTGGCATATGAACGGTACAGGGCAACTCACTCTTGATATAGAAAAAAACAAGCTGTCTTTGATGAATGAGAGTGGTAAAAGAATACCTATCCGGTCAGCAGGAAGCAAAAGTATCCTCCCGCAGCAGGGCGTCTCATATTGGAAACCGCTCTTCCACAAGAGGAAGTAATAAAATTATTCAGAAAAAGCATCGAAATTATTAAATAGAAATTATTCATCCTAATCTTTTGTATATGAGAAATATGATAACCAGTATTATTAGCATATTATGCTATTTACAATGTTTTGGAACTTTATCAGCCTCAGTGACTGCTAAAAATGAAAATGGAAACTTTGTATTAAAAAACAAGAATGTTGAATTAGTGTTTGCCAACGGAAAAGAATTCTTATTCAAGGAATTCCGCATGGATGGCATGAATATATTGCCTGTAAATGGAAGTACAACACATCCGTGGCAACTAATCTATCGGGGGCCCAACGGAGAGAACCCGACCTTAATGCCCCGATGGGGCGAATATAAAGGAGGCGAGATACAAAAAACTCAAGATGCCTCAACATTAATATTCACCTGGCAAATGGTTATAGATGCAGGACCGACGTGTCCGGTACGCATATTAGTCACATTAGGTAAAGATGCCGAACTACCGGAATGGCGCATTGAAGCAGAAATGCCGGAAGGATGGGTGATTACAGAATCTGAATTTCCCCGTATTGCTGTAAACAGACCGGAAGGAGCAAAAGGAATTCTTCCTGTCGGATTCGGGACCGAATACACAATCGGTAATGAAGGACAACTGCAATCACGTTATCCTTCGTGTACAGGCACAATGCAGTTAGTACTGATGCATCATAAAGGAGGCACAGTCTACTTTGCCGCACAAGACAAAGGGGGATCTGGCAAAGTATTCAGAATGAAAAGTGAAGGAAAAAGTCTTGTATTTATTCAGAATGTGACAACATCCTATGCCTGGACTCAAAACAAGAAGTTCTGCATTCCTTGGGAAACAGTGATGGGATTTACCCAAAAGGATGGCAGGACGCTGCAGTACAATGGTATCGTCCATTTACTTTCGAAACACTGTGGGTGCAAAACTATTTCAGAACGTCCTATAGCAGAATGGATCAAAAACGCTGATATGTGGCTACGGCCGGGAGAAGTAAATGCTGAAACAATGGAAGCAGTACGTAAAGCGATGAAATACTATGGAAAAGGAGTCGGATTGCATTGGTATTATTGGCACAATCATCGTTTCGATACTAAATATCCGGAATACTTTCCCGAAAAAGCAGGATTCAAAGAAATGATTAAAGAAACACAGGAACTTGGAGGATTTATTACTCCATATATTAACGGTCGTCTATGGGATCCAGCAACAGACAGCTATAAAACGCTTAATGGTAAAGATGCCTCTTGTCGCAAAGCTGATGGTACATTATATACAGAAGTATATAGCTCAAAGGTATTAAATACTGTAACCTGCCCAGCTTCTTATATTTGGAGAGATGTGCTGAAAGGAGTCAACAAACAGATATTAACTGAACTAAAAACGAACGGTGTATATATGGATCAGATAGGTTGCGCCAACAGCGAACCCTGCTATGCAACCAACCACGGACATGCACCTGGCGGTGGTGACTGGTGGCCTTTTGCTACCGCAGTTTACTCACCGAAATGCGCACAAATCTATACAAAGAGAACCAAGCCATGACAACAGAAGAAAATGCAGAGTGCTATATTGACCTGTTTGACATGATGTTAGTTGTCAATTCTCCGCACAACAGCTATACAAAAATGGTTCCGTTGTTTCCGCTCATTTATTCTGACCGTTGCATCTATAGCGGATACACCTACATCCCTTGGCGTATCACAGACGGTTCTTTGAATTTCATGAGTATGCGTAGTCTGTTATGGGGTTCTCAGTTAGGATGGGTAGAGCCAGTCTGTTGATGCGCCAGATGCGAAAAGGGAAGCTAAATTTCTGAAAAATCTGACAGATTTCCGCCGTCAACAACATGATTTATTCTTGGGAGGCCGTTTTATACAGGAAATAATTCCAACTGGTGATAACCCAACGCAAGAGATACCCAACTATGAAATAACTCCGGTAGTATTAGCGGCAGAATGGGCTAGTGTATCAGGCGAACACGTATACCTTATAGTAAACATGAGTGAACAAGAACACAAGGTTACACTGCCTAATAAAAAACAAATAACCGTTAAAGCACTTGATGCGATCAGAATCAGCAAATAAACAGTCTTTGTAATCAAACAATAAATAGTACAGTAAAATGAAACAGATTATATTTATAGCAATATTATTAACATGTGCCTTCGGAGCCTGCTCAAGTGACAATGACGCGACGAACAGTCTGCAAGCGTACAAGCACCTTCAGACATAACCATAGAAAGAATGGGAAAAACCAAAGTATTACTACGTTGGAAAGACAATAGTAATAATGAAACCGGATTCAGCATCTTATTAAGAAAAGCAGATACCAGTGAAAATATAGAAATAGCCAAGGTATCCGCAAATGTCACAGAATATACAATCGAAAATGGTCTGGAAGAAGGAAACATATACTATTTCGGAGTAAGAGCATTCTCGGCTACGAATACTTCACGTGCCATTTACGAGCTCTATCGGTTGGTAGCCCTCGGTGACGAGCCAAGCATCGCAATCATAGGAAGTATCAAAGCAAACTCAACTTGTATCAGTTCCTCTTATCAAGTGACAAACATAGCTGGACAAACCAACGTAAAATATGGTTTATGCTGGAGTACCGAAAACACACCCACTATCAATGATCAAAAGCAAAACGGACCGGAAGTTGCTGAAGACGGAAAAGTATTTCAAGTGATTCCGAATACCTTACTCGACTATGGCAAATCCTATAAAGTACGTGCCTTCCTGACAACCTCTACCGGTACTTATTACAGTGCAGAGTCGACTGTTTCCTTGGAAACAGAGCCACAAGCGATCCAATTGACATGGAATAAACTGACTAAGTCTACATTGCCAGCAGAAATCGAACTGTACGAAACCACCAGTAACTTAAATGGTAGTAATTTCCATGCATGGTACGCCATTGGTGATCTCTCTACCGGTAAGGTAGAAGTACGTGTCCACATACCATCTTCTCCCGCAACCATCGACACGCAATCTGCATCATTTAATGGAGACTGTTATTTATTGGTCAATGGAGGATACTTCTATAATGGAAACCATACAGGAATAGCTGTTATCAATTCCATTAAATCGGGCTCTGTTTCAGCCGTTCGGGGGTCACTAAAAACTGGCGATACAGAATACAACAGTATGTATAATGTGACAAGAGGAACATTCGGCGTAGATGCTTCAGGCAAGCCGAATGTTGTTTGGACAGGAACGGATGCCTCCAGTAATGTTTTCTATTTCGACCGTCCTTTGCCATCTGTCAAAGGAGAAAATAAATATGGAATTGTCACTAATGAAAATCCGACTACCGCAATTAGCTGGAGTCCTAAATATGCTTTAAGTGCAGGTCCTGTATTACTGAAAGACAAAAAAATCCCAATTCGATTTTACAGAGACATCAAAGGGCACAGATTACTATCTCAGTAACTATGAAATCATTCCGTATGACATTTTCGGAGCGAATGTAACCCCGGACCGTACAGCAATCGGTTATCGTGAAGATGGAAAAGTGGTCATATTCATATGTGACGGACGTATTACCGCCAGTGGTGGAGCTACTTTAACAGAACTGGCACAAATAATGAAAGGATTAGGCTGTGTAGGAGCTATTAATCTTGATGGCGGAGGTTCTACCGGAATGGTTGTAGGAGACGAACACTTGAATGACATGACCGGAGGAAACCGGGCAGTCGTTTCTACAATTGGATTCTTCAAGAAAAATTAGCCCAATCCGGATATTCATAAAGCTATAGCAATATACATAGTAAGTTTCTTTTTATGTATATTGCATTGCTTTTATAAACAACCATTTATTATGAAAAGACATATCATCATTTTGCTCATTACATTCTTGTGCTTGCCGGAATATCTGGAAGCTCAATTAAAATATTATGATGCTGCCAAGTTTCCATTGTATGGTAAAGCCACAAAGAATACAGAAAATCGCTACGAACGATTGCCGGATTCATTAAAGCATGTCTCTCGTAAACCGGTATGGAATTTAAGCAGAAACTCCGCAGGATTAGCAATCAGATTTTGCTCCAATTCAACAACAATAGCCACCAAATGGGAGAATTTGAATAATAACCTGATGAATCATATGACACCTACCGGTACTAAAGGACTCGATCTATACACATGGGTAGACGGAGCATGGAGATTTGTGAATAGTGGGCGCCCCACCGGAAAAGTGAATCAAGCTACAATTATAGCAAATATGGAACCGGTCGAGCGAGAATATATGCTATATTTACCTCTTTATGATGGAGTAATTTCATTGTCCATCGGAATAGACGCAGAAGCATCTATATCAGTACCTCGAACGGCAATTCCAGTACGGACTAAACCAATCGTTTTTTATGGAACAAGCATTCTTCAAGGTGGCTGTGCCAATCGTCCTGGGATGGCACATACCAATATTATTTCCCGCCGTCTCAATCGAGAAATCGTCAATTTGGGATTCAGTGGAAATGCACTTTTAGACTACGAAATAGCCGAAGTAATGTCCTCAGTAGATGCAGGAGTGTATGTACTAGACTTCGTCCCTAATGCTTCCTCCGATCAGATATATGAGAAGATGGAAACCTTCTATCGCATACTTCGGGATAAGCATCCACGCACTCCGATTATATTTATTGAGGACCCCGTATTCACTCATGCTCTGTTCGACAAGAAAATAGCTATCGAAATAAACAAAAAGAATAAAGCCGTCAACAGTGTCTTCAAATCTCTAAAAACAAAAGGTGAAAAGAATATATACATAATTTCTTCCGAAAAGATGCTTGGAGAAGATGGAGAAGCAACAGTAGACGGTATTCATTTCACAGACTTAGGAATGATGAGATATGCAGACCTTGTTTGTCCGGTTATAAAGAAAGTATTAAAAAAATAATTTACTATGCAGTACATTAAGCAGATAATGTTATTGGTTATACTAACGATTAGTTGGAAATGCCAGGCAGAAGAAGTAAAAGAAATTTGGCCGGACGAGTTAGGCGAAGTTCTTATTACATACAGGATTGGGGACTCCCCCGAATCAACAAAGCAGTCACTATGACGCCATTGACTGTGAAAGGCATCGTCTATGAACGCGGCATAGGAACTCATGCAATCAGCCGTATGCTCTTTGATATCGGAAAAAAAGCCAAGACGCTTTCCGGATTAGCAGGTGCAGATGACAATACCCCATTTGCTTGTAATCTTCAGTTCAAGATATTAGGAGATCGGAAAGAACTATGGAGAAGCGGAATTATGAGAAAAGGAGATCCTGCCAAACCTTTCAATATCGATTTATCAGGAATAGACAAAGTTTTATTATTGGTAGAGGAATGCGGAGATGGAATGATGTACGACCGCGCTGATTGGCTGAATGTCAAATTCACAACTCTCGGTGACGTACAGCCCATTCCTGTATGGCCCAAGCCCATTGCCAAAGAAAAATACATATTGACTCCACAAAGTCCGGACGCTCCACAAATCAATAACCCACTGACTTATGGCGCTCGTCCCGGCAATCCTTTTCTCATGCCAATTATGGTTAGCGGCAAACGACCTATGACCTATAAAGCCAAAGGACTTCCGAAAGGATTAAAGTTAAACCGGAAAACAGGACTCATCACCGGAAGCACGAATACAAATGGTAACTTTAAGGTCCGCCTACAAGCGACAAATGAGAAAGGAACAGATGAAAAGGAGATCACACTGAAAATAGGTAGCGAGATTATGCTTACTCCTCCTATGGGCTGGAATAGCTGGAACTGCTGGCGATTTGCAGCTGATGACCAAAAGGTACGTGATGCTGCCCGAATCATGCACGAAAAGCTTCAGGCCTACGGATGGACTTATGTGAACATAGATGACGGATGGGAAGCCGATGAACGTACACCCGAAGGTGAACTCCCGGCTAACGAAAAATTTCCGGACTTTAAGACACTTACTGACTACATTCACTCGTTAGCTGAAATTCGGAATCTACTCTTCACCAGGTTGGACGACCTGCGGCAGGCATATAGGCAGCTGTCAGCACGAATTGACAGATGCAAAAACTTGGGAAAAGTGGGGAGTAGACTATTTGAAATACGATTATTGCGGTTATGCTGCCATTGAGAAGAACTCGGAAGAGAAAACGATTCAAGAACCATTTATCGTCATGCGCAACGCTTTAGATCAGATAAAACGGGATATCGTATATTGTGTCGGATACGGAGCTCCCAATGTATGGAACTGGGGAGCGGAAGCCGGAGGTAATTTGTGGCGAACAACCCGTGATATCAACGACCAATGGAATATTGTAATGGCAATCGGATGTTTCCAGGATGTTTGCGCATACGTATCAGCACCTGGAAAATATAACGATCCGGATATGTTGGTAGTAGGCAAATTAGGACCGGGATGGGGTGCAAAATCCCACGATTCGGACTTAACCGCTGACGAACAATATGCACATATCTCCCTATGGTCCATCCTTTCCGCCCCATTATTGCTTGGTTGTGACATGACTGCCATAGACGATTTCACGTTAGGTCTTCTGACCAATCCGGAAGTGATTGCAGTCAATCAGGACCCACTGGTAGCCCCTGCTACTAAGCTCACAGTTCCCAACGGACAAATATGGTATAAAAAGTTATACGATGGTTCCTATGCACTCGGCTTCTTCCAGATGGATCCCTACTTCATTTTATGAGACGTACAAGATAAAT
>ENA-OQIG01001389-OQIG01001389.1-human-gut-metagenome-genome-assembly--contig:-NODE-1389-length-10408-cov-12.204941_pt1 | contig 10408 bp, 12 predicted proteins | sample MGYA00242576_ERZ504741 | MGnify/ENA primary metagenome ERZ504741 (study PRJEB26092, sample SAMD00036436) | human gut metagenome | host: Homo sapiens | study: EMG produced TPA metagenomics assembly of... | reverse complement strand
CTCCAGGGTGGCGGGCGAGAACCAAGCCGTCGCCATGGAGACGTTGTGCGTCAAGGGGCTCATGCGCACCCGGATGGGCAAAAGCGTGGCCGACGCCGCATGGTCGACGTTCACCGACAGGGTCGACATGCTCTGCGCCCAATGGGGCCGCAGAGCCGTGCGTATCGACCGGTGGTGCCCGAGCAGCCAGGTCTGCTCGCAATGCAGACGGAAAGACGGCCCGAAGCCGCTCAATGTGCGCGAGTGGGAATGCCCTAACTGTGGCGCGTTCCTCGATCGTGACTGGAACGCCGCATTAAACATCCTCGACGCCGCGGGACTCGCGGAGTCGCTAAACGCCCGTGGAGGCGATGTGAGACGGAGGCTGGCCCAGGCCGGCCGCGACGCTATCGCCCGTGAAGCGGGAACCCACCGAACCGCGATGCCCCATTAGGCTGGCGGAGTAGGAATCCCCCGCCTTCAGGCGGGGGAGGAAGTCAAGCAAGCCTCCGTTCCGGGAGCGTATGAGGGGCGGCTTACGGCAATTAAGGACGATCTGGTCGGGCGTCTGGACCAAATGGCTGGCGGTGTTCCGCCGCTAGAACGGGATGGAATCGCCCATGAGCACGCGCGGCCTCTTCCATGAGCCGGCGCCGGGAAGCCCGACGGCCTCGCCGACGCGGTCCATGTCGGCCCGCATCCAGTCATAGGCTCCGGCGGCGTGCCGGGCTCCGGGGCGAAGCCGTCCGGGCAGACCGGGGAGTCCCGCCAATCCTCGGCGATCGCCCAATGCTGGCGCGGACGCTCCGCGGACAGGGCGGCGAGCCGCTCGGGGATGCCCTCGACGGTGCGGGCGGCGGCGAGCCAGACCACATGGCGCGTTCCGTGCCGGATGCCGGAGCACCCGCGCCCACCTATTGAACTTCGCCGACAGCGACTGGCCCATGCTTGCCGTCAGCTCGATGCAGACCGTCTCGTTTTCGCCGATGAGCTCCAGATCGGGGCCGCCCGCGCCCATGAGCGGGTCGTGGCATATCAGGTCGAATCTTCCCCACGCCTCCCCCAGCGTCCGCCAGCCCTCCGCGGCGCGGGCCACCGCGAGGTCGGCGCAGATGAGATTGTGCCGGTCGTACTGCCGCTGTCCGCGGAGATTCGGGCGCCAGTCCAACGAGCCGGGGCCTCGGCAGGGCGCGAGCGTCGCCAGCTCGGGCGGGGTCAGGTCCAGCGGCCTCCGCCAGCGGGGCATGATGTCCTCGTGCGGCGGAAGCCTGACGGCCATCCAGTCGGCGGAGAGGGGCGACGCGGCCTGTCTGCCATCCACGGCGATCGGGAAGCCCGGCTCGCAGAATCCCGCGCCGAGCATGTCAAGCCAGAAGGCCGCCTTCGGCAGGGCGGGCAGCGACGGGTCCAGCGCGTGCGCCTGCCGCGTCTCCAGGGTGCGGTAGCCGGCCAGAAGACGGACGGCCGAGATGGTCCTTGCCCCGCCGGTCCGCGGAGCCGCTCCACGGCACCCTCGCAGGGCATCCATGCGGGCCGCGCGGCGATGGCGGCGCTGATCCAGTTAAGGGACGAGCCGGCGAGCCACCACCGGTCGTCGAACGGATTGAACTCCATACGGCGCCACTATGCGCCCCGGGCGTTTCGCAGGAGCGGAAGGGGGCGGAATCGCCGGCGCAGGGCGTCCAAATCCCACCCGTATGCGTCCCTCGGACGCATGTAGGGTGGCGTGACCGAAAACAATACGCAGGCCGCGCGTCAGACGGCGACAAGAAGATTCGCAAAGGACAAGAAGGCATGGGCCGAGGCCCGCGAGAAAGGCATCGCGGCCCGCAAGGCCGCCCGCGCCGCGCGCGAGGACGGCTTCACCGTGAGCGGCGCCGAGTACCGTTCCATCCTTGCCCGCTACACCAACGCCTCCCCCGGCTCCGGCACCAAGGCCAGCAAGCTCAACGGCCTCATCCACAACGAGGAGACGAGCTCCAGCCTCGTCCGCCGTTGGATCGAGGAGAACGCCATCGACCAGGTGAGGAACAAGCACCGCACGCTTTCCGCCGCCCTGCTTACCAATGTCTGCAAGCAATGCTCCGGCGAGCGCATCCTTCATGAGAGGTACGGGCTGGGCGTGGACCTCATCCGCGCCGCTCCCTGTTCGAGGCCGAGTGCGAGCGGCTCCGCCGGCTCAACACGCCGTGCCCGCCGTCCGGGGAGCGCGCCCTGTGGGACGAGGTCGTCCGCCGTGAGGCCGCCCGTCAGATCTCCGACTTCAAGCACGGGCGCCGCGCCACCCCGCCGCGTTTCATGCCGCTGGCCGACGGGACGACGTCGAATCCCAAAACCCCGGGCACGGCCAAGCCTGCGGCGGCTATGACGTGTGGAAGGCGTTCTTGGGCCGTCTTGACCCGGACGCCGCCCTGCAGGCTTCCACGTCGACCCGGACGGCGACGACGCCGAATGGACCCCGACCGACGGCGTCGACCATACGTCCAAGCCGGTGATCGACGCCGACTGGCTGGCCTCCCATCATGCGACCCCGGCGGCCGCATTGGGTCTGGAGCGCCCCGACGCGTCGCCCAGACTCGCCCGCCTGTATCTGGTGCTCGGCGACATCACCCTCGCCCGCCGCGTGGACGCATGGCCGACCCGTCGGAGCGTGTGCGCGACATCCTCCGCGGACTGGGCCTTACCGACCGCGAGGCCCGCACCGGCGTGCGCTTCGAGCTGCTTATGAGGCGTCATCCGAAGGCCGACAGGCTCAAGGCCTGGAACCACGCCTGCGCCAACACGGGCGTCCATCATGCGGCGCCGGGCCGCGCCGCGCTGCGCCGCTACATGTCCCATGTGGCGGACGCGGTGAACAACGCCGAGGCTCTGGTCGCCGCCAGCCCCGTGGCCTGATGTGATTCCGTACTTCATGTCCGGGGTCATGCGTCCTGAGAATGGGCGCGGACTTCGGACATGTTTTTTTCGGATGTATAAAAGGGAACACCCCGGAGGCCGCGCGTTCGACGGCGCGCTCGGCTAGGCCGCGTGCCGTCCGGCCCGACGGCGTGCCATGACGGCAATCGCCAAAGCCGCGGCGGTGACGGCCGCGCCGACGATGGACGGCATATGGCCGGCATGGCCACTGCCCCCCGTGTCGGGCATGGTGGTCGGGTTCGACACGTATTCGAGAACGACAAGACGGTTCCTCAGCCCCGTCGAGGTTTCGGTTCCGGAAAGAGCGTCGCTGCCTGCCGCAAGCCCCGCGTACCGGTATCCTCCGATCTCCGGTGGCTGGATGCTCCACTTGTCGCCGATGCGCAGAACCGTCCCGGACCATGTCCTCAGCACGGTCCGGGTCTCCTTGTCCACGGCCTTCGCGCTGAGCGTCCAACGCAGATCGCCCGCGTCGACCGACGGGCCGAAGGTACTCCACGGGTCGATATATGGTTCCGCCTTCGGCGGTATGGCGCTGTAGCGGAATGTGAAGGAGCTCCCGCTCCAGGTGGCGGTGAGCCGGTGGAGGATCTGGGGGCTTTCGTTCATCCTGGACTCGTCGCCCGCGTCCCATTTGATGCCGGAGAAGCCGTTCGTGCCGTATTCCGCGAGTTCGGCGTCCTTCAGACGGTACGCGCCGTCGAAGCCGGACAGCAGTTCGACGCCTTCCGCCAGCAGGTCGGGCTGGTCGCCGCGTCCGTCGAGGTCGTTGAATCCGACGACGCCTTTGAACGTGTCGGGCACGGATTCCCTCGTGTCGTGGTAGGTGAAGGATGCGGTCATGGTCGCGCCGTATCGTCCATCGGCGGGCGTGAATGTCCCCCAGATGCTCCTCACTTCATCCGGATATGGGACGGCGCCGGCCTCTTTACCTGTATGCACGGTCCGCCACCACAGGCGGCCTTTGCGGGGCAGGAAAGCGATGACGTCCCCCTCCTTCACGGAGAGGCGCATGTCGATCTGGCGCGTGGTCCCGTCCTCGTCCGTCCATTTGCCCACGTTGGGGATGGTGAGGCCGGCATCCGGTTTCACCGGATACCGGTATGCGGCGCCATGGAGACGGTATGTCATCCATGCCCCGTCATCCCATTCGATCGAGTCGAAGTCGAGACCATCGGAGCCCAGGGCGAACTGCCTGTACTCGGCGGGCATCGAGGCCGTCTCAAGATCATGCACGCCGATGTCCGCCGCATACGCCGGCGGCGTGACGAACACGGCCAGCAGACCCAGCAGCGCGGCCAGTACGGGAATGCCCCCGCGGGCGATGCGCCTCAGCATGTCACACCGCCCTTCCGGTTGATGCTACCGGCTTCGGCGCATGCGCCGCCGCGCGAATGGATGAGGATGAGGCCGAAGAGGCAGCCCCCCCCCGATGGTTTTTTCGAATCCGTGGTCGCCCACCGTTCCTCCCGTCTCCGGCATTGTCGTCATGGCATCCGTCCATTGCGCGTACAGGACGACGACGTCGTCTTGGCTGGACGCCAGATTCGTGACCTCGGCCCTGTTCCTATACATCGCGCCGCTCCCGTCGGCTTGGTGTTCCAGCCCGCGAACGCCTTGCCTGGCCTGGCGTACCGGTTGGCGGGCAAGGTCTTTCTCTCGTCGTATGTGGCGGTCAGGTCGGCCATCATGCCGGACGTGGCCCCGTTGCCGCCGAACCTGACTTATAGGTGATGGGCTTCCACTGCGCGTACAGGACGACGACGCTCTTGGTCAGGACCAATGCGTCGCCCGGCTGGTGGGCGGTGCCGGTGCCATCCTTGGCGGTGTTCCAGCCGGCGAACGTGTATCCCGTGCGCGTGAACGCGTTGTCGGCGGCGGTGACGCCGGTGCCGGATTCCCCAATGGTCGGGGTCATGGCGCCGTCGCCGCCGTTCGGATCGTAGGAGACGCCTCCGGTCGTGACGGCCTGTCCCGTGCTGCCGGCGATGTTGGCCGCGGTCAGCGTGCCTGCGTAGGTTTTGCCGGCGCGGTACAGGTGGGTCTCCACCATGGCGGTGTCCGCCTGGTTCGGGTCGGCCCACGCGATGTCGTACCGGTAGCTGGTCCAGGCGCTTGTGCACTGGTGCTCGTGGAGCCACGCGATGATGTCGTTCGTGTTCCCGTCCCAGGTCCTGGTGGTTTCGGCGAGGGCGTCCGGTCCGGTGAACGAGCCGAGGTTGGCGGCCACGTCGTATGAGCCGTCCGTGTTCCTCACGATGGACGACTGGCCGGGCTTGAGACGTTTCGCCTCGTCCAGCGAATGCACGTCGTTCGGATGCCCGTGGTCGGCGGAGGCGACGGCGAAGTCGCTCGAATCCGACAGGTGGTCCTATCGTAGGCGAGGGGCCAACGGTTCAGCATCGACCCGAACCGGACCGCGGAGATCGTGCCGCCCATGGGCGTGATGTGGTCGTAGACGATCGTGTCGGACGTGTCGGGCGTGATGGCCCCGCCGTTCAGCATGTCGTTGATCGCTCCCGGCCAGCGGAGGTGCGACTGCAACGTGACCTGGTTGGCGAGACGCTGGATGACGGTGGAGGCGGCGAAATCCTTCCCGCCGGTGGCGGCCCGCATGGCGAACGGCGTGTTCGGGAACGTGTACGAGTCGCCTCCGATGGTCCAGGTGCTCGACGTGGCGTACAGTTTCTCCCGGCTGCCGTAATCACGGTAGCTGGTGCAAAGGTTCGACTCGAACGTGAGGTCCATGCCGCCCGTCAGGCTCCCCGCCAGCCGGGTAAGGGTGATGCGCGCGTGGGTCCAGCCGATCGAGAACACGGGCGTGCCGGCCTGGTCGTTGACGACCGAGCCGCCGGAGTACGCGGCCACCTCGAAATGGCCGGTGCTTGACTGGCCGATGGTGATTCTGTCGCCTTCGGCCAGTCTCGACATGTCGTCGATATGGATGCCGTACCTCACCCGGGTTGAGATCATATAGGCGTTCGGCGTGAAGCTCCGGTGATCTCCCGCCCGTCATGCGTGCCGTTCAGTTGACGGCCGTTGCCGTCGGCGATGCTCTGGATCGTGACCTTGCCGACCTGGGTGACGTCGTACGTGGCGGCAGCGTGGGCCGGCGGCGCCAGTCCCAATAGGAGGCCGACGGCGAGTAGCCCGTGGAGCAGGCGGGCGACGTGTCTCAGCATGTCACATCACCCGCCTTGCATGGCTCAGCCCAGCCTGCGCCGGCGCATGAGGACGAATGGGATGGCGAGGATAAGAAGCCCCCCCAGGATTGTTGTCAGATTATGGGTCATGGTTCCTCCACTCCAAGGCAGGGCGGTCTCGGGTAGCGCTGCCATTGCGCGTACAGGACGCCGGTCGCGCCGTCGTGGACCAGTAGGTTCGATACGGCCTGCTTGTCCGTGAACGCCTTGCCCTTGCCGTCGGGGCGCGTGTTCCAGCCGGTGAAGCGGTAGCCTCGCGCGTGAACGCGCTGGCTGTCAATGTCCGTCTCCGGTCGTACGTGTGGCTTTGGTCGGCCATGCGCCGGTGCCACCGTTCGCGTCGAACCGGACCTTGTAGACGGCGGGCCTGTATTGGGCCGTGTACACGGTGTCGCCCTCGACCGGCTTCGATGGGTCCTTGTCCCAGCCGGTGAACACGTAGCCGTCGCGGGCGATGCCGTTGTGCGTGGCCGGGTCCACCTGGTCAATTGCATGTGGTGGACAGTGGCGGTGCCGTAGTCGTTGAATCGGTCATTGGCTATCTGCACCCAGGCTCGATCGTCTGGGAAGAGGCGAGTCCGGCCGTGAGAACGGCGTCCACTTCGCATTGCCGCCCATTCGGACAGGTGTCCCATCCCAGATAGGAATTGCTTCCGTTGTTGATGTTGAAGCCGATTCCCGAGCTCTTGGCGGCATTCGTGGCATTCGCTTCCGAATAGTCGGCATCCGCCTCGACATGGATGGCCGCATTCGCACCGACGGTCTTGCCGTTCGCCCTGGTGTCGCGGCTATTGACCGTCAGGCCGTCCTTGGTGAATGTGGGCGAACCATGCCACCAATCGTCGCGCCATCCGTCCACGTTGTCGAAGTTCATGTCCGGATCGGCCAGCCACGTCGTGTCGGCCAACGCGGGCACGGTCGGCGTGCTCCCGTACTTGGCCGTGCCGGACGTGATGGTCCGGCCCCGCCAATCCCTGAACTCCGTCTTATATGTGTTCGCCTCCCACTGGGCATACAGGGTCAGGGTGTCGCCCTCGGCCGGGTACGCTACATCGGCGCCGGCTGGTAGGCGGTGCCGGTGCCATCGGCTTGGTGTTCCAGCCGGCGAACGTGTGGCCCTTGCGCAGGAAGACGCCGGCCTCGGCGGCTGTGACGGTGGTGCCGGGGTCCCCCACCTTTTTGAACGCGTCGCCGTCACCGCCGTTCGGATCGTATCGGATGGCGGACTGGCCCTGGCCGATGACGGGGTCGATGGTCTTCGTGGTCAAGGTCCGGCTCCTAAGCGCGTATTCCGTCCCCCGCGTCTCGATCGACACCCTGTTGGGGACGCTCTCATCCCGGAAGCGTACGCAGAAGAATATTGACGCCACCTGCCACATGTTCCCGGTGTTCCTCTGGAGCTCCAGGGTCGTGGGGTCGGAACTGTCGGGCATCTTCAGTGAATTGGATAATCCCGGAAGACGGGAGCCGATGTTGTAGGCGAGGTCCCATGAACCGTCCTCCTGCCGTAAGACGGCGATGGACCCCACGGCAGGTTCGCCGCCGCCTTGTCGTAGGTGGATATGTCCACATCCTTCCTCCATGAAAGGTAGAATCTGCTCAGACGATCATCCCTTCCGCCCGGTGTCCTGCCATCGATCGCCCTCAGAACCAACGCTTCATAGGTAGGCACCTCCACGTTCTCGATCCGGCCCGATTTGGGGATGACATGCGCCCAACCGACCTGCGACTCCGTTTTAAAACCGGATGCGTCCGAACCGCTTGCAATGGAGGCCATCGTGCTGCAGTTGAGGAACCATTGGTTGACCTCGACACTGTTCCCCTTCACCTTCGGATCCCAAGCCCCGGTGTTGTTCGACGTGCACGGCGAATTGGCCTGGGGCCAGCTTGCAAACGTGTATGTGGATGACTTGCCTATCCTCCATGTGGACGACTTCGATTCGGGCGTCCACCCCCACAGTTTGTTCGTCGCGGCCAGGTCGCAGGAGTAGGAGCCCAATGCCGTCGTTCCGGTACGGGTCAGCTTCAATATGGTGCTGTCGCCGTCGGCGTTGGATACCGTGAACACGGCGTTTCCCTGCCTGTCGAGCAATGAGGGCGGCAGGGTCGTCCTGGAGAACAGGTTGGGTCCGAAATGGCTGCCGGACGCCGCCGTAGCCTTGACCAGGACGGTATCGCCCTCCCGGAGAGCGCCGATGTCGTCGATGCGCAGGCGGACGGTCGCCGTCACCTGCAGGCCGTTCGACGCGGTGGTCTGGCCCGACAGCTCCCTGCCGTTCGAGGTGACGCTGACCCAGTCCGCGTCCCCGACCTGGGTGATGTCGTACGTCGCGGCGGCCGACGCGGACGGCGCCAATGCCAGCAGGAGTCCGGCGGCGAGCACGCCGGCGATAAGGCGGGTGATGCGTCTCAGCATGTCACACCGCCTTCCCGGACGGTTCTACCGGCGCAGGCGCCGTCTTGCCGACAGGATTGGCATGAGGGCCAGAAGGCAAGCCCCCCCCCCAGGATCGTCGTCAGGTTCCGATTGGTCAATGTTCCTCCCGTCTCCGGCATCGCCGTCTGCGTGGTGTCGGCCCATTGCGCATACAGAGTCGTCGGTTTATTGATGGCGATCATGTCGCCCGGCTTGTAGGAGTCGCCCGTGCCGTCGGGTTTGGTGTTCCATGAGGCGAGGCCATGGCCCGCGAACGTGCAGCCATCCGTGGCCGTGTAGGCGGGCGTGTTGACGCCGACCGTCTGGTCCGCCATCATGCCGGTTCCGCCGTTCGGGTCGTAACGCAATGTCGTGGATTGGCTGAAGCCGATGTCGTCCACCAGATTGCCGACGTTGGATAAGGCCGAGTCGATGTCCTTGAAAGTGAACCGCGCCACGGTCACGTCATCGGGGCAGGTCCAGTCGCCCTCGTAGGTCTCCCAGTTGCGCGAATCCTTGTCGGTGATGTTGGCGGTGGCGATGTCGGTTCCCACATCGCCGGTCCCGTCGGTCCCGCCGTTCGTCTTGGTGCGCGTCGCCTGTTGGGGCGTCTCCCTGCCGGGCTCTCCGATGAGCACCTGCATCCGATCGACGTGGCGGGCGTACCCGCTCTGATGCTTCAGGCTCCAGTGGTAGGTGTTGCCGGGGGTGACATGGATGTCCTGGTAGATGCTCGTGTCGGGCTGGGCGGCGACGATCTCGGCCAAGGTGTTGACGCGGGTGAGTCCCTGCAATTCGACGGCGCCGGCCCTCTGCTCGCCGGGTTCGCCGTTCGTGCCGTCGACCTGCGTGCTATGCCAGCCGAATCTCGCCTCATTCCAATCATCCGGGCCGGCTGATAGCTTTTCGTGCGGGCGTTCCAGTTCAGACCGGTGGAGGGGATCACCGCCGTCCAACCATATGCGGCATGCTCCCTGAACCAGTCATGCTGGTATTCGAAGCCCCCGTTGACGATGTGGTCGGGCAGCTGCGTGGCGTCGGCCATCGTATCGTCCGCCGACGCGGACGGCGCCAATCCCACCGCCATGCAGACCGCGGCGGCGACCACGCATGCGCTCTCCAGCGCCCTTTCCAAAGTGTGATGCTCCCATATCCTCCTGCTATGCGTCGCACGGACGTGCGTTTTCGCGCGCAAGCGGACAATGCCCCGAAAGCCCATCCCCGTCCGCATAGCCTCCGCGAAACGGACAAGGAGGCCAATCATGGCGCAGGACAGGAACGGAAACAACCACAAGGCCGCGGGCAGGCCGGACGGAGGCCAGTTCGACAAAAAGGCGGGACAGGGCACGGACGACGACCTGGACTTCGGCGGCTACGTGGCGGGCATGGACGCGGCCGCCGACCGGACGGCCATCAAGGAGCGGCCGGAGACGCTCTCCGCCGACGACTGGCGCGTCCTGCGCCGCAGCGCCTCCTGGGGCGTGCGCATGCTCGCATGGTCGAGCCCCAAGTCGCCGACGCCGACCGACGACGAGTTCGACGAGCTGCTCTACGACGAGAGCCAGCGGGTGCGCGGCGCCGCCGCCTACCGCGACGATCTGACGGAGGCCCAGGTGGAGGCGCTGCTGCACGACGGCAATCCGAACGTGCGGCGCAAGGCCGTCATGTCCCGCAACGCCGCCAGGGAGTCGGTCGAGCGGATGGCAAGGCTCGACAACAACGGCTTCGTGCGCGGCACCGCCGACTTCAGACTGGACCCGGCCGGCCATGCGGAGACCGGCGACCGCACCCACGACGCCGTCTACGGCGGCGGCCGCGTCTCCGATGGCACGGACGCGCCGCCGGCATCGCATTGCCGCCGGGACGCCGCTGGAAGCGCATCGGACGGGGAGGG
>ENA-OQIG01001388-OQIG01001388.1-human-gut-metagenome-genome-assembly--contig:-NODE-1388-length-10417-cov-1.420700_pt1 | contig 10417 bp, 14 predicted proteins | sample MGYA00242576_ERZ504741 | MGnify/ENA primary metagenome ERZ504741 (study PRJEB26092, sample SAMD00036436) | human gut metagenome | host: Homo sapiens | study: EMG produced TPA metagenomics assembly of... | reverse complement strand
CTAATAAAGTATTCATAATCTATTGAATTAAAAACTATTTATTAATTAAATGTAGTGTCACAACAGCTTTCTTCCTGTTCAGGTTGTGGCTGTGTTCCGCAACATTTCTTTTCTTCTGGTTGCACTGATTGTGTGTTTGCCGGGCAGCATCCGCCACTTTCATTGCTTTGGACTGTTTGATTTTTATTTCCAATAAACAGAACGAATACAAGTATTGCCACACCTAACCACAAGAAGAATTTTTGGAAAGACTTTGATTTGGAACGTCTTTTCAGATTTGTTTCTGAAACATTCGTTCCACATCCACAAGTTTCTTTTTTGAAATAAACTTGATAAAAGCCAAAGAGTAGGGAGATGATGGCAAAGCCAATAAACCAACCTTTATACTCTGCAAAAAAACTAAGTTGTGACGCTCCAATTCCTAATGTTGCTAATATTCCGGCTAATATAGGTAGCCCACAGCAACTTATTACACCTAATAAAGCAAGTAATGGTGATATTACACTTGCTATCATCGACCAAATTGTTCCTGACTTGCCCATTCTTATTTTACTTTAGGAAACCAACTTCTTGTATTATTGGCTATTTTTACTAACATAAGCATTACTGGAACTTCAACCAATACGCCTACTACGGTAGCCAGTGCAGCACCGGACTGTAAGCCGAAAAGAGAAATAGCCACCGCCACCGCCAACTCAAAGAAGTTACTCGCACCAATCATTCCGGCAGGTGCGGCGACATTGTGGGGTAACTTCCACCACTTTGCCCAACCGTAGGCAACAAAGAATATCAGAACCGTTTGCAGGACAAGCGGGACGGCAATCAAGACAATATGTAACGGATTGTTCAGTATCGTTTCCCCCTGAAACGAAAACAGGATGATAAGCGTTAATAGCAATCCGCCAACCGTATAGTTATCGAACTTGCGGACAAAGACGGTATTGAAATAGTCTATTCCTTTTCGCCGGATAACCGTTACACGGGTTACTATTCCGGCAGAAAGTGGAATGACAACAAACAGTACGACCGAGAGTATAAGCGTGTCCCACGGGATAGAAACGCCACCGACACCCAACAAAAACGCAACGATAGGAGCGAAAGCAACCAATATTATTAAATCATTGACTGCCACTTGCACCAATGTGTAAGCTGCATCCCCTTTGGTTAAATGACTCCATACAAACACCATCGCCGTACAGGTGCAGCACCTAACAGAACTGCCCCAGCTAAATATTCTTCGGCTAATCCGGCAGGGATTAATGACTTGAAAATAACGTAGAAGAATAGATAAGCTATTCCAAACATGGTGAATGGCTTTATTACCCAGTTCGTCACACAAGTAATGACAATCCCTTTCGGACGTTTGCCTACGTTCTTGATGCTCTGAAAATCTACTTTCAGCATCATGGGATATATCATTAACCAAATCAGGATAGCCACAGGTATAGACACGTTGGCATATTCAAATTTGCTCAATGTTTGCGGTATTGCCGGAAGATATTGTCCGATGGCTATCCCGATAACGATACACAAGGCTACCCAAATAGTCAGGTATCTTTCAAAAAATCCAATTCCTTGTTTCTTTTCCATAATGACTGCCCTTTATTTTAATTGCGGTTTTAATTCTTGCAGGTAAAATCATAGAAACGCATTCTTATTTCATCCCGTACCCGAAGAAATTCACTATTTATAAACTCCGGTGTCCCGGTCGCTTCTGATGGTCGTCAAATCCAATGTGCAATCTGTTTTTTACCTTGCCTGTAAACATAGGGCAGCTTTCATTTGCGCCGCCACATACCGTTATCACATAGTCCCATTCGTGCCCTAAATACAGGCTAACGTTTTTAGGGGTATGGTTGGTAAGGTCTATTCCTGTTTCAGACATAACTTTTACCGCCATCGGATTAACCTTTTCAGCAGGTTTTGTTCCTGCTGAAAAGACATCCATGTTTTTATCGAATGACTGTAAGAAACCGTGTGCCATTTGGCTACGGCAACTGTTACCAGTGCAAAGGATTAAAATCTTCATATTCTTATAAGTTTTTCCATTCAATCAGGGCAGTATTGCCCTTTGACAATTCTTCTACTTTCTTAATCCAAGTCAATTCACTTTGCGCTTTTGCTTGCAAAATGAATTTGCTGTATTTGTCAATGACAAACAGGCATTTACTACCCACCATTTGTTGTTAATCCCGGCACGCTGCAAATCCATTTGTAGGCGTTCTGCTTCAAAAACAGGTGTTGCTTCGGGTAAAGTGACTATTACTACTTCCGTTTCCTGTGGATTGCGTAAACGGGGTAATAAATTGGCTACTGCTCCGGTTACTTCTCCCTGTGTACGTTCTACTTCTTTGTGATAGCTTTGGGTAGCATCCAAAAGCAACAAAGTATGTCCTGTTGGTGCAGTATCAATCACTACGATTTCATTCTCCGCTTTATCTACAATTTCAGCAAAAGCCTTAAATACGGCGATTTCTTGCGTACATGGTGAACGTAAATCTTCCTCTATATATTCCATATCTTCGGCAGTCATGGTTTCGGCAGCTTTGCTACGAACTTCATTCTTGTATTTTTCCAGCACTTCCGCTTCGTCTATATGGCTTACCGTAATACCTGATTTGATGGCAAAATCATAGTTCAGGTGATTTGCCGGGTCAGTAGTGGTAAGATGAACCTTTGCACCGAGCTTTGTTAATTTCAAGGCTATTTCTGTGGCTAAGGTCGTTTTTCCTACGCCACCTTTTCCCATTGTGAACACTACTCGTTTACCGGAAGTATAGAGGTCATTTACCAATTCATCTATACTTTTGCTATCAGTTATCGGCTGATAACGAATTTCATTCGTAATACTATCACTGTATAGCATACGGCGGATATTGGCAATATTGGATAAATTGTAAGAACGCAGAGGAACGCTATACATGGGATATTCAGATAATGCAATAGGCATACTTTGTAACGCCTTTTGCTGCCTGTTATACAGTTGTTGTGAAACATTGTCTGCTTCATCTAATTGCTGTAAAACACCATTTATCACCAATAGCTGATTTTTAATTCCCAATAGTTGTAATTCATGCGAAGAACGGGCAGCTTCTTTCAACGGTGCTATTTCAGGACGGCTTACCAATACTAACCGGGTTGCGCTTGTATCAGACAATGTATCAACGCCTGTTTATAGATACCTTTCCTTTCTTCCAAGCCTGATAATTGTCCTAAACAAGATGCGCCATGTGTACTTTCACTAATAAATGTACTCCATGCAGATGGAAGCTGCAACATTCGCAATGTATGTCCGGTAGGTGCTGTATCAAAAATTATATGGTCATACTCCTTTGCTTTATCAGCATCGGTAATAAAGTCCGAGAACTCATTAAAAGCTGCGATTTCTACTGTGCAGGAACCTGAAAGCTGTTCTTCCATATTCTGAATAACGCTTTCGGGTAATTTTCCCCTGAAAGGTGCAATAACACTTTCTCTGTATTCTGCTGCTGCCTGCTCAGGATCAAGGTTTACAACAGTCAGTCCCGGCACTTCTGAAATAGCTGTACCGTGTCCGTTTAAGGATTGAATCGAAAACATCTTGTAAGTTAGAAGCCGGATCTGTACTGATAAGAAGTATTTTCTTTCCCTTATCAGCCAAACCAACTGCTGTGGCACAAGCAATAGAAGTCTTTCCTACTCCACCTTTACCTGTAAAAAACAGGTATTTAGTCAGTTCTATATCGGATAAATTGAATGCTTTCATTTCTTTTTTAATATAAATCTGTTATACATTTATTTAGCGGGCATTAAATCTAAATTCACTCCCGTCCATTCACTCATTTGTTTAGTGGTAGGATAAACTTTAGAAACTGCAATTTCACCATCTACTAAAGTAATAGGTAAAGCTTCTGCACCATTCTTTTGAAGATATTCATTTACTGTTTTATTGCTCACATACACCTGTGGTTCATCCCGTAAATTGTGACGGGTAACAATAACACCCTGTCTTTTCAATGTTTCGACAACAACTGCAACCCTCATCAATTCAGGATTGATATTTGTTCCACACAAACCCGTAGGGCAACACATTGCCGGATCAAAAATTTCTATCTTTTTCATACTGTCCTTTATTTAAATTAATTTAAATTGTTCATAGATAAAAAACGACCGCATAATAGATTCCTATGACTATAAAGAGTATAGCAACAATTTTGCGAAACCATTTTTCAAAAATTTGTACGCTGTTATAAAACCGACCTAATCCGCTACACTATACGCCAATATCCAAGCAACAAGGATTACAGGCAACCCTGTAGCGATAGCATATATTACGGGTAAAAAATACCCGCCCGTTTCTGCTGCCGCCAAAGGCATAAGTATACCGAAATAGAAAACTCCACTGGTGGGGCAAAAGGCTAGAGCAAACAAAATACCCAATAACAAAGCGCCCCAACTACCTTTTGTATTCTTCTTTAGCCCCTCTCCGCCAATATTGATTTTGGGTATATTTAGCTTTATAATATCGAGCATGAATATCCCTATGATAATTAATACCGGAGCAATCAACATCTCACCGTATTTACTTACCACCTTTTGAACCATATACATACTTGCCCCCTCACGAAGAACCGGAATAAGAATAACCCCAAGTACTGTATAAGTCACTATCCTGCCAAATGTATAAAGTAACCCATTTATGAATATACGGTGACGGTTTTCTATATCCTTACCAATAAAACCTATTGCCGTTATATTAGTAGCCAAAGGGCACGGACTGATTGCCGTTAAAATTCCTAAGATAAAGGCTGTTATAACAGGGACAGAACTATTGTCTAATAGTGATTGAAGAAAATCCATCCTACAACTGTTTTAGCAATTCATCAACTTTATTTTTAATTCCCTCTTTAAATTTGTCCGGTGATTTTCTTGCATTGGAAAAACTGAACTCTGTCATGTTGTTTACATTTTCTTTTCCATCTTTCCAACCATTCACAAACAGGGACGACCAAGTAACTTCGTACTTGTCCGCAATTTGCCCGTTTTCCTTTTTTGAAATTATCTATAACCTTATAGATAATCCTATCGTCTGCCTGCTCTTTGGAATAAAGGCTATCCAAAAGGGCTACTGTATTAGTTTCTATTGCCCGACAGGTGATACAACGCTGCGCTCCATGGAAATAAAGTACCTCAATATGGTCAGGCAGCTTTTCTTCCGTACTCTGTGCCTCTGTTTTTGCTTTTGCACCATTACCACAGGATATTAAGATAATGGTTGAGAATAGTAAATAAAAGAATTTCTTCATAACTATCTTATTATTGGGTTATCAATTCTTTCACTTCTGCAAGTGATAATCTTTTTCCGGCAGATACGACTTTTCCGTCAATGACTAAAGCCGGAAGACTTAAAACATTATACTCCATGATTTTTAATAAATCTTCCTCTTTAATTAATACGACATCGCAACCCAATTCAGAAATTGCTTGTTTAGTTGTTTCATACAATGCTCTACAGCCTGCACACCCGGTTCCCAATACTTTGATTTCCATTTTTTATTCTATATTAAAGTTTATCTCTTAATCGTAATTCGTAGAACTACGAACAATATTCTTAAAAAAAGTGCTGTTATCCACAGCACGATGTTCCTGTACATTTACAATCTCCCAAAAATGCAGCAAATAATTTGCGGGCAAGTTCCCAATTTTCCTTATTAATACAATATCGCACCTTGGGCGTTTCTATTTCTCCCTGAATTAATCCTGCATCTTTCAGCTCTTTCAAGTGCTTGTGAAACGGTTGCTTTGGCAATAGGCAATTCTTCGTGAATATCTCCGAAGAAACAACTTTCCTGTTTAGCCAAGAAACTAAGAATAGCCATTCGTGCCGGGTGTCCCATAGCTTTAGCAAAACGAGCTATCTGCTCCTGCTCTACTGTATACTGCTTTTCTTTCACTTCAATATCTCCTCCTTATTTATTGTTCGCAAAACTACGAACAATATTTTAATCCGCAAAATTAATTAGGTATTTTTTCAAGGAGTAAGCATAAAATGTATATATCAGCAAATCACTTTTTACAATAACCACCTGTATAATAACGTATTATAATGACGCATCTTTTTCTCAGCCGAAAGATTAAACACATAATACCGATTTCCGAAAGACGTATGCTTTGCCATATATCCCATGGCTGAAAGTTTCAGACCCAATTGACGTGCAGAGACTTCTTTCAAAGCTGCAGAGTTGAATTTACGCATCACTTGAAATATTCAGCTGTTGTCAGCCAGATACCTTTTTCCGTTTCCAAAGGATGACGGAAACAACAATGAAACACATCTTCTAGTAAGGATTGGCGATAATATGCCTTGTTATGTTTCTGCAAAGCCTTTTCTTCTTCTTTGTTTAAATATCCGGTGCGCCGGATTTCAGCTCTTCTTTCAGCTGCGCATATATTTGCTTATGCTCCAAAGGTTCTTCCGAAATAGGTTTTAACACCTCCACACACAGAAAACGACGACTTCCTGTGGAGTCAATCAATACCTGATAGACATTTGTTGTGGCTATAAAAGAAGCAAGACGGGACTCATTCACCCATCCCAGTCGCTTGCCACGAAAAACGGGAACATTCACCATTTGAAGAAGATTCTTTAATGTAGCCTGTTGACTCTCTTTAATCTTATCAAATTCGTCTAAATTAATCAATCCGTTTTTCACGAGCTTCTTCTCCGGCGAACTGCCTGCTGCCAGATTCAGATTATCAATAAAATAATGCCGTAATGAGTCGGGCATCAGCAATCGGCAAAAAGTACTTTTACTCAATCCCTGCTTCCCGCTTATCAATACAGGAGTAAGTACATTGGCGTGCAGACGTTCTTCCCCACTCCACTGTGAAAGCATAGCCCGTAACCAGCAACGTCCTCCTCTTAGCCAATATCTCATTATCTGAAACACGTAGCAATAAAGGGGTCACACGATCTACTCCATCCCAACCCGGCAATTCCTTTACATAAAGATGGAAAGGATTATAAGACTCCACTTTGTTTGAAAGAACCATGGTGGGTACATCCCCTCTCCAGCAAGGTATTCCTTCCAGGCGGGCATCCACAATCATTCCATTCATTTCGCGTTCATCAATAGGTCGGAAACAGTTCTTTCCACTCTTCTCCCTATATTCCGTAGCTCCTGTCAAATTGTTATAACGGAAATCAAAATTGTCATTCAAATACTCTTTTAATTGCAAAGTCAACGATTGACTCCATTTATTAGATTTACCCGTTTTTTCACCTGTCTTCTCAGACTCTTCCTTCTTCTTCAGTGTCTTTTGTTCCACGATTTCGGATACCTCGTAATTGGCAACTACCGGCTCCTGCATTTGCTGTTTCTGCGCAAACAATTGTTTTATTGTCTCTACCATTTCTCTAATTATTGTTTTCATACTTGCTGTTTTTTAAAATTATTGTGAGGTTTGAGACACAAAAATAGACTACCGAATACCGGATTTGCAAATAAGCTGACTCATTCTTTTTTGAAAAATGATCTAACAGAAATAAGCCTTTGAAGTGTTGTTTTTGATTAGAATTATTAGTAATTTTGACGCATCATATTAGGCGTAGCACCAGTCGTGCGATAGCTGTCGCACATAATGAGCGACAGTTATTACACAATATGTGAGTTAGCTGTTGCACATAATGTGAGCCAATCAATAGAAAGGCACGAAATAAATAAAATGACTGCGTAAGTCTGCTAATTGATACGCACAAAACAACTAAAGCAATGAATGCACTTTATGATTTCTTCCTGACTCCCCAACCTAAAGATTCCAATAAAACGAGATATCATGCCCGACTGGTTGTACGGGACACCATCACACTGGAAGATATAGCCGAAACGATTGAGTCCAGAAGTAGTTTAAGACAAAGCGACGTAATAGGGTCTTTTATAGAGTTTGCCAATGTTTTCAAACAAGAATTATCCAACGGGAATAGTATTCACATTCCGGGAGTCGGTTCATTCCGTATCAAAGCGGAATCACCCGAAGTACGTTCTCCCAAAGAAATCCGTGCCGAAAATATTCATTGCAGTGGAATCGTTTTTACTCCGGAAAAAGATTTGCTTCGCGAATTAAAGGCTACAACTTTTGAAAAGGTCAGTGAGACCCGCAGGTCACAGGAATTGAGCGATATAGAAATAGATGGGAGATTAGCTGAATTTTTCAAAGATAACTCTTGTATTACCACACAGCAGCTTTGTTCATTATGTGGACTTCGAAAAGCCACTGCACTCCGCAGATTACAAAAGCGGGTGGATGAAGGAAAGCTGACTCATCCGGGCTATATCCGTTCTCCTTTTTATTTTCCTGTGCCGGGATGGTTCGGAGTATCCAGAAATAGATAATGCAAAATAAACCACTGATTCACAGATTATAATATCCATATATGATTATGACACCATACAATTTGCATGATGTCATAATCTGAATAATCTCACGTCACAATGACATGATAAAAAACACTAACCTAATTTATTTGTTTTTCTTCCAAAGCTTACTCATATCTTCCAGCGTCTTCCCTTTAGTCTCGGGTACCCAACGCCAAACAAAGATAGCGGCAGCGACACAGATGATTCCGTATAAGCTATATGCAAACATCGGACTGAAGTCATACAATGCCGGGAAAGTAGAAGATACGATGTAGTTGAATATCCATTGGAAAGCCACTGCAATAGCAACTGCTTTACCACGAATAGTATTCGGAAGATTTCTGAAATCAATACCCAGCAAATCGGTCCCCATGACATCATGAAGAAAGCAGCGTATACGATGATAGAAAGTACCGGAAGAACACCTTTGATTGCCATACTATCACACATTGCCACTGCAAATGCTCCTACAGCCATACCAATAGATCCGATAATCAGCAATGGTTTACGACCAAAGCGGTCTACCGTAAAGATAGCAACCAGCGTAAAGATAATGTTTACAATACCCATAATCACTGTCTGCATCATACCACCACCTTCGGCACCTGCATTTTCGAAAATACGCGGAGCATAGTAAAGTACTGCATTAATACCGATCGCCTGCTGGAATACGGACAGTAGAATACCGATCACAATCACTGTTACTCCATAAGTAAAGAGTTTCTCTGTTTTTCCTGAGCAGTAGCCTTAATATCATTAAGAATTTCCTGAGCTTTCTTCTTACCGTTGATTTTCTCCAGAATAGTGTAAGCCTTTTCTTCCTGCTGTACAAGAACCAAATAACGGGGAGTCTTTGGAACAAAGAACAGCAACAGGCCGAAGAAAGCGGCCGGGAAGCTTCCGAACCAAACATATAACGCCATCCTTCCTGAACTGTCCACATATCCGACTCAGCACTTACTGACAACACACCGGCAGCATCTTTCAGAATAATCGGATTCTGATGGTCACCCATAATCAGATAGTTCACAAAGTACACAACCAACATACCAAAGATAATGGCAAACTGATTGCACGAAACAAGGGTTCCACGAATATTGGAAGGAGCAATTTCAGCAATATACATCGGACATACCGCTGAAGCCAGTCCTACTCCGATACCTCCCAGAACACGATACAGATTGAATGCTATCAACAAATCCATATTCGGTTTTCCGTATTCGAAGAAAAGAACTTCCGGATAATAAGAGCCAAGAGCCGAGAGGAAAAATAATACAGCAGCAAGCCGCAATGAGTTACGACGTCCCAAACGGGAAGCAAAGACACCGGATAAAGCCCCCCCCAGCACGCAGCCTATCAATGCGCTGGAAGAAGTAATGCCATGCATTACCTTATTATACTGAAAATCGGAAGCGGACAGGAAGAAGGCTTCGAGCCCTTTTTCCGCGCCGGATATAACCGCCGTATCATAACCGAAGAGCAAACCGCCCAAAATAGCAACAGAAGTAATCGAATACAAGTAGAGTTTACTTCCTTCGTTCGTTGTATTATTCATAGTTTTAAAAAGTGGAATAAAGTAGTGTAGTAGTTGGATTAGAAAAAGTCAGGCGATAAAGCAGCAGCCCTACCGCTGCTTTACCGCCTGTTTTAAATATTAATTAGCAATACATATTCAGAATTGCCTCATAAAGTTCTTGCTTGCCGCTAGTCTGTTTCGGTTCGCCTTTTGTTTTTGCATAAGCAACCACATCCTCCAGAGTCAGCTTGCCGTCTTCAAATTCTTTACCTTTGCCCCCATCAAATGAAGCATAACGGTCAGCCAGCATCTTCTTATAGGGAGATTCGTCGAGCAGAGCCGCTGCACTTTCGAGTGCACGGGCCATAGCGTCCATACCTGCGATGTGAGCAATAAAGATATCTTCCAGATCAGTAGAATTACGACGGGTTTTAGCATCAAAGTTCGTACCACCGGTACCGAGACCACCATTACGGATAATCTGCATCATAGCCTGAGTCAGTTC
>ENA-OQIG01001387-OQIG01001387.1-human-gut-metagenome-genome-assembly--contig:-NODE-1387-length-10420-cov-1.603031_pt1 | contig 10420 bp, 12 predicted proteins | sample MGYA00242576_ERZ504741 | MGnify/ENA primary metagenome ERZ504741 (study PRJEB26092, sample SAMD00036436) | human gut metagenome | host: Homo sapiens | study: EMG produced TPA metagenomics assembly of... | reverse complement strand
ACGCTAATCTGAAATTGTTCACAGCGAAGCAGCTCTTCCTCAATAGAAGAAATAACTTTTTTACCCTCTTCTGGATTGTTTGATATAAAACTCGGTTTATATTCCAGATTTGAAGCAAGATTTCCATTGATATAGGCTGCTTCCAACCCTTGATTTATGTTTTGTATTATTTCTTCTTTCACCGTTTCATCCTCTCTGTTCTAACTTTAAATTGTAACGTATTTGACTTTACAATTCAAATTTTTCATCATTTTCCAGTTTTTACCATGCTTTATAACGTCTCCTGATACGCCCGATCAATCAGCTTCTTTGCCCTCTGAAAATCTTCTGCCGTCTTGATTGACACTTCTAGCTCCCCCGTTCCGTAATGTCCAATCCCGCGGGTATCTCTTGTGAATCCTTCTTCCAGTTCAACAGTGTCCGGGTCGAGTTTCATTCGGAGCAGGATCTGTTTGTTATAAATTTCAATGCAGAAAATGTTCTGCACTTTCTTATAGGCCAAATACAGCTTCAATTGGTTTGGAACAAGATCGTCTCCCAGCGATTCGATGTATCACAAAGCGCCGTATATAATGTTTTGAAATGACTGCTTGCTGATGCCAGCTTCTCTAAATGTGTTTTCTGTGTGTATGTACTACTTGTTGTTGAAATGGTTGATGTTTCCGTTACTGGCTTTGCCACCGGAGTATTCAAATGCTCAAACAGTAGCAAATCATCTCCGTATTTCCGATATTTCACCAACTTGATATTCCTCTGCATCTGATTCACTGCATGCACGTCGTATTTCGTAAAATCATTTGCAATACAAATCACACAAGGCACCGACCAATCAATCTGGTCTGCTACTTCCATACCCAATTTTTCAATCACAAGCAGTTTGAAATCCGCTTTGTGATCCAGAAGCCAATCCAGATAGAATAATCCCTGATTAATTACGTTCTCGCTCGAGCTTCTCTTATACTCAAAAATCACTGGGCTATTATTTTCATCAATTCCGATGCTGTCCATTCTTCCGGATGTGATCATATATTCACTTTTCAGAAAACGAACGCCGAAAAATGTCTCCATGTTCTGCTCTATCGTTGTTTGCAGTTGTTTCTCCAATACTACCGTGGAAGAGGTGCGCTCTTTCACAACAGTTCCGATTTCAAAAAGTTTTATCTCCGACACCACATATTCTCCTGTTCCTGTCTATTTTTTAATTACTCTCCATTTTTCAAAAATCCACCAAATAGATCCCAATCCCAATTTCCGTAAAATCCCCTCTATGCTCAATTGTCGTTATTTTTGCCTTCAGCAGTTTCCCTGCATCCATCAATCTTGCAAATACTACATTATCTTTTTCGGAATATACCCCAGTTTTCGCCTCTCGTTCGTAAGAACCAGAATCGCATTCTGATCAAATCTATTGTCCTCGCGCTGAAGAAGCAGATCATCTTCCTCTTTTATTTCACCCAACACGCTCTGATCTTCCAGATGTGTCGTTCCCGCCACATAGGAATTAAACAAATAAATTTCTCTAACCAGTGGTTTTAAAATTTCTCCCAGTTCATGATTGTCGATCAGGATACTACCTCGCCTTTGTTAATCTCTAATTCATCCGCCATAGAAAACTCACCCCATTTTTCATCATCTGTTCCAGAAGCTGATCCAGCTCCTGCTCATATATCCTATATTCTTCCAGTTCTTTTTGTAACTCCCGCTTCTTGTTTTGAACCGCTTCCTGATCCTGCAGAAGGAATCGATATTGGTAAGGATTCGTCTCTTTGATCTTCTGAATCTGCTCTTTTAATTTTTCTATCTTTGTGTCGATATCCTGTATTTTGATTTCATTCCCATCTAAATGATGGTCTGCCAGAAATTTATTTACCAAAATTTCCGCCTCTTCCAGCTCCTCCAGATCATTTGCACGGTAAGAAACTACAATCCTCTGCCATAATTCTTTTAGTTCCGGTATCTCATTTGTTTTCGGATTCATATCTGGATGAATCTGCTTTGCAAGTCTGTAGTACAATTTTTTTATTTTTGCCGCGGTTTCTTCGCTGATGATTTCTCCACTGTGTGCAATCTCATTTTCCTGTATCATTTCAGAAAGTTTTCGATTGTACTCTTTCATTTCCTGTGACAGATAGTTCTGCAGTTCCGCCTGATCCACCGGTTTTCCACGATTGACAGCCATCTGGCAGAAAGATATGGACTTTTTCTTTTTGATGCAGGCTATTTTCTGTTCAAATACCGCTGTAATCAGATCGCCAAATTCAGCCAGATATCTGTTCTTCCAGGCATACGCTTCTTTTCGCAGTTTATCCCTTACAAATAATAACGTTTCATATTCTGAACATCTGTTATCTGTACTTTTTCTGATTTCATCCATTACCGTCTCTTTGGGCCTTTCTTATTTTGAAATATGCTTAATATGATTATAGCGTACTGTTACCTAAAATACCATTCCAAAAAGAAAAGGCTACAGCTCCACGCAAGCCGTAACCTCTTCTCTAATCTCTCTTCTATTTCCGATACACGCTCTTCCCCCGTGCAATCACTTCCTGAATCTCTAATCCCTGATCCAGTACGCAAAGATCTGCATCAAACCCTTCCTGGATTTTTCCTTTTCCTTTCAGTGACAGGATCTCTGCCGGGTTGCCGTAATCGTCGAAATTGCGGTTTCCAGCGGAATTCCCGCTTTCTCCACGCATTCTTTTACTTCTTTCAGCAAACAGCTCGACTGGCCCATGCCCATCCGCAGGAATTCTCCCTTCTCATTAAAGATCGGCAGACTGCCCTGACCGTCGGATGAGATGGTGATGTGTTTCGGGTTCACGCCTGCATCCAGCATGCGGCGGATTCCTTTGCACACGCGGACTTCATCACAGACAGTTTCCCAGTAATCGATCTCTTCATTTCCGGTGAAATCGACCGCACCGCCATTTACGGCGTATTCAATTGCCTTCTGGAACAGCTTCTCGTTCCGGTTGACATGGGTCGGGAGGAACTGGCTGGCCGGGATTTCGGTTTCGCTGATGACGCGTTCGATCAGCTCCATACATCTTGCACCGTCGCCAAGGTGGACATTGATCACTCCCGCTTTCCCGGAAAGAACACCGCCGAGGCGCGTGTCTGCTGCCAGCCGTGCGAATTCTTCGAAGGTCGGCTGTGAGGATCGGTGGTCCGAGATGGCGATTTCGCCGGTTCCGATGATTTCTTCGATCATCATGATATCTTTTGTAATTCCATCCGTCAGTGTGCGCACCGGAACCTGGTAGCTGCCGGTGTAGCACCAGGCGGACATGCCCTGCTCCCGGAGGCCTTTTGTTTTTGCCACGAGCGCGCACATGTCACGGCCAATGCCGTCAGTTCCGAGGCAGCCGACAACGGTTGTCACACCGAACTTGTTCAGGCCTTCCATCGTCGCCTCCGGGGTGCGGTTGGCAAAGCCGCCCTCACCGCCTCCGCCGAGCACGTGAACATGGCAGTCAACAAAGCCAGGTGTCAGGACAAGTCCGGTTCCGTCTACGGTCTCCGCGCCAGAGAGCAGGCCGTCTGCCGTTATCGTGCCGGCATCTGCGATCTTGACAATTTTATCATACACAGTAAGAACGTCTTTTCTTCCGAGGTATTCCGGCGCATAGACGTCTATGTTCTGAAATAATATCATTTTCTCTCACTCCTCTTAAAATCCAATGGCAACCGCAATCAGAATCGTAATGACTGCTCCAATCATCAGTATCCCTAAGAATTTCCACATGAATTTGATCCAGTTCGACCACTCGATTTTTGCAATCGCCAGGGAGCCGATCAGGCAGCCGGAGGTCGGGACGATCAGGTTTGTGAAGGCATCACCGAGCTGGAACGCAAGGACGGATGTCTGGCGGGATACGCCGAGAAGGTCCGCGAGCGGTGCCATGATCGGCATGGTGATCGCCGCCTGGCCGGAGCCGGATACGACGAAAAAGTTGAAGACCGACTGGAACACATACATCAGCACGGCTGCGGCTGCACCGGAAAGACCGGCCAGGGCCTGTGAAATGCCGTACATAATGGTGTTGATAACGGTCGGGGTGGTCGGATCAGAACCGCCGAGCACCTGCATGATGCCCTGTGCCATCGCAACAACGAGTGCTGCGCCGATCAGGTCTTTTGCGCCGTCTTTGAAGGAAACGGCAATGTCATTTACTTTCATATTGTTCAGATGGAAAATGACACCAATGACACCTGCCACAATTCCCATGATGAAGAACTGGGTTGCGATTTCGGCCATGTAATAGCCTTTTGCCATAACGCCCAGATGACCCAGACAACGGTAACGGCCAGTGTTACCAGAACTAAGATATGGCCGATGCCGAAGGAATGGCCCTCGTCGATGCCTGTTTTTTCGTTCTGATCACGGAAATACTGGTCGCTTTCGTAAGCAACGGAAATTTCCGGGGTCTTTTTGACTTTTGCTGCATAGAACATGGTCATGCCGCAGCCAAGAGCGGTGAATACGACCCACATCACCATACGGAAACCTGCGCCGGAGAAGACGTCAACGCCGGCGATTCCCTGTGCGATTCCGACGGAAAACGGGTTCATCCAGGAAGATCCGAAGCCGATCTGTGTTGCCACGTACGTAACAAGCACGGCAATGACGGTGTCGTATCCGACAGCGACGAACAGCGGGCAGAGGATCATGGTGAACGGAAGGGCCTCTTCTCCCATTCCGAACACGCTCCGCCGAGGGAAAACAGGACGAAAAGGACCGGGATCAGCAGTTTTTCGGCTCCTTTTGCTTTACGGATCAGGCCGATCAGACCGGCTTCAACGGCTCCGGTGCGGATCATGATACCGAAAGCGCCGCCGACTACCATCAGAAATGCGATGATTTCGATGGCGGAGCTGCTGATAATTCCGTTATACATATAATTGAAAAATCCGGTTCCACCGTCGCCGCTGAACAATGCAACACCTTCTGTGACCGGTTTTCCTGCAGCATCGGTCAGATACTGGAAGCTTCCGTCTTTGATGACGGTACGGGTCTTTTCTACCCCGTTCATCAGGTATGTGACATCCTCCGTCTCGTAATAGCCTTTCGGGACGAGGAAGGTCATGACGGCCGCGATAACTACCACAAAAAAGATGATAATGTAGGTATCCGGCACGTTAAATCCCCTGTTGAATGATTTCAGGCCTTCGCCTTTCTTTTTGCTCATATTTTGAGATTTCCTCCATTTGATATTCTATTCTCGTTTTTAACGCGCATGGATTAGTGTACCATAGATCATAGAGGAAAGTCACTGAAAAAATCAAAAAAGTAACAGAAAAATTTTCCATTCGGATTTTTCTGCCTGCTGTGTGCAATGTCATGCATAACATGATTGTATAGAAAGACAAACAATTCCTTTTTGGGTTTCCTGCTCCCCGTCTCTTATGCTATACTTGGAAAGTTGTTCTAGCAGTAATACAAATCTAATACAGAAAGCGAGCTTTTCAAATGAATTCGTTCAAACCAATGCTACTCACTTCTCTGAAGTCCTATGACCGCGCGCAGTTTGCCAAAGATGTGACTGCCGGTATCATCGTTGCGATCATTGCACTTCCTCTTTCTATTGCACTGGCTCTTGCTTCCGGCGTGGGACCGGAGGCTGGTATTTTCACCGCGATTGTGGCGGGCTTTGTGATTTCCGCGCTCGGCGGAAGCTGTGTCCAGATTGCCGGTCCGACGGCCGCGTTTGCTACGATTGTTGCCGGTATTGTCGCGCGGGACGGCCTCGAGGGGCTGATGACGGCGACCATTCTTGCCGGTGTCTTCCTTATTATCATGGGCTTCTGTCATTTTGGAAGTCTGATCAAGTTTATTCCTTATACGATTACAACGGGTTTTACTTCCGGTATTGCGGTGACAATCGTGATCGGACAGTTAAAGGATTTCTGCGGTGTTACGTATCCTGACGGGGTAAAGCCGATTGAAACGATGGAAAAACTGAAGGCATTTGCGGAGAATTTTTCCACGATTTCACCGGATGCTCTGATTGTCGGCGGGGTCAGCTTGCTATTCTGATCGTGTCTCCGCTTATTTTCAAGAGAATCCCAGGATCGCTGATTGCTGTTATTGTCGGATTCTGATGGTTCAGTTTCTGCCGCTGCACGTTTCTACGATTGGAAATCTGTACACAATCAGCAATGCGCTTCCGACGCTTCATCTGCCGGTTTTTGACATGAAACTGATTCAGTCGGCGATTCCAAATGCGTTTACGATCGCGGTGCTTGCGGCGATTGAGTCGCTTCTCTCCTGTGTTGTTGCGGACGGCATGATCAACAGCAAGCATCGTTCGGATACAGAGCTGATTGCACAGGGTGCCGGAAATATTGCTTCTGCGCTTTTCGGCGGTATTCCGGCTACGGGAGCGATTGCCAGAACGGCGGCAAATATCAAAAACGGCGGACGCACGCCGGTTGCGGGTATAGTGCATTCCATTACGCTCGTCATCGTTCTTGTTGTGCTGATGCCGTTTGCGGGCATGATTCCGATGCCGACGATTGCCGCGATTCTGTTCCTTGTTGCCTACAATATGTGCCAGTGGAGAACCTTCGTGCATCTTGTACGCACGGCTCCGAAGAGTGATATTATCGTTCTTTTTACTACGTTTGTGCTGACCGTTGTGTTTGACCTCGTTGTCGCAATCGAGATCGGCATGGTTCTGGCCTGCCTGCTTTTCATCAAGCGGATGAGCGAGGAAACACACGCCGACAGCTGGGTCTATGTAGACGATGATTCCCCGGCGGTGGATGAACATCTGCAGAAGCTGCCGCTGGAAATCCGTGTATACGAGATCACAGGACCGCTCTTCTTTGGCGCGGCGGATGCGATTGAGCACATCGTGGTAAAGGATTTCACAAAATGTCTCGTTCTCCGGATGCGGAGCGTACCGGCGATCGACAGTACAGCCATGAATGCACTCCAGAATCTGACGAAGCTCTGCGAATCGAAAGGGATCACCCTCGTCTTCTCTCATGTGAATGAGCAGCCGATGAAGGTGATGAAAAAATCCGGCTTTGTGGAGCTTGTCGGGGAAGAAAATTTCTGTTCGAATATTTCGGATGCATTAAAGCATGCGGAGGAGCTGATTTCGAGATAAAAAAGGCCGCCGTGCTGAGTACTGACCTATGCTTTTCCGTTGATCACGCAGTTAATCTTTTTCTCATCGTAAAACATCAGTATCAGTCCGCCTGCGCCGCAGAATACAGCTGCACCGAATGCCGCAATCCGGTATCCGGCTCCACTGCCGTTTCCAATGGTGGAGACCGCCGTAAAGATCAGCATGGAAAGGCTCTGCCCAGCTTGAAGGCGAAAGTTCTGGCTGCGTAGAACATTCCCTCGCGGCTGCTTCCCGAGGTAACCGCATCGCTCTGTGCAATATCTGCGACAACCGCCTGCGGCAGAATACCGAAAATCGCCATGGGAAGTGCTGCCGCGACTGTCAGAATCAGACCCTGTACGGCTTCCGGAATGAACGGGATGTTTCCCATAAAGCCTGTGTAAAAATATGCAAGGCTGAAAACAGCAAAGGCAAACAGAATCATCTTTTTCTTGCCCAGTTTCGGTGTCAGCTTGTTGACCGGAACGTAAAAGACAAGCGACAGTGCGGTCATTCCCACAAAATACAGTGTTGTCATCGTCTCCGGGAGTTTCAGCAGGCTGGTAACGAAAAACGGAAGGCCCGTCTGGAACATGGTAAGTGCGATCCATTAAAAGATATCGGATCCCACGAATTTTCGGAATTCTCCGTTTCGAAAGGTTGCCGCAAGGGAACGGAAGGCGGAATCCTTCGAAGGAACGTATCTACGTAATCTTTTTCCCGAATACAGAATACCGGCACGAGCATGCATACGAAAGCTGCCAGCGCCATGGCTGTGAAGGTGACCCGGATCGCATTTACTCTTCCAAAGGAAGGAATCAACGCACCCCAGATCGTCGGTGCCAGATAGGCCACGGCTGTTCCTGCGATAAAGGTAAAGGAAATGATGGTGGATATGTTCAGGCGTTCCTGCTGTGTGTGGCCAAGCTCCGGAATCAGAGCATTGTATGGGGTACAATATGCCGTGATCGAAAGATAGTATGCCAGAATCATCACAAATAAGAACGCAGCATTGATCCAGCTGTTTTCATTCGCCGGTGACCAGAACACCAGCACCGTGGAAAGTGCCAGCGGCAGAGCCGCGCCTTTTAAAAACGGGATCCGCCGTCCATTTTTCGAAGTACACCGGTCTGACCAGGACGCAATCATCGGGTCAGTGAATGCATCGAAAATTCTTCCGAAAGCTGTAATTCCTCCAATAATGGTAAAAACCCCGAAAATCACCAGCCCTGCGGAATGAATACCGTCTGTCCCTGGCTGATTGCGGTTTCATCCGGCTGATAAAAGTACACCAGCCAGTTCGATATGATACCAGACAGCAGCGCCCATCCAAACTGGCCTGCTGCGAACTGCCATATCTTTGCCGTTGTTAATTTTTTCATTTTGCTTCCCCCTGTTTTGTCTTCTCCTGTTTTTATACCGTCCAAATTTTTACATTTTTTCCAGAAAAGGCGATTCCAAGTTTGATGACTTCCGTAACCCCTTCCTGCCGCATTTCTGCATCGTATCGCTGTGTTTCAATCTGGTTTAATGCTTCTTTCGCTAATTTTTTCAGTGTGTCTTCTGTAATCCCCTTTTCCATTTAGTTCCATCAGAATGCCAGGATACCGGAGTTCTCGCGGGAACAGGCTGATATCGTACCGTCCCTCTCCGAATTCCCGGTTGGATGTGATTTTATACTGTTGATCCAGCAATGCAATCAGTCCCAGTACCAGTCCATGGTAAAAACCTTCTGCGCCCGCATCGTAAAAACTGATCGACTTGTCCATATACTCTGCAATCGCACTCTGCAGTTTTTTCACATCATTCGTATACAGGCTTTCCGCAATCCGGTCTGCTGTCGTTCTGGTTACTGCTCCAATCTGCAGCAGATGGGATAAAATCTCTGCTTTGTAAACTGCCGCAATCTCCCAGTTGGGAATGGATACCTCACACAGATACGATCCGTCTGTCTGCAACTCCTTTTTTGGTGTTTTCAGATATCCAGCAACCAGAAGCAGACTGTAAATACTGGAGGGTTCTTCCAGCAGAGACCGGTAAACTACATTTTGATCGATTCTCGCAACCACTCGCTCTCCCTGCAGCAATGCATACAATTTCTCTATGACATCCTCTGTCGCTGCCTTCAGAACTTCTTCCAGAATTTCATTCTTTCCGGTGTTTACCCAATATGCCTTTGGAATACACCCCTGTGCAATATAGTTGACCACGGACCAGGGATTGTAAACTTCTTCTGCGCCAAAAAGATATCCGTCATACCAGGTTTTAAGCTCTGCTTCTTTTTCGAGAGCACCGTAATCCCGCAGCATTTTATGGACTTCTGCACGGGTAAATCCAAAGTATTTATCGTATGTCTCATCCAGAATGGAATTTACCGTCGGATTATTCAGACCACTGAATATACTTTCCTGTGCAATCCGCAGAATTCCAGTTAAAAAACCGTACGACAGATGCCGGTTGTCTTTGAATGCGCCGGAAAAGAAATTCCACATAAATCCAACAATTTCTTCATAAAACTTTTTCGAATAGCCTTCCTGAATCGGTGCATCATATTCATCGATCATAATGATCGGTGCTTTTCCATAATGTTCATGAAGCATTTTGGAAAGTTTCTGCAGAGACGAGGAGAGCTCTACTTCATTCGCCTGACCTGCCAGTATTTTCCGAAAATAATCCTTCTCGTATGGTTCCAGTTTCTCACTCATCCCCAATTCCTTATGTCTGCCGAACTCTTCCTGTACCAGCTCTGCAATTTTTGCAAAAGTCAGTTCCCAGGACGCAAATTTTATATCTTTAAACGTCAGAAAAATAACCGGATATTTTCCCTGATGCTCTCGGTATTCTTCTCCACATTTCCAGATTTCTTTGTCTCGGAAATACTGGCTGGTATCTGTATCGGAAATTTCAAAGAAAACGCGAAGCATATCCATATTCAACGTCTTTCCAAATCGTCTCGGCCGCGTAAACAGTGATACCAGTGGTTTTCGATCCAGAAATTCTTTGATCATTCCTGTCTTGTCCACATAATAATATTCCGACTGTGCCCGTACGTAATCAGATATTCCTATCGGAAGTGGTTTTTTTGCTTCTTTTTCCTCTTTTTTTACATACTTTCCTGACAGTATTCTGCCATCCACTGGTTTTTCTGCCTCATCCGGAATGCGCCAGCTTTTTCCTTCTTTTACGGCTCCTGGAATTTTACCTGTTTTGCAGAAAGTTGTTACAGTGCGTTCCGTAACGCCCCATACGCTTTGCCATTTCCTTGCATGTTTTCATTCGTTTCCTCCTTTCCAGTGTGCTTCTTT